>PVMK01127726.1_pt1 | contig 12346 bp, 8 predicted proteins | sample 1853481 | NCBI WGS metagenome assembly PVMK01 (sample SAMN08533507, study PRJNA380276) | Marine sediment metagenome, whole genome shotgun sequencing project. | reverse complement strand
ACACTCAGCGATGACCTTATCGAAAAGTCAGGTTCTCCCTTTGCGGTTGAAACATGCCATATTAAGTTGAAGAACTCTGACTTGTCTGCTCACATTTATCGTTCATTGTTTGATACGTCACGTCAATATCGAGAAAGCTTTGATGTTTACGGATCTAAAAAGTCCTTTGAATGGCCGCTTATTGAAGGGGAGGATCCGGTTCTTCATACGGCAAATAAACCCGAACCGGAAATACCCGAACGTATTAAGGTACCGGATTATGGACATCTGTTACCGGAAGAGATTCGCGAGTTCACATTGGGAGGAGTGTATGATGCAGATGAACATGCTCACTTATCCTTTATTCAGGGAGGTGGCCACGGAGGTTCTCACCCACACTTAGTCCATGAGTTTGTCGACTCTATTTTTAACGATCGTGATCCGTACCCCAATGCGGTCCAATCTGCAAACTGGACATGTGTTGGCTTGCTGGCCCATGAGTCAGCTATGCAAGGTGGAGTCATTAAACAACTACCCGAATTCACATTATCAGCAACATAGAAAAGTAAAATTATCTGTTATTCAAATATAAACGGAACGAGGCCACGAACTGATGAAAAAACAACACTATTTATTCTCTCCCCTGATCTTCCTTTTTGTCCTGATAGCATTCGGCTGCGAAAATAATGGTACATCGGAGCAAACAAGTACCACTGTTTCGGATCAAACAAGTGCCACTGGTCAGAAAAGCAGACTGAATAATTTCGTCGATTGGGCTACGTATCGTGGCGATAATGAAGGAAGTGCATACTCTTCTCTAAGCCAGATTACGACCGAAAATGTTCAGTTGTTAGAAGAGGTGTGGCACTACGATACAAGGGTTATTGTCGGGCCGGGTATGGAGTCGAACCCGATTATCATTGCAGGGGTAATGTACTTTTCTGACGCTGAATTAAACCTGGTGGCCCTGGATGCAGCAACCGGTGAGGAGCTTTGGCTGTTTGATCCCTCTGAGCATGATTCCCGGGGGGATGACTTCCCCACAGGAATTCAGCGGGCTGAGGTGTATTGGGAAGATGAAAATGGCGAAAATGCCAGGATTTTTCATCTGGCAAAAGATGTTATTTGGGCTGTTGACCCCGATGATGGAACGCTTATCGAGTCGTTTGCTAAAGGCGGCCAACTTGATCTAGCGGAAAACCATGTTTGGCCTGCTCATCTGGTGCGTAACAAGTTGTCCAACAACTCGCCTCCGGCAACGTACAAAGATTACCTAATTGTAGATTCCAACGTATTTGAAAACAGAGAGGAACCGCCTGGCAATATCCGAGCGTTTAACGCATTGACCGGGGAGTTTGAATGGAGATTTCACACCATTCCTCTGGAAGGTCAGCCTGGGTATGAGACCACGGAGTGGGAAGACAATATGAATTACGGTGGCGCCAACTCGTGGGGTGGATTTACCGTAGATGAAGAAAGAGGCTGGGTATTTGGTGCTACGGGTGCAATGACCGGAGGGATCCATGGTAATGGGGGATTCAGACCTGGTAAGAATCTCTATTCGAATTCCGTGGTGGCCCTTGATGCAGAGACTGGAGAATTACAATGGTATTTTCAAACCATTCACCACGATATTTGGGATTATGATATCGCTCCTGCACCGATGTTAGCGACGATTACCAAGGATGACGGGACAAAACAGGACGTGGTTGTTCAAACAGGCAAGCAGGGGAAATTCTTTGTGTTTGACCGGGATACGGGCGAATCGCTGTTCCCTATCGTAGAGAAACCCGTTCCGACTGACGCCGCACCCGGTGAAGTTCCATATCCAACGCAACCGTGGCCGTTAAAACCAGATCCCCTGGTACGTACGTCATTCTATGAGTCTGATTTAACGACCATCACGCCTGAGTCTCATGCATCCGCCCTGGAGAAGTTTAAAAAACTAAAACCAGGACCGATGTACACGCCTCCAAGTATAGAAGGAACCATCGTACAACCGGGTATTCATGGAGGAAATGAATGGGGGGGGCCGGCTTTTGATCCGGAGACGAATATAGCCTACGTAAACGTGAATGACTTTCCGTTTATTTTGACGCTGGTCCCGATGCAACCTGATCAATTTGAAGATATGTCGGAGCTGCAGCGAGGCAAGACAATATATAACGCGCAATGTGCAGCTTGTCACGGAACTGAAAGACAAGGCGCGACCGGCCTGCCGCTGGATAACCTGGCGTATAGCGACGACGCTCTGCAAGAGATCATCACTCAAGGCAGAAATGCGATGCCGGCGTTCCAGTACTTCAAAGACGGTGAACTGGATTACCTGGTCGCGTTTCTTCAAAGTGAGCCTGGTGAAGCAGAATCTACCGCAGACATTGATTTAAGTGATGAGAATTTGACGTGGAGCGGAGGAGAGGGCGAGCTTGCCTGGTCCACATCCACCCCACAGTACATTGCTGCGTTGGATTATTTTACAGACCATATGGGGTATCACGCGATTAAACCGCCATGGGGGAAACTCGTTGCCGTAGATGTTGCGAAAGGTGACATTCTATGGTCGATCCCACTCGGAGAATATCCTGGCTTGGTAGAAATGGGGATTCGAAATACCGGTGTTGAAAACTTTGGCGGAATGGCTGTTACGAAAGGCGGTTTGATTTTTATAGGAGCAACAGAGGACAGCCGGTTCAGAGCATTTGATAAAACCAACGGCGAGCTCTTGTGGGAATTTGAGATGGATGCACCTGGCTTTTCGAGTCCTTCTGTTTACGAAATTGATGGAAGACAATATGTTGCGATTGTAGCGGGCGGCGGCGGCGGTCGTTATCGTTCGCCTGTAACAGGGCCTCTTGGAAAGAGGCTTCATGTATTTGCTCTGCCAGAATCATCAATTCAATTAAAGTAAGCGGGATGCTTAAGTATTAATTATTAAGTCGCGCCAAAACAAAGTACGCTGGCCGGTTCATTGGGTTTCGGTTCAGTGTACTTTGTAAACTTTGAACTAAACAAAGATGTGACTCAAGCTACGAGATAAAAATCGAGGGCCCAATAAATGAATACGAATATAAATGTATTTAAAATAATACTCCTTTCTATTTTGACGTTAATTTTTTCTGCCAGCCTAGCTCAATACGCCGGAGCGCAGAACACAGATCCATTGAAAATCTTGATGATTACCGGCGGGGGCCCCTGGCACGATTACGCTACGCAAAAGGATCAGATTAAAGATGGACTGTTGGAACGTCTTTCAAATATCGAAATTACAACTGACTATGAAGGCGCGGATACGATTACCATGGAGTCAACTGATTTCCATTTCTCCCGTCATTTGGAGGATGACTGGGCGGCAGAGTTCGACGTTGTCATCTACAATCAGTGTAATCTTCAAGTAAAAGATGAAGCCTATGTAAAAGGAATCATCGCCGAGCACGTCAAGCATCAATTACCTGCCGTTATGCTTCATTGCCCCATCCATCTCTATCAATATGCAAGGGACGGTGCAGCGGATGCCTGGTGGGATTTTACCGGTGCTGTTTCATACGTCCACGAGAGACAAAATCATCCCAATACCCCTCCCTACACGATCGAGGTTCTGGAGCCGCATCACCAGATCATGAAGAACTATCCTCGTTCTTGGCGGACGCCTGCAGGCGAGTTATATCTAATCGTTGATTTACATGACAATGCCACTCCGTTATCTCACGCCTATTCGGTGGAGACACACTCCTATTCCGAAACAGCTTGGATAAACGAATACCAAGGCGTTCGGGTTTTCACCAGTTCACTGGGGCATCATAATGTTTCGATGGGCTCGGATGTGAATTTGAATCTTATTGCATCGGGCGTGCTCTGGGCGGCAGGAAAACTTGAAGAAGATGGTTCGCCAGCCCCGGGATATGAAGGAGAACGTGGACTTGGGTGGATCTCTCTCTGGGATGATACTGATACACTCAACGGGTGGATTGAAAGCGGCGGTGTCGTGGATTGGACGGCTCCTTCCTGGTATAGAGGGATGGTCTGGCCGACCGCCGATAATGCCTCGGCCGGAGAATCGTTCCGACTTGACGGCGACACTCTAATTGTCGAGGGAGGTCAAAGAAATCTGTTCTATGACGGTCGGATCGCTGGTGGATATTTCAAAAATTTTGAATTCAAGGTTGATGTCTATACCCATCCTGGGTCGGCTTCAGGGGTCTATTTTCATACCCATTACGAAGAGGACGGACCTCCTGCCTTTGGTTATGAAGCTCAGATTAACGCCAGCCGGGCCGGTGAGAGCAAGACCGGCAGCTTGGTTGGGGCAAGCGAGGTGAAGACTGCCCCACACGGCGATAACGAATGGTTCAGCTACTACATCAAGGTTGACGGCAAGAAAGTAACGGTAAAAGTGAATGGTGAGACAGTCAACGAATTCACCGAACCTGCAGATGTAGATGGACCGGCCAGTCTCCGCCGGGGCACGATCGGCCTGGAGTCCGTGGGCTCCGACAGCCGTGTTGACTTTCGGAATCCGATGATTCGTCTATTGCCGGATTAATAATTAGGGAAGGTTATATGCGGCTGTTGTTATTCTTATGCAACTGCCACGACAATGCCGTCGCTGAAAGCTTCTTCCAGTTACTCAAACGCGAACGAATCAAGCGACACATTTACTCAACACGCGACGACGCACGGACCGATATCGTCGAATACATCGAGATGTTCTACAACAGCAAACGACGACACAGTTTCAATGATCTGCTGTCGCCGGTAGAGTATGAAAAGAAATTTACAGAACGGCTAGTGAGTGTCTAGAAGACTAGGACCGATTCAACTATTCGAAAGCTTTTCCGCCAGTTGCAGCCCACCACACCGCGCCCAAGATATGTTGTCTATACCAAGGCAAATCATAAATTCCTTCTGGGTGTCCCAAGCCTGTATGAAAAGATCTTCCACCTTCAAAATCTTCCTGATACCAAGCCATTGGATGGTAGTCTGGCATTTTCCCCCCGGAATAAGTGGTTTCATCTACAGTCAAAACAACTTCAATATTATCTGAGAGTTCTAAATAGTTGTACCACTCTTCAGTAACTAACCATTTCTTCGGTATATGGGCGGTTGATGGATGATCCGGTTTTTCATTATTAACAATTGCCGTCGAAATGCCTGGATTTGGATGACGGTTCCACACACCACCAACCAGGCTTACATACCATGGCCATTCCATCATTGTGAATGAGGCAGAGTGTATCGCTACAAAATTTCCTCCTTGATGTATGTAATCTTGTAGTGCCCTTCTTTGATCATCATTTAGAATATCTCCGGATGTATTCATAAATACAATTACATCCATACTGTTCAGTCGTGCTTGATCGTCAAAGAAGTCAGATTGTTCAGTCCAAGTGAGACCAAAGTGATTATCCTGGCTTAACTCTTTGAACATCTGCACTCCACTCGGAACTGAAAGGTGCTGATAGTCCAGAGATTTCGTAAACAAAAGAACCTGGAACTGTTCCTGATTCGACTGCAAGCGTTGTGCATATGAATTGGTACTAACTGTTAGAAATAGTCCAACCAGAATAACCATTACTTTTGTAGACATGACTTTTTTGGTTAATTTTTTTTGAATCATCATAATATTTTAATCCAGCACAACCTTAGTAGGAGTCAGTTTATTGTCAGTTGAACGTGTTCCAAGTTTACCTGCGTTGCCATCTCCCCAACAGTAAGCTTCATCATTTGAAGAAATTCCACATGCATGATCATTACCAATAGTTATTTCCTTAAAATCGAAATTAGCTGATACAGCTGCAGGTTCGACTTGCATTGTCGTTGTACCATCACCCAATTGCCCTGATCCATTTCTTCCCCAACAATACGCCTTACCATCAGTTGCAATTCCACAGGTTTGAAAGATCCCAGTAGTAATCGAAGTAAAAGATATATTCCCTTTTACTTCTCTTGGAGTCATCAGGTTTTCAATAACTCCTAAACCATCTCCAGAACCAATACCTAATTTGCCATATCTGCCACGTCCCCAACAGACAGCTTTATCCGCCGTATTAATAGCACAAACATGATCAAGGCCAACACTTATAGAGTCTGGCTCAAAGTTAAACTCACCTGCCACGAGCCCTGGAGCGATTTTTCCGGCACGATCGTCTTCTCCCTGTCCTAACAAACTGCCAAAATCACTTGCTCCCCAGCAATATGCATCCCCATTTGTTGTTATGCCACATGTAGTTGCTGATCCGGCATTTATTGAGCCAAAAGTAAGCCCACCAGAAACAGGTACAGGTACCGCGGAGCCCTCGATTGAATTATTTCCAAGAATTCCACCTTCGTTTCTTCCCCAGCAGAAAGCGTCTCCATCGGTAGTTATTCCACAAGTATGAGCTAACCCAGAATTGACTGATTCAAAAGACAAGCCTCCGGACACAGCTGTTGGAATCATGCTGTTTTCAGAAGAACCATTTCCGAGTCTTCCATATCTACCCCGTCCCCAACAATAAGCGTCATTGTCATCTGTAACACCACAGGTATGATCCCAACCAGCACTAATTGACTTCAATCGAAGATCTCCAGAAACGGCAACGGGAACCATACTTGACTCGGTAGAACCGTTTCCCAACTGACCTACTGAATTATCTCCCCAACAATAAGCCTCTCCATTTGATTTTAGTATGCATGTGTGGTTCTCACCGGCGCTTAAAGTTTCTGAATAAGCTGGTACAGAAGCGATGACTAATACTAACAATAAGGCTAAGAATAAGTAACTTTTGCTAAATGTAGTGTTCATTATGGTAGGTTTCTGTGTTTTTATTTTAGGTTTCTGTGTTTTGATTTAATGATTAAGCACAAAGATTTTCATTATAAGGTCATTAATTAACAATCCATCGATTAAACCAAGATGATTGAGACTTTATGAGATTTTCATCTATCCTATTAATGGATATTATATCATCTACTTATGACGTGGCCGAGTCAATCTGTAAGCTTCCCCGTCAATGACACAGTTCAGAACTAGAGTTTCTGGCGTTTTCGACCTGCGCGGAACATGCGGAGGATTTTCAGCTGTCGTGCGTAGGTCTTCGTGTGTATTCGATGATCCAGGTCTCTGCGTGATTTCACTGACCTAAGCCGCAACGATTTCATGATACAGGTCATTAGCATTAACAGCTGATCGACCTAAAGCAAGAGCCTGCGCTGGTAGCGCGATAGGCATCGGTATCCTATTAATGCGATTTCGAGATCATCTACTCTGACGTGGCAGCGTCATGCGTACTAGCTTCACCTGTCAATGACACAGTTCAGAACTAGAGTTTCTGGCGTGTTTACACGATCTCGCCTGGTTACTGCTCTAGCGATCGCACAGTCCACGTCGTATCGGCTTGAGTGAAACTATCGTCTGCTTTGAGCTTCATAGCAGCACCTCCTTCTCTATAGTGACGAGTGATAGAGCTGCGTCGACCGAGGCTGCAGTCGCAACCCAAAGCGGACAGTCGCGATTCTCGCTTGGAGCACGATTCGATTAAGGATATCCATAGCGACGTATTTGTTGTCGAGTTAGATTTTCCAGACTCCCGCCACGATGTGAGATCGACCAGTAAGGAGCAATAAATGTCCGTGGACCTATCGATAAATGGTGATGCCGTCACTTCTGATGCAGCCCCGGAAACAAAGCTGCTTTGGGTTCTACGGGAGCATCTGAAACTCACCGGCACAAAGTACAGTTGCGGGTCAGGGATTTGTGGCGCCTGCACGGTCCACGTCGACGGCCGGCCAGTTCGCTCCTGCTTGCTACCTCTATCGGCAGTTGCCGGCAGATCGGTGAAGACAATCGAAGGCCTGTCTGCGGATGCATCGCATCCTTTGCAGCGAGCCTGGATAAAGGAGCAGGTGCCTCAGTGCGGTTACTGCCAGTCCGGACAGATCATGCAGGCGGCGGCGTTGCTCGCTAACAATCCATCACCAACTCGGGCAGAGATTGTCGACCACATGGACGAAGTACTATGTCGCTGCGGAACGTACGGTCGAATAATCCGCGCCATTGAGCGTGCGGCTGCGGAGGACGAGTCATGACGGGCGCAAGGATCTCACGCCGGGCGGTGCTCAAGGCGGGCGCCAGTCTGACATTTGCCGTAGCAGTGGGGCCGTGGGCACCGAAAGCGGTTGCAGCAAAGAAACAAGAAGTGGAAATCGGTGCCTGGGTGCGAATCGGTACCGACGGTGAGATCCTAATCTATGGCCCGGCTGCCGAAATGGGTCAGGGGACGATGACTGCGCTGCCGGTCATCATCGCCGAGGAGATGGATGCCGATTGGTCACGCGTTCGCATCGAACACTCACCCGTAATCCCGGAAATCTACGGTAGACCTGGCTGGCGTGGCGGCAACTCGATGAGCACAGTTGGCAGCCAAGCCGTTAGGGGCTACTACACGACACTTCGTGTGGCGGGCGCACAAATTCGACGCGTGCTGATCGACAATGTTGCACGGCGCTGGAACGTGTCGGCCGGCGAGTTAGCGACGTCTGCGAGCAATGTGATCCATACGAAGAGTGGCCGAAATATCGGGTACGGCGAAATTGTCGAGTTTGCCGTGTTACCTGATTCGTTGCCCGAGATTGATGAGTCTCAACTCAAGTCACCTGCTGACTTCAGGATTGTCGGTCAGTCTGTCCCGCGTCATGACATCCCGGCCAAGGTCGATGGCTCGGCAGACTACGCAATCGACATTCAATTGCCCGGTATGTTGCACGGTGTGATCACGCGGTCACCGGTGCACAACGGCAAGCCGATGTCTTTCAACGAGTCAGAGGTCCGCGCTTTACAGGGAGTCGTTGCGACCGTGAAGTTGGAGCATGGCATTGGTGTGATAGCGGAGTCAGTGGAAGATGCTTTCAGCGCAAAGAAAGCATTGGTCATCGAGTGGGCTGAAGGCACTCAGGCCGAGGCATTTGACAGCGAAACAAGCCTTGAAGGCTACGCCAAAGTCCCCGGAAGCCTGAACGCCAGCGTACAGCCGATGGTCTCGACTGGCGACGCTGGCGCTGGACTCAAGCAGGCCGCAAAGCGTTATAGCGCGGACTATTATGCTGACTACGTTCACCACGCCCACATGGAGCCACTAAACGCGGTCGTCTCGGTAAGCGAGTCAGGCGAATCCGCTGAGGCGTGGGCAGGAACGCAGAACACCTCAGGCGCACGATCGGCAATAGCGAACACGTTGGGCATCCCTTTCGAGAAGGTCGACTTTCATCCCTGTTACCTGGGTGGTGCGTTTGGCCGGCGGCAAAACTCTGACTACGTCATCGAGGCTACGCAGCTGTCGAACGCGGTCAGACGACCTGTGAAACTGACGTGGACTCGCGAAGACGATATTCAATACGGTATGTTTCGCCCGATGAATTTGCAGCGCATGGAGGCTGGAGTAGACGACAAAGGTCGTATCACGTCCTGGAAGCACTGCATCGTTGGTGACGGTGGTGGCCTTTTGGCATCCGGTATCGAGATTCCGTTCTACGACATCCCCAACCAGCAAATCGAGGCGTATTCCGTGAGTCACGGCATTCGCCTGGGATACTGGCGAGCCGTAGGCCGCGGGTTTAACAAATTCGCTATTGAAGCATTCATTGATGAGATTGCCGTCGATCAAGGGCAAGAACCATACGCGTTCAGGCGCGCGTTGCTTTCGACCTCAAGGGCGAAACACGTGCTTGATACGGTTGCGGAAATGGCCGGTTGGGGCGAGGAGTTGCCTGCCGGACGTGCGAGAGGCATGGCTTTCGCCGAACACAGCGGATCTCTGGCGGCGGGCGTTGCGGAGATTTCTCTCGACGAACTCACTGGCGAAATTCGTGTACACCGATTTTGGGCGGCGGTTGACGGCGGTGTGATCGTCCAGCCTGATAATGCCTCTGCACAGATCGAGGGCGGCATTGTAATGGGGTTGAGTAGTGCACTTTATGAGCGGATCACACTGAAAGACGGGCTGGTCCAACAGTCCAATTACTACGACTACCGCATCATGCGCATGTCCGAAGCCCCAGAGATCGATGTCACGTTCATTGACTCGGATGAGCGACCGACAGGTCTCGGCGAGCCGGGCGTTCCTATTACGGCTGGCGCCGTGGCCAACGCATTTGCGACTCTTACGGGTAAACGACTTCGGCACATGCCGTTTACATCAGATAGGATTCGCGGGGTGCTGGAATCGGAATCAATGAGCTGAGCCCCCAACCATCTAACGTGCAAGAAAGGCTCAGCCCTCTGAAGGCCGGATTGAACGGTCAGTTCCAACCCAGACCTGCAATTCGGGAATGACCGCTTCTGGCCGAGGCTGTGTGATAACTCATCATAAATGATCGGTTTGACTTCGTCTTTTTGGTTTGTTACCGATAAGCCTTCGATTCTGGTTGTATTCGCAGTGATTTTTTCGAGACGAACGAGCTTACGCTCGGATTGTACGGCCCACGCCGGTGCAGTCACGCTTATTCAGCGTTTTGGCAGTGCGCTAAATCTGAACATCCATTTTCACATGCTGTTTCTCGACGGTGTCTACGTGGGCGAAGGAAGTTCGTCTTCCCGGTTTCGCTGGGTTACAGAACCAACAAGCTACGAACTCGCACAACTCACGCAGACCATCAGGGCAGTGCGCCCTCATTTGAAGAAGATTCCGGGGTGCTCGGGGTGAAAAAGGAACTAAACTGCGTTCCAATACTGCTGCGCTTGTTGCAAAAGGGCGTTTATTCGTCTTATACGCGTGGGAAAAGGGTGTTTATCCTTCCTATACTCAGCGGAGCGCAGCGGAGGCGCGAGGGCGCGGAACGCGAGAAAAGCAGCTAAAGAGGGTGTTTTGCGACACCCTCTTTAGCCGCGATCTTGCCGTGGGATTTGAAGATCGTGGCTAAAGCCACTCCTACACCGGGAGCCCAGAAAACTTGGAGATGACATGAAAACACACTCAACCAAATTGCTCGTCGCTATTGCGCTGTCTATTTTTGCCTATCACGCCACCGCCGAAGAGCGACCGCGTGTTGAAGAAGACGGCACGATACATGTAGATGAATTTGATCTGCCTGAATCTTCGTTCTTAAGCGACGAATCACGCGCTGCTCGCCGCTATTTTCGCGACGTCTATGGGCCGGAGCTGGGTTCGTTTTCGCGCGACTGTCCAAACCTCATGTCTGGCGAAAATGACCCGGAGTCGAAGCAAGTCATTCGTCAATGCATCGCAGAAGCGTATTACAAAACGAATATTTATAAGGATGTGACCGCAAAGCACGACGTTGCCATGGCTGTGGAGACCATTGGTGGCATCTATACCGAGGTGTTTACACCGAAAAAGGGTGTGGCTCCCAAGAACCGGGATCGCGTGCTGATCAGTATTCACGGCGGTGGCTACGTCGCGGGTGCGCGGTACTTCAGTCACACGGAGTCTATTCCGGTTGCCGACATGGGCGCCATTAAGGTGTTTAGCCCGGATTACCGTATGGCCCCCGAGTTCACTCACCCGGCCGGTATCGAAGACGTAGTCGCTGTGTATAGAGAATTGTTAAAGGCCTATAAGCCGCAGAACATTGGCATTTACGGATGCTCAGCGGGCGCTATGTTGACGGCCCAAACCATCTCCTACATTCATGCAAACAAAATTCCTATGCCTGGCGCAATCGGCCTGTTTTGCGCCGCCGCTCCGATGATGGCGGATGGAGCCCCCGGCTCATTCAAGTCGAACCGCGGCGAGAGCGCCTACGTCAGTGCCGGCTTGAGCGGGTACAATCGAGCTGCTCGCGACGATCAACCTCGGTCACCGAGCCGCTATTTCCCAGACGTTGCACAAGACGACCCAATCGTGGCACCCGGCGATCACGATGACGTGCTCTCCGCATTTCCACCTACACTGCTGATCAGTGGCACGCGCGATTTCCTCCTTAGCGATGTGCTCGCGACTCACGCCAAGCTGTCAAAACTCGGAGTCGAAGCAGAGCTGCACGTCATCGAAGCAATGGGGCATGCCACTTTCGCCTTTAACCCTCGCGATCCAATGTCTGACGACGTGCACAATGCGATTGTGCGGTTTTTCGACAAGCATCTCGGCAAATAGGTGAGCGTTTTGCGGGGCAGGATTCTTGCTGCGACAAGCGAACCTCACACGACTACGCCTTCCCAAGAGCTAAACATGGTCTGGGTATGGGGCGTCGACAAAAATCATGAACGTGGTGCCCATGAGAACGGTTGGGTAATCTGTTTAGCTAAATCAGCTGAATCTTCCTGCTTGACCCGTGTTGCGACCAGAAACGGCTTCGACAGGGTATCGGCTCGCCTGAGAACGGGCATAGGCGGGAAAACAGGAAATGAACGCAGACCATCAGGGCAGTGCGCCCT
>PVMK01115401.1_pt1 | contig 12347 bp, 8 predicted proteins | sample 1853481 | NCBI WGS metagenome assembly PVMK01 (sample SAMN08533507, study PRJNA380276) | Marine sediment metagenome, whole genome shotgun sequencing project. | reverse complement strand
ATTCCCACTTCGTCCCAAATGCTGAAGGCCATCGAGACCGCGTCGATGTCGGGGTTGGAGCTTGCGAACATGCCCAGGGATCGATCCAGAGCTTGGTTGGCGAATGCGTACCATGCGTTGTTTGGCATGCCGGTCACGCCGATGACTGACGTGAAGGCGCAGAAGATCGCTGGCGGATCGTTCTTCAAGGCTTCGAATAGGTTGAGTGCGCCTATGAGCTTGGGGCCGATCTCCTCACGTGCCTCTTCCGGCGTGACTTTGTGTGCACGTTGCGGCCGGTTTACCGCCGCGCCGTGAATCACTGCGCTCACGCGCCCCGTCCGGCGTCGCGCCGCGCTTACCAGCTCTGCGACCTCGTCTCGTTCGGTCAGGTCACACTGACGATACTCTGCGCTGAGTCCCTCGCTTGCGAAGCGCTCCAGCGCCTTTGTGATCTCGGCGCTATTCGGAGACTCAGGAGCGTCAGTGGGGGAGGGTGAGCTACCCGCGAGCACCATGTGGGCGCCGGTAGCTCGCGCAAGTGCAAGCGCGCACTCCGCGGTAATGCCGCGCGCGCCGCCGGTCACCAATACGACATCGCTTGCGTCGAGTTGCTTGGCGCGCCGCGTGAGGGCGTTGCGCGCGAGGATGTGCGGTCGGGCGATTCGCCGCGTTTTGCCGAAGTAGCGGGCGGCGTCATACCGTGTATCGGTTTCGACCTCGCTTGCGATCATCGCACATAGCTGTTCGCTATCGACCGCCTCATCGACCGTCAGGACCCGGAATCGAAGGCCCTTTCGCTCTAGATGCAGTGCCGCCACGAAGCCGTCGTAGCCCCAGTCGAGGTAGCCGCTCTGTGCGGATCGGCGTTGCAGGAAGATCACGGTCTGAGGCGCATCGGAGCTCACCGACAGTGGCAGCCCGCGGGCGATGGATGCTAGCAGCGCGGTCACGCTGTCGAAGCGTTGCTTGGCATCGTCGCCCATCGCCTCGTCCGACAGAACCGCGATGACCACGCTGGCGCTGATGTCTGCAGTCGCGCTTGCGGGCACTGCGTTGACTTCCGCGCCGCGGCTTCTCGTCGCTTCCCATAGATCGGTCGCGACCTTGGAGCCATCGTCGAGGACGCAGACCGAATGGTCCTTCCAGAAGCTTTCCGCGGCGTCCGGCAGCGGCGCCTCCCGCCAGCGCATGACGAAGTTGCGGGTCCAGCCGGGGTAGTTCTTCGCGATCTCTGCCGCTCGAGTGGGCGAAAGGCTGCCGGAGCGACCCTCGTTGGCTGTCGCAATGCGCGCCTCGAGCTCTTGGACGATCTCACCCAGTGTAGAGTTCGCGATGTCAGCCGGGTCGAAGTCTCCTGCGTATCCGATGGCAATCGCAACGTCGACGACAACCTGTACCGTCTTGATCGAATCCATGTGTAGGTCGTCGATCATTCGGAGGTCGTCGCTCAGCGTGTCGACTGGGAACCCGGTGTGCTTGTAGATTGCATCGAGCAAGGTGGCTCTGGTGTCGATGTAGGCCGGAGTGCTGGACGTGCTGTGACGACGCACCGTCTCGTGTTGCTCCGGCACGGCGATGGGACGCACTGCGGTGATCGGCTCGCCGTTCATCGCCGGGCTCGGTGTCGGGGCAGCTTCGGGAGAAAGCACGTTCTTCGTAGATGCAGGATCGAGCAGGTCCTTCTCACACGGATTCTCGAAGAACGAAAGCTCGGCGGTGGATTTGAACCTGCGGATCAACCGTTGATCCCAAAGCTTCACGAGGTCGATCTCGGCACCTCGCGTGAAGAGGTAGCCGAGTGCGGTGTTGAGGTCCCGATCGCGACCCGACTTGCTCTCCACCGGTAGGCACACTCTACCGTCGATGCCCGCGGTCTCGTTGCTCAGGCCGGACAAGACTGCTCCGGGACCGACCTCCACGAGCACGTCGCATTCGGCGGCAGCCAAGCATGCGACCGCCTGGAAGTTCACGGGCCGAACGACCTGCTCACCGAAGTGGTCCGCGAGGTTGATGTCCCCTTCCAAGACGGCGCCGGTCATCGTGCTGTAGAGCCTAGCGCTCGTCGGTGTTGCGGTGCCGCGAAGCACAGGGATCTCGCGAAGCGCAGCCACCGTGTCGTCGAAGTGTGCCGAGTGGAACGCAGCGGACACCGGGAGCTCGCGCGCTCGAATCCCGTTCTTCGTTGCCAGCTCAACTGTCGCAGCGATTGCGGCGCTGTCGCCCGACACCACCGTCTGTGTGGCGCTGTTGATGTTGGCAATCACCACGTAGCCGTCGATGCGTTCGAGCAGCCCACGGGCCTCGTCTGGATCGCAAACCAGGCTGGCCATCGACCCTTCGACTGGCACTTCGCCCATCAGCTTGCCGCGCAGCGCCGCGAGTTGAAGCACCGCTTTCTCATCGAGAGCGCCCGCCGCGCGGAACGCCGTGAGCTCGCCCAAGCTGTGACCACCGACGGCGGAGGGCTTCACCCCGAGTCGCTCCAAGAATTGCAGCCAGAGAAGGCTCGCCAGGCATATCGCCGGTTGAGCGACCTCGGTCTGCGTCAGCGCGCGCATCCATTCCTTCTGCCGCTCGCCAGTTAGATCTGGGTCGGTCTCGCGGAAGATGAACTTGCTCACCGGTTCGACGCCGACCTCTTCGAGCCAGCGATCCGCGTTCCCCACGAGCTCGCGTGCCCAATCGAAACGCTCGACCAAGGTCCGAGCCATGTTCAGTCGCTGCGAGCCCTGTCCGGGGAACAGAAATCCGATCCGCGGGGTGGTGGCGCCGGTCGTAAGCATCACGCGGCGATCAGGCGTGCTGAACGTGTAGTTCCCCGCAGGGTCGGCCTTCGCGATGGCGCCGACGAGTGTCCCCAAGCGTTTGTGGAGATCTTCAGGGCTACTGGCCACGATCGCGGCGCGCGCCGCGCCACCCTGGGCAATCTTTCGGGCGAGCTCGACGGCGAGGTCCGGCATTTCGCCGACGCTCATGCCGACGACGACGTCCAATAGCCCGGTGGCCTGCTGCGTTAAGGCCGTCAGGCTTTCTGCGGACAACACAAAGAGCTCCGTCTCCTGCTTCGAAGCCAAGACAGCGCGCTCGTCGAGCGATGGCGCCAAGTCTTCAGAAGGGGCTGCCCCGGAAGTGATCGTCACGTGGCTGTTGATCCCGCCAAAGCCCATCGCGGAAACACCTGCGGTCAAAGTGGCCTCCGGATCGCGCGTGGCTCCGGTACGAACTGGATAGAGGTTCTTCGCCTTCCCAGTAAACACCTCATGGGGGTCGTCGCAGCCCGCGGTCGGAGGAATCACGCGCCGATTGACGCCAGCGATCGCTTTGAGGAGGCCGCCGATCCCGGCCGCAGCTTTCGTATGCCCGACGAGGGACTTGAACGAGGTCACGCCGCATTGGTGCGGTTGCGCTTCGCCAAACGAGTCGATCGTGTTGGAAATCCCAGCGAGCTCTATGGGGTCACCGACCGCGGTGCCAGTTCCGTGGCCCTCGACGAAGTCCAGGGTGTGTGCAGAGTACCCCGCGCGGTCGTATGCGCGTCGCAGCGCCAAGGCTTGGCCGTCCGCTGTCGGTGCCGTGATGCCACCCTTTCCGTCAGACGAGATGCCCCAACCGTTCAAGACTGCGTAAATGTAGTCACCGTCCCGTTCGGCGTCGTCCAGCCGCTTCATGACGATGAACCCGCAGCCCTCACCGGGAAGGAAACCGTTTCCTGCGCGGTCGTAGACCTTCATGTCCGAGTCGGACAGGGCACCCACCTTGGCGAACCCCACGAGCTCGAACGCGTCGAGGCTGACGTCGACGCCGCCTGCCAACGCGACGTCGATATCGCCTGCGCACAACGCATTCGATGCGGTCGCCACGGAGAGCAGCGACGAAGAGCATGCGCCGTCAACGGTGTATCCGCCGCCTCGAAGATCCATGTAGTTGCAGATGCGGCCGGCAATCGTGTTGGCCAGCGCACCGGCGAGTGTGTCTTCGTTCGGTGCAGGGAAGAAGGACTTGTAGATCTGCTCGGTCTCCGCGACGAGCTCCTCGAGCGTGCCACCGTCCAGGCCCTTCTTGATTCCTGCTGCGCGAATCGTCTTGCGAACGAATGGCCAACGTCCACGAAGAAGGTGCGCGCGCTGTTGCTCGCCGGTCAGCGTGTTGCCGATGATGACGCCGGTGCGATCGCGAGGGAGGTCCTTTGGATCGTACCCCGAATCCGCCAACGCTTGCAGAGCCACATCGAGCGCAAGCCAGTGTGTGATGTCCGTCTGCTCGAAGACCTGCTTGGGGATTCGACGGCGCGCCCAATCGAAGTCGAAACCATCGATGACCGCGGCCCGCGTGCCGTAGGTCTTGTCGGGAGCGCCCTTGTCCGAATCGCCGTACTCCGATAGTGGAAGCCGCTCGTCAGGTATCCGTCTGAAGCTCTGGCGACGGGAGAGGACGTTCTCCCAGAGTTCTTTAGGGCTCCTTGCATCCGGGTATCTACAACCCAGACCGATGATCGCGATGCGGCCGACGGTCTTGTTATTGGAAGTCATGATGGGGTCAACGGGGTGGGTGCGAGTAAGACAAATGGGGGAGAGCGAGTATACCGAGATCGGGGCTTGCTCCCGCTGAACAGCGGCTCAGCGAGAGTGAGCTTTTTTAATGTTTCCGAAATTTAAGCAACGACTTCAGAGAGTTGAAGCGGTGCGATTGAACGGTTCCAATGTCGAATTGTGAAAGATATCACAAATGAGACCCTCCCGCCGAGCACACCCATCCGGTGTAGGGCGAGGTTGAGGGCTGACTCATTCGAGACGCTACGGGCGTTTGGCGAGATTGCCTGTTCGCGCGCGGTCTTACAGGCGTTGATCTGAAGAGTCGTCAGCTACCGCAGTAGGCGTCGGAGTCGGAGCCACAGCTGGAGCCTGGGGCTGGTGAACTCACGCATTCGACCACGGAGCTGCAGAGATAGGTGCAGCGATTCAGCATCCCAGGGAGCTCTCGGCAGAGCCCGGCGGGTTGTGGACAATCCTGGTCTTCGTTCACCGGATCGCACGGTGCGTCGGCGAGCAACGCGCGGACCGCCTGACAGGTCGCGAGGTCCTCATTGATCCCGCAATAGTCATCAGATTCTGCGCCAGATAGGCTCGTCCGTGTGATGACGATGCGATACGGGTTGGTGCAGCTGCCTCCGAGGTCGATACTCTTCAAACAGAAACCGCTCTCTTGGTTTGGATACCGTTGCCCATCGTAGGTCATTGGCAGGCACCGGTTGCCCTCTTCGCCGCAATCTCTATCGCTCACACAGAGTTCGCAAGTCTCTCGGTCGCCTTCCGGAATCCCGCTGCATGCGTTCGTTACGGGATTGCAACTGTCGCCATCCGGGCAAGTCATCGTCTCCGTTTCGGGCGTGCACTCGACGCACACGCCATCGTCACATGCGTTGGCGTCGCCTGGGAGGCTGTCGACGTTGCTGCACTGCGTGCCGTCGTTGCAGGGCTTGCACTCGTGCGCATCCATGTCGCAGCGCGCCGCGTCCGTGGCGGTGCAATCCGAATCTCCCAAGCACTCAACGCAGGTCGACGACTCGGTGTCACAAATCAGTGCGCGCTCCGTGCAGTAGCCCTGGTCATCGGCCGTGCACTCGACGCACTGCGACTCGTCGTTGCACACGGGTTTGTCCAACGGGCACAGGACGCAGGGGCCGGCTTCCACGCCGCCGTCTTCGGGGATGACGGGCTTGTCCTCGAGCACGCAACCCGCGGCCAGCGTCAGAAGCCAAAGAAAGCAAGCGACCCACCTCATGTTTCTTCCTTTTTCAAAAGCGGAGCCTCAAGTCAATCCCAGTGGGGTGGAAAGCGAGTGTGGGGGCTAGGGCGCTCGTGGGCTCGGCCCTTCGCCGGCGCCGCTTTTCGCCGCCGACCCACCAGGCGATGCCGCTGGCCATCGCCGCCGCGCCGATCGCCGACCACGCAGCAACTGCCGCCGTATTCAGCTGTTGCGTGTCGTTCTTGACCCCAGCAGCCACTCCAATCGCGACGACGGCAGCCGTGCCCCCCGCGATCAGAATGATCGGCCCCGCCTTCCAGGCGTGAGGATGTGCCGGCTCTGAGGCCGAGCCCCCTGGGCGATGCGGAGCGTCGACTTCACGGGGTGCCACCAATGCTGCCTGCCGGACCAACAGCTCGTCGACCAAGTCGGCTGTGGCTGCCGCAAGGTCCTCACCGAGCACCCCGTTCGCATTGAGGTTCCGACCCGAGCTCTGGACGAGCGTCAGCGTGAGCTCCTCGCCACCGCTCTCCTGCGACCAAATGGCCGGCACGATCGCAAACGCCGTGCCCGCCGCATCGAGCGCCTGCTTCACGCACTCCGGAGTCTGACAAGCCACCAGAGCCTGCCCCAGCAACTCCTGCGCAGCAGTCACTCGATACCCGCGCGCCTGGAGCGCCCGCCGCACCGCACCCCCGACTCGCTCCCCCAGCTGTACCCGAAGCCCCTCACTCCCTTGCACCGGAGCCACCAGCACCCACCCCTTCGCTGACGCTGACACCGCCGCTGGCACTGACACTGGCTCTGACACCGCCGCTGGCACTGACACTGACGCTGGCACTGTCTCTGACACTGACGCTGGCACTGTCTCTGACACTGTCCCCGACTCCTGCGCCGCCACCGACCCGGCCGCCATCACCACGACCCACGCCGCCGCCAATCCCAACCTGTGCCCCCCCGCGAACATCAAAACACTTTGCGAACCTGTACCACGGCGCCTTGCCCCGTCACGGAAACCGACGGCTCCACTCGCAGCGGCCGAAACAGATACACCAGAGGAATGCTGAGCAGCGGCGCAGCACCGGCCAGCGCCAGTGCCAGCCGGCCCGCGTCCTGACCACGCGTGACGCAGGAGCGCACCGCCGCCTGGTTGGCAATGTACGGCTCAGAGCAAGTCGTCATGGTGACGCCTTCATAGATTGCGTAGCCGGTGAGCCCCAAACCCACCGCGCCCAGCGTCCACCCCCACCACGGCGTTCGCTGGTAGTCGGGCAACAACAGAGGCATCGCGGCGCTCGTCACAGCGCCGCCGAACGCTGCCGTCGTCCAAACGCCGATGCGAACATCGTTCCACCGCTGAGCCGCGTTCAGGTTGGCAGGCGTTTCGATGAAGCGGTCGCCGAGCTCGCCGCGCCAGACGTGAAGCCCGACGCTTGCCCCGATGCTCGCCACGCCAACGCCAAAGAGCGACCAGCCCGCAATGCGTTGGTTGCGCGGCCGGGGTACGCCGCGCTTGCGCTCGGAGTAGGGCTCCGTCACCGCGGCAGTCACCGCGCCAACCGTAGCGACTGACTGAAGCTCGGCGAGCCAACTCGCGCGCGCGATCGGATGCGGCCCCGTGAAATCGACCGACCGCCCTTCGAACAAGGCATCCATCACTCGCCGCAGGTCTTCTGCGTCCGGTGTGCCGTCATGCACCGCGAGCCATGCCGATGCCGCCTTGTAGCCCTCTGCGCTCAGGTCGACGCGCACCAGGCTCGGGTTCAGACCAGTCAGCACCAACACGTTCGCGCCCCCAAGAATGCCTGCCACTTGGTTGGCGTGAGCCATTCGCTGCCCCCATGCCCCCTGCGACTCGTATTGCAAGTGAAGCACCGGACGCGTGCGCACCGCACGCTCGAGCGCATCGTCAAACGTGAACACGTTGTCCCCGCTTTGGATGGCGACCCGATGAATGCGCCCGCGCTGGTCTTCTTCGCACTCTACCTGCATGCGGTATGTGCCCACCGGAAGCTTGATGCCGGACAATGGCGTACGCCCGAACTCCACGCCGTTGATGCGCATCAAACAATCAGACGGTGTGCTCTGCACCTCCAGCATACCTGGCGCCTCTGAAGCCATCTCTGCGTCGACCTCGGCCAAGAGTTTGCGCACCTCGGGCGTGTGACGAAACGCGCTGGGCTCGACCCGCGGCACCAACTGCCGGCACTCGCGCGCCTGCCGGCGTGCCTCGGCATTGTGTTTCGTCTCCACGTACGCGCGCACCATGAACAAACACGTGTCGAGCACCTGTTGCGCCCGAGCCGCTTCACGGTTGAGCTCGGCTGCCGCCCGGTTGGCCAAGCGTTGTGCAGCCTTGAGCTCGCGCCGCGCCGCTTTGTAATCCGCGCGCGCCAAGTACCGCACCGCCGCGCGCGAGCGCTCGACCCACCGATCGATGTCGCTCTGGCTGATTCGCGGAGCAGGCGCCGACCCGACGACTTCAAAGCGCTCCGACGCACGGTCCGCGCGCCACACGGACTGGCCACGCACCGCGAGCTCCTGGCGTAGCGCCTCCGCAGTCGTGTGGAGCCCTTCGACGCTGACACCCTCGGTGGCCGTGTCAGAAGCGCTACCAAGCGCGGGCATCGCTAGCCAACGAAGCTCATCTGAAGAAGGGCTCGCCTCGTCGCTCTGCGCGTGTGCCGGAGGGGCCGTAAATGCAGCGAGCGCTGCAGCAAAGACGCAAACGACCCACCGCATGCTGCTCCCTAGAAGCACCCGAGGAAGGCTAAGGCGGAGTCGCCATTTCGTGCTGTCTGTACGACGGCCGCGGTGCCGCCGCTTACCTCGACGTCGACCCGGCGGGGAGCATCGCCGAGCGCCTCGGGAGCAAAGACCTGCTTTACGAGCGCTCCATCTTCGCCCCGACCAACCACCAGCACTTGCCCGCCTGCAACCACGAACCACGTATCGGTGACTCTGTCGAACGCAAGGCCCGTTGGCCCCGTTGCCGCTTCGAGCAGCTCGTCGGCGTCGATTGCGTCGTTGCAGAACCCGCCGTCGGTGCACTGCAAGGTCAGGCCACCGAGCTCGCTTAGTCGGAGCCCCCCGTTTTCGAGAGAAACCACCCCGGGCCCGCCATCTCGAAGCGCAACGCCAGGCGTGCTTCCGCGCTCCACGTCGATGTCCAAGGAGAGACTGCCGTCGTCGAGGAGCCATCCCATGCGGATGTTGTTGTTCTGCTCCCAAACAACGTACGCGCCTGCGACATCGAACTCGGTCAGGAGTGGAATCTCGCCCGCCACCGTCGGCGCCTGTGCCAGCGCTAGCAGATTGTCGTTGCCGATCGGGTTCAAGGCAAACGTCGCCACGTCCCGATAGCCAAGAAAGCGGGACGGTGACGCCAGCACGCGCGGATGGTACGGAGGAGCGTAGACACCCCAGGCAGGAAAGCCATCCAAGGTGCTCTGCTGGTCCCAGTCTTCGTGCAGCCTCTGGGTGCCTAGAATGACCGGAACCAAGTCCGAATCGACATGAACCTCGACCACGTAAAACGCGTGCTGCCCCAGCACGACCAGCACGCGTTTGCCAGAGCCGTCCGACTCTAGAAACGCCGTTTCGCTCGGACTCTCGATGTCGTCGTGATGGCCAGTGCGATTGCCGTCGGTGTCGTAGGTCTCCACCCGTATTTGGTCGGAAATAACTCGCGTGACGACAAAACCGCCCGCGACCGCCGTGACGGTCACGTGATCGTCAAACACCTCTTCCTTGATGGACAACACGCCTTCGTCGATGAGCCCATCACAGTCGTTGTCCTCGCCGTCGCAGGTTTCTTCTGGACCATTGTCCGCCGTGCCGTCGCAGTCGTTGTCTTTGCCATCGCAAACCTCCGCGCTCGGACCGACCGCACCCTCGCAAACAACGCCCATGCCATCTTCGGCGCACACGTATTCACCCTCGACGCACTCCCCCACGCCCGCCCCCTCGCCACAGGCTTCACCGAGCTCGGGCCAATCTTCATCAACCTCGGTGTCGCCGTCGTTCTCCGCCCCGTCACACCGCTCGACACCGGCGTCGGGCTCAGCGCCGACCACCGGGTCGACCTTCTCGCAGTTTCCGGCGACGTTGCTGAGCGACTCCGGGCAAGTCACCTCGTCACAGCCTCCGATGGTCAGCAGACAAGAGGCACTCAACAGGGTGACCGAGCACAAAAGGAATGAGGGAACGTTGCGGCTTGGATGCGTTTTCAGGACTCGTGACATGTCGATGAACTGGTTATCGGCGGTTCGAGCCGGAGGTTGCGTGCTTTCGACCGGACGGCGAGCCTACTCCGTTTGGGCTTCCTTTTTTTGTGAAATCACTCACAAAAAGGTGGCCGGGTGTCCTTTGGGCATCCGACGCGGCTCAATCGGTCTGGTCTACAATCAAACGACCCCCCGCGGCCACGTCCTGGTGGCGAACAGTAACCCGGGTGGAGCGGCTACGTCGAGGCGCACTTGACCGGGGTCGCACCGGCGCGTACGCCGTCGCCGGTCGATGGGCTCCGGAAGCTCCGTCACTGTTTAGAAGGGGAAAATTCGATGAATAGGATTCTCAAGTACGTCATGATCGGAACTGCAATGCTTGCGCTGAGTGTTGCCGCAGGGTGCAAAGACGATTCGGGTGCGGCGAAGCAGCAGGTGACCTCGGGCGCGGAGGCCGGAGGCGAAGCCGGCGTCGAGGCCGGTGTGTCTGCGGGGCAAGAAGGTGGAATGAAAGAGGGCGCCAAAGAGGGCGGCACCGAAGGCGGAAAGGCCGCTGCGCAAGACGTAATGAAGTAAGCTTGGCCGTTGTGGACGCGGCGCGTCCATGACGCGCCGCGCGCCGTCCAAGCTGTTGTGCCAGCCCAGAACACTCGATAGCCTGCTCTCGTTCTGAGCTTCCCGGGACTCTTCTGAGCCCGACAGGTCGACCCCTAGTTGTTGCGCCGGTCCAGCGGAACCCCGCAGCTTATCCCCACGCCATCCATCGCCCTCTCGAGGGGCACGTCGAGAGCACTCGCCACCGTCGTCGTGTAACGCATCAGCGCAACGGCCGCGACGATCTCGACGATCTCCGCATCCGTCCAGCCGGCGCCTCGAAGTGCGTCGGTCTGTTCGCCGGTGATGCCGGCCGGACCGCGTGCAACCGCCCGGGCGAAGTCCACCGCTGCGTTCTCCTTGTCGCTGAGCCGGGGGGAGGGCTTGCCGAGGAGCACCTCGATGCACTCGTCCCGCGACCACTGCTTGCCGAAGAGCGCGATCATGTGCGCAGCAACGCAGTATTCGCACTCGACCTCATGGGCTGTCACGGCGAAGAAGACGCGCTTGAGCTCCGTGCGGATGTTGCCCTCGCGCGCGGTGGCCATGCTCAGGGTCCACAGGGCGTCCGTCGTTTCCGGCAGGTAGCAGAGCCGCTTTCTGCAGCCCCGGAACCATGTGGTAGTAGGCCTCGACGCGTTCGAAGACTTCTTTGACCCGGCCCTCGGCCTTCTCGGGATCCAATAATTTTACTCGCGCCATCGTTGCGTCTCCCTGCTGGTTTCGCGCCATCTACGAGGCGCCCTAGCTGCGGGGCCTCATAGGATTGTTCACGCCTGACGCCAACCCAGGTTCGATTTGAGGCAACCGAACGGTAGAGAGCCCGACATCAGACCATGCCCCCGCCCCGCGGTTGCAGCTCCAGCTCACACATTGATTCACACATATAAGAGTGTAAACTATGCAGATGGCAACGAATCTAGCCCTGGACGACAAGCTCATCCGTGACGCTCAGAAGGTGGGTGGGCACCGAACCAAGAAGGCCGCAGTCACCGCGGCCCTAGAGGAGTACGTGCAGCGGCGGAAACAGCTCGAGCTGCGAACCTTGTTTGGAAAGATCGACTACGAAGAAGGCTACGACCACCGGCAAGGCCGCCACCGGTGAATGTCCTCGTCGACACGTCGGTTTGGTCCGTTGCGCTCAGACGTCGTTCCGCCGGTCAGCTGAGTCCGATGGAGCAGGGCGCCGCGCAGGAGCTATTGGCGCTCATTGATGAGGCGCGCGCGTGCATGGCCGGCTGCATTCGCCAGGAGGTTCTGAGCGGGATTGCGGCGCCTGCTCAGTTCGACCGACTTCGCGACAAACTTCGCGCTTTTGATGACTTGGTCACTGAACCGGCCACCTATGAATGCGCTGCTCGGTTCTTCAATCGATGCCGCGTGCATGGTGTGCAGGGGTCACACATCGACTTTCTGATCTGCGCGCTCGCGCACGAGCACCAGGTGCCGATATTCACACTCGATGCGGACTTCGAGCGTTACGCAGAGGTGTGTCGGCTGGAGTTGTATCGGCCACGCAAGTAATCGATCCTGAAAGCGCGACCCTGGCGCAGCATCGCAAACAAAGCACATCCAATCCAAACCGCGGGTGTTCTGCGCATGGTCGAGCGGTGTACGTGCAAATATGTCAGAACGCCACCGTCGATGACAAGCGCCAACCTGGGACGGGTCGTCGCTCGGATCGTGCACCTGGTGCGTTCAAACGCATAAGTTGCGCGCGGATTGCCGCCGCCGCGTTTCTGCTTGTGGAACTTCGCAAGGAAAAATCGCGCTCTTCGCGGATCGTCCCGTGCGGCTCAG
>PVMK01123750.1_pt1 | contig 12348 bp, 14 predicted proteins | sample 1853481 | NCBI WGS metagenome assembly PVMK01 (sample SAMN08533507, study PRJNA380276) | Marine sediment metagenome, whole genome shotgun sequencing project. | reverse complement strand
TGCACTAAAGTGCCTAAAATGCCTAAAATTACGGTGTCGCTTCGCTCCGTCTTTTTGCATAAGTCGTTGACGCTGGCGTATGTGGAGGCCGGAAATCAGAACAATGAGATGACAACTTAGCGTGAGTTTCTATTTTCATAAAATCGATAGAATACATTTACTTTAGGCATTTTAGGCAATTTAGGCATTTTAGGCATTTCTTTTCCCAGGCACTTAAGCTGCATCTTAGGCATTGCGGTTTATCTCAGGCTAGGGACTAGACTGTTAAACTAATACGCTCGATCTTAATTCGCAACGGTGACCCTCGAAAATCATGATATTTCTGCTTTGTCGACAACGACTGCGGTTTTTTCCCGCCTGACCTTCAGGGCGAAGCCATAGACATCACGCTGCAAGCATAGTATGGGGTCTTCAGGCGGAAATTTCGGCTCCTCCGGGCTTAGAAACCGTTGGGCCGTTTTGCTGAATATAATTTCACGCAAGGCCTGGAGGTGATTATAATCGCCGGCACCCAACAGGTGCGCCATATAGCGTGCGCACCAATCATCCTCCGGCGCTCTTTCCTTCAAATTCCCAGCCCATGGCCACCAGGCTTACCTGGATCGGCTGCTTGGCAAGGATGTACTGCGACGTTGCCCGGGCGATGTTATAACTGGCCACCATAACCTCATCGGCAACATCAAGGGCGGCTAAAGCACCTTGAACGCCGGCCGAAGTTCTTTGAACCGCTGTTTTGTCTTTAAAGCAGGATGCTCCCCGTTTTAAAATTTCGCTGGGCGAATTTCCAAGGTCAAATCCTTCAATGGGAAAACCGCCGACTTCTCCAACTAAAATAAGGTCCTTATCGCGGTTTTTCAGGGCGAGCGCTTCATGGGGGTGGGAAACCAGGATTGATTTTTTTAAACCCAGCGCAAACATTAACGGTGTGCAGGTAAATGCTCGGAATACATCGATTATTACCGCCATCCCGCGGGCCGCTTTGGCACCGGCCAAAAGATATCCATAGTTTACGCGCATCGCTTTATTCCGTTTTTTGCTAATTTACCTAGAACCGATCAGTTTAGTACCTTATTAATTATTTTTGTGTATTTTGTGGCAAGAACTTTTTGTGCAAAAATCAAGTTATCCCAAGCAATGCCTAAAATGCCTAAATTGCACTAAAGTGCCTAAAATTAAGGTGTTCTATCGATTTTATTAAAAGAAAAAAGCAAGGTATGCAATTATATTCACTTACTAATTTCTGGTTTTTCATGCTGAAAATACCAGGCGTTTATAATAAAGACGGAGCGAAGCGACGCCACAATTTTAGGCATTTTAGGCATTTTAGCTCACTTTAGGCACTTTCCGGCTTGTCCGGGTTAGGGTTCTAATAGCGAATCTAAAAGTTTAAATCAAGTCCGGCCAAAGCAGCACCCAGGGCTTCCTCCTTTAAACAGGGGGAATGGACTGAATTTAAGAATGTTAGTTGCTTATGAAAATCATGAAAATTCCAAGCACCAATATTTTTAAATCCCAAATCACAAGACACAAATATCAAACGGTTCGACAAACTCACTACCCTGAGCCAGCCTGTCGAGAGCCTCAAGGTCGAACGAGTCGCAGGGCAAATCCCAATGACCGAGGATTTAGGTGTTCCGCCGGCGGATCAGCGCCGCCGCTTGCCAAAAAAAACGGTCAGTCTAATCTAAAAAGAGATCCTGTCTTGCGGGGTTTATAAAAAAGCGAATATCGAATAATGATGTCGAATGTCGAAGAATGTATTCTGTCCATTTTGTTAAAAGGACTGAGCAAAGCGAAACCACACTTCGACATTCTGCGGTTCGACATTCGATATTCTGCGGTTCGCTGTTTACAAATTTTTTGAAAGGGCCATGACGTTTTTATTAATCGCGATTTGAAAATCGTGTTGAATAAACTCATGGTGTTCTTCATTAAATGGTATAAAGACGAGGGTGAAACTTTTGGCATCAATATGAATGTTGTTGAACCGTTCCATCAGTGTTTTGCGCGGTTTCATAAATTGGGCTAAGGTAATTGCCATACTTTCAATGGCCTCTTTGACCGGCAGCGTGCTGGGATGGATACGACCGGCGGGCAATTCCGGTATCAGCTCTTCACGGGGCTGGGATACCGTTATGTGGCTTGCCAGACGCAGGAAAATCCGGGGACGCAATTTAAAAGCCGGGATCCAGAACCGAAAGGGGACATCGGTCCAGCCCTTTTGAACCGTTTTGGGAAGATTGGCAATCCGAATCAGATCGGCATAGGATTTTAGATCGATGCCTGAAATATCGGCCCGGATGCGCCAGAAGGGCAAGTAGATGGTATTGTCACCCTGGCCCGGGAATTTGAGCATGTTTCAACTGCTTCAGTTTTTTGCCCACCGGACACCAGGAAGAATTGCAGTTTTTGCAAATCAATACGAGGGTATCGCGTTGGCCTTCTAAATCCCAGCCGCAATTGGGACACAGGGTCGACACAAAGTGAATATGCCGGTGCGGGCTCTCGGCGTCAAAATCATCGATGTTGAATGTCTCCGAGGGTTGTCGCAGATACCGGTTTGTCGAGGATGGCATCATATAGTTTGTCTTTCAGGTAAAACGGCGAATAAATCAGGCTGAGAGATTCTCCGATATGGGCCTGGTGCAGTATGGGTTTGGGCAAATTTTTGCCGAACCGTTTTTCAAAATTGGCGGCAACTTCTTTAAACGGCAGCCGGGGTTTGAGAAACCGGCCGGCCATATCCGCCGACAGAAAACGCAGTTTCATGGCCTGACTGCGAACGCCTACCGAGATGGGGAAATAGGGCGTTACGATTGCCTGATGACTGACGTCGACAAATCGGTTTGATATACCCGACGGTCCCGCAGAAAAAAAGCATTCCTTTGAATCGCCAGTAAGGGAAAAATACAACATCGTGATGGTCACCGGCCTTGTGGGGCAGTACATAGCGGAAGAAGTCGTCAGCTGTTAAATACGATTTAACGCGGCAATACCGGCAGGCAAACAGGCGGTCTGTCTCCTCTAAAGTTGCCGGCGCTCCACACTGGGGGCACTGATGTTCTATGAGAAAATTGATAACGACCTCCAGCCGCAGGTTCAGGGTTCAACGTTCAGGGGTTCAGGGTTCAGGGTTACAGCGCTCAGCTTTTCCTCCGGTCGCTAAGTCCGCTGGCCGGAGGCAAGTTTGAGGCAAAACAATATTTCCCCATCGTTCTAATCTTTTTAGATCTAAATTGAAATCGGGTGAATAGTACCTGGTTTGTATATCAAGATTCAGTTATAGGGTCGGCTTCTGCGCCGACCGGAATTTTATATGTAACCCAATATAGGCCCGCGATAGGCGGTCGAGATTCTTGAGTTGACGCTCATGCACAGGCGAAAATGACGTAAATAGCTCAGATCTGATAAATAACCCGGTCCCCCAACTCTGAACCCTGAACCTCTGAACCTTTGAACCTTCAATTACAGCTTTTCCCCGCATTCATTACAATACATCGAATCAGCCAGATTATCATTTCCACAGGTTGGACAGGATTTGGTTTGAGGCTTGTCATCGACAGATTTTCCGCAGCGGGAGCAAAACTTGGCCCCCGGGGTCAGATTTTTATGGCATCCGGTGCATTGATTGAAAACGACCTGCTGATGCCCGCATTGGTGACAAAATTTAGCATCAACCGGTATCGGATGATGGCATTCCGGACAGGAGAATTCCTGCTGCGCTTCCTTTTTCCCGGACTGCGGTAACCCACCGGCAAAATACTGGGCAAACATGGCCGGCATCATCAGGCCCATCCCGGCACCCATTCCCATGCCGGATGCCCCCATCGGCTTCGGATGCCTTTTCCATGGCCATGGCGGCTTTCATTTGCATGAGCTTGTTCATGTCATCGAATACACCCATACGGCTGCGGTCATCAATGGCTTCCTGGACTTCGGGAGGCGGCGTGATAGAACTGATGTAAAGGTGGGTCAGGTTGATACCAAAATGCCTGAAATCCTCATGCAGCCTTTCGGAGAGACCTTGTGAGAGTTCGTCATACTTAGACGGGAGGTTTAAGATTGAATCTATGGTTTCGCCCATATAATCGTTGAACCTGGATATGATAACACGGTTTAAATATTCCTCAACTTCTGCCGTGGTATATATCCCCTGGGTTCCAACCAGGCGGTTGATAAACAGCACCGGCTGAACCACCTGAAGATTGAACACCCCAAACGCCCGCAGACGAATAAGACCCAATTCGGAATCTTTGAAGGCCACCGGATCCCGGGTGCCCCATTTCAGATTGATGAAAACCTTTAAATTTACAAAGTATACTTCTGCTCTGAGCGGACTTTTCATCCCCCAGGGTATACTGGCAATTTTCGTCAGCAAGGGAATATTGGCTGTTTTCAATGTGTGCCGACCCGGACCAAAAGCACCGACGGCCTTACCTTTATAGTAAAATACACCGGCCTGACTTTCTCGCAATGTCAGCTGGGCACCATATTTTATTTCTCCGGATCCTTCTTCCGGTAGTCGGTGCACCAGTTCTTGACCGGTTTCGTCAAACCATTCCAGATTTTCTAAGAAAATAAGATTGTTGCCGCTCATATCAGATGTCTCCTTTTATCCCAAGAAATGCCTAAAATTGCAAAATGCCTAAAATGCCTAAGAAAAGAAATGTCTAAAGTGCCTAAATTGCCTAAAATGCCTAAAGCCGTTCGGCCAAGAGGCTCTCGACAGGTAAATGTATTCTATCTATTTTATAAAAATAGAAACTAACGCTAAGTTGTCATTTCATTGTTCTGTTTTCTCGCCTCCCATACGGTCAGCGTCAACAACTTATAAAAAAGACGGAGCGACACGCGGCGCAAGCGCCTGCGCTGCGCGAGCGACGCCACAATTCTTGTCCGCCGCAGGAGGATTAGGCCTGACGAAGCTAACGCTTTTCTCGTAAATACGCATCCCAAATGCTGTCGCGGGACGAGAATGCAACCTTGAACCCCTGAACCTCTGAACCCCTGAACCTCTGAACCCCTGAACGCCTACAGAATTACATCGGTATTATACAAATATACTTAAATAATCTCAGCCTTTTTATTTGACAGATCGTGCATCATGGATGATAATACCTAATTGACAATTGAGACCCGGCCCGGATTGATTGGCCTGAGAATATTTCGGCCTAATACTTGAACGGTTTACTTCCTATCGTTGTATTATTGTGCCGGGGCGCGAAGAGAAAAAGGCCGCATTTCATTGGATGACCATTTCCCGGTTGTTATACCACAAAATGGGAAACGCTTCTACTGCATCCCGGTAAAAGGGGCAATGGATGACGCGTGATAATGAAAAAAGGGAATCTGAACGTTACGAGCTTGATACCCCGATTGTTTATGCCTTTCAGGATTCAGACGAATTCAATCCGGCGCGTTTGTGTAACTACTGCAAAGGCGGCATGTGTTTTGAAGGCGCCAATGCGATTGAACCCGGATCGGATATTTACATTATGATGGAAAATTTTTTGCCGGATTCCGTTGGTGCCGAATTCTATGATGGATACCTGGCAGAAGTGCGGTGGTGCAGCCAACGCCCTCTTGAACAGTCCGGGCAATTCATAGTCGGGGTCAAATACTACCAGACGGTCATCAAGTAGCCTTTCCAATTAATCAGAAGATCTTCCAATTCTACTCCGGTTAAACCTTCGGAATTTTTACAACTAAATGAAATTATTTGACATTTTTAAGATACCCCGCTGAGGGAAATCGGGCCCGCCCGTAGGCGGATTAATGAAGATTGAATATTGTCGATTGAATATTGATATTTTTAATATTTGTTGTATAGTGGGGTCGTTATAACTGAAGATATAAGAGCGGGCAAGACACAGGGTTGCGGTTATACGCTGCGGTCTGGTAAATCTTTCCTTTGACCGGTTGGTGGCGTCTGGTCACTGTAGGCCGGTTGGGTTGGTACGCCTGGCAGGATTCGAACCTGCGGCCTACGGATTAGAAGTCCGTTGCTCTATCCAGCTGAGCTACAGGCGCACGTGGAAAAATCTCATACCACAAGCATGAACCGGTGTCCACCTCAAATATAAAGCCGAATGCGGTAATTCCAAAATATAAAGTGGTAATCCCTGGATACAGGCTGCCACGGGTTGCGCAGCGAAATTGGTCGATTAATTGGACTGAAATTATGAAGAGAAAAACGGTAAGAACAAAAAGAGCCGCCAAAAAGCCGGCTGCACAAAAAAAGACTGAACCGCCAAAGAAAAAAAGTAAACCGGCAGAGCGCTCAAGCGATAAAGCCCTGGTCAAGTTTGATCCCCTTCAACGCTACTTAACGGAGATAAGCAATTATAAACTTCTGACCAGAGAGCAGGAAAGAGAACTTGGGATTCTCGTCATGGAACATGGTGACAAGGACGCCGCTTATCGCCTGGTTACATCCAATCTGAGGCTGGTGGTAAAAATTGCGCTTGAGTTTCAGCGGGTATGGATGCAGAATCTTCTGGATCTTATCCAGGAGGGCAATATCGGACTTATGCAGGCGGTTAAGAAATTCGATCCCTATAAAAATGTCAAATTTTCTTATTACTCCTCCTTCTGGATCAAAGCGTATATCTTAAAGTTTATTATGGACAACTGGCGCCTGGTTAAAATCGGAACGACCCAGGGGCAGAGGAAATTGTTCTTTAAGCTAAAAAAGGAAAAACAGAAATTAATTGATATGGGCTTTGAGCCAAGGCCCAAGTTGCTTTCCGAAAGACTGGGGAGTTTCCGAGCGAGAAATCGTTGATATGGACCAACGCTTAGATGGCTGGGATGTTTCCCTGGATGCACCATTAAGGGATGATTCCGATACCGAGCGAATCGAATTTTTAAGTACAACAACTGAGTCCATCGAGGACCAGGTGTCAAAAAAAGAAATCGAAGTTCTGCTTCACAATAAAATTGCTGAATTCAGAAAAAAGATGACGCCGCGTGAGATCGAGATATTCGACCTTCGGATTTTTTCCGACAATCCAGTCACCTTGCAAGAAATCGGCGATCGTTATGGGATCTCACGGGAGCGGGTCCGCCAGGTGGAAAAAAATATTATTAAAAAGATGAGTGAATTTTTTAAAAAGGAAATACCCGATTTTGCTTCTTACACCGAAGATGGATAGTTAACCAATGAAGAAGTTTTACTATAAAATAGTCGTTTTTGTATTCGCGATATTGATGGCCGCCGGCTGTACGGCGAATACCGCCAATAAAGCGCCGGTTCAGGCTCCCCTGGGAGCACCCAGCCTATCATGGGCGTTGAAAATCAATATTACTATTTTACGGCGGCCCAGGTTCAACGCAAAAAGGGCAATTTAGACCAGGCTGTTGTCCTGCTGCGCAAGGCGATCGAGCTTGATCCGGAGTCCGTTTATCTGCAGCGGGAACTAGCCACGGTTTATATTCAAAATAAGGAAAATGATAAAGCTCTGGAAGTGCTGGAAGGGCTTCTGCAAAAAGACCCCAACGACGTAAAATCCCTCACCATTTACGCCGGGTATCAAACAGATCCGCAAAGAAACAAAAGACGCCATTGCCGCCTATGAAAAAATTTTAACCTGGGACCCGAAACAGGAGAGAGTTTATTCTCGCTGGGTAGTCTGTACATGGATGCCGGTGACCTCGAACGTGCCAAGGACATATTTAACCGACAGGTTGAAAATTACCCCGGTTCGTATACCGGACACTTTTTTCTTGGCAGAATTCACGCCAAGCAGGGTAATTTTGAAGACGCGGAGAGAGAGTTTAAAAAAGCGCTCGAATTGATGCCTGATCGCTCCGAACCTCAATTTGAACTAGTTAATTTATACAAAACCCAGGGAAAAACAAAAAAAGTCATTTTACTCTATGAGGATATTATAGAAAATGACCCCGGCAATATACGGGCCGCCATGGAACTTGCCTATTATTATCATCAGGCGGGAAAGAAAAAAGATGCCGCAAGTATGCTCGTGAAGCTGGGGCTCAGGAGCCAGAATGAATTCGAGGTTATTGTCGTCGTCATTCAGCTATATATCGATCAGAAAAAATATGATGAGGCCCTGATTGTCATCAACGGTATGTTAAAGGCAATACCGGATAGCCCGGACTTAAACCACCTGGGAGGTGTGGCCTATTACGGGCTAAAAAATAACGAGAAAGCAATTATCCATTTTGAAAAAGTAACCCCGGAATCCAGGTTCTTTCAAGACGCAGTTGTACATGTGGCCTTTGTCTATCAGGAACAGAAAAAAAACGATGCCGCCGTTAAGTTTTTAAAGTCCGCCATTGAAAAAGATCCGGACAATCCTGACTTTAAATATTACCTGGGAACTTTTTATGAAGAACTCGAAGATTATGAAAATGCCGTTCAGTATATCAAGCAGGCCATTGAAATAGAGCCGGACAATGCGCGGTATTATTTTCGCATAGGCGTTGTCTATGACAAGTGGAACAAAAAAGAAGCCTCGATGGAAGCCATGCGAACGGTGATATCATTAGACCCCAAACATGCCAATGCCTTGAATTATCTTGGATATACCTATGCTGATCTGGGGCTGAATCTTGATGAAGCCGAGCGCCTGATCAAAGAGGCCTTAAAATACAAGCCCAATGACGGGTATATAACCGATAGCCTGGGTTGGGTATATTATAAAAAGGGAAAATTCGATATAGCCTTAAAATACTTAAAAAAAGCAATCGAACTGGTTCCCGACGATCCCATTATGCTGGAGCACCTCGGCGATGCTTACCTTAAACTGGACGACAAGCCCAATGCGCTGAAATCTTATCAGAAATCGCTGAACATTAAAGAAAAAGACAAAGAAGCGCTGATGGAAAAGATCCGGCAACTGAAGGGCAAGTGAACCTGATCGGGGAATTGGTTGATTAAGTTGATGGGGTTGAATGGTTGATTAAGTAGAAAGGATTGGGGCTATTCAAATAAACTAAAAAATCAACAAAACCAATCAACCAATCAACTAAATGAACCCAATCATCATAATCAACTAATCAACTCAATCAACTAGTCAACGCAATCAACCCCTTGCATGAGAATCCTAGCTCGCAACCTGAAGAATATAATGTGCATATTTAGCGCGCTGGTATTATTTGCCGGATGCAGCAGCCAGTCCCGCAGGACAGCGGACGCCCTGGACGCGGCCGCCCGGGCCGAAGCTCAGGCCTTGCTTTCGATATTGAGCAACCAAAACAAGGCGCTTAAGAACTTTAAGGGTATCGGCAAAATCAGGGTCCGGCAAAACGGAAAATTAATAATAGACGAACGGGTCTTCTGGATCGGATCGGAAACGGTAAAATTAAACATTGCGGTACTGGTATCCGGGCAACCGGCAATTAAAATAGCCAGCGACGGCAAATGGTTCTATTATTATGAAGTACGTGAGGGCCAACCGCTTTATAAAAAGATACGGGCCACAGATGCCAATCTGGAACGGATCATTTCGATACCTATTCAAACTTCTGACCTTATTAATTTGTTGGCCGGCCGTATTCCGCTGCGTGAACACCACTCCGCCACCCTGGCGAGACAAGATCCCGGTAACGGATTCGTATTGGTATTAAAGCGAAGATGGTGGGGTGTCACCGAAAAAATATATCTTGATGACAGCAAATCACGGGTTCAAAAAGCCGAATTTTATAGCCGCTCCGGATCGTTGGTTTATCTTGCAAGATTTGACGAAATGCAGCACGTCAAAGGCTATCAAGTACCCGCCAAATTGAGCATTGCCAACGGTGAAGGTGTGGATTTTCAACTGGTGGTCGACAGATACTGGGCGGACGCGGATGTTTCGTCTTCGATGTTTGTACTGAAGCCACCCGAGTGAGCACAGGAAAATGCCTAAAGTGCCTAAATTGCACTAAAGTGCCTAAAATTGTGGTGTCGCTGCGCTCCGTCTTTTTTATAAGTCGTTGACGCTGGCCGTATGGGAGGCCGGAAATTATAACAATGGAATGATAACTTAGGGTGAGTTTCTAATTTCATAAAATAGATAGAATACATTTACCTGTCGAGAGCCTCTTGGCCGAACGGCTTTAGGCATTTTAGGCAATTTAGGCATTTTTTAATTTAACGACCTATGAAAGCAGAAATTTTAGCCACCGGAGATGAGATTCGATCAGGGGCGCTGGTGGACAGCAATTCCGCTTATATTGCTTCGACACTGGAAGCGGCAGGGGTTGAGGTCGTGCGGCATAGTTGTGTTGGTGATCACCCGGAATCTATTGTGACGATATTGCAGGAAATCGCCAGTCGATCTGATGTCGCCGTAGTGACCGGGGGACTGGGCCCGACCGGTGACGACCTGACCGCCGCAGCGGCCGCCAAAGCAGCAGGTGTTGAATTGGTCCTGGATCCCCTGGCCCTCGATTCGGTAGAGGCGTTTTTCAAAGTCCACCAGCGGCCGGTGAGCGTTTCCAATAAAAAACAGGCGCTGCTGCCGGCGGGTGCCGACTGTCTCATTAAACCCGGTTGGCACGGCACCGGGCTTTCAGCTGAAAATAAAACAATGCGTGTTCTTCTTTTTACCGGGGGTCCCTTTCGAGATGCAGCAAATGCTGACAAACGAGGTCATCGCCCGGCTGATGAAACTTCAGGGGAAGGTGGAAAGTAATCGCCTGGTCAAGACCCTGTCCACCTTTGGTTTAACCGAATCATCCACGGCCGAGCATTTGGCCGGATTCGAGGGGCGCTTTCCCCATATTAAGCTCGGTTTTCGTGCCAAGTTTCCGGAAATTCATGTAAAACTGTATATCAGCGGATCCGATAAGGAGCGGTTGCAATCACAACTGGAAAAAGCCGGCCACTGGGTTGAGCAAAAACTGGGAAATAAGGTGTTTTCGAAGACGGGCGAGTCCCTGGAACAAACCCTGGGCAATTTATTGCGGGCCCAAAATGCGACCCTGGCTGTGGCGGAAAGCTGCACCGGAGGCCTGATTGCCGATTTGGTAACCAACGTGCCGGGAAGTTCGGATTATTTTGTTTTTTCCGCGGTTACTTACGCCAATCAGTCAAAGTAAAAATTCTTGGTGTTGCGCCCGAGGTTCTGGACGAGTCACGGCGCCGTTTCGGAAGAGACCGCCAGGGAAATGGCCCGGGGGGTCAAGCGCGTCTCCGGCGCAACCTATGGCCTGGCCACCAGCGGAATAGCCGGGCCCGGCGGGGCAACAGACGGCAAACCGGTTGGTACGATTTGCGTCGGTATTGCCACGCCTGATTCCGTCACCGGGCATCGGTACCATTTTACCTTTGACAACCGGCGCATGAATAAACGCATTTTTGCGGCCATGGCCCTTGAATTGCTAAGGCGGAAACTCGTCGTCCGATAGAAATTATGTTTTTCTAACTAAATAAAAATCCCAAAAAACAAGCACCACCTGATCTTAAAATTGGGCCAAATAAATCCAAATTCGAAATTTCAATGACCGAAACTAAGTCACCAAAATCGCTTTTTTCGTTTTGGTTGTTACTAATATGGCAATAATCATTTTGACATGGTGTGCTACGATTTAAATGATGTATTCACCGCAGAGCTCGCCGAGAGCGCAGAGAAAAACCATATCTTTATTATGCCCTTGCGGATTTTGTCTCTGCGTGCTCTGCGATCTCGAGCGCAGCGGGCGGTGAACTTATGTCTAAATAATAATGAACTCCTTAGTAACTCAATTGGGGGGGAGACCGTCAGCCTAAAAGATGAATGGCCTTAAGCAGGGCCTTGGTCCACCAGATGTCTGCGAACCAGCCTTTATGCTCGTCCTTACCCCCCAATCCCATGGCCAGCGACAGGATTTCCGAGAAATGTAAAATGGGGACCTGCTGCTTCAGGGTGCTTCGAACCTCCAGATTCATATGACACATGGCGCAGGCGGTTACGATGCAGTCCGCTCTGGCATTGATGGCCCCCTGGATAATTTCGTTCACCATGGGGGTGACGACTTCAGGTCGCGCCACCGTCAGGAAAGTGCCGCAGCAACGGGAGGAATAGCCCCATCGCAATGGAGTTGCGCCCAGAGAATCGAGAATTTTTTCCATCAGGCCATGATAGTTCTTTTCATCGCGCAATACCGGAGGGCGGGCCAGCATGCAACCGTAATAGGTTACAAACCGCAGCCCGGCCAGCCTTTGGGTGTGCTGCTGGGAAAATTCCAGCAGGTTCAACCTGTCCAGGATTTCAAACACATGGACGATCTCTAGACTTTGATCAAAAGGTTTGCCCCATTTTTTTTCATAATGGTCCCGGGCGTCGGCATCTTCGGTTAATTTATGATGGGCATGCCGCAATCTCAGAAGACAACTGGGGCAGGCTACCAGCAACGGTCGGC
>PVMK01120189.1_pt1 | contig 12351 bp, 15 predicted proteins | sample 1853481 | NCBI WGS metagenome assembly PVMK01 (sample SAMN08533507, study PRJNA380276) | Marine sediment metagenome, whole genome shotgun sequencing project. | reverse complement strand
CGCTTTGAGAAGCGGATGAGGTGAACGGCCGTGGACGCAATAACCGGTTGGTGGGATGATTTTTTCTGGGGCTCACTCGTCGTTGTTGAGCTTTTTTTTGTAGCCCTGATCTTGACGGTCCTGTTCGGACTGATTGGAGCCGCCGCCAAGCTGTCGAAGAATCGGGCCGCCAATGCGATTGCCAGCGGCTATACAATCGTCTTTCGCGGGACACCCGAGATTCTGATTCTTTTGCTGTTTTACTTCGGTTCAGCAGTCGCTCTGACGGCGATTGCCCAGGTCTTCGATCCCGAGATCAAGTTTGTGGATTTCCCGCCATTCTGGGCCGGGTCATTAGCCATTGCACTGATCATCGGATCCTACGCGACGGAGACTTTTCGCGGCGCCTTCCTCGGTGTCGATCCAGGGCAGGTCGAGGCCGCCCGGGCTCTCGGTGTCTCGAACCTGCAAACCTTCATTTTTGTGCGCATCCCGGCGATGTGGCGGCTGGCGCTACCGCCCTTCGGCAATCACATGCTCTCTCTGATTAAGGATACCGCGCTGATTGCCATTATCGGTCTGGAAGAGACCCTGTTTGTCGCCGAACAGGCGATTGGCTACACGGCCAAGCCCTTCACCATGTATATCCTGGTCGGTGTGATCTATCTGGGGTTTTCAACGATCATCACCTTGTCGGTCATGGCGCTCGAGAAGTATGCCAACCGGCATTTGGAGGTCGGGCGATGAGTTTTATTGATTTCGCCCTGATCATCGACAGCATTCCCAAAATGTTAATGGGAATCGGTCTGACGTTTCAGTTGTTGTTCCTGTCGCTCGCGTTGGGTACGGCGCTCGCCATTATCCTGCTGTTATTGCGAATCAGCGGCCGGTGGTATCTCTCCGCGCCCACGATGGTCTATATCTATATCTTTCGCGGCACTCCCATTCTGGTGCAGATATTCATTATTTACTACGGCCTGCCGCAACTGGAGTTTGTCCGCGACAGCATTTTCTGGCCCATTCTGAGAGAGCCCTTTGGCTGTGCAATCGTTGCCCTGTCACTGAATACCGGCGCCTATGTTTCGGAAATATTTCGCGGCGGCGTTCTCGGCGTGGACCGTGGCCTGAAAGAAGCGGGCGCGGCGCTGGGACTCTCCGCAACCCATAGATTTGTCTACATTACGAGCCCCATCGCCATCCGTTTGTGCCTCCCGGCCTACAGCAACGACGTCATCAGCCTGATGAAGAGCACCGCCCTGGCCAGCACCATCACGCTGCTCGACATGATGGGTATTGCAAGAACAATCGTGGCCGAGACCTACGCACCCTATGAGGTTTTCGTATCGGTGATGGTCATCTATCTGATCATTACCTGGGCGATTCAGAGAACCTTCGGCTGGATAGAAAAACGCATGAGCCGACATGTAAGAAGCGAGGCATGATATGAGCGATAGCGGACATACCAACATAATCCAACTGGAGAATGTCGATAAATTTTTCGGTGTGTTTCAGGCTCTGAAGAATATTTCTTTGTCGGTGAAAAAGGGTGAACGGATTGTCGTTTGCGGCCCGTCCGGGTCCGGCAAATCGACCTTGATCCGGTGCATCAACCGCCTGGAGGAACACGATGGCGGCAAGATCGTCGTGAATGGCCACGAACTGACCAGTGCCGTGAAGGATATCGATGCCGTTCGAAGCGAAGTCGGCATGGTGTTTCAGAGCTTCAATCTGTTCCCCCACCTGACGATCATTAAGAATCTCATGCTGGCGCCTAGATTGGTGCGCAAGTCCTCAAAGTCCGAGTCACATGATATGGCCATGAAGTACCTTGAGCGGGTGAAAATCCCAGAGCAGGCGGACAAGTATCCCAGCCAGCTTTCCGGCGGCCAGCAGCAACGTGTCGCCATTGCTCGGGCGCTCTGCATGAATCCCTTGATCATGCTGTTCGACGAACCGACCTCGGCGCTCGATCCGGAAATGATCAGCGAAGTGCTCGACGTTATGACGGATTTGGCGCAGGAAGGCATGACCATGATCGTGGTGACTCACGAGATGGGGTTTGCCCGAAAGGTCGCCGATCTAGTGGTGTTCATGGACCAGGGCGAGATCGTCGAATCGAATCCGCCAGAAGAATTCTTCGACAACCCGAAGAACGAGCGGACCAAGCTGTTCCTCAGCCAGATCCTAACCCATTAGGCCCACCATGAAAGAATTCCTGAGCTTCGCCGAAACTCTGGCGGATGCCAGCAGGGCGATCATTCGCGAAGCGGTGCGCAAACCCTTCGATCTCGAAATAAAGGGTGACGGCAGCCCAGTAACAGCTGTGGACAAGGCGGTCGAGGACCGGCTGCGCGAGATGATCGCCGAGGCCTACCCGGACCACGGAATCGTCGGGGAGGAGCGCGGCGCGTCGTCACCCGGGCGCGACCTCGTCTGGGCGCTTGATCCGATCGACGGCACGCTTCCCTTTCTGGCGGGCATCCCGGTCTATGGCACCTTGATCGCCCTGCTCCGCAACAAGGCCCCGCTCATCGGCGTCATCGACATGCCGGCGACCGGGGAGCGCTGGGTCGGTTGCGAAGGGCAGCCGACGACGCGCAACGGCGCGCCCGCAACCGCGCGGTCGTGCGAGGCCCTGTCCGGCGCGCTGCTCTCGACCAGCAATCCGGATTTCTACGGCGAGGTGGATTCCCCAGCCCTGCAACGCTTGAAGACGGAGACCCGCTGGACCGTCTACGGCGGCAGCTGCATGGCCTACGCCCAGATTGCCTCGGGGCGCATCGACATCGGCATCGATGTCGCCTTCGATCCCTTCGACTACTTGGCGCTTGTGCCGGTCGTGGAGGGCGCCGGCGGCGTGATCAGCGATTGGGACGGCGAGCCGCTGACCTTGGACTCCGGGGACCGCTTGATCGCCACCGGCGACGCTCGGATGCATACCCAGGCCCTGGAGATCCTGACCGGGTCATAAGACTTGCTCCCCTCGGGTGGAGCCGGTTCTCTCCTATGCTAGGATGGCGTTTCGCGCCAAGAGACGATCCCGCAGGCTTTTGCCGGGACAGGGAGGGAGCCATGACGCTGCGCGGACTGATGATGGAGCAGCCCTTGCTGATCTCCTCGTTGATCGAGTACGCCGCCGCGCAATATGGCGATGTCGAGATCGTCAGCCGCAGCGTCGAAGGCCCCATTCACCGCACTACCTACGGCGATGCGCATCGGCGCAGTTGCCAACTTGCCCAAGCCCTGAAGGGTCTCGGGATCGGTCCCGGCGACCGGGTCGCCACGCTCGCCTGGAACACCTATCGGCACTTCGAGCTCTATTACGGCGTCTCGGGCTGCGGGGCGGTTTGCCACACCATCAACCCGCGTCTGTTCCGCGACCAGATCGTCTACATCGTGAATCATGCCGCCGACCGGATCATATTTACCGATCTGACTTTCGTTCCGCTGCTGGAGTCGCTCTGGGAGGAACTCGAGACGCCCGAGGCCGTTGTAGTGATGACCGATTCCGAGCACATGCCGGACTCGAGCCTGCCCAAGCTTCTCTGCTATGAGGACCTCCTCGACGGCCAGCCGGAGAGCTTCGACTGGCCGCGGCTGGACGAGCGCTCGGCCTCGGCGCTCTGCTACACCTCCGGCACCACCGGGGAGCCCAAGGGCGCCCTCTACGACCACCGCTCGGCGGTCCTCCACGCGCTGGGGGTGATCGCCCACATGGACGGCTTGTTCACCTCGCGCGACAACTTTCTCGTGATCGTGCCGATGTTTCATGTCTGCGCCTGGGGCTTTCCCTATATCGCGCCGCTGGTCGGCGCCAAGCTGGTCTTTCCCGGCCCGGGCTACGACGGCGCCAGCCTGCACGAGCTGTTCGAATCCGAAGAGGTAACGATCAGCGCCGGGGTCCCGACCATCTGGCTCGGACTGCTCGATTATCTGCGCGAGAGCGGCAAGCGCCTGAGCCACCTCAAGGTCGCGCTCTGCGGCGGGGCCTCGCCGGCGCGGGCGTTGATCCACGAGATCGAGGAAATGGGCATCCGCTTCATCCAAGGTTGGGGCATGACCGAAACCTCGCCCGTGGGCGCCCTCAGCATGCTCCGCCGGTCCATGCAGGGCGCGGACCTGGAGGCGCGGGTCGACAAGGTCGCGAAACCCGGGTGGCCGCCCTTCGGCATCGATCTCAAGATCGTCGACGACGCGGGCGAGGCTCTGCCGCACGACGGCGAGGAGTCCGGCGAACTGTTGGTGCGCGGCCATTGGGTCATCAGCGGCTATTACGAAAACGCCGCGGCCAGCGCCGCGGCGATGGAAGAGGGATGGTTCCGCACCGGCGACGTGGCCAATATCGATAGCGACGGCTTCCTGCAGATCACCGACCGGGCCAAGGACCTCATCAAGTCGGGCGGCGAATGGATCTCCTCGATCGACCTCGAGAATGCCGCCATGGATCATCCGGCCGTGGCCCAGGCCGCGGCCATCGCCATGCCGCATCCCAAGTGGCAGGAACGGCCCATGCTGGTGGTGATCGCGCGCGACGGCGCCGCGCTCGACAAGGCCGAGCTGTTGAGCTTTCTCGCCGACAAGGTGGCGAAGTGGTGGTTGCCCGACGACGTGGTTTTCGTCGAGGCATTCCCCATGACCGCGACCGGCAAGGTCTCCAAGGCCCGCCTGCGCGAGCAATTCAAGGACCATCGGCTGCCGAGCGCGTAATACACGGGTCACGGGGCGGTGAATTGACCGTCCGGGGCAGAAGGTACTAAGCTTTCACCTTCCTGTTTCATTCGGGAGAAAATCCGATGAAGAGGACTCTGACTGCGCTGGTCGCTTCGGGTTTCCTGGTTGTGATGGCCGGGCCGGCGCTGGCGGCGGGTGGTTGCGGCAGCTGGGGCTCGCAAAATGTGAGCGTTCCGGACCGAAGCGGCGACCACGTGGCACAGGGCGAGCAATCGACCCCGGTGCCCACCCAGACCGCGAGCACGGAAGAAAAGTCCGAATAACTGCGGCAACACGCGCAGCAATTCGGAGAGGGCCGCCGTCGCACCGGCGGTCTTCTTCTTTCGAGAGCGTTTGGTAAGTCTGCGACGGTTAGCCAGACGACGCCGGCGGCGGTTCCCGACCTGTGATCCCGTGGCGCGCCAGTTCGCCCGTCAGCCGCCCGGTGAGCCAGCAGCCCAGCATCCGAAAATCGCTGAGGAAGGACCAGAGCGGATAGCGGAAGGTGGCCGGACGGTTGCGCTCGATGAAGGCGTGGGCGAGCCAGGCGAAGCCGTAGCCCGTCACCAGCGCGGCCAACAAGAGCCGCCAATCCCAGGCCACGAGGGCCGCGGCCAGGAATCCCAGGCCTAGCGAGGTGCCGATGAAATGGAGCGCCCGCGTGCCGGCCCGGCTGTGCTCGGCGAGATAGAACGGCCAGAACTCGGCATAGGTCTTCAAGCGTGAGTCTTTGCTCATGGCCGCACCACCCTCACTCGGCGATCGCGCCGTTTGACCTGCGGGACCATTATAACTAAAGTCCCGGTCCGGCGAGGCCCTTTGGGGCCCACGTCGACGAGTCAACGAGGCGATGATGCGGCACGAACCCTGCCTAGTTCTAGAGTTTGACGGCGGCCCGCGCCGCCGGGCGGTTCTGCCTTGCGCCCCGATATCGGCCATCACCAAGACCATCATGACCGCCAAAACGTCCAGGTGGGCGGCCGAGGTGATGTGACCTGAAGACCATAGGGGTTAGAGATCACCAAGGCCGTCCGATCCGGGCGGCCTTTTTGATTCCGGTCGAAAGGTCTGCTGGAGCGCGGATGGCGGCAGAAAAGGAACAGAAGATCATGCGTGAGATACGCCTGCTGGGGCCGGGAGACGAGGAGCCTCTGGAACGCTTCTTGGCCGCACACCCTGACGGCGGCCACCTGTTGCGCGCCAACCTGAGTCGCGGCGGAATCGAGGACCGCGGCGCGCCCTATCAGGGCACCTACGCCGGCTGTCTCAGTCGGGGCGTCGTCACGTCCGTTGCCGCGCATTGCTGGAACGGCATGCTTCTGCTGCAGGCCGATGAGGCCGCAGATGGGGCCGCAGATGGGGCCGCAGATGGGGTGGTGCGCCTGGCACGCTTGGCGCTCGCTGCCTCGGGACGGCGGCTCAGCGGCCTGCTCGGCCCCTGGGGCCAGGTCGTCTGGGTGGCTTGGTCGCTGGACCTACCGCAAGACTGTTCGGGTCTCGACCGGCCGCAGCAGCTCATGACGCTCGATTTGGAGGACCTGATCCTTCCCGAACCCCTCGCCCGCGGCGAGCTGGTCTGCCGCCGGGCGCGCAGCTCCGAGCTCGAGTTGCTGTACAACTGGCGCGCCGGCTTCGATGCCGAGACCTTGGGTCTGCGCGAAGATCACGCGCTGCGCACGGCCGCCCGGCGAACGGTCGACCGCTTGCAGAAGGGTGGCGACAATTGGGTGCTGACCCGCGGCGGCCGCCTGGTGGCCGGCTGCACGGTTATCGGCGAGACCGGCGAGACGATCCAGATCGGCGGCGTAAGCACGCCCAAGGACCGGCGCAACCGGGGCTATGGCCGGGCCGTCGTGGCCGGGACGCTCCGCGCCGCGCGGGACCGCGGGCGGGCGAGGGCGCTCTTGTTCACCGACAGCCCTGCGGCCAACCCGGCGGCTGAGCGGGCTTACCGGGCGATAGGCTTCGCCGCGAGCGGCGAAGTCGGTCTGGTCACGCTAGGCGCGCCTGGAGAGGCGCTGGGACAGGGGCGCGAAGCTTGCATTTCCGGTGCCTACGGCGTAGTGAGCCCGCGCTCCGGTCGAGGCCCGGCAAACAATCTGGGCGACAATCCGGGCGGCCGGCAGGCCCGCCCTCAGGTGGGAAGGAGTTGAATGCGATGAGCTACAGAGTCGCGGTCGTCGGCGCCACCGGCGCAGTAGGCCGGGAGATCCTGACCACCCTGGCCGAACGCGAGTTTCCCGCGCGATGACGTGGTGGCGCATCGCCTCCGAACGCTCGGCTGGGCGTTAGTGTGTCGTTCGGTGAGGACGACGAGCTGAAGGTTCAGGAACTCGCCGGGTTCGATTTTCGCGGTACGGACATCGTGCTGTCGTCGCCGGGCGCGAAGGTCTCGGCCGAGCATTCGCCGCGCGCGGCGGCGGGCCGGGGCGGTGGTGATCGACAACACCTCGCAGTTCCGCATGGACCCGGACGTGCCGCTGGTGGTGCCCGAGGTCAATCCGGACGCCATCGCCGGCTACGAGCGCCGCCACATCATCGCGAACCCCAACTGCTCGACCATCCAGATGGTGGTGGCGCTCAAGCCGCTGCACGATCTGGCGCGGATCAAGCGGGTCGTGGTCGCGACCTACCAGGCGGGCTCCGGCTCGGGCAAGGACGCCATGGACGAGCTGTTCAACCAGACCCGCGGCGTGTTCATGAACCATCCGGCCAAGCCCCAGATCTTCCCCAAGCAGATCGCCTTCAACGCCATTCCCCACATCGACGCCTTCATGGAGGACGGTTCGACCAAGGAGGAATGGAAGATGATGGCCGAGACCAAGAAGATTCTCGATCCGGCGATCAAGCTCAGCGCAACCTGCGTGCGGGTGCCGGTGTTCATCGGCCACGCCGAGGCGATCAACGTCGAGTTCGAGAGCCCGATCGACGAGGAGGAAGCCCGCGACGCGCTGCGCAGCCAGGCCGGCGTGACGGTGATCGACCAGCGACAGGACGAAGGTTACGTAACGCCGGCGGAGGCGGCTGGCGAAGACGCGGTCTTCGTGAGCCGGCTCAGGACCGATCCCACGGTGGAAAACGGCCTCTCCATGTGGGTGGTATCCGACAACTTGCGAAAAGGAGCCGCGCTCAACGCGGTGCAGATCGCCGAGCATCTGGTCGAGGGCTATCTGGATTAATACCAAATCTCGATAATAATCACCCATTTCATGGGGCGAAGCGGTCCGCCGGGTAGGCGCGGCGCGCGGCGCGATGCTGGAGCATCGGGCAAGTGCCGCCCTCGCATGTCCAATTTGCGCCCTCCGGCGGACCGCTTCGCCCCACCGAAGGCTGCGGTCTCTTGCCCTCTCGCCGCCCACTTCGGGTACATGGGGCGGGCGCCTCGTGGTGACCCACACCACGGCGCCGCCCGCGCCTAGCGAGCGGGCAAGAGACCGCGGTGAAATGGGTGATTATTATCGAGACTTGGTATAAGCGCATCCTGAACAAACCGCGCGGCGTCACATCGAGGGAGGCACGGCGAGATGTTGGAGGTCTGGGGGCGGCGCAACGCGAGCAACGTGATCCCCGTCATGTGGGCGATCGGCGAGATGGACCTGCCCCATCGGCGCCATGATGTGGGCGGGTCGTTCGGCGGCCTCGATCGGCCGGATTATCTGGCGATGAACCCCAACGGGCGGATCCCCACCATCAACGACGAGGGCTTCGTTCTTTGGGAATCGAACGCCATCGTGCGCTATCTCAGCCGACGCTACGGCCAGGGCAACTTGCTTCCGGATAGCGAAACCCAGTGCGCGACGGTCGATCAGTGGATGGAATGGTGCAAGACGACGCCCTATCCGCAGTACATCGGGCTGTTCTGGGCGATGGTGCGCACCGAGCCGGACAATCGCGATGCCGGCGTCATCGCGGCCCGCAGCGAGTCGTTGGGCAAGGCGCTGAAAATTCTCGACGCGCACCTCGCGGATCGGGCCTATGTCGCGGGCGATCGCCTGACGATGGCGGATATCCCCTTCGGCCCGATGGTCTACCGCTATTTCAATCTTGACGTCGCGCGACCCAAGCTGCCGAGCGTGACGGCCTGGTACGGGCGGTTGTGCGACCGGCCGGCCTTCCAGGACCACGTGATGATCCCGTTCGGCCGCAATCCGGCTGAATGGGACCTGCTCGAACGCGATACGAGTTCCTGAGCCGGTCAGCCGATTTGCTCCGCCGCGAACAGGCGGTCCGGGTGGACCAGCTTGTCCTGGGCGGCGATCAACTGGAGCTCGCGGCTACTGGCCTCATGGGTCGCCTCGATCAGAGCGAAGGTCGCCGACGCCGCCTTGGCCGCCGCTTCCGCCACCCGCGCCGGCCCGTCGCTCGCGAGCAGGTAATGGCCGAGGAAAAGCGCCGCGACCGTGTCGCCGGCCCCGTTGGCTGGCGGGTTCATGTCCAACCAGGGCGTCACAATGCGCCACGCCCCGGCCCCGGTCACCGCCAGGAGGGCGACGCTCTGCGGCTCGATTTCGGGGAAGCGCAAGGAGGTGACCAGCACCACCTCCGGCCCGACAGCGCGCAAGTCCTGGGCCGCGGCGAGCGCCGCCTCGCTCGACTCGATGGGCCGCCCGGTTAGGCGCTCCAGCTCGAACAGGTTCGGCGTCACGATGCGGGCGCGGGGAACGGCGCGGTTCTTGAAGAACGCCGCGACCTCGTCGGGCACGTAAAGGCCTCGGCCGTGGTCGCCCATGACGGGATCGCAGACATAAAAAGCCTTTGGATTGCAACGCTTGGCGCGGTCGACGGCGACCAGGACCTGCTCGCCGACCGCCGCCGTCCCGAGATAGCCCGACAAAACCGCCCGGCATGCGGCCAAGGCGCCCACCTCCTCCAAGCCACGCACCAGCTCGGCGATATGTTCGGCCTCGAAGCTGCGGCCGCGCCAGCCGGCATAGCCGGTGTGGTTCGACAGCTGGACCGTCATCACCGGCCAGACCTCGAGACCCAGGCGCTGCAGGGCGAACACGGCGGCCGCGTTGCCGACGTGGCCATAGGCGACGTGGGACTGGATGGAGAGAATGCTCATGGCGTTAGTCAATTCTTGGCCTCGATGGTTTAAACTTGGCCCCTAGAACCCACCTCAGGCAACCTACAAGACGCCGCACGCCGCGCGAGCCGGGGTTCTTGCGCACGGCGATTCTTGATCTATAGTCCCCGGCATTTGGAATGCCACGGTCATTTGGAGAAGGGCCTTCATGCTGAAGAACACCCGGCCGCGTCGCTCGGCCCTTTATATGCCCGGCGCGAACACCCGCGCCCTGGAGAAGGGTCGGAGCCTGCCGGCCGACTGCCTGATTCTGGACCTCGAGGATTCAGTCGCGGCCGACGTGAAGGTCGAGGCCCGCGAGAACATACGGAGCGCGCTGCAGGTGGGCGGATACGGCTATCGCGAGTTGGTGATCCGCATCAATCCGCTGTCGTCGCCCTGGGGCTACGAGGATCTGGCCACGGCGTCGACCAGCGGCGCCGATGCGGTTTTGCTGCCGAAGGTCGAAAGCGCCGACACGGTCCGCCAGGCCGAGGCCGTCATGGTCATGGCCGGCGCGCCGCCCGAGATGGGCATCTGGGCGATGATGGAAACGCCCATCGGCATGCTTCATGTCGAGGAGGTCGCGGGCTCCGCGGTGCGGCTGGAGTGCCTGGTGATGGGCACCTCGGATCTGGCCAAGGATCTCCACGCCGGCCATACCCGCGACCGCATGCCCATGATCACCAGCCTCGGCATCTGCCTTCTGGCCGCCCGCGCATATGGTCTCGCGATCCTCGACGGCGTGCATCTCGACCTGCGCGACGACGAAGGCCTGGCCTATTCCTGCCGGCAGGGACTGAACATGGGCTTCGACGGCAAGACGCTCATTCATCCGCGCACCCTCACGATTGCCAACGACATCTTTTCGCCCTCGCCGGAGGAGGTCGACTGGTCGCGCAAGATCATCGAGGCGCATGCGGCGGCCGTTGCCGAAGGCAAGGGCGTGGCGGTCTTTGAGGGCAAGCTGATCGAGAACCTGCATGTCGAGAACGCCCATCGCATGGTGGCCCTGGCCGAGGCGATCGAGGCCCGCAACGGTAACGGCGAAGAGGCGACGCCGGCCGAGCCGGAGACGGCCTCGCCGGTGGCCGCCAAGGTATCTTGATCCCTCGTCCAAGGGCCTCCGTGAGCGCCGCCATGCGGCCCACTGTGCGGCCCACTGTGCGAACCACTATGCGACCAGGGGGGCGGTTTTCATGACCAAGACGAATGCCGGCCATTTCTTCGAGGATTTCGCCCTTGGCCAGATCCTGGCCCATGCCACGCCGCGCACCGCGACGGCGGGCGATCAGGCGCTCTATTTGGCGCTGACCGGAACCCGCTTCGCACTGTCCTCGTCGAGCCCCTTCGCGGCCAGCCTGGGATATCCGCGCGCGCCGCTCGACGACCTCTTGGCCTTTCACCTGGTGTTCGGCAAGACGGTGCCCGATATCTCGCTCAACGCCATCGCCAACCTCGGTTATGCCAATTGCATCTTCAAGGCGCCGCTTTATGACGGCGACACGGTGACCGCCGAGAGCCGCGTCATCGGCCTCAAGGAGAACTCGAACCGCAAGACCGGCGTGGTCTACGTGCATTCGATTGGCCGCAACCAGCACGCCGAGACGGTGCTCGAATACGTGCGATGGGTCATGGTGCGCAAGCGAGATCCGGCTTCGCCGGCGCCGGATCCGGTGGTTCCCGAGCTTCCCGAGGCCGTTTCGATTGAGGATCTCGTCGTGCCGCCGGGCCTCGACCTCTCGCGCTACTGCGCGGTCATGGCCGGCTCGCACCATCTCTGGGACGATTATGAGCCGGGCGAGCGGATCGATCACGTGGACGGCATGACCATCGAGGAGGCCGAACACCAGATGGCGGCCCGCCTCTACCAGAACACCGCCAAGGTGCACTTCAATCTGCACACGGAGAAGGACGGCCGTTTCGGCCGGCGTATCGTTTACGGCGGACACGTTATCTCGCTGGCCCGCGCGCTCTCCTTCAATGGCCTGGCCAACGCCTTCGCGATCGCCGCCATCAACGGGGGCACCCACACCGCGCCGGCCTTCGCGGGCGACACGGTCTATGCCTGGTCGGAGGTGCTCGAGCGCCGCGAGCTACCGGGACGAAGCGATCTCGGCGCGCTACGTCTCAGAACGGTTGCGGTGAAGGATCGGTCGTGCGCCGATTTTCCCTACCAGGACGCAAAAGATGCCTACGATCCGGCGGTCCTGTTGGATCTCGACTACACCGTGTTCATGCCCCGCTACGTCTAGGGCCGCGGGGCTGCGTCTAGGGCCGCATTTAGGGCCGCGTCTAGAGTGGCGCGATGGCGGCGGCGCACTCCCGTGATCTTGTGACGATCTAAAGTGATCCACGGCGATTCGCACCACGGCGAATCGCAGGGATCGACGCAAAATCTGGCGGTCAATTTGGAAAGGCCACAAAATGTGGTGGCGGCGCGCGAATCGCCCCTGCTAAATGCCGAGACGTCGGGTGCAGAGAAGAAACTTCTCTGCACCGTGTCCGGGAAGACGGCCACGCCCCGACGCCTCGTAAGTCGGATCCGACTCCGGCACGCGATAGCGGCAGGGCTTTTTTCATCCACCGCACCCGAA
>PVMK01144142.1_pt1 | contig 12352 bp, 9 predicted proteins | sample 1853481 | NCBI WGS metagenome assembly PVMK01 (sample SAMN08533507, study PRJNA380276) | Marine sediment metagenome, whole genome shotgun sequencing project. | reverse complement strand
CGACCATTACAAGAAGGGCGAGGTCGATTTAATCCTGGCAACGTCCGGACATGGTGACGACCAGGGCCAGGCGGTCGATATTGCGGCCAATACTGGCGCCACCATCTTCGCGCCGGGCGAACTCGCCGGCTGGATGGCCGGCAAAGTCGTTGAATTGGGCGGGTCGAAAGGACAGGTTTACGGCGGCGCCATCAGCGGCCGCTACCAGCTGGGCGATATCACGGTGCAGATGCTTCAGGCCTTGCACGGCACCGGTATCAGCGCCGCCGGTGGCCGCTACGGCGGTTTCGCGGCCGGTTTCCTGATCACTTTCGAGAACGGGCTGAAGGTCCTGATGGCGGGCAGCACGGGCCTGACGCTTTCGGCATGCGCTATCAGCCGCATGTTGTCATGGTGCCGATGGCCGGGCGTTACATGATGCATCCTGACGACGCGGCCTTCGCGACTAAGTTGCTGATGACCGACAACCCCAACCTGAAGACCGCCATCCCGCAGCATTTTCGCATCAAGGGCAACCCCGGCTGGATGGGCACGCCGGACGAATACGAGGCCGAGGTCAAAAAACTCGGGCTCAACGTGAATGTGCTCAAACCGGAAATTGGCAAGACCTATACGCTGACAAAATAAAGCGCATTTTGCTTTCTGGCGGCGCCGGGCAGCGGCGCCGCCAGTATGGCATTGTGACGATTGAATAGTCGGGAGAGGCGAATTATCGACCGGCGAGTTCTTTCCACCTCAGGCAGGCAACATGCGCCGTGCCGTTGGCCTCTTCCAGTGGTGGCTCGATCCTTCGGCACTCGTCCCTGACGGCTGGGCACCTGGTGTTGAATTTGCATCCCTTGGGTGGATTGAGCGGACTTGGGATCTCGCCCTCCAGGCGCTGCGCCTTGCCGGAATCGTCGGGGTCCAACGAGGGGATCGCCGACAATAGCGCTTGTGTATAGGGGTGCTTGGGATCGGAAAACAGCTCGCGCGATGGCGCCGATTCCACGATCGATCCCAGATACATGACCGCGACATGGTCGCACACATGAGCGATGACGCTCAAATCGTGGCTGATAAACAGGAAGGTAAGATCCATCTCCTCCTGAAGCGATTTCAGCAGATTGAGGATATCGGCCTGGATCGAGACATCGAGGGCGGCAACGCTCTCGTCGGCGACGATGAATTTCGGGCGGCAGACCAGCGCTCGCGCGATCGAAATGCGTTGCCGCTGCCCACCGGAAAAGGCATGCGGGTAGCGGCGCAGATGTTCCAGGTTCAGCCGGCATTTCGCCGCCATCTCCCGCACCCGTTCGTCGGTCTCCTGGCGCGATGATGTTAAACCCATGACCTCCAGCGGTTCGGCGATGATATCGCGCACGGTCATGCGCGGGCTCAGCGCCGCGTAAGGGTCCTGGAAGATCAGTTGGGAGCGTTTGCGGTAGTCCTTGAGGTCCGCCTTGTTCAGGGCTGCGACATCATATTCGACGTCTTCATCGCTATAGGCGACATGGCCACTTGTGATTGGCGCGGCCTTGAGAATGGCGCGCCCGAGCGTCGTCTTGCCGGAACCGCTCTCGCCGACAAGGCCGAAAAAGCTGCCACGGGGAATTTCAATCGATACGTTATCGACCGCCCGGACCACCAGCGGGTCGCCGAATAATTTCCGGCCAAGCGGATAATGGACGCACAGATCCTGAACCGAGACGAGGGTGCCGTTATTCATATCGCGTTCTGCCGGGCAGCGGTCGCAAAGCAGTAACAAACGTGGCCACCTTGCAATTGCGTTGCGGCCGGAGCCTCGCGCTCGCAGGTGCCCTCGATCACTTGCCCGCAGCGCGTATGGAACACACATCCGGACGGGCGATCGAGCGGGCTTGGAATATCGCCGGGCACGGCGATGAGCGGGGCGTCCGGATCCTCCAGTTTCGGCAGCGCGTCCAGCAGCCCGTTCGTGTAGGGATGGGCCGGCTCGCGGATGACCTGCCTGACCGACCCGGTTTCGACAAGTTCGCCCAAATACATGACCGCCACGCGGTCCGCCGTCTGCGCGATGACGCCAAGGTCATGGGTGATGAACAGGATCGCCATATCGAAATCGTTCACCAGGTCCTTCATAAGGTCGATCACCTGCGCCTGGATCGTCACGTCAAGCGCTGTCGTCGGTTCATCGGCGATCAGCAGTTTCGGCTTTGTCGACAACGCCATGGCGATCATCGCACGCTGTCTCATGCCGCCGGAAAACTCGAACGCGTATTGCTTGAGCCGTTTTGCTGCCTCTGGTATGCCCACCCGGTCGAGCATCTCGACCGAGATCTCCTCCGCCCGCTTTCTCGATATGGTCGAATGAATTTGCAGCTGCTCCACCATTTGCTCGCCGATGGTGATCGCCGGCGCAAAACTCGCCATGGGCTCCTGGAAGATCATCGAAACCGCACCGCCGCGGATGACCATCATGTCCTTTGTGCGCTTCAGGGACAGCGCCTCGATCACTTCGCCGTCGATGCGCAGCGTGATGCGGCTTTCTTCGTCATAGACGGCATTGTCGCCGTTCAATTGCATCAGGGCCTTCGCGGTCACCGATTTCCCCGATCCCGATTCACCGACAAGGCCAAGGATTTCACCGGGCGCGATATCGAACGAAACGCGATTGACAGCCGTGACCAGACCCTCATCGGTCTTGAACCGGACGGTCAGATCGCGGACGGAGATCAGCGGCTCTGTCATTAGTTGTGAGACCCATAGGGATCGGCGGCGTCACGCAGCCCATCGCCGACGAACACGAAGGCCAACACAAGAGTGATGAAGAAGATCACCGGAATGAAATACCATTGGTAGTTCAGCAGAACGTCGGCGCTGGTCACGGCTTGCAGCATCACGCCGAGCGAGTTGACCGGGTCTTTCAACCCCAGCCCGATGAAGCTCAGCGCCGTTTCCGACAGCACCATGTAGGGAAACGAGATCACCAGATCGACGATGATATAGCTGGTGAAACTGGGCAACAGGTGCTTGCGGATCACATGGCCGGCGGAGGCTCCGCAAAGCTGGGCCGCCAGCACGTATTCCTGGTTTCTCTCGGTCAAAAGATGCGTTCGCACCCGTCTTGCAAGCGTCGGCCAGCCAATGAACCCGAGGATCAGCGAGATGAATAAGAACCTGGTCTCAGCGCTCCATTCACTGGGAATGAACGCCGACAGCGCCATGAACAAGGGAATCGCCGGGATGGTTCGCACCGTATCGGTGAACATCTGCAACGTAGAATCGATCCAGCCGCCGTAAAACCCCGAAATACCGCCAATAATCAAGGCCAGAACAAAGGCGATAAACACCCCGATGGTGCCCACCGCGAGTGATGTGTTGATCGCCTTAAACGTTCGTGAAAAAATATCCTTACCCGACGCATCGGTCCCGAAAAGGTGTATCTTGCCCTTGTCGACACCCCACGCATGGGTGCTGAATTTCAAACCGAACAGCTTGTATTCATCGCCCTGCGGAAACAGCACGACATAGCGGCGTGCCTCCCTGTCGACCGTGGTCACCCAGCGGAAGTTGGTCTTGATCGAACGCTCGCGGCTGAAAGTGTAAATAAACGGCCGGAAGGAAAAGCCGTTTTCGTCCCAGAACTTCGGGATTGTCGGTGCGCCGTTCTGGTAGTCTGCATCGCGCCCGGCAATCGTCGGATCATACGGCGTCAGAAACGGCGCAAATAATCCTGACAGGATTAAAAAGATCAGCACCCCGGCACCCACCATGGCGGCCTTTTGCTTTTTGAACCGCGCCCAGATCAGTTGCCCCTGGCCTGCAGTGAAATACGCCTCCTTGCGTTTCTGGTCCACACTGGCATCGACAATTGTTGTATCTGTGATTGTTGTATCTGCCATGTCGGTTATCCCAGAATACTGCGGCGGACGCGCGGGTCGGTCAGGGCCAGAATGATATCCGTCACGAAGTTTATTCCGACAATACTGGCGGTCAGCATGAAAATGATCGCTCCGGCAAGTTGCTGGTCGTTCGATCTGGCAAGCGCCTCGATCAGCAGCGATCCGGCTTCGGTCAAAGTCAGGATCAGCGCAACAATCGGCAATTCGTTGAATATCCGGTTCAGATCGAAACCCAGCGAGTTGATGATCGGCCCAAGGGCGTGCCGCGCCGGATAACGCCAAAGCAGCCTGCGCCCGGTCACACCACGGGCAGACGCTGCGGTGACATAGAGCTTGCCTACCTCATCGGACATTAGCGCGCGGACAGTCTGGATCGCAAAGGCTGTTGCCGACCAGCCGAGGATAACGACCGGCAACCAGGCGCGAGACAGAAAATCGATGACCCGATCATAAGACCAGGGCGCATCGCGAAATTCCTTGGAAAATAGCCCGGTCAGCGTGTCGCCGAAAACGATCGTTGAAAACAGCATGATCATCAGCGCCAGCAGGAAGTTCGGCATCGCCAGGCCGAGGTAGCTGACAAAACGAAGGCTGTTGTTGAGCATGGGATTTTTCGCTACGGCGGAGATGATTCCGACGGGGATCGCGATCACGTAAGCGACAAGCAGGGATGCCAGGCAAATCCCCAGGCTCAACCAGAATTTCTGACCCAGAAGCTGGCCGATATTGACGCGCAGGATGCAACTGTCGCCAAATTCGCCCTGGAAGGCGTTGACGATCCAGTTTCCCCAGCGAATGAGATAGGGTTTGTCCAGCCCAAGGCGGATCCGTTCGTTTTCGATATCGGCGACCGATATTCCACCGCCCTGCGTATCCTTGAAGGCAAGGTAGCGTTCCGCACAGTCACCGGGCACCAGTTCCATCAGGCTGAAAACGATGAACGAAACCATCACCAGCGTGATTACCGCCAACACTGCGCGCGTGGCCGCGAAACGAGCAAATTGGAGCATAGGTCTCTCTGCGCCCCCTACCTGATTCTCCCTTGGGTCATCCTACTTAAAAGGGAGATTTTGGTTATTGTGGCCGCGGGCAATCAGCGTTGTCCGCGGCCGGTTTGTCAACTGAACAGGACTATTCGTCGAGGAACCACTGGACGCCCCTGTACGGGTACGACCGGTAATATTCGTACGAGTGTGTCGTGAACGCATGGAAGTTTTTCAGCGCGTTGCGGTGGTAGATCGGTGCCGGTGCCTTAACCGTGCCGATAAACAGCAGATTGCCCGCCAGGTTCTCGACAAGGCGTGCACCGGCCTTGTTCGATTCCGGCGTGCCCGCCGCCGCAGACTGGAACGTGTTGACATCCGCAATCAGTTGTTTCGCAAACTCCGGCGGCTCGACGCCGCTTGCACCCTTTGAATCCACCCATTCGGCCCACAGCATACCGGTTCGACTACCAAAATAGTCGCTATACGGCGGCACCCAAAGCTCGTTGTTGCCGAGCACGATCGCCAGCGGCTGGCCCTTGCGCCACATGGTCACATCAAGCTTGTTCGACGATTGCGCCGAGCGGAACTCGTCCGGCGTTACTTCCTTGGCCGTCGTCTGGACGCCTACATCGGACCAGTGTTGGCCGACAAGTTCGACCACCGATGCGGGAATTCCCTGGATCGAGAACTGCAGGTTCAGAACGATCTTGTCGCCGTTGGGGAGTTCGCGGAAGCCGTCGCCATCGGTGTCCTTCATGCCGATCTCATCCAACAGCGATTTTGCCAGGTCCGGATCGTACTGGGCAAAGTGCTGCTCCCATTTCTCATCAACGAAGTCGGGTCTGGGCGAGAAGCCGATATACTGTTTTGGTTCTCCCAAATCAAAATAGGAAACTTCATTGACCTCTTCCCGATTGATCGCGACCGACATCGCCTGACGGAAGCGCAGGTCACCGAAGAGCTTGCGTTTTTCCAGATCTTCCGAGGTCACATTGAACGCGAATGTCGATATCGTGATCTCCGGCCGCAGATCGATCGTATAGTCGCCCTTCTCCTGATTCTCCATTAACAGCGGCGCCGAATCCAGCTGCAGCGACTGCTCCTTATAGTCCACTTCGGCATTGACCAGCTTCAGGATCCGGACTTCGTTCTCGTTGATGTAAACCTCGTCCTGCTCACTGATGTAAGGCAGCTGGTTGCCGGCCGTATCGACCATGTGGAAATACGGGTTTGCGACCAGGTGGCGGCCTTCGGTCGTATCGGAAATGGTGATGTGAGACTCCAGCGTCGGTATGACATCCGCTGGCAGGTTGGCGACCTCGGCCGGCTTGCTCAGAAGCGGAGACGGCGTATCCGTCCAGTCCGAGTTGCCGTAATAGGCGTTTATGACCGCCAGACCGTTTTCGAACCCGGCCTTTTGCGCCATCGCATCTGCATCCGGGTTAAGATTCGGGTCCCATTTGCCCAGGAAGTGCTTGGGCTGGAAACCTTGCGCGAAAGATGTCGCAAAATGCGCAATCAGGCCCGGCTTCGGCCCCGGCAGGTTGAACTGGACAGTCTGCGGATCGATTACGTCGACCGTCATACGCTCGCCGGCCACCAGAACATAGTCCTTCGGCTTGGCCATCACATCGGGGTTAAGTGCAAGATTATCGTACCAGTATTTCACGTCTTCTGCCGTAAACGGCGCGCCGTCAGACCACTTGTGGCCCTTGCGCAGGAAGAATGTCAGCTGCGTGAAATCATCATTCCACTTCCAGTCCTTGGCGATGTTCGGCACGACCGTCTGCAGGTCGTCCGAATAGCGCACCAGATTCACGTGGCGAACCGAAAGGAAGTCCGAAGTTCCCGCTTCGGTGGCGTTCGACAGCACGTCAAATGTGCCACCGTATTTTCCAATCTCGTTGTAAGGCGCCACGACAAGCGGTTCTTCGGGAAGCCGTTCGGCAAGCGAGGGCAAATCCGGGTTGCCGCGAATGCGAGCGTTCAGTGCGGCGGCGTCTGGGTTGCCGGTAAACGACAATGTGCAATTGGCCAGAGTCTGAAACTCTGAAAGCTCATACTGCTGCCGGTATTTTCCTTCCGGCACACCCATACTGTCAGCCACGGTAACCGCCGGACAGGCGGCCTGCGCCGTGCTGGCAAAAGACCAAACTACGGCACTGGCTAAGAGTTTCAATTTCATGTTTTTCTCCCCTTCAATTTATTATTTCATCGACTTTGCCACAAGCTGTGGAGTTTTGCACAACTCGTATGGTTTTGAAAATCCGTTTTTTTCGCTCCGGTAAAACGGCCATGTTCGCTGGGCGCGGCAAACTCCCGATGTCGCTTGGCGACATGTACATGCCAGACGCGCGCGGCGGAGGCGCCAGATCGCGTTAGAGATGTGGGCGAGTCTGGAGCCGTTCCAGGATGCAGGCCCTCGCCAGGCGCCGCATCTGCGGCCATGAATCCGGCTCAGGCGTCCGGCGGTGCAATCTTGACGCCGCTATCGGTCAGCTTCATCCGGGAGAGCTCGTGGTCGACATGGGTCATCCTGTGATCCAGCATGCGCGCCTGCAGGCGCGCCAACTCCCCGGCGTAAGCGGGATCCGAGGCGAGATTGACATGCTCTCCCGGGTCGTTTTCCAGATCGAACAGAATCGGTGGCAGACCGCGGTTGAAATGCACCAGCTTGAACTTCTCGTCTCGCAGGATCGCCAAATTGCTTTCGGCGAGCCGCAATCCCAGGTTTCTCTGGAATCGCGTCGCTGTCTCGGGGTCACCGAAGTCGACTTCGGCGAAAACGTGGTCGCGCCAGACCGCCGGCGTTTCGCCACGGAGAAATGGTGCAAGGGACAAACCGTTGAAGGCGGGCGGTGGCGCAAGGCCGATCCAGTCGAGGATGGTCGGCGCCAGATCGATCGATTCCGTCAACGCATTCACCACCGTGCCGGCAGTGGTTTGGTTCTTCGGATCGCGGATGATCAGCGGAATGTGGAAGGCCGGATCGTAGACGGTCTGCTTGCCCCAAATGTAATGGTCGCCCAGCATCTCACCATGATCGGCGGTGAAGACGATGAGGGTATTGTCGTATTGGCCTGAGGATTTCAGATAATCGATCAACCGCCCGATGTGTTGATCGACTTCGCTTGTCAGTCCGAAATAGATCGCCCGCAGCGCGCGCGTGTCCTGTTCCGATATCTGATCAATCCTGCCGTCAAAGCCGATATAGAGCTCGGTGTTGGACGGCTCTGAAAAGAACGCCTCGAAGAACGGATGCTGGGCCTTTTGATCTTCAATTCCGTTTTTGCGGTTCGGCGGCATGATCGCTGCCGGATCGTACATCTTGTTGAACGGGGCGGGCGCGACAAGCGGCGGGTGCGGGCGGAGGTAGTTGACGTGTGCCAACCAGCTCCGATTCTCGCGAACCGAAAGGCCCCGGATTGTGTGGTCGGTCAGGAAGGCCGTGTCGCTGTCCGCCGCCGAATAGAGCGGCGGGTCGGTGATGGTGGTACTGACCGATCCATCGGCTTTCATCGGCCTGAAAATGTCGAAATAGTCCTCCGGCAGCCGGTAACCTTTGGCTTTAAGCTCTGCGAGCCAGGCCAGATTGCTGCCGAACCGCATCTGGACGGCTTCCGTGAATCCCGGGATCAGCCCCTCATAACTGCGCAGGTCCGGGTCTTCCGGATCGCGGCCGCGCGGGTCAATACTGGTATCGGAATAGCCGAAGAGCAGCGGCTCGTATCCGCCCCGGCGCACTTCAAGGGCAACGTTGGTATGACGCGCATTGAGCGGCGTCCCGTTGCGCACCGAGCGGTGGTTCATCGCATAAAGACCCGTCAAAAGGCTTGCCCGCGACGGGCCGCAGGGCAGGGCGACGGTGAAATGATTTGCAAACGTCACGCCGTCCGCCATCAATGCTTGCAGATTGGGCAGGTCGAGCGAGCCCGAAGGTCCCCCAGCAGGCAATCGGCGCGCAGCTGGTCAGCAACGATAAAGAGAATATTGCCGTGCGATCGTTTCATGTCCTGATTATCCCGAAGATACGTTTCCCGGCCTGATACGGTGCGATAATCTTTGTCACATTTGCTTCGCAGCGATACACATATTGCGCAGCTTCTCAATCGCCAGATCGCGTCCCGGCATCGCCAGACCACAATCAGGCGCGGCCATTAATCGATTCCCGTCAATATGTGCAAGTGCCAAAGTGAGGCGGGCGGCGATTTCCTCAACTGTTTCGACCCGGCTTTGGGCGATCGCAACAGAACCCAGGATCACCGTTGACTCCCGGAAAAGCTCCAGCAGAGACAGGTCATTGTGGCAATGCGCGTCTTCCAGCGAGATCTGGCCGATGGTCGAGGCATCCAGCGCCCGGGCCAGCGCAAAATAGCTCGACGGGTCGGCCTTGTGATATTGCCTGTCGTCCAGGTGTTCGGGATAGCCACAGCACATATGCATCACCCGCGTGACAGTCTCCGGTATGCCATCAAAACACCGGTCCAGACACTCCACGCCATAGGCAAGCGCGCGTTCCACATTGCGCGCAAAGACCGGCTCATCCACCTGAATGTACCGGCAGCCAGCCTCGGCCAGAGTCCGGACCTCAAAATTGATCGCTTGCGCGAGGTCGAAAGCGAGTTGGCGTTCATCGTGGTAGTAAGCGTTGGCACAAGTATCCATGATGGTCGTCGGGCCCGGGATGGTTATTTTCACCGGCCGTTCGGTGAAGCCCTGCGCAACGGTGAAATCGCGATCCAGAAAATGCTCTCCGTCCGGCTCGATCTTGCCGCGGATGGTCGGCAGTTCAGCCGTGTAGGCGCCGTCGCGAAGGGTTCGCGAGGTCAGTTCCTTAAAATCGAAACCCGTCAGATGCCGGCAATGGTAGTGGATGTAGTTCTCACGGCGCTGCTCACCGTCGGTGGGAATATCGACACCACAGGCGACCTGGTCGGCGATCGCCTCGCCGGTGGCACGCCGATACAGAGCCTCGACGTTTGCGTCATCCTCAGCCTGAAGCCTGTTGGCCCCACGGGTGACCTCACCGGCGGTGTCGGTCAGGCCGTGTTCGACCTGGAACCAGTCGCGCATCGGAACGTAATCGGGTTTCGGATAGGCGCCGATACAGGTCGTCATGATGGCCATTCAAGGGTCTCCCCGTGCCGTCAAAGTGCAACATTTCCGGCCTGAAATCCGGAATATCTAAGTTGCCCGGATGATCGTTTCGGAGAGGATCAGGGAGTATTTTCCCTAGTCCCGGTTCCGACGATATTCACGATGTTTGCAGCGGTCAGGGGCAAGTCTCCAGAACCAGATATTAGGTGAGACTTGTACCAGATTGCTGTCCGGCGCAAACACCCGAACGATATGGCTACGAGCACTGCGCGGTTTGATATTGTTATTGACTTACCCGGCGGGGATCGCTGGACTATGCCGGCTCTTTCCGCAGGAGATTTTGCCATGCTCGCTGGTGGTGTTTTTAGCCGCGCTGTTTTCGGCTTCGCCGTCCTAATATGTGCGATGTCTTCGGCCCCGGCACAGCAAGGCCCGGCATCGACAATTCCCTTTGCGACTTTCGATGCGGCAAGCGAAGCGGTTCTGTCCGATCCCCATGATGTGATTATCGGTCCCGATGACCGGCTCTATGTCGCCGACAAATTCGCCAACCGGATCGCCATCCTGGATCGCGACACGCTGGAAGTCGTCGGCAGTTTTGGCGAAGGCGAATTGGCCGGCCCGCATGACGTCGATTTCGATGCAGCCGGCCGGGCCATTGTTGCCGACACCGAAAACAACCGCGTCGCAATCTATGATTTTTCCTCCGGGTCGCCGCAATTGGCCGGCACATTGATCGGCATCGGCCGGCCGGAAGGCGCGCTCGCCCATCCCAACGGCAGGATCTACGCAACGTCATCGTATTACGGCTCGATCACGGCATTTGAAAACGGCACGTCGGTCGCCACGGCCCGCGGACTTTCAGGAGCGCATGATATTGCCGTCGATTCAGACGGCGATCTCTGGGTTGCGGACTCCGGCAATCGCCGCATCGTAAAATATTCGCCAGACCTGAAAGTGCTGAGGATTCTCGACGACCCCAAATACGGCTGGGCCGGGCCGCGCTATCTCGACGTCGATCCGCTCGGTCGCATTGTCGTCGCCGATCAGGATGCCCACCGCATCGTGATGATCGGCAAGGATGGTACACTGGTCGGCGTTCTTGGCAATGGCGTGCCCGGCATGGGTGCGAACCGGTTTGACGATCCCGAGGGCGTCGAGATTGCCGGGTCGATGTATTTCTTCGCCGATTCCGACAACAACCGGATCGTTCGCTATCAGGTCGTCATGAATTGATCGTGCCGGGATTGCCCACAAAACCCCGATCCCGTTCCGACGGTCAGGCTAGCGATTAATACCGTGGCTGCTGTCCAGGTTTGCGTACCAGGACTGGAAACGGCCAAAGAAACGCTGCCCAAAAACCCGCGAATTCCATATTGTCTGGATGAGACTGGCGGAGAGAAAGTCCGCCCAATTATTGTTTTTTGGGTGTCCATAGCTGTCCGAATTACCCCGTAAATATAGCATCTTGCTCTTATATCTGTGTGTCGCTGTTTGCGGGTGTTCGCCATAATTCGCGTTTTGTGTTAGGGTAATTGTTAGGGTGAGTTCCAAATGGGGGTCTCTTTAACGATGGCACGCAAGGCAAATCGGCTCACTGCACGGACGGTCTCTACAATCACAAAACCTGGCCGCCACGCCGATGGCGATGGGCTCTATCTGATTGTCGATAAATCCGGTGCGAAACGCTGGGCATTTATATTCCGGCACAAGAACCCGACAGGTGGGAAGAACACATTGCGGGAGATGGGCCTTGGGGGCTTGTCCAGCGTTTCGCTGGCCGATGCGCGGACCAAAGCTGCCGATTGCCGGCGGGTGTTGGCCAGTGGCAAAAGTCCCATAGAAGCCCGTCGTGAGGGTGAAGTGGCTCGGATGGCGGCGGATGTCTCATTTGGATCTTTTGCAGATGAGCTGGTGGAGAGTCTGAAACCCGGTTTCCGCAATGCCAAACATGCGGCGCAATGGGAAATGACATTGCGGGTTTATGCCGCCTCGCTTCGGTCGATGCGCCTTGATGACATCGACACCGACGACGTTCTCGCGGTTCTCAAGCCGTTGTGGCAGTCCAAACCGGAAACCGCATCACGGTTGCGCGGGCGCATTGAGCGAGTTCTGGATGCTGCAAAGGCGCGGGGCCTGCGCGGCGGTGAAAATCCGGCTCGGTGGCGCGGGCATCTTAACAGGCTTTTGCCGGCTCGCCAGAAGCTCACACGCGGCCATCATGCGGCGATGGATTATCTGGATGTCCCGGACTTTGTTGGCGACCTGCGGGTGTTGGACGGCATTTCGGCTCGGGCGCTGGAATGGACCATCCTGACTGCGGCCCGCACCGGCGAGACGTTGGGCATGCGCTGGGATGAGATTAACCGCGAAAACCAGATATGGACTGTTCCAGAGGAACCCGAT
>PVMK01135992.1_pt1 | contig 12355 bp, 10 predicted proteins | sample 1853481 | NCBI WGS metagenome assembly PVMK01 (sample SAMN08533507, study PRJNA380276) | Marine sediment metagenome, whole genome shotgun sequencing project. | reverse complement strand
ACGGCCAAGACCTCGCCACGTGCTCGAGTTTCGAGAACGTCCATCTGCGTTATCTGCGGGCAAATTGCGATGGGTGAGCGGTCTTTGCGATCTTCGCGTCTTTGCGGTTCATTTTGGGCGTTCTTGTTATCTTGGTGGTGAAAGGTGCTCAGTCCCAGTCGATCATGAGGTGGTGGAGGGAGCAGTCGAGGAGGGGACGGAGGCGTTCGTCGAGGATCCGTTCCACTTCGCGCAGGCGGTGGCGCCGTGACGGGTGGAGCATGACCAGGTGGCGGCAGCCCAGGCGCTCGACCTGCGGCAGAATGTCCTCGATGTGCATGTGACCGTATTGAGTAGCTCGCTCCCGGTCCACGGGGCGGAAGAACGAGCACTCGATGAGCAGCACCTCCGACGACAAGACCTCCGGCCCGGCTTCGAAGATGCCGGGGCCGGAGTCGGCGCAGTAGGCGAGGAGATGGGTCGAGAGCTCTTCGGTGACGACCTCTCCGGCGCGACGGCGGCGGGCGATCTCCTCGCCGGGAAGATCTCCAAGTGCCGGCAGCAGATGTTGACGCCGCCACACGAGTCGCGAGCCCAGGGTGGGCACCCAGTGGTCGGTGTTGAAGAACGCCAGCTCCATGTCCCTGCGCAGGGGCCGGACGTCTCCCGCGCTCACCGACAGCAGCTCGATGTCGTACGGGCGGCCGCCCTCGAGGAGGGCGTGAGTGGCCAGCAGCTCCTTCACCCCGGGCGCGATCTGGCGAGGCACGATCAGCCGTGCGGGACCCATCGATTGCAGATGGCGCTGACTGGCCCAATAGGCGATGCCGCCGAGGTGGTCCATGTGGCCGTGGCTCACGAGGACGGTGGTCATGGGAGGGAGCGCGCGGTGGGCGCGGCCCGCGTCGAGGGCGAGATGGAGCTGGGGGAGGAGGATCAGGGTGCCGTCGCCGGCCCGCGAACCCCCGACGAGGTTCAGAGGGCCCCACGAGGTCTCGAGCTGCAATTGCTGCAAACAAGCCCCCATTTCTCACCACCTCGCTACTGCGGCCCGCGATATGCAGTAATCTGCGGTGTTTTCTCCCGTCGAGCTGCTCGACGTACGGCCAAGTACGTCTCCGCGGCCCTCGGGTCGAAAACACCACATCGCACAGCATCTCGCGGGCCTCGCAACGCGACGTGGTGAGATATGCGGGCTGATCGCTCACCTCACCGCTTTCACGAGGAAGAAGTTGAGCTCGGAGTTTTTGTCGGGGAGATCGACCCGCAGAGTCCAGTGGCTGTCGGGGGCGAGATCTCGGTCGAAGCTTGCCGATCCGATGGTGCCTTGTTTGGAACCGACGAGTTGGACGCCCACGGTGTGTCTGCCCGAAGGGGTCAAGATAACCCGCTTGAGGGTGCCGCGGCCCTTGCGTTTGAATCCGAGGAACCCGGTCGATGAAAAGTCGAAGGGGACTTCCACGAGAGACTCGCCGTCGAGGGTGACGGAGACTGCACCGGAGCTGATGGGAGAGTCGAAGGTGAGGGTGATGCGCGCGATTCCGGCGACCGGAGTTGTTTCGGGTGCGGGCTCGACAGCCAGTGGGTCAGGGCTCGAGGCCCGCGAGGTTGACGACCGCGAACGACGTGTTCGTGCCGTCCGCATCCTCTCTTCGGCCAGCTCGAGGTAGTCGGTCGCGATCTCGTTCATCGGGTCGAGATCGAGGGCTTCCCGGAAGCGATCGGCGGCGTCTCCATATCTGCGGTTGCGATACAGCTGCCGGCCCTCGGTCACCAGATCCGCAACGCGCTGCTGGTTGGCCTCGCTGGTGCGTTCGGCTTCAATAGCGGTGCGGATCTCTCTCGCGAGCGCCCGACCGGCCTGTGACGTGGGAACCTGGTCCAGGGCCGAGCGAACGGCTTCCTGAGCCCGCGCCGGATCCCCGGCGCGAAGACGGGCGTCGGCGGTCTGCGGCGGACCGACGACCGTGTTCAGGTTTCGGGTCGCGGATTCGGACGGGCCGAGAAAAGGGCCGTGATCAATTTTGGATCGTAGCCCGATGATGGAGACGAGAAGGAGCAGGCCGGAGACGACGAGAATGCTCCAAGCCCAGCGTGACTCCACCTCCCACCGCATCCATTCGGGAAGCTGCAGCGCCCCCCACCATTCTCGAGCTCCTGCCACGAGGGTCGCTCGACGGGACTGCGGCTGGGCGACCGGGGGCGTCTCAGCGTGGATTCGGGTCGCCAGGTCCGGCTGGTGCACATTGGTCCTGCCGGCGTCGCCCGGCGCCCGCTGCACCAGTGACCGCGCAACCGCCCCGAGTACCTGCGCCAGCTCGTCACCGGTCTGGACGCGGCGCTCGGGGTCCTTCTCGAGGCACTTGAGAACGATGGGGTTGAGGGCCGCCGGGATGTCCTCGCCCAGGGTGGAGGGGATCGGGCTTGGCTCCTGGACGATACGGAGAGTGACCTCGTGCATCGTGTCGCCAGCGAAAGGCCGTTGCCCGGTGAGCAGGGTGAAGAGCAACACTCCTAGGGAGAAGATATCGGACCTGCCGTCGATCTTCTTGCCGGTGATTTGCTCCGGAGACATGAAGTTGGGTGTGCCGATGAACTGGCCGTCCACGGTAAGATTGGAAGCCTCGAGGCGAGCGATTCCGAAGTCCGTGATCTTGGCCGAGCCGTCGTCCGCGAGGATGATGTTAGCCGGCTTGATGTCGCGATGGACGACGCCCAGCGAGTGGGCGTAGCCGAGGGCGACGGCGACGTCGGCGGCGATCCGCGCGACCTCGGATGGCCGGAATTGGTGGCCGGATGCGAGGAGTTGCTTGAGATCACGGCCCTGGATGTACTCCATCGCGATGTACATCAGACCCGACTCGGGGTCCTCGCCCACGTCGTGGACGGTGACGATGCCCGGGTGGTTGAGCCTGCCGGCGGCCCGGGCTTCGCGCACGAAACGCTCGCGAAACTCGTCCACGTGCTCGGCGTCGAGGTCCACCCGCAGAGTCTTCAGGGCAACCTGGCGATCGATCAGCGGATCACGGGCAAGATAGACCACCCCCATGGCGCCTCGGCCGAGGGTCTCTTCGATCTCGTAACGTCCGATCCGCTGCATCGACATCGCTATTCATTGTATCTCCACTCGGCCAGTCTCCGTGCCCGAGCCCGGGCCCGTGCCCGCCCGCCGCCGCGGACTTCGCCCGCGGCCACGCGTTCTCGGAAGGCCTGCCCTCCGAGCGCGAGCGCTCGTCGGTCCCGCCATCCTCCAACGCTGCGCGCCTGCGGCGCGCCGGCGGGCTGCATCCGAGCGGGAGGACGCCGTCGACCTCCTTTTTTCCCGCCCCCACCCCCCGCCCACCCGCCCTCGGAAAGCCACGTTGGGCTACGCCCACCGCGACTTTCCGAGGGGAGGGAGTGAAAAATGGCATTCGAGGCTGATTGTGGTGCATCGACGGTGCTGGAATCGTTCCGCGTGACGAGCACAGTCAGGCCCCTCGCGACGAGGCCCTCCGCAACAGCGCTACGCCGACTGGGGGCTCCGGGAGGAGGATGCAGATTGGGGACGCCAAATCCGAAATCCGAAATCCGAAATCCGAAATCCGAAATTCCGCACTCAATTCGTGCCTTTCTGGCGTGAAACGGCCGATTCGACGCCTTCGGGGCCCCATTGGCGCCATTTGGAGTGGGCACGATCCTTGCGTTGTTGTGCCTTCGGGCCTGTTGGCCCCCGGGGGAAATATGGAATCACGTGGAGATGAGAAGGCGATCGATCGTGCGGCCGCGCGGTTGGGCGAGATCCAGCGAGCGGTGTCGGCGGTGGTGGTCGGACAGGACCGTCTGGTGGAATCGTTGTTGGTGGCCATGTTGTGCAGAGGGCATGTGCTCCTCGAAGGCGTGCCGGGTCTGGCCAAAACTCTGACCGTGAGGACCTTGGCAGGGGTGATCGGAGGGAGTTTTCAGCGCCTGCAGTTCACTCCCGATCTGCTGCCGGCCGACGTAACCGGGACCCAGATATTCGATCCTCGGACCTCCACATTCGTGCCCCACCGCGGTCCGGTCTTCTGCAATCTGGTGCTCGCGGACGAGATCAACCGCGCCCCGGCCAAGGTGCAGTCGGCCCTGCTCGAGGCGATGGAGGAGCGCCAGGTCACGATCGGCGACACGACCCACGATCTTCCGGAACCGTTCGTGGTGCTGGCGACTCAAAACCCCATCGAGCAGGAGGGCACCTATCCTCTCCCTGAAGCTCAGCTCGATCGCTTCATGTTCAAGGTGCTGGTGGACTACCCGGCGCCGGAGGAGGAGCGAAGGGTGCTCGAGTACCACCTCGCGGAGTCGTTTCCGAGCCCCGAGCGGCTGAGCTCCGTGGAAGAGCTCATGGAGCTCGAAGGGGTTGTGCGAGAGGTCTACCTCGACGATCGTATCCGTTCCTACATCGTGAGCCTGGTGACGGCCACCCGACGACCCGACGAGGTGGGGCTCGGCGATCTGGTGCCCCTGCTCGCCTTTGGCGCGTCGCCGCGAGCGTCGATCGCCCTTGCCGTTGGAACCCGTGCGCTGGCCCTCGTTCGGGGGCGCTCTTACGTCACCCCTGAAGACGTCAAGGAGCTGGCGCCGGCGGTGCTGCGCCACCGTCTGGTGCTCACCTACGAGGCGGAGGCCGAAGGCGCGACGGTCGAGGAGATCACCGATCGCATCCTGCTCGCAGTGGAGGTTCCATGACCCACCCACGTCCGCGTCCGCGCCCACGTCCGTGCCCGACGGCGAGGTAGTGAGACGTGCGGATGAACCTCGCCTCCTACCTCGGGCGGCCGCGTCCAGAGGCGCCGACCCGGGACGTCGGGGCGGAGCTCCGAGCTCAGGTGCGTCGGCTCGAGATCCGCGCCCGCCAGGCGATGGAGTCCGGCCTTGCCGGCCTGTACCAGAGTGCATTCCGCGGCCTCGGGCTGGAGTTCGAGGAGGTGCGTGAGTACCGCGCGGGTGACGATGTGCGGACTATCGACTGGAACGTCACGGCGCGCTCCGGATTTCTCCACGTCAAGCGCTACCGCGAGGAGCGCGACCTCAACGTGCTCCTTCTGGTTGATCTTTCGGCATCGACTCGTTTCGGCTCGGGGGTGATGACGGTACACGACCTCATCGGCGAGGTTGCGGGCCTCTTCGCCCTCGCCGCATCCCGCCGCGACCGGGTCGGTGCGATTCTTTTTGACGACGGCGTGCGGACCCTGATTCCACCGCGCCTCGGATGGCGTCACGGGCTGCGCGTGGTGCGCGAGGTCCTCGCCGCCGAGCCCCGCGGCCATGGCACGGCGCTCGATGAGGCGATTCGCGCGGCCGGCCGGATGCTCCACCGGCGCGGCGTCGTGATCATCCTCGCAGACCAGACCTGCGCCCTGCCGCGGCGCGAGCTGGTGGCGCTGGCGGGCCGGCACGAGGTCGTCGTTGTACGGATCGGCGACAAACTGCTCGAGCGGGGCTTCGCCGCCGCCGCGCTGCCGGTGGTTGACGCCGAAGGCGGAGAGCGCGGGGTTATACGCGGTCCCGGTGAGGTGAAGAGGACGCCGATGCCCCCCGGTGTCGATCTCGTCGAGCTTCGCACGGATGAGGATTATCTGCCCGCTGTACGTGCCATGTTCGAGCGCAGGGAGCGACGCCGTGCGGGCTGAGGTTGTTCTCGCTCTGGTCCTGACGGTGGCCTGCGCCGCCGTTGCCGGTGAGCCACCGGTGCTTGTCGTCGTGGCGCCGCCGGCCGTGGTCAGCGTCGGTGACCGGGTGCCGGTGCGGGTAACGGCACGTGGTGGCGAGGACCTGCTGTGGGGCGAGCTTCAGGTTTCGTCCGGCGCCGAACAGTCATGGGCGGTGGTGGACGGGCCGCGCGAGCTGGCGGGGGCGCGTCCTCCAGCGTGGGAGCTGGTGTTGGCGCCGATGGCGATCGGTAACATTCCCCTGCCGGAGATCACGGCGTCTGTTCGCTCACCCGGTGGTGAGGCGCGACAGATCGAGGTGACCGACCGTCCGGCGGTGCAGGTGGCGTCGGTGCTGCCCTCCGGTGACGATGTGCAGCCGGCGCCGCTTCACGATCCTGTTGGCGTGAGCGGGTTTCCGTGGGAGTGGGTGCTGCCCGCGATGGTGCCTGCGCTCGCCTTGGCGGCGGCGCTCACCTGGTGGGGACGGCGGCGGAAACGCTTTGGAGAAGGCACGTCCGCTCCACCTCCAGCCCCCTTCGACGAGCTCGAGTCGATGCTCGTCAAGCTCGAAAAAAGGGTCGGTCGGGAACCGGCTGAAGGGGTGTGTGATCGCCTGGCTGTCGGGCTGCGCCATTATCTCGAGCGACGATGCGGCGAACCTGCCGAAGAGATGACGTCTTTCGAGCTGCGCCTGTTGACCCGCAGGCTGGGATGGCCGGACTCGATTCAACGAGGCGTCCAGAGCGTGATGGGTACGGCGGACCGCGTCCGCTTTGGCCGGTTCCCGACCGGCGAGCAGGATCTCAGGAGCGCCATCGCCACCGCCCGCGAAACGGGTGTCGCCCTCGAAGAGCACTTGCGGCCGGACCAGGAGGAGAGCGCGATCGAAAAGGCGGCCGGATGATCCAGCTCGCGGCACCGCTGTGGCTCTCGCTGATCGGGATCGGCGTCCTGGCGGCTGCACTATGGACCGTCCGTCGACGCTGGCAACGCTATCCGTTCCCCCTCGAGGCGCGGGTCGACCGGAAAAGGTCGCGCCGCTTCGGCTGGACCGCGCTTGCCGGTGTGCTGGCAGCTTCGGCCTTTGTGCCTCTGGCGGTCGCCCTGGCGCGACCGCAGGAGGTTCTGTCCCGGCTTCTCGAGCACGCCGAGGGTGTGGACATGGTGGTCGCCCTCGACGTTTCCGGGTCGATGGCGGCGCTGGATTTCCAGCCCTCCGACCGGCTCGGGGTGGCGAAGGAGACGATCGGACGTTTCCTCGACCGCCGGCCGCACGATCGAATCGGATTGGTGGTCTTTGCCGGGGCGGCGGTGACGATCTGTCCAATCACCCTCGACCACGACGTCGCTCATCATCTCCTCGATCAGGTCAAGCTGCGAACGCTTCCTGACGGCACCGCCATCGGGCTCGGGCTGGGAACCGCCGTCAACCGCCTGCGAACCTCGTCGTCCGAGTCCAAGGTCGTTGTCCTCGTCACGGACGGGTCCAACAATGCCGGTCAACTCGATCCGAGAACCGCAGCCGAGCTCGCCCGTGACGAAGGCGTCACGGTCCATACCGTGCTCGTTGGACGAGGCGGCAAGGTGCCGGTTCCGGTGTGGATGCGAGATCCGCGGACCGGCCGCGAGACCTCGCAGATCCGCAATGTGGAGGTCGACGTCAACCCCGAGCTGCTGGCGGAGATCGCGCGCAGCACCGGAGGCACCTCGTTCCGGGCTCGCGATCCTGAGGCCCTCGAGGAGGTTTTCGCGGAGATCGACACGATGGAGAGGACAGTCTTCACGTCGACCCGCCTTGTGCGATACCGGGAACGGTTCGAGCCGTGGGCCCTGGCAGCCCTCGTCCTGTTGGTGGCGGGGGCGGTTCTCGAAGGCGCGGCGGGGAGGATGCCGTGGTGAGCTTTGCGGAGCCGACTCGACTGGCGCTGCTGGCGGCGCCGGCGGTGGCGGCGATGCTCGCGTACTTCCGCCACCGCCGCCGCCTCAGACAACAGCGGCGGCTCGCCTCGCCGGGGGTCTGGCGGCGTTTGCTGGGCGGGGTGCCGTCAACCGGATGGATTCGGCTCCTGGCCTGGTGCGGTGCGGCTGCGCTCATGGTGCTCGCGGTCGCCAGACCGCAGTGGGGCGAGCTGCCCGCCGAAGAGACGATCCGCACCCGCGATTTGGTGGTGGCGCTGGATGTTTCCGACTCCATGTTGTGTCCGGATCTGCGTCCATCGCGGCTCGTGCGCAGCATCGAAGCCCTGATCCATCTGCTGCCGGAGATCGAGGGCAACAGGGTCGCGGTGGTTGTCTTTTCAGGCGAGGCCTATGCGTTGGTGCCGTTGACCACCGATCTCGGCGCCGTGGCGGTCTTTCTTGGAGGAGTGCAGCCCGGAATGGTGGCGCTTCCGGGATCCAATTTGGCACGGGCTGTGGATTCGTCGCTCGATCTCCTTCCCGAGGAAGGCGAGGGGAGGGTGTTGCTGCTCTTCACCGACGGCGAGAACCTGCAGGGAGACGTCGGTGACGCGACCGCGGCTCTGCGCGAGGCGGGCGTTGGAATGCTCGGCGTTGTCGCCGGGACCGAGCAGGGCGGCCCTATTCCTGAAATCGACGAAAGAGGAGGGGTGCACTACAAACGCGATGCCGACGGACAGCCGGTCGTGACCCGGGCTCACCCGGAGGTGCTGCAAGAGATCGCTGACTCCGTGGATGGTGAGGTCGTGCCTCTGAGCGATCCCGACGTGGTGAGCGAGATCGCCGCCGCGGTCGAGCGGTTGCGCACCCGCGAGGTCGAGGCCACCCGTTCGGTGCGCCGCATCGAGCGCTTTCCTCTCTTCCTGGTTGGTGCAGCGGTTCTTCTGATGGTGGGATTTGCCGTGTCGCCGTGGCGGCGGGTGGCGACGGCAGCGCTGGTCCTCGGGCTGATCGTCCCCACAGCCCTCGCGCAGCAGGGCGCCTCGCCGGCCGGTTCGGCGCCGTCCGTCCGCGGTCCCCCTGCGACCACAGAGGCCGTGGATGGCGCTTTGCCGGAAGCCCCGTGGTGGCAGCGGCTGATCCCCGGCGGCAGCCGCCGGCTCGCTCGCAGGGGCGTCGGCCGCTGGCGGGCCGCGGATGTCGAAGGGGCGACGACGGCTTTCGCCGGCGCTGCCGAACTCGATCCCGAGCAACCGAAGCGCCTCTACGATCTCGGCACCGCTCTCGCGGCCTCCGGCAATTTGGAGACCGCGTTTCCGATGCTCGAGGCGGCGAATGAAGGAGGGGTTCGGGGCGCTGCATACAACTCGGGCACCGCGGCCCTCGGGGGCATGCAGGCCGAGGCCGCCCTGAGCTGGCTACGAAGCGCGATGCTCGAAGATCCGGACGATGTCGAGGCCAAGCACAACTACGAGCTGGCGCTGCGATTGCGGGAGGAGCAGCAACAACAACAACAACAGCAGCAGGATCAGCAGCAGGAGCAGGAGCAGGAGCAGGAAAATCAGGAGCAGCAGGAAAATGACGACCGGGGCGAACCAACCCCGACACCGTCTGCAGGCCAGGGCGCGGCGCCGACTCCCACCCCGGATCCCAACCAGCCGCTGTATGCCGCGCTCGAGCGAGCCGAAGCCGAAGCGCGGGAAGCCATGCGATCGCCGACGCCGCGTGCCGGCAAGGTGGAGAAGGACTGGTGAGACCGTCGCGACGTCTGCTACGCGGGCTGTTCTTGTCGCTCGCCGCTGTGATTACGAATATCGCGATAGATGTTTCGGCCGTCGAACCGAGCCTCGAGGTGCAGCTCGATCCCAGGGTTTTCGGCGTTGAGGATGCTGTGAGGCTCGTGGTGCGGATTCTCGAGCCGGCGGGCACGCCGGTGGTGAATCTGGGCGAACTCGACAATCTCGAGGTGGTGTCGGGTCCGTCAACCAGCTCCGAATTCTCGTGGGTCAACGGCGCGGCGACCCGTGCCGTCAGCTTCACCTACCTGCTGCAGGGAGTGGAAGTGGGAGCGGCTTCGGTGGGGCCGGTGCGAGTGAAGATCGGCGACACCGAGTTGCTTGCCGAGGCGATGAGCGCTGAGGTCGTTCCCGGAAGCGTGGCACCGAAGCGTCCCGGCCGCCGCCGGTCGGCGTTTTCGCTCGATCCTTTCGAGGACATCCTCGGGCGCCGGCAGCCGGCCAGGTCGGCTCGTGTGGGCCTGAGCCAGCTGGTCAGCGCGCGGCAGGTGGTGCTCGGTCAACCGGTCGTCGCCACCATCGTGCTCGACACCACCGCGGGCGGTGTCGATGGTTTCGAATGGGTGACCGCACCGTCCTATCCGGGATGGTGGGCGCAACGGGTCGAGCCGCCGGAGCGGATAGCGGGCGAGGTCGTCGAGGTAGACGGCGTTCGGTACAACCGATTCACGGTTGCTCAGCACGTGCTGGTGCCCCTCAAGGCGGGCCGGCTTGCGCTGCCGGTGGTCGAAGCAAGGATCGGATTCCGGGCATCGAGTATTTTTGCACCGCAGCAGGTCGTCGAGCGGGAAACGCAGGAGATCGTGATGGACGTTGGGCCGCGGCAACAAGCCCCTGAGGGGTTTTCCGGGGCGGTGGGTAATCTGCGCTATACGGCGATGATCGAGCCCGCAACGATCGACTTTGGGGAGTCTGCCGTGCTCTCCATCGAGCTCCGTGGCAACGGCAACCTGCCGCTGGTAGAGGCGCCGGCGCTGTGGCCGAGTTGCACCGGTTGCGAGAGCTACCCTCCGGAGGAGGACAGCGCGGTCATCGTGGATGCCTCCGGGATTCATGGCACCCGCACCTGGCGCACGACTCTGGTGCCGCGGGAATGGGGCGAAATCGAGCTCGAACCGGTGATGCTGGCCGTCTACGATCCGCCGGCAGGTCACTACCGGCAACAGGCCGTGGGACCTCTGCGGCTGGTCGTAAATCCACCTCCGCCGACCCCGGCACCGTCTCCGGCTGACGAACCGGCGTCCGAACCCGGCACCCCGGTGGAAGAGGGAACCTCTCCCATACCGGCGGCCGGTGGCGCCCCCGTTCCCTGGACATGGATCTTCGGTGCGCTTGTACTGGGTCTGCTGGTGGGAGGGGTCGCACCGATTATCGCCGCCCGCCGTCGGAAGACGGCTCTGCCCGCGCGCCGGACGGGTGAGAGCCCGGCCGAGCGTGCGCGGGAGCTGCAGGTGGCGCTCGAACGCTGGTGGCTCGATGCGCGGATGCGGTCGAAGGGGAAGATGCTTGAAGAGGAGATGCGGCAGGTGCGGCGCGATCTCGAGGAGGTGCGTTTTGCGCCCAGTCGGGCCGACCACACCGAAACCGTGGTCGATCTCGAGGAGCGCCTGCGGGGACTTATGCGTCGTGCATGATACGATTTTAGAATGTCTCAACCAGAGGTTTTCAGCCTGCCTCTCGGCGATCTCGAGCCGTTCCTTGATCGAAAGAGATACTCGGCCTTCGCCATGTCGCAACTCCAGCTGTCGTCCTTTCTCGCGGAGATTCTGAGGAAGGCCAACGACTTCGTGCCCTCACAGGCGGGCTCGATCCTCATGGACCAGCCGGTGGAGCGAGCGGAGACTCCGGACGAGGTGATGCTTTACTTCGTCGCCGCCTTCGGTCCCTCCGGATCCTCTATGCTCGGCAAGAGCATTCCAGCCGATACCGGCGTCGTGGGGCACGTTTTTCGAACGGGTGATCCCTACCTGATGTCCGATCCCGACAGCGACCCGAACTTCTACCCCAAATTCGACCAGGACCACGAGTTCCGAACAACCGGCGTCATTGCGGTGCCGGTGCGGATCGAGCGCACGGTGTGCGGCGTCCTCGAGCTGCTCAATCGTTCCGACGGCAAGCCATACTCTGATCGCGACATGAAGATGCTTGAGATCTTCGCCCGTTACACCTCGATCTCGATCGAGAATCTTCTCGACGCCCAGCGCGCCAACGAGATGGCGCGGCGAGACGACCTCACGGGGTTGTACAACGATCGCTTCTTCCACCACCGCCTGAGCGAGGATCTGATTCGTGCCGACGTTACCCGCTCGACCGTGGCTCTGCTCTTCCTCGACATCGACGACTTCAAGGCCGTCAACGACACCCATGGCCACCTGGCGGGCTCGCAGGTTCTCAAGGAGTTCGGCTTTCTCCTGACCTCGGCGGTGACCGACGAGAAGGCGACCCTCGCCCGGTACGGTGGCGACGAGTTCGTGGTCATTCTTCCCGATCACGATCTCGAGATGGCCTGCGAGGTGGCGGCCTCGATTCAGAAGGCCCTCGACGGCACCCAGTTTCTGCAGGGTTCGTTTTCCTGGGCCGATGGCCCGGTGTACTGGCGCCGGCCTCTGACGAGCTCCATCGGTGTTGCCGTGTATCCCTTCCACCTTCCCCGGCAGGGAACCACCGACATGAAGAAGAACCTCCTCCTGCGAGCCGCCGATCTCGCGATGTACCGGGGCAAGGAGAACGGCAAGAACCAGATCCGCATCGCGGACTGAACCCGAGCCCGTGCCCGACCCGTTCCCGCCCGCCGGGCCACTTCGCTCCGGCAAGTGTCTTCCGACATGAACATCCCGATTCTCCGCGGCGGCATTGCCCGTGAGTGCCCCCTCTGACGATATTTGGGCCAGAGTCATCCACTCGCAACAAGAATCCGTGATCCCAAAATCGTCAGAGACGGCACGTCCGGTGAGCGCGCCCACGCGCCACGCCGACTGCGGCTTCCCGGCGAAGGATGCAGGCCGGGGG
>PVMK01115903.1_pt1 | contig 12356 bp, 12 predicted proteins | sample 1853481 | NCBI WGS metagenome assembly PVMK01 (sample SAMN08533507, study PRJNA380276) | Marine sediment metagenome, whole genome shotgun sequencing project. | reverse complement strand
GGGCCTGGTTGCCCTCAGGCATTGAATCCACCCTATACACCTTCTGAGACCAGCGAGGATTGCCTCAGTCTGAACATATGGCGTCCGGCCGATCTAGGCGACAGGGCCCCGCGGCCCGTCATGGTCTGGATCTATGGGGGAAGCTTTCTGAGCGGGAGCAGCTCAATGCCCATTTACGACGGCGCCTGGCTGGCCTCTGCAGAAGATCTGGTGGTGGTTTCCTTCAACTATCGTCTGGGGGCGCTTGGGTTTCTGGCGGGCATTCATGAACTGGAAGGAAACTATGGAATGAAGGACCAGCAATTGGCACTTCAATGGGTACGTGACAATATCGGTCAATTCGGCGGCGATCCGGATCAGGTGACCCTTTTTGGCGAAAGTGCCGGCGCCATGTCCGTGGGCCTGCATTCCCTGTCCATCCCCTCCAGCAAGGGACTTTTTCGTAGCAGCATCATGCAGAGCAACCCTTTTGGCATTCCCTATAAGACCGCCGCCGAAGCCGGCACCGAAGCCGCGCTTCTGGAAACGGCCCTCGGATGCGGCGGAAAAGAGATCGACTGCCTTCGCGCATTGGCTGCCGACGACATCGTTAAAGAACAGAGCAATGCCTCGATTGAGATGTTGAGTCTTCTGGGACTTCACCTGGCGGGTTTCCTGGTATGGGCGCCGGTTATAGATGGCGCTTTTCTGGTTGAAGATCCTACGGTTTCCGCCGAGGCGGGGGAACTCAAGGTGCCTACCATCCTAGGAACCACCCATGACGAAGGCGTGCTGTTTGTCAATGCAATCGCCAAGGCATTAGGCGGCAAGATCAGTGCCGCCACATACACATCCGTCCTGACCCTTATTTTCGGTTCCGACAATACGCCTGACATTATTGCCCTTTACGGCATCAACCTCACCGGCGATAATTCGGAAAACCTGGTTCATATCACAACTGACTATCTGTTCGGCTGCGCCAACCGGTTTGTGGCCAGCCATGCGGTTTCCGATCTCTACGCCTACGAATTTAATGAAAATTCCATCAATGTCTGGCCGGATGTTGAGGATTGCGATGGGAAGGCCTGTCATGGGGATGATATTCCTTTCACCTTTCATACGGATGCGCAGATCGGAATTCACTTTAACGACGAACAAAACGCTCTCTCGAAATGAGATGATGGGATACTGGGGCGCCTTCGCCGTCCATCAGGATCCCAACATGGCGGCTTCTGTCCTGGCCGCCGTTTACACCGTCCCGCATGGATTACATGATTCTGGTAACGCCCGAGCTTCATACCGCGGTCAACCCTATTCCCAACTGCGAATTCTGGGACCAGATCGGCTACGACCTGAGACCGCCAAGCAAGGAGGGCGCAGCAAAGATACTTGCTGCACTTGGCCGGTAGGGGAATCCCTCGGCCATCCCGCTACTTGATGCCATCGATTGTGAAATCGCCTATGGCATTACCAGCCTAACTCCTGCGGCTGCGCCTTACCGCGGTAGAACAAATCTACCGTGTAGTGTGGTTACTTTCTCCTTGACTCATAAGGGAAATTTTTCTATAGTTTTTCCCCTAAAAAACAAGTTTTTATCACTAACTTCACTAATCAATAAGGGTCAACGTCAACCACTTGACCCAGGCCACTCACCGGGATCCCATTGCAGCCACCCCCTATCACCTATGGATGCCCTGTCGACTACAGAAGAGAGTGTGAAAAAAAATGGCAACCGATGTTGTTGGTCGCGACAATCGACGGAAGAGCGCCTTTTGACGTGAAATCAAAGATGACAATTGGCCATAGATATTTAAATAAACTGCGCTAAACAGTGGCCCAATAGGGCCGCATAAAAAGGAGGATCACATGTTTTACCAAATCGATCAACCCCAGCCCACACCAGGTGTCAAGCAGGCGACCGCCCTCGTGATTTTGAACCCCGCCCAATCCCGCCGTCTGGTGGCCAAAGGCGCGGTGGCAAGCCCGATCGTTCAAAACGCCTACAATAACGGAATGATCATCATCGCCCGGGGCATCACCAATGCTTACGTCTCCGAGGAATTTTTCAATATCAGCATTGAGAACAAGACAAACCAGACCGCCGGTTTTGTGGGAGGGGGGGCCACCAATGCTACCAACACCCCGCCGCCATGCGCCTGGCATGTGATCGAAAAGGGCAAGGTATTGGAAGATGCCGACTCCAACGTGGAGGTAACCAGGTTCAAAAAAGGCGATGTGGTCATAAAGGGGGCCAACGCCATTGATCACACCGGCCTCACCGGAACCTATGCCTCATCCCTTAAAACCGGCACTATGGGGGCTATGTGGCCCTATGTTACTCCCCGGGGAGCCGAGTTCATCATCCCGGTCAGTGTGGAGAAAATGGTGCCTTGCGTGATGACTGCCTCCCAGAATACCGGGGTCTATCACTTTGATTATACCATGGGCCTGCCGGCAAAGATCGTAATCCTGCCCGATGCCAAAGCCATCACGGAGATCGAGGCCATGGCCATCTTGTGCGGAGTAAGAGCCTATCACGTTGGCTCCGGCGGAGTTGCAGGTTCCGAGGGCTCCGTGCACCTGACTCTTGAAGGAGACCGAGACAAGGTAGAGGCGGCTTTTGAATTGGTCAAATCATTCAAAGACGAACCTGCAGTGGGTATGCCCGATGCCAGAAAAATCAGCGACCCGGCCGACTATGATTATGATGCCCAGGCGCAGCTGGATACCTTGGAGGGTTTTTAGTGGATAGTGAGTAACAAAAAAGCAGGTTTGCGGCTGTTGATCTGGTATATTGTATGCCTATCCCTATCGAATAAATCGCTTCCCAGGTTGAATTGGCTATTTTGAGCGGCACTGGCTTAACAAATACGCTGCAGATTAGCAAAGGAGGAATTTTCATGTTCAATAAACCAGATTCAACAGGCTACAAGCAGGTGACCGAAGGTGTTCAACTCAAGGTTCTGGTACACGGCGACAAAATGCTTATGGCTGAGTCCAAGTTAACTGCCGGTTCCGTTTTCCCCGAACACGACCACCCCCATGAGCAGACCGGCTATGTGGTCTCCGGTCGCATCAAGCTGAACGTTAAGGGCAAGCAACCTTTTGAAACCGGTCCTGGCGGGGCCTGGTCCATTCCCGGCGACACACCCCATTCAGCCGAAGTACTCGAAGACGCAGTGGTGGTTGAGGTCTTTCACCCGGTCCGGGAAGATTTCTTAGACAAATGAGCGGGAATGATGGTTGTTCGAAACCATAACCTGACCTCATGGCTCCTACCGAACCCCGCATCAATGGCACAGCCGAAGGTGTTTGACTCCAATTACTGCCCTTTGAATTGGGGTTTGCGTTTTTCAAGGAAGGCATTGACGCCCTCGACATAGTCGTGCGTGGTCCTGAGCCAGGCATAGGTCTTGCGCTCTAATTCAAGGGCCACCGGCAGCGGTGCATCTGCCCCCTGTTGAAGGACTTTTTTAATCGCACGAAGCGATAGAGGGGGTATCTCGATAAACCTTTTCACAAGTCCTTCGACCGTCTTTTCCAATTCTTCAGGGTTGACGCAAAGGTTGATAAGCCCCCATCTTTCTGCGTCATCAGCACTGATCCGGCGTGATGTCATCAAGGCAAACTTTGTCCGGGTCATCCCGATCAGCCGCATGATTCTCTGAGATCCGCCACTACCGGGTATCATACCGAGGCTCACTTCAGGAAAACCGAACTGGGACCGATTTGTTGCGACACGGATGTCACATCCCAGCGCCAACTCCAGCCCAGCGCCCAGGCAGAATCCATCTACTGCAGCAATAACGGGTTTGGGGCAGCGCTCGAGTTCGGTCATCTCGTCTCCCCAGGTTTCCAGTTCCCTCTTTCTCTGCTTGACCTGCCGGTTTTCTTAGAGTACATTTTATCACGTTTTTTTAATCTCTTTGTCCATGGAGAGGATGACGATGAAAACGGAAAGAAGCGGAATATACGGTCTCAAGTTCTCCACCCGGTTCGCATTTTTGGCCCTCATACCTTGAAATATAAGCTGGGGTTGAGAATCTACTACCTTGGATCATTAGCGGAACCTCATACGACAATCAAAAAAATCGCAAGACCACTCCTTGAAAAACTGAACGAAAAATGCAACGAGACAATCCACCTCGCAGTTCTCCATCATGGGCAAGCCCTTTATCTGGATAAGATTGAGGGCAATAGGACCATACGGGTTATCACACGGGTTGGTACGGCGCTTCCAGCCCATTGTTCGGGGGTGGGAAAAGTACTTCTTGCGGCCCTTTCAGAAAAGACCTTAGATGAAATTATCAGGGAACGGGGTCTACCACGGTTTACAAATAAAACTATTACAGACCTCAGCGCCCTAAAGACAGAATTGGCCAAAATCCGCAAGAGAGAGTATGCAATCGACGACGAAGAGATTGAAGAGGGATTAAAATGTGCTGCAGCGCCTTTACGTGACTCAGGAGGCAGGGTGGTTGCTGCTATAAGTATGTCAGTTCCAAGGGAGCGTTTTGACAAGGAAACCTCCGGATTTATTTCCATGGTCAAGAAGACAGCCCAGGAAACCTCACAAACAATAAGACGACGGGGTGCGATTGAGCCGTCGTGACAAACAACAGATATTTTCTCTCTGGACCCAAAAAGATCGAGTTTTGTTAAGGCATATGAAGTTTCAGAGAGATATTGTAAAGACAAGGGGGCTTTCACAGAATCGTACGGTTTTTCCGTAGGATTGCATCATTTTTTAGCTTTTAAAAAAATGATTTAGCCTGATCGCTATACAGGAGATAATATCATTACCGTCAATTTATCCACTATTCTGATGATCGTTCTGAACGGTCTAACAATGGGAATGGTCCTCGTGCTCGTGGCAGGGGGCTTGAGCATCATATTCGGTATGCTCGATGTTCTTAACTTTGCCCATGGCTCACTCTATATGCTGGGGGGCTATCTCGGGTACACATTGTCGGTTGCGACCGGGAGCTTTTGGCTGGCTCTGTTACTGGCCCCGGTTGGCGTAGCGATTGTGGGATTTTTTATTGAGTTTTTTACACTCAGGCCGCTTTACGGAAGACCGCCTCTACATCACCTGCTGCTCACCTTCGGGATAAGTCTCATCGCACAAAATGCGGTTAAGTTCATTTGGGGCAATGATATCTATTCAGTAGCAACGCCCGAATCCCTGACCGGTATAGTGGAATTCCTGGGGATAGCCTATCCGACTTACCGGTTGTTTATTCTGCTGTTCAGTATAGGGATTGCCATTTTGATGTGGCTCCTCATAACCAAGACCCGGTATGGCATCGTGGTCCGGGCCGGAACCGAAGACATTGAGACCCTTGAGGCCCACGGGATTGATACCCGAAAAGTGTTCACCGGCGTGTTTATCCTCGGTTCTGCCCTGGCCGCAATCGCCGGTGCTGCCGTGGCACCCATGCGAACGGTATACCCTCAAATGGGGATTGATATCATTATCGATGCCTTCGTGGTTGTGATCATCGGAGGGCTGGGGAGTATTCGAGGGACTGTCATAGGGGCTCTGATCCTGGGCCAGGCCATTCAAATGGGGGCTGTGTTTCTGACTGGATTCGCCGACGCAGCCATTTACATCGTCATGGCGGGCATCTTGCTATTCAAGCCGAGTGGGTTGGTTGCAGAGTCTAATTAGCATTAACATCTGAACTCAATGACACAAAATAAATGAGCGCTTTCTATAGAAAAATCTTGCTCCTGGCAACGCTCCTCGTGCTGGTACTGTTCCCGTTCGGGGCTCCCGGGCTTTACTCGGGTTACTATGTTGACCTTTTCACCAAAATCCTGATTTTTGGTATTGTGTTGTTGGGATTTGATATCCTCGCGGGATACACGGGACTGGTGAGCCTCGGACATGCCATGTTTTTTGGCCTGGGAGGCTACTCTTCTGCATTTATCATAATCCATCTATCCTCAAATCTCTTTGTTTGCCTTATTGTCGCCCTGCTCGCCACCCTGGTCGTGGGTCTTGTGGTGGGTTATTTTTCCACCCAGACAAAAGATATCTTCTTTGTGTTTTTGACGCTGGCATTCGCCCAGTTTCTCTATCTCACCGCGTTTAATCTTACCACCGTCACTGGGGGGGACAACGGGCTCAGTATGCCCCAGGTAACACTGGGTATCCCCGGCCTTTGGGAGACCCTCATCCCCAGACCCAACGGTTTTTATTATCTTGTACTTGTATTTCTGGTGCTTTCATTTTTGTATTGCCGGAGGGTCATCAAAAGTCCTTTCGGACGAGTCCTTGTGGGTATCAGAGAGAATGAGGAAAGAGTCAGCTTTTTGGGATACAACGTCCGCCTACTCAAGATAAAGGCATTTATGATTTCTGCATTTTTTGCGGCCATCGCCGGCGTCTTGTTTGCCACCTACCAGGAGTTTGTCTCACCAGAAATGCTTCACTGGTCAATTTCGGGAGATTTTATCCTCATGTCCGTACTCGGGGGAATGGGGACATTGATCGGGCCGGTTGTGGGAGGAGTAATCCTCTTATGGGGTGGAGACGTCCTAAGCTCGTTGACCGAGAACTGGATGATTTTTATCGGCGGATTTTTTGTTCTCATGATCATACTGGCCCCCAAGGGAGTGGTAGGGACGATTTCCGACTTGCTTAATACGGAAAAGAGAAAATAATGTTGCTTCAGGTTAACGATATCACCAAAAGCTTCAGCCAATTATGTGTGTTGACCGATCTGAGCTTTGAGGTAAAAAAAGGGGAACTTAAATCTATCATTGGCCCAAACGGTGCAGGTAAGACCACGCTCTTTAACACCATAACCGGACGTTATGCGCCCGATAGCGGAACAATCCTTTTTCAAGGAAAAGATGTGACCGGCCTGAAACCGCATAACCTCTCCAGGATGGGTATAGCCCGATCGTTCCAGATCAACAACTTCTTCTCGAACCTGACGACCCGCGAGAACATACACCTGGCCTTTCAGTCGGTACTCAAAGGCAGCACCTCCATCTGGAGGAATATTCGCAAAGAGGATTCATTGGAAGAGCGGTCAACCGAGATCATGGAATGGATCGGTCTGCTTGAACAGAGGGACGAATTGGCAATGAACCTCTCGTATGGGGATCAAAGAAAACTTGAGATCGGGCTTGCCTTGGGAACCAATCCCTCCCTGCTCTTTCTGGACGAGCCCACCTCGGGAATGAGCCGGTTTGAAAGCGGTGCCATGATTGAACTCATTGAGGCGCTCTCCGAGCGTGTCACTATTGTCCTGATCGAGCACGATATTGAGCTGGTAATGAAGGTGTCCGACAGCATCTTGGTCATCAATTACGGGGAGAAAATAGCCGAAGGAACCCCTGCTGAAATTGAGAAAAACGACGAAGTGCAGCGCGTATATCTGGGAGGGCTGTAGCGATATGCTGTCAGTAGAAGACGTCCACACGTATTACGGTCCCAGCCATGTGCTCCACGGCATTGACCTGCTGCTGGAAAAGGGTGACGTCATATCGGTAATGGGCAGGAATGGTGCAGGCAAAACCACACTCATGCGAACCATAATGGGTCTGACCCCTGCGAGACAAGGCACGGTTGGCTTTGACGGCAGGGACATCACCCGGTTGAAACCCCATGATATCTTCAGGCTTGGTATAAGGCTTGTACCGCAAGGCAGAAACGTTTTTCCCAAGCTGACGGTGGAGGAAAATCTTCGTCTGGCCCTGGTGGCTCAGAAATCGGCTGATCCTCGGTCTGAACTGGAAAAGGCGTATGATCGGTTTTCCATCCTGGGGCAGCGGCGACAGCAAAAAGTCAAAGGCCTGAGTGGCGGTGAACGGCAAATGCTGGCCATCGCACGTGGTCTGCTCGGAAAAACACGCATACTCTTGATGGATGAGCCTTCCGAGGGGCTTGCCCCGCTTATTATCAGAGAACTCCATGATACCATTCTTGAGATAAAGACCGAGGACATAACCATTTTCCTTGCAGAGCAAAATGTGAAAATGGCCCTCTCGGTCTGTGATCGACACTATATTCTTGAAAAAGGTGAAATCAGGTTTACGGGGACAACCGAGGAGATGTCTGCCAATGAGGATATCATGATCCAAACCCTTGGCGTGTCCGCATAGGGGGGAACAGCGAACAAACTGCAGTGTGCAACCGGGCTCGTTTCGCGTGGCGTGGATTGTGGCCCGATATGGCCTGTGGGACTTGAGAGAGATCTTGGACCACTGGTAATCATAATAAAACAAGGAGGTGTCGAATGGAAGAAAAACAAGGGGTTTCAAGACGGTCTTTTCTGAAAAACGCGGGAGTGATTGGTGGTGCTGTGGCGCTTGGGGGGATCACGAACTCTTTTCTCGGTGGATCACCCGCTTATGCTGCGGCGAGTTCCGGACCCATCAAAATTGGTGTGGTCTTGCCATTTTCCAGGGCGTACAAGGTCATTGGTGACCGTGTTTTTGCTGGCCTTGAACTGGCCCTGCAACAGGCAGGCGGTCAATTTAAGGGGCGTAAGTTTGAAATCATTAAGGAAGACTCGGAAATTAAGCCGAACGTAGCCCTGACCAAGACCAAGAAGCTCGTTGAAAGAGACAAGGTCGATTTTATTGTGGGCCCGGTAAGCAGCGCAGCGGCAGCGGCCATGCGTAACTATATCCACAAGAAAAAGGTTCCCATGATCATACCCACAGCCGGAAACGCCTTGATTACGGGAAAACTTTTCAGCCCTTACCTTTTCCGTGCATCCATCAGCCATTGGATCTTTGCACATCCCATGGGCTACTGGGTGCATGACAACCTGGGCAAAGAGGCATATGTGGGCGGTGCCAATTATGCGGCGGGCCAACAACAGGTATGGGCCTTCACCATGTCTTTCAGGGGCAAAGGGGGCAAGATTAAAGGCGCCGTGTATCCGCCGCTGAATGAAAAGGACTACGCTCCCTATCTTACCAAGATTGCCGACTCCGGGGCAAAGATCTATTTTGGCTGGTTCGCCGGCAACGATGCCGTGAATTTCTGTCGCCAGGCAGATCAGTTCGGGCTAAAAAAGAAGATGAAGATGGCCACCACCGGATGGTTCTTTGAACGGAACAACCTGGCCGCTCAAAAAGCGGCGGCAGAAGGATGGTACGCCTGCTTCAACTGGGCCATCACACTGGACAATCCGGTCAACAAGGAGTTCGTAAAGCAATATAACAAGTTCACCAAGAATGATGCATCGCTTTCGGCCTCCGTGAGTTCCGTACACGGCTATGACGCCGGGCAGATGATCCTGAAAGGTCTGGAAGGAACGAACGGTGACACAAATTCTGATAAGATTGTAAAGGCATTGGAAGGTCTAAAGCTGGATAGTCCCAGAGGGTCTATTGAATTGGACGCACAGCATGAAATGATACAACCCATGTATGTGGGAAAAATAGTCAAGTCCGGCAATGCCTATGAAGCGGATATCTTCGCAGAACTGGGCCGATGGACCACTCCTTTGCTCGGCGCCAACAATACCTATAGTGTCGGTGAACCATTTATTGTAAAGTAACCCTGATTAGCAGGTTCGAGAAGGCGTTCCTTTTAGTGCGCAAAAGGAACGCCTTTTTTGTTTTCACAACCAAAAGGGTGAGAATAGAACTCTTCACTTGAGACAAAGCGCGTCCCGGTTCTATCCCGACCACCCATAACCAACCCCAAGTTCTCGGCTCTCGTAATTTGGACCACTTTCCAAGTCGAATTTGAGTTGCAGGAAGACGCTGGTTTTGAAGTGTCGTAAGAGCGGGCAAACCTGAAGACTGCCAAAAGCTCTATTCCTTTACACATTGGGCACACGAGATCTGATCCTATCCACCATATCCGATTGCAGCCCTCTCTGACGCAGCCACTTTGGCAAAAGATCTCGCTCCACCTCCTCTTCGACTTGAGGGACCGTATCAAGGAGAAAATCTATCAGGGAGTTGCTTGCATTTATCCCTTCCCAGGCGCCATCAAAAATAATGATATTTCTTGTGCCTGTGGCATGGTAGGCAAACTGAACTGCCGCCTTCAAATTGTCAGCTGTAAGGGCATTGTTCATATACTCGCTGTTTTGCGGGCAATTTCTGTACAATTCTGCCATTTTATCGCCTATCACGACTGTTGGTAAGTGCTCTGCAAAGAAATTACTCGGATACCCTTTGAAGGAATAATTATTGATCACCATTTTGATTGATGGGTTGAGGAGGGGTACATCCGGGTACAGGCGCTCTTCATCCACGCCAAAGGACATCTCCGAGTAGAAGCAATAGGGGGTCAAAGGACTGTCAAGATCAAACTGGTCTACGCTTGCTGAAAGGAAGTTTCCAAAAATCAAACCGCCGCCAAAGGTATAGGGAATCGGACCCGGACAATCCAGTATCGCGATACATTCTGGAATCTTTCCCAGGAGCGTTACAACCTTGCCATATTCCAAAAGGCTCTCTACTGTGATTCGGTCATTTAAGGCGAGGAGATCATTGTCTGAATCGACTCCCGTGATACCCGCCGGGAATGCCTTTAAAATAGAAGTGAATGCATACTTCTTCTGAACCATCTCGGATTCAAATATGGCGCGGGCGACAAAATTTGCACCTCTTGGACCCAGATTATGGTGATACGTGGAACGCGTCTCAATTCGAGCGTAGGACATCCCAAAGGGTTTTATGATTCTGTCGACCATACGGTGAAAATGTACTTCCCGGATGTCCGTATTATGGGTGTGGATGATCCAATCGGCATCATAGACCTTTTTAATGCCATAGAGAGTGCCGATACTCGTTTCAATGGGAACCCCTCTGTCAATAGGAGCCACCCCCCAGGCCTTCCCATCAAAGTATTTATCCAGGCCAAATTTCTTGATCTGCTCCTCTGACTCCCTAAAACGAAGGCCAACTCCACCCAGAAAGCGGATATCTTTCACCCCCGTTCTTTTTTGGACAATATCCTTTATGGTTCGAACCATCTCGGCATAAGGTTCTCCCCCGAGGAGGAGGAAGCTGTGGTGGGAAGCCAATATATTGACGGAATCATGCGGTTTGATCATGGACATGTCCACATCTTCAAGCGAGGCCTCCGTCGTCTCCCGAATACCTTTCAGGCCCTCTTTGCCGGGGAAAATAACCGGGAATAGCCGTTCCGGAAACAGTTCGACATTCCGTATACTTCCCATATCAGGCAGATCCTTTGCCCGCATGGGGATCTCAGCACCGATTCCGTATTGGGACGGAGACGGCGGCAGTGGTTCCAAAGGTGGACGATGAGTACCCATTCCGCTCCCCCTATCCATCTGCTCGTTTGCCAACCCAAAAAACCTGGCAGGCAGTCGGCTTTCTGTATTCCATTTGACCAGAACCAGTCTTCATATCATTCTGATTTCTTTCCCCAGCGGGAAAGCCTTTCTTCGCTGATCAGCTCCTGATAGTAGGCCTTATCCTCCTCAAACCTGAACCCACGGCCTTTATATTTTTCCACCACATGACTTGGGATCTCCCACAGAGTCGGAACCGTGGGATACCACAAATGGGACTGCGGTGATGTACCCAGTTCTTGGCCTGCCGCCAGCATCAGTCGGAATATGGGCTCAATGCATAATACACCACACCCGGTTCTGGCCCCGGTCATTTTGGAAATGTCCTCAGGCCCCTTTGCCCCTTTTACGATGGCCGCTGCGATCTCCATGGCCCTTGTGGACGTGCAAAAGCATACAATGGATTCCGGGTGCATCTTGGCCCGGACGCAGATATCCCTTACCTGCTCCTTGATGCTGTCCTCTATTTCCACGCCTACCATGTAAGGTTCATCCAACTCCTTGAGAGATATGGCCACGGACGGGCAGCGGGAGCTGCAGTTGCTGCACCCGCGGCAGTCCTCCTCATGAAATTCCGGGGCAACCCCGCAGTGAAGACAGCGCCCCGTTTCCCTCAGGCACTCCTCTTCTACAGCCGTTTGGTGGATTTCCATAAAGCCGGACACGGCCTTCTCCATTGCGATCCGGGGAGGCACGAGTCTGGGGAGAGGGTCACAGTAGTCAAAGTTCATCTCCTCCGCAGAGACCACCCGTTCCGGAGACGACTTGGTTATGACGGGTGTCTTACCCAGGAGGTAGTCTTCAATGGCCCGGGCGGCCTTTCGACCGGAACCGATGGCGTGCGCTACGGTTCCAGCGCCTGTTGCAATGTCACCGCCGGCAAAGATGTTGGGCATCGAGGTCCGCCCCCAGGGATCGGCCTCAATCCTTTCTCCTTCGCACTTCAGCTCCAGGGGATACCCATCCAGATCCCCCGTCTCCCCGATGCAATGGATCACCGTGTCTGCAGCCATCCTGAATTCGGATCCCGGAACAGCCACAGGCCACCTTCTGCCGTCCGCCTGTGTGTTACCC
>PVMK01134993.1_pt1 | contig 12357 bp, 6 predicted proteins | sample 1853481 | NCBI WGS metagenome assembly PVMK01 (sample SAMN08533507, study PRJNA380276) | Marine sediment metagenome, whole genome shotgun sequencing project. | reverse complement strand
CTTTATGAGTGTTTATTCAATCAAAGGCAAGGGGTGGCGCTACGATTTCACCCTGGAGGGGATCAGGTACACAGAAGCCTGGTTCAACACAAAAACCAAGGCCAAACAGGCCGAAGCAAAAAGAAGGGAGGAATTAAAAAATCCAAAACAGCGGGAAATGACCCAAACCGATATGGACTTCTTGACATTGGCTAACAAGCGTTTGGATTATGTGAAAAAATATAATTCAGGGGAGCATTTTCGGCATGTTCTTTACCATGTCCGCAGATGGATTTCGGAATGGAAAGAGCTAAATTGTTCTGAAATTTCCAGCGAGAAGGTCGAGACATATATTTTCAAAAGGTCTGAGGTCTCGCCACATGCGGCAAATAAAGAACTGCGGTATCTTCGAGCTCTTTTCAATTACGGTATTAAAAGAAAGTTGATCCAAGAGAACCCGACAGTTGGTATCGGATTTATCCCGGAAGATAAAAAGAAAAGATACGTTCCGCCGAAAGAGGATGCTTTAAAGGTAATTAGCGCCGCAGATCCTGACACACAGGACTATCTATGGTCGATGTTGTTAACAGCTGCACGGATGAATGAAATCAATTCACTGACATGGGATGACGTTAATTTCGATGATCGGTATGTGACCCTTTGGACCCGGAAGAAAAGGGGCGGCAATCGTGAACCAAGAGATATACCTATGGTCACAAAGCTCTATGACATCCTGAATTATCGTTTCCAGCAAAGAGATCCGGAAATACCTTGGGTTTTCTGGCACTTGTACTGGAGTCGGAAATTAAATCAGAAGGTTTCAGGGCCATATACGGATCGAAAAAAAATCATGAAGACACTCTGTGAAAAGGTTAAGGTAAAATATTTCCGATTCCATCCGTTTCGACATTTAACGGCATCCATTCTCGATGACCTTGGGGTTCCGATAGGTGTCATACAGCGTATTCTGGGGCATGAGAATCGCAGAACCACCGAAGGTTATCTGCATTCAGTTGGTGAGGCAGAACGAAAGGCCATGGAAAAATTTGAGAGTGTCGATATCATCTCAACGCCATTGCCGGATAATGGTGGGCGGCCGACAAACATGCATCGGGGGTACTGGTTACGAAAGGTAAAGCGCCCTGATTATCCAACGCTATGTAAGGACATTAAGAAGCTGGGGTATGTCGGCACTGGAAAAAAATACGATGTCAGTGATAATGCTATCAGAAAGTGGAAGAAAAATTATGAGTGTCAGTTCGAAAATTAAAAAAGTCTCACATGGATTCTCACACAAGCACCGAACCAAAGAGGAAGGGTTAGCCACCGCAATGACTAACCCCTTGAACTAATTGAGTATTGCTGGTGCCGAGGGACAGAATCGAACTGCCGACACGGGGATTTTCAGTCCCCTGCTCTACCGACTGAGCTACCTCGGCTTTTTGGACCTTGCATGTAGTAAGCGTCCAAATTTAGAAAACCTTCTCTATTAAATCTCTCAATTTTTGTCAACATATTTTTTTGGCCCTTAAACAGCAGCAGAAAAAATTCGAAATCCGAATACTCGCCTGCCAAAGCCGTTTTGCAGAATGTGAGCTATTCCAAAAAAATCTACTGATTTTTGATATAGCCGCAAAAAGGCGCAAAAATCAAATTTCAGGGCTTGTAAATTCAATGTGTAAAGAATCCTGGCCCAGAGGACCAGACTTTGGTTTGCCCTTGGAAAGGGCTTTTAATGATAGCCGGTGTTGAAACTCAGCCCATATCGCCGAACAAATATTGAGCCAGTGTAACAGCGGCAATGGTTGCGGTTTCGGCCCTCAAAATGCGGGGGCCCAGCCCGGCCACGACAAATCCGTTGTTTTCGGCCATTTCAATTTCCTGTTGGATAAACCCGCCTTCAGGCCCCAGCATCAGTAAAATCTTTCTAATGGGATCTTTCTCATTCGATTCGATGCTTCTACTAAGTGGGATGGCCTCATTTTCCCAGAAAACAATGTTAAGATCGCATGTTTTGCTAAAATCCAGCACCTCTTCAAAAGAAAGTGCTCTGACTATTTCCGGCAGATCGACTCGTCGGCACTGTTTGAGGGCTTCGGTGGCAATTCGATGCCATCGCCGGGTACGGCCGGCAAGACGGCTTGCGTCGGGTCTTGCGATGGAGCGCTGGGAAAAAAAAGGGATCCACCTGGCAACACCCAGCTCACAAACTTTACGCACAAGATCGTCCATCTTTTTTTCTTTTAAAAAGGCCTGGGCAACCATGATTTGCGCCCCGGATCTCAAGGTGGCCCGGACCTTGCTGCGGATCTCAACGTCAACTTTTTCTGCAGACATTTTTCTGATAACGGCTTCATATTCGAAACCTGTGCCGTCAAAAAGCTTAATGCGATCACCCGGTTTTAAGCGCAACACGTTTTTGATGTGATGGGCTTCAGATTGCTGAATCGCCACCAGGGAATTTGTTGCTGGAGATGAATTAATGAAAAAATGTCGCATTGCTTTTTTTATAACCAAACCCGGAAAAACCGGCCTCCGGCTCGTAGATTCGAACCTACGGCTCGGAGAGAAATAACAAATTACAAGCACCACCTGATCTTAAAATTGGGCCAAATAAATTCAAAATTAGAATATCCAAATCTCAAATAAGATCAAAAGCCAATTGTTAGGTACTAAATCGATAGAATTCATTGAAAATAATAATAAATCTCCACTTTTAAAAATTTGAAACGCTCAATTTAGGTTATAATCAATCATGAATTCATGCAAATGATTTTTCTAACCCGGATAAACTGGAAAATATTTTGTTAGATAAATCCTTCGCAAGCATGATGTGATTTCAATAAATAGGTACTAAATTAATCGATTTGATATGTCTTGACACGGTTCAGACCGTATGATAATTTTTTTTAAAGATAATTAAACCTTTGCGGTGAATAAATACACAGTTCAAAGCACTTCCTCAGCCGAATGGTAATGACTATGATCGAAAAAAAAGATCCCAATCAAAAAATTGTCGAAGACGATATTTCCGACGATGATCCCATAATTGAACTCACCGACGAAGTCACAACTAACCCCGAAGATGATCGCAAAGACGCATCCCCAGGAATCGATGATTTTATTCCACCGAAAGAAGATAAAAACCTGTCTTTCGGGATTGATGAAGGTATCATCGTCTTCGAAGAAAACGAAAAATCAGAGTTGCAGGACAATCTGTTCACCGGAGTGGATGATCAGATTTCCGATGATGATAACGGCATCGATATGCCGGCAGACATCGAATTCGAGCGTGAAGAGGGTGAAGAAATCATTCCAATGGCTGAATTGGACAACGATGACGTCGAAACAGATGACGACATAATCGAAATCAGTGAATTTGATCAGCATTTCCCGGATGATGATGAGGAGGAGGATGAAGAAGCCTTCGCGCATGCCGATCTTTTGGAACCATCGGGTCTGGCGGATGAGGATTTTCTTGAACTCTTTGATATCGAAGATGAAGGCCCGATGGAAGATGAGGAATTGAGAGAACTCAGCGAGTCTGAGGAAAAAGCCGTGGAGACTGAACTGAGTCGGTTTTTCGACGATACCTCGGAAGATGAAACCGGAATTGAAAACAACGCCCCCCAGCCTGTCGAAAAATTTTCCGAACTGGGTACTGATTCAGATTTAGCGATGGCCGCCGCAGCACTCTCATCGGGGGCCGGAAAATTTAATCGTCCCGACACACCTTTCCCCCAAAACCCCTCTATCGAAAATGAAGCGGCGTCCCTTCCCAAAGATCAATTCGAAAAGAACGAACACATGCTGAAAGATTCAGCGGCATCTAATGCAAGCGGCTCTCCGGTCGTTTCTCCCGAGCAAATCGACCAGACCATCGAACGTATCATCAATGAAAAATTAGCCGGTCGGATTGAACATATCATCTACGAAATTATCGAAAAAGCTGTTAAAAGAGAAATTGACCGGCTAAAAGAGTCCCTGCTTGATGACAGCACCTCCGATGACAATCTTTAACCGTAGGCGTTCACGGGTTCAAAGGTTCAGGGGTTCAAGCCCGCCCTGGTGCGACGTGATGTGGCTATGAAATTGCTTTCACATTCTATGGGCCTGGCTTTCCATCACCACATCTTGACATGCCAGGTCTGGGCCAGGGGTTCCATTCTCGTCCCTGGACTGCAATTGGGATGCGTATTTACGAGAGAAGCGTCAGCTTCGTCAGGCCTAATCCAAAATTTGGAGCCAAATTGGAAATTATTTGGGAAAATGAGCATTTTTAACGAGAACTTCGGGACTTTATCGCCTTTTTTGTCCTTAACCCTGAACGTTGAACCCTGAACCTGTGAACGGTTACCTTTAAGCCAAATTCGGACATGAAGGAGTGTAATATAGATGAGTTTCAAGCAATTTGACAAGAGTTATGAGCCCCATGAGGTCGAAAAGCGCTGGTACGAGTACTGGGAAAACGAACAGCTGTTTGCAGCCGATGAACAAAGCCCGCGAAAAAGCTATTCCATAGTCATTCCACCCCCGAATGTAACGGGAGTTCTCCATATGGGGCACGCCCTGAACAACACCATGCAGGATATTTTATGCCGCTACCGGCGGCTTCAGGGAGACAATGTCCTGTGGATGCCGGGAACGGATCATGCCGGGATTGCGACCCAAAATGTGGTCGAAAAAAGTCTGGCTCAAAAGGGTACCGATCGCCATCAACTGGGCAGGGAAAAGTTCATAGAAGCCGTCTGGCAATGGCGGGAAAAATACGGCAGTGCCATCACCAACCAGCTCAAGCGCCTGGGGGCATCCTGTGACTGGAAGCGGGAACGCTTCACCATGGATGAAGGCCTGTCCCGGGCCGTGCGCAAAGTGTTCGTTCAGCTCTACGAGGAAGGTCTCATTTACCGCGGCAATTACATTATCAACTGGTGCCACCGGTGTCACACGGCACTGGCGGATCTCGAAGTGGAACATGAAGAACACAACGGACATCTCTACCACATCCACTATCCCTACCCCCACGGATCCGGCGGCATCGTCGTGGCAACTACGCGGCCGGAAACCATGCTGGGCGATACGGCGGTGGCGGTTCATCCCGAGGATGAACGCTACCGGGACATCGAAGCCGAGACGGTGATCCTGCCATTAATGAACCGGGAAATTCCCATCATCAAAGACAGCTATGTCGACATGTCATTCGGCACCGGAGGCTTAAAAGTCACCCCGGCCCATGATCCCAATGACTTCGAAATAGGCGCCCGCCATGATCTGGCCAGTGTGAAAGTCATCAACGACGATGGAAACATGACCGAACAGGCCGGGAAGTTTGAAGGAATGGATCGGTTTGAGTGCCGCGACGCAGTCGTCAAAGAACTCGAAAGACAGGGTTTGCTGGTTAAGATCGAACCCTATCAACACAGCGTGGGTCATTGCTACCGATGCAAGACCGTCGTGGAACCGAACCTGTCAAAACAATGGTTTGTCAGCGTGAAACCACTGGCCAAGAAAGCCATCGCCGCTGTTGAAAACGGTAAGACCAGAATCATACCGGAAATGTGGACCCATACCTATTACGACTGGATGAACAATATCCGGGACTGGTGCGTCTCCCGCCAGATCTGGTGGGGACACCAGATCCCGGCCTGGACCTGTGACGGGTGCGGCAAGATCGTAGTTGCGATGGAGGCACCGCAGATATGTCCGGAATGCGGTGCTGATAATCTCGTGCAGGAAACCGATGTGCTGGACACCTGGTTCAGTTCGGCGCGGTGGCCGTGTTCGGCAATGGGCTGGCCGGATGAAGCGGCTCTGGTGAAAACATTTTGTCCCACCGCTGGGCTGGTTACCGGATTTGATATTCTGTTTTTCTGGGTGGCCCGCATGATGATGATGGGCATCCATTTTATGGATGAGATCCCTTTTGAAGAAGTCTACGTGCACGCCCTGGTGAGAGATGAAGACGGCAAAAAAATGAGCAAATCAAAGGGCAACGTGATTGATCCCCTGGACGTGATTGATCGCTACGGAACGGATGCCTTCCGGTTCACCCTGGCTGCGTTTGCCGCCCAGGGACGGGATATCAGGATGTCTGAAAAGCGGGTGGACGGCTATCGGCATTTTATCAACAAACTCTGGAATGCCGCCCGTTTTTCCTTGATGCACCTGGATCGCGGATACGAAGATTTAGATCTGCAAAACCTCTCACTGCCGGATAAATGGATTGTCTCCCGCCTGGGGGGGGTGACAACGGAAGTCGCCGATGCACTGGATCACTATCGCTTCAATGAGGCCGCCGGAACACTTTACAATTTTGTGTGGCATGAATTCTGCGACTGGTACCTTGAAGCTATTAAGCCGGCCCTTTACGACAAGGAAGGTCCCCGGGCAAAAGAATCGACCCGGACGGTGCTGTGGCGGGTCCTGCGCGATACCCTCGTGCTGCTGCATCCATTTATTCCCTTTGTGACTGAAGAAATCTGGCATCACATGCCCGGAACAAACGGCTCGATTATGAAAACCGCATACCCCGCGCAATCCGTCGATGCCGCCGGTACAAAGCTGCTGCAGGAATCAGAATCCGAAATGGGAATTTTAATGGATGTGATCACCGGAATCCGCAATGTGCGCGGAGAAATGAATATTTCGCCGACCCTGGCTTTACAGGTGCTGATACAATCGGAAGACGAAAAAACACGGAAGATCATGGAAACCCATCAGGATCTCATCATCAATCTTGCCCGGCTCAGTTCACTGGAAGTTCAAAATACCGCGAAAAGACCCAAATCATCGGCGACGGCCGTGGTAAACAGCGCTTCCATTTTTGTTTTGCTGGAAGGTATCATTGATTTTGCAAAAGAATCCAAACGCCTGGAAAAAGAGATCCAAAAACTGGCCGCCGATCTGACGACGGTGGCTAAAAAGTTGCAAAATGAGGGCTTTCTAAGCAAGGCTCCGTCGGATATCATTGAAAAAGTGAGGAAAAAACAAAGCGTTTTGCTGGAAAAACAGCAGAAGATTCAGACAAATCTGGATCGGATCAAAGAGGTGGAGGCATAAAACGGGTTGCGGGTTGCGAGTTACGGGTTGCGCGTTGTGAGTTGCGAGTTGCGGGATACGGGTTGTGAGTTGCGGGTTGCGAGTTGCGGGCTACGGGTTACGGGTGGCGGGTTGCGAGTTACGGGTTGCGGGTTACGGGTTGCGGACTGCGAGTTACGAGTGGTGGGTTGTGGGTTACGGGTGGCGAGTTGCGGGTTGCGGAGTGCTGGATACTGGATACTGGATACTGGATAGAATCAGCAAATCAACCACCAGCTATACCCTTTCACTTCGCCATCAGAAATCGATCGAATCAACTTCCCAGCCTCTCAGCTTCCCAACTTCCTAACTGCCCAGGTAGCGGGTTGCGGGCAAAAAGGGCATAGAGCATATATAAGAATTCGGAATGCGGAATGCGGAAAAAAAGAATTTGGAATGTGGAAAGAGAATCAGGAATAATGAATTCGGAATGCGGAATGCGGAATGCGGAAAAAAAGAATTTGGAATGTGGAAAGAGAATCAGGGATAATGAATTCGGAATGCGGAATGCGGAAAAAGGCAAAGCCCACGGAGCCAGGTAATAAGCTTATTGAAAAATCAGTCTTTTTAACGCTATGGGCTCTACCCCATGCCCTCTGCCTATGCTTTATCATTCCGAATTCAGGTTTCTTTCTTCCGACTTCCCCATTCCGCCTTCCCACCGGGGCGTAGGCCCCGCCCCTATGGGCCGGAGGCCGAATTCCAATTTCTGTCTTCTGGTATTTGGTTACCGTAAATCAACAATTGCCATTCGTCAATCCTGAGGGGTGGTAGATTCCGGGGATGCTTCCGCATACAGCATGGAAACCTTGTTGCGTCCGCTGCGCTTTGAACAATACATTGCCTGGTCGGCCCGCTGAATGAAGGTGGACAATTCTTCTTTGGCGTGGTATTCGGTGACCCCGATACTGATGGTGACCGTCACTTTTTCTCCGTCCTCCGGTGAAAATGGCTCAGCCTCCAATGCCGCTCGGATTCGCTGAGCAACAGTGCTGGCTTCCTCGCCCGCAGTTTCCGGTAGTATTACCGTAAACTCCTCGCCACCATACCGGTATGCGGAGTCATTGGTTCTCAAACAGGATTTAATGATCTGGCTGAAGCGAACCAGGACTTTATCTCCCTCAAGATGACCGAATTTGTCGTTGTAATCTTTGAAGTGATCGATGTCGAGCAGTAACAATGTGAGCGGGTGCTGATAACGGTTGAAGCGATCGATCTCCATTTCCAGCTGGGAGTAGAAAGATCTTGAATTATACAGCCTTGTGAGGCCGTCGGTGATTGCAAGCTTTTGCAGCTTTTCCATCATCCGGATCCGTTCATTGGTGAGCTCGCGCTCTTTGAGCACCCGTTTCAGCCGCAGCAGCAGTTCCTCGAGCCGAACCGGTTTGATGACAAAATCGCTGGCGCCGACGTTGATCGCCTCTTCGTAGGAATAGTCATCGCTGTAGCCGGTCATCACGATGACATCGGACGTATTGTCCTTTTTGATTAATTTTGTCAGCTCCAGGCCACCCATGGCAGGCAGCATGATATCCGTGACAACGACGTGGAAATTGTCCTTCCCCAATAATTCGAGGGCTTCCTCCGCGCAGGAGACCGGTTCGGAATAATACCCGGCGGTTTTGATGTACTCATGCATGGTATTGCGTACGGCAACATCGTCATCGACGATTAAGATGCGGATATCAGCTCTGGATGGAGTCATTGGAATTTCCGGTCTGAATTACATAAGTTCACTGCAGACTTGACAGCCACTCGGAAAAATTGATAAAAGGCTGGTTTTATAAGTTATAATGGCCTACCATAGCTGGAATCATCAGCAGTGTCAACTCTCTTTTACCGTTGCGGCAACAACATTCCGGTAAATTGGAAAATCAATAACATTATCACGTTTTTTTCATAGTCGAACATATGCAAAACATAAGAAATTTCAGTATCATCGCACATATTGATCACGGTAAATCCACCCTGTCGGATCGTCTGATCCAGGTCACGGACATCGTGTCCGAACGGGAATTTCAGGACCAAATCCTCGATACGATGGATATTGAACGGGAACGGGGTATTACCATTAAAAGCCAGACGGTGTGCCTGCCTTATACCGCTCAGGATGGAAAGTTATACTCTTTAAATCTCATCGACACTCCGGGACATGTGGATTTCACTTACGAGGTTTCCCGTTCCCTGGCCTCCTGCGAAGGTGCACTGCTGGTGATCGATGCCAGCCAGGGAGTTGAAGCCCAAACCCTGGCCAACCTGTACCTCGCCATGGAACACGATCTAGAAATTCTTCCGGTTATCAACAAAATTGATCTTCCGTCCGCAGATATCGATCGGGTAAAAATGCAAATCCAGGACGATCTCGGTCTTGATCCGGCGGACGCTATTTTAGTATCCGCTAAAAAGGGCATTGGGATCGAAAACGTGCTGGAGTCGGTGGTTAAAAAATTGCCCCCGCCGTCCGGAGATCCCGCCAAACCGTTAAAAGCGCTGATTTTTGACTCACACTATGATTCCTATCGGGGCACGGTTGTTCACTTTCGCGTGTTCCAGGGGCGCATTTCTAAAGGTGATGTGATTTCCTTTATGTCCAATAATGCCGTTTATAAAGTTGAGGAAGTCGGGATATTCCAGCTGGACATGATAAAACAGAAACAACTCTCCGCCGGACAGGTCGGATACATGATTGCCGCAATCAAAACCGTCAGCGATACCCGCTGTGGCGACACCATCACATTAAAAAACGAGCCGTGCGATGCACCCATGCCCGGCCTCAAAGAAGCAAAACCGGTGGTATTTTCTTCCATCTACCCGGTGGCTTCGGATGGTTACGAAGATTTGGTCATCGCCCTAGAAAAGCTGAAGCTAAACGATGCCGCCCTGATCTATGAAAAAGACACGTCCGTTGCTCTGGGCTTCGGTTTCCGCTGCGGATTTCTGGGCCTGCTGCACCTGGAAGTCGTCCAGGAGAGACTCGAACGGGAATACGGGCTTTCCCTCATCCTCACCGCACCGTCGGTTCGATATAGATTGTTAATGAGCGACGGCACGGAAACAACCATAGACAATCCCGCGCTTTATCCAGATCCCACGCTCATCGAACTCACCAAAGAGCCCTTTATCCGGGCCGCTATTATCGTACCGGATCGTTACATGGGTGCGGTAATGAAGCTTTGCCTGGAACGGCGTGGAATCAATAAAAATTATCAATATCTTACCAGCGACCGTCTCGAGATGATTTTTGAAATCCCCCTGGCGGAGGTAATATATGATTTCTATGACAGGCTTAAATCGATCACCCAGGGGTACGGTTCCTTTGACTATGATATCATCGACTTCAGGCATACGGATCTTGTCAAAATGGACATTCTCATCAACGGGGAGCGGGTGGATGCCTTATCCCAACTGGTACACAGAGACAATGCCGTCGCAAGAGCACGGACAGCCTGTGAAAAACTGCGGGATGAAATTCCACGGCAGATGTTTAAAATAGCAATTCAGGGAGCCATCGGCGGCAACATTATCGCCCGCAAAACCGTATCAGCCTTCAGAAAGGACGTCACTGCCAAATGTTACGGCGGAGACATTTCACGCAAGCGCAAACTGCTTGAAAAGCAAAAAAAGGGGAAAAAAAGAATGAAGATGGTCGGCCAGGTGATGATCCCCTCAATCAGCCTTTCTGGCGGTGCTGAAAACCGATACCGACTAGACTGGATAAACCAGAATGACTATTGACGAATGACGAATGAATATTTATGGATGTCGCTTCGCTCCGTCAATTTAATCTGTATTAGGGCATAGTTCCCCGCGGAGCTCGCAGAGAACTCTGAGAAAGAAAATTTAAAATAATCTCTGCGTACTCAGCGGTCTCTGCGGTAAGATACTCCTTGGAATGGCATCGAATTTCATGAAGTTTCATATATGGTATCGGGTGTCAGGAATCCGGAAGTTGGACCCGTCGTCGTCCGATAGGGCGGGACTATGCCGCGGCTAAAGATGCGGAATGCGGAAAATAAGGAACGGCGCATGGCGTATGCATGCGATCTAATCTGATTCTTTTCGTGCTCGTCCTCGTACTCGTGCTCGTGAATCCGAATTTTTTAGGGACGAGGACGACGACGAGGACGTGGACGAAGTCTGTACTCTGTAACCGCGTGTGGAACTTCACGAAAAAGTAAACCAACTAATTTTTTCTTCTATATGGATCGGAAATTATGAAAAAAATTGCTGTTCTACCCGGAGATGGTATTGGCCCCGAGGTTATGAAAGAAGCGGTTAAGGTCCTGGAGGCCGTTTGCAGTAAATATAAATTTACGCTGGACTTTGAGTTCGCCGATATCGGAGGTATCGCCTATGATAATCATGGCAGCGCCCTTCCCGACCAAACCCTCAACCTGTGCGAAGCCTGCGATGCGATTCTTCTGGGCTCTGTCGGTGGACCCCGCTGGGAATCGCTGCCGCCGGAAAAACAGCCTGAACGGGCCGCATTGCTGCCTTTGCGCAAACACTTCAAATTGTTTTGCAATCTGAGGCCGGCAAAGGTTTTCAAGGCGCTGGTTCATTCCAGTCCCCTTCGTCCCGACATCGTGGGAGACGGATTCGACATCCTCTGTGTCCGAGAACTCACCGGCGGTATTTACTTCGGTCGGCCCAAAGGCAGGGACGGTCGCGGGCCTGAAGAAAAAGCATTTGATACCATGGTGTATACCCGACAGGAAATCGAAAGAATCGCCGAAACAGCATTTACTTTAGCCGCATCCAGACGAAAACGTGTGACATCGGTGGATAAAGCCAATGTACTGTCATCCATGGTGCTGTGGCGAGAAGTTGTTAGCCGGGTCGGTAAAAAATACAGCGACGTGGCGCTCAATCATTTATATATCGACAACGCCGCCATGCAGCTGGTGAAAGATCCGCACCAGTTTGATGTGCTGCTATGCGGCAATATGTTCGGGGATATCCTATCGGATGAATGTGCCATGCTTACCGGATCCATGGGACTGCTGCCGTCGGCCAGCATCAACGAAAATAGCTTCGGACTTTTTGAACCGGCCGGAGGTTCTGCCCCCGACATTGCCGGTAAGGGGATCGCAAACCCGGTTGCTCAAATCCTTTCCGCAGCCATGATGTTGAGAATCAGCTTCGGTCTCGAGGAGGCCGCCGATGCCGTTGAGCAGGCTGTGGCCGATGTACTGGAGGCCGGTATCCATACCGTGGACATAGCGGCAGATAGACATAATGCCGTGGGAACAGCCGAAATGGGCGATGCACTGGTGGAGAAAATTTTGGGACACAGATTTG
>PVMK01117961.1_pt1 | contig 12361 bp, 11 predicted proteins | sample 1853481 | NCBI WGS metagenome assembly PVMK01 (sample SAMN08533507, study PRJNA380276) | Marine sediment metagenome, whole genome shotgun sequencing project. | reverse complement strand
CCGTTGGTCTTTTCAACACTTCGCGGCGGCTTTGCCAATGTAAACCCCGCTTTTATGGGGCCATCGATGCGTGTACCCATGCCAAAGTCAGCAATGGCGGGTCGTATCTTCCAGACACTTATGCCCTTTCTCACAACGTCCCGGTCCAAGGCGAGGTTGCGCATGACAAGCTATCGGGGCAAGTCGAGCGCAACCATGATTTACGATCAGTTGCCTATTAACGACGTGTTTCGCAAAATTGATCAGGATGCCGTGTTCGGCGTCATGGATTTAAAGGGAATGAAGTCGCCGTTCTTCTTCATCCTTCGCCGTGAGCATGGGGTTAACAATTCGTTGAAGGCGGACGGCCCTGACGGGCCGCCTTAACTCAAACGTTGCCAGGGCTAACTTCCGCTTCGACATGATTGTGGATGAACTCAAACCTGAAGTCATCGTGCCGGGACATGGACCCTTGTGTGGCGTGGAAGGGGCGACAGAAATGAAGGCATACCTGCAATATGTCCGCAACGAGTCGCGCTATTTCGCGGGGACACTATTCGACGCCGAAGGCCGGTTTCTCCAGCCTGGCCGGCACATGCTTGTGCCAGGGGGTACCGGCCAGGAAATCGCGGCTGTTGGCATCGGTCAGCTCATTTGGCGCAATACCCCGGCGCTGACTGAAACCGCTCGAATCGGTGTAATCAATACCGGCCCCATTAGGCAGTGAAATGTGCCCGGGTGACATCATATCGCTGATCTCGGCTGTCACATCCACGCTCGAGCGCCGGGTGGTCAGGCGCAGGGTGTCGCCGCTTTCACAGCCGATTTCAGAAGCATCCTGTGGGCTGAGCCGCAGGCTGGCGTAAATCCCCTTGCGGTGCCAGGTCGCATTGCGGATCACCGTGTCAGCCGTTTCGCTGCGCCGTTCGCCTGCTGAAAGTATTACTGGTTTTCAGCAATGCCACATATGGCTGAAAACTGGCTGACCGGAACATTTCTGAGTACCGGATAAACCTCCTCGAACCCCGTCGTGTGTTGGGCGATCCATTCTGGTTTCACCCAGCCTTTTTGCACCAGCATGGCGGCCATTGCAGCCATCAGCCAGGCATCGGTGCCCGGCTTGACGGCCAGGTGGATGTCCTCCTTGCGGGCCGTTTCGCTGCGGCGCGGATCAATCACGACGAGACAGCGTCGCGGGTCCTTCGCCAGTCCTCCGATAACCACCCGCGCACGCGCAAAGCCGTGAGATTCCTGCGATCTATACATTCGAACCCTGTGTTTCCTTCGAGCTTGCTGCCAGGTCCTCATCTCCCATGATGATTTCGCGGTAAGTGGCACCCGCCGGGATCATCGGATAGACATTCGCTTCTTTATCCACGATGACATCCAGCAGGTAGGGCTCGTCCGGATTGGCCAACAGTCTTTCAAATGCAGCCCTTAGATCTTCCGGATTCGTGACTCGCTCGCCCTTCACCCGATAGCCCCTGGCAATCGTCAGGAAATCCGGATAAATACCCTGCTCTCCCTCTCCCTTGACTTCCGACAGCGGGTCAGAGAGATCCGAGCAGGAACGATGGCCGTCGTAGATCATGTCCTGCCACTGGCGCACCATGCCCAGCCACTGGTTGTTGATGACCACGATTTTTACCCCGATACCGTAGCGGTGGCAGGTGCTGAGTTCATGAATGGTCATGTTCAGGCTGCCATCGCCGTCGATATCGATCACCAGCCGTTCCGGTTGCGCCACCTTGGCGCCGATCGCAGCCGGCAGGCCGTAACCCATGGTGCCGAAGCCGGAACTGGACAGGAATGATCGGGTTCGGGCGGCGCGGTAGTGTTGCATGGCCCACATCTGGTGCTGGCCGACGCCCAGGCTGACGATGGCTTCACCATGGGTCATGTCGCTGAGCAAGGCGATGGCCTTTTGCGGGCTGATGCCCTGCTTTTCCGCCACCGGATAAGGAAAATCCGACTTCAATTTCCGGCAGTAATCGCACCATGGGCCATGGTCACCGGCCTGGGCAGCGACCATCTGGGCCAGTGAGGCTTTTATATCTGCATTGATCGGCAAGGTCACTGTCTTGTTCTTGTTCAGCTCCTTGCGATCGATATCGATGTGGATGATCTTGCCGTGCTTGATGAATTCGCTGACCATGCCGGTCACCCGGTCGTCGAATCGAACACCCAGGGCAAGTACCAGGTCCGCTTCGTTGATCGCGATATTTGCGTACTTGGCGCCGTGCATGCCAAGTACGTCAAGCGACAGGGCGTGCGCGGGCGGGAACGCACCCAGGCCCATGAGGGTAGTGGTTACCGGCGCGCCGAGTTTTTCAGCAAAAGCCTGCAATTCAGCTTCGGCACCAGCCGATATGATCCCGCCGCCGACGTACAGCACAGGCCTCTCCGCTTCGTTGATCAGGCGCAGACACTCCTGCAACTGGTCCTCGTGCATGGCGCCAATAGGCGCCTCGGGCAGATCGACCACCGCCGGCATGCGCGGCTCGGCATAGTTGCCATCGGGGTCTTTCGGATAGTGCTGCTGGATGTCCTTGGGAATATCAATCAGCACCGGCCCGGGCCGGTTGCCACTGGCATGGATGAAACCCAGCCGCACCGCCGACGGAATCCGGGACACACGGTCGACCAGGTAGGCTCGCTTTGTTATGGGCTTGACGATGGAAACGATATCGACTTCCTGGAAGGCATTTTTGCCCAGTAACTGGGTCGGAACGTTTCCGGTGATCGCGACTATCGGGGTCGAATCACTGTTGGCATCCGCAATACCGGTCACCAGGTTGGTCGCGCCGGGACCGGAGGTCGCCAGGCACACACCGACCTTGCCGCTGGCACGGGCATAGCCTTGCGCTGCATGCGCCGCGCCCTGCTCGTGCTCCACTCGCACGCAGCGAATGCCATGGTTACGCAGCACATCGAAAATTTCGAGATTGGCCCCGCCCGGATAACCAAAAACCACGTCCACACCTTCGAGTTGCAGGCTCCTGGCCAGGATATCTGCACCCCGCAATGCGCCAGCGCGCTGTTCCGGCTTGATATCGGACAGATTGCCGCCGGAAATGGTGGCGATGTCCTGGTAGGTTACATTGTCAGTCGTCATATTTGGTATTCACTATCATTCGGATAACAGATTCAACATTGTCAGCGAGTGCTTCCCAGGTAGTATTCGGCAGCACTTCGGAAAGAGTCAAATAGCAGTACGGCTTTGCGCGCCTTCAAATCAAACTAATCCGTATAGTGCTTAACCGCTTTTTCCAGGTCTCGCCGGTGAATCAGTTCTTGTACGATCAACTCATCGCTTGCCGAATCCAGCGAGAACAGCAGGCGATAATGAATGCCGATTCGTTGAGAAAATACACTTGGGGCACGTTTCAGGCGTTTTACCGAAGACCAGCCAGCAGCCCCGGCTGAAGTCAACTCGGCAACTGCCAGCATGGCGGCATCAGCCACCTGAATCGGGATCTTTCGCATACTTTTCCTGGCGGAGCTACTAAACACGGGAAAACGCCTGACCACTGTAACCTGCTTACAATCCACGAGTTCCACCGATTCAAGAGGGGCCACATCCTCAATCACCCTTTCGGCATCAGAATCGCTTGTCCCCACCATACGATTAGTAGCTTCCAGCAGTTGACGGCGTAGCTTGCGTCGTTCCTTGTTTCCGATGTCGAGCAGGGCCTTGAGTTCTGTGATCTTGCTTCGCAAAACACCTGGATCTGGGGAATCCGAATGCACCTCGGCTACTTTCTCACTTTCTTTTAAGGTTGATTGATCGAGTTTCTCAAGCAGATCTTTTAAGTGTGATTCTTTATCCTGCAGGGCGGTTTCCAGATCATTAATGCGATGGCGCGAAGCGCGATACTGCTCACGCACCGTCTCCGTTTCCCGCACCGCAACTTGCTGGACCTGGCTGGCAGCTTGTTCAGCGTGACGCAGCAAGTGCTCATCCACGCCTTGTTCGGAGATTCGGTCAAACAGTTCCTGGCTTTCGTCGCCCGCCGGTAACTGTAAAGCATCGCGTGCCTCCTCAATTTTTTCCAGCAACATTTCCGAATCCAGCAAACACTTACTGGAGAGTACTCCACGGGCAAAAAATATGCCCAGGGCAGGGAAAGTTGCAAACAGAGCGTAAGCCATATCCACGCCAGCGAGGTTATTTTGCTTGCGCAGTTGAATCTGAACAAAATCATCCAGCTCTTGTAATGTATTCTGATCCGGATCGCGTAGCTTGATTTGCAGTCGCACGCTGTCATCCATTTCATCAGGACTGTCCAACAGCTTGATCTGTTCGCGGGCACAATCAACCTGGTCGGCTTTGAGTGCCTCAAAGATCAGTTCGTGGCGATAGTCGTCCAACGTAAAATAGCGTGGCAGGTCGTCGCGATCAGACAATTCGTTTATCGCCCGCCGGGCATGATCCCAGTAGTGATATTGGCAAAATTGTCTCACTCCAATACCCAGAAACTCAGTGGGTAACGTGGATAAATCCTGTCGGCACAATTCCTGAATACGCATCTGTGAAAACTGACCCCTGCTCATTTTCCAGCCCAACGCGCCCTGATCGGCACGCTCACCGGCGCTGGTAGAGGTTGCTGGGCCCGGAGCAGGTTGCTTACCCAGGCAGCACTTTTTATATTTTCTGCCACTGCCGCAGGGACAAGGTTCATTACGACCAATCTTGACACCCTCACGCATCACGGTGCGTCCCTCAATTACAGCGAACGGATCACGTTCAGGTAGGTCATTGATGGAGGGCTGCCGGACGATGTCCAGCTGGTGTTTCAGCGATTCTTCTCCAAGAAAACTCATCATCTTCAGATGCCGGGCAGCAACTTTGTTTACTTCCGGGTCGTTGATCAGCCTGGCCGCCAATCCTAACAAGGTGCCAGCCTCGGGCCCCAGCGGTTGTCTCGCCAGTGTCCGCATGGCGGTTAGCAGACGCCCGGGTGGATTAGCCTGGCAGCTGTCGGCTAAGAACAACAACACCAATGCAGTGCGTTCCCAGGACATGGTCTCGGATTCAACCGTGTCGAGCAGGGCTGTTTCCCGGTCATTCCGGGTAAGGTGGATAAGCAGCGGCAAACCCCGAACATCGTTCGCCAGTGGCAGAATACTGGTCAAACAATGGGCGTTGACATTCAGTCCACTCAAACCGGCCGCGGTCGCCAGCGCCTGGGCACCATCATGGTAGTTTTCATCTATCAGTTGCCCGATCAACTCATCGATGGTCAGTGACGCGCTGTTCTGGTCGATTAGCTGGCGCAGCTTTTTCACCGACATTTGTGAGGCTGCCAAGTGCTGGCTCAGCTCCAGGAGCTCGGTCGCTATCGGCGCGCTGGGATTGCTAATTATTTGCATTAGCACTCTGTCCGGGAACGAAATAGATATACGAGATAGAAGGCGTCCATGGCCTTATTATAATATTGCATGTGAAATTTGACGGGTGTCTTGTTTCATTCCTACAGCAACTGCCTGGAGAAGTCCGGGGTTGCCCGCCATTTATACCGACTCCGAAAATATCTCACTCACCTGGTCATACTTCAGCGCCGTTATCCCATCACTGAATTCAAAATAGTCTCCTGAATAAACCAGATAGCTGCGTGTCACCTGTGGTGACAGTGATGAAATGCGCTTTAGCCCTTTTAGCAAAGACGCCTTGTAAGTCGCACTGGATTTGACTTCGATTGCCGTCAATTCTCTGCCATTTTGAAAGAGGATATCTACTTCATTGCCGTTACTGTCCCTGAAGAAATACAAATTGGGCAGCTTTCCGGCATTAGTGCGGGTTTTGAGGCACTCGATGACAACCAGGTTTTCAAACATATGCCCCAGCAGAGGATCTCTACTGACCTGGCTGGCCTTCTCAATGCCAAGCATGAAAGCCAACAGTCCGGTATCAAAAAAGTAGTACTTGGGCGATTTGACAACACGCTTGCCAAAGTTCTCGAAATACGGCGGTAGCTTGTAAACAACAAAAGACGCTTCCAGAATCGAAAGCCAGTGCTTTATCGTCTTTGCACTCACACCGACATCGTTGGCCAAAGACGTATAATCCATCAGTTGGCCCACCCGACCCGCCAGTAATTTCATGAATTTCTCGAATAAGGAAAAATCCTTGAGGTTGATGAGTTGCCTGACGTCACGTTCAATATAGGTCTGGTAGTAATTTGAATAGGCCTGCGTTGGTCGTTGTTGCTGATCGTAAATACGGGGCAGGAAACCATGATAAATATAGTTCTCTGCCATTGAGAAAGAGATACCGGCCTGAGACAACTCATCAATGGACAGGGGATAGAGATTCAGAATACCGGTTCTGCCAGCCAGGGACTGGGTGATCGCCTCCCTCAATGCGAGTTGGTGGGAACCGGTGAGCACAAACTGACCGTTTCGTTGCTTGGTATCGACGATTGCCTGGATGTAACTGAGTAGTTCAGGCACTCGCTGGATTTCATCCAGGATGACATCACCCTCGAATCGTGCCAGAAAACCTCTAGGGTCATCGGTGGCAAACTGACGGGTCTGGGGATTCTCGAGATTTGCATAGCTGTGGTTTTTCAATTCTTCTTTGGCCAGCGTGGTTTTACCAGCCTGCCGGGGTCCCAGAATGGTGATGACAGGATATTCTGCCAACAAAATCATCAGTTCCGATGCTATGTGTCGCTTAATCATTGCATTAGTATAAAATATGCAATACAGGAGTTCAACTTCTTATTATACATAGATAATGCCTTTGAATATTGCAATATGCTGGTTAGCGATGAAGTAGAGTCACGAATCAGGATTTCCAACACTTTGTCACCGACTGAAGCTGAGTTTTCACACGAACTCCAGAATGGAATGACTACAGACAATAAAAAACTGCCAGGAAGGCGTTTTATTTACTTCGGCGCGAGTTCATGTATTTGCGCGTGCCCCATCGAGTTGCGCATGGTGGCGCCCGGGCCCGAGGGTGGCCAGGCAGACACCGACCTTGCCGCTGGCCCTGGCGTAACCCTGTGCAGCATGTGCAGCCCTTGTTCATGCTCAACGCGCACGCAGCGAATGTCGTAGTCACGCAACACGTCAAATATTTCCAGGTTGGCTCCACCGGGATAACCGAATACGACATCCACGCCTTCCAAATGCAGGCTCTTGGCCAGGATTTGGGCGCCTTTCAACGCACCGTCTCGTTGCTCCGGCCGTATCTCACCAAGCGTTCCACCCGAAATGGTGGAAATATCCTGATAAGTGACGTTGTCAGTTGACATTGATCTTCATATCCATTGCAGTATCGTCGTATATATGTGTTCGAGATATTATCAAAATGAAAAAAATAACTTCAGTGCAGATGAAAGCACCCTACCTGATCCTGATCGGCGAAGAAGATGATGCAACATACGCCAAGACCGGATTAGGCATTGCTCAATGGCGGCCTGAACTGGTCGCCGGACAATTGCGATTCCCCGGCTGCACGGTGGATTTGGGTGTACCCGATATGACCGTAGAGGAAGCAGTTGATGCAGGTGTCGGCAGCCTGGTCATCGGCGTGGCTCCGGTCGGTGGTGTGATTCCCGACGCCTGGTGGCAGCTGATAGAAAGTGCTGCCCGGGTCGGGCTTGATATCGTATGCGGACTGCACGTCAAACTTGCAGATAATGCAGCCATCGTAGCCGCGGCCGGAGAATCCGGCGCACGCCTGATTGACGTTCGAGTCCCGCCACAAAATCTGCCGGTCGGCACCGGCACCAAGCGTTCAGGAAAACGTGTGCTGATGGTCGGGGCAGACTGCGCAATCGGCAAGAAGTATTCGGCACTGGCACTGGACCAGGCAATGCGCGAGGCTGGCATGAAGTCCACCTTCCGCGCCACTGGCCAAACGGGCATCATGATTGCAGGGGAAGGCATCCCGATCGACGCAGTAGTGGCGGATTTCATTTCAGGTGCTGCAGAGATGATTTCTCCGGACAATGACCCGGACCACTGGGACGTGATCGAGGGTCAGGGCTCGTTGTTTCACCCTGGCTACTCGGGTGTCAGTCTGGGTCTGCTGCACGGCTCGCAACCGGATGCTTTCGTCGTTTGCCATGAGGCAACGCGCAAGACAGTCTCGGGCTGGGACCACTACGCACTGCCATCGATTCCGGATTGTATCGAGCAGCACTTAATCATGGGGCGCCGAACCAATCCGGCCATCCGCTGTGTCGGCATCAGCGTCAATACATCCATGTTGCCCGCCGGAGAAAGAGAGCCGTACCTTGTGGATCTCATGGAAGAAACCGGCCTGCCTTGCGTTGATCCTCTGATCGATGGATGCGGCGCAATCGTCGAACACATCAAACAGACAATTTGAACATGAGCGAGTCAGATGACTCTGAGCCCGAGGAAGCCAGGATGAAGATAAGCATACATATCGAAGAGTGGGAACTGACCCAGCCATTTCGAATTTCCGGGTTCGAGTGGGTCAATTCCAGGGGTATAGTCGTTCAGTTGGCCGAAAACGGGTTCGTCGGCCGCGGCGAGGCTCAGGGTGTTTTCTACCTTGACGAGACGCTGACAGCATCTTCAGGCAGGTGCATGAAGTCGCCAATGAGATTCGTGCCGGCGTTTCACGCGAAGAACTTCAGCAACTTCTACCGGCAGGTGGTGCGCGCAACGCCATCGACTGTGCGATGTGGGATCTCGAGTGCAAGAAATACGGCAAGTCCATTTGGGATTTAGTTGGCATTCAACCGAAACCGGTAACCACGGTATTCACCATCGGCCTGGAATCCACGCCGGAGGCAATGGCTGCGAAAGCCGCGGCGGCCGCTACTGCGCCGGTGCTGAAAATCAAATTGGACGGCCACCTACCCTATGAAAAACTGGCCGCGATCCGTGCCGCCAGACCGGACGCGGCACTGGTAGTGGATGCCAACCAGGGCTGGGATTTCGAATTACTGAAAGAAGTGATTCCAAAATGTGTCGGCCTGGATCTTGGCATGATTGAACAGCCACTTCCACGCGACGGGGACGAAATGCTTGAGGGCTTCGAATCACCGATCATACTGGCTGCGGACGAATCCTGTCTGCACACAGGGGAGCTTGAGACCGCAGCCAGGCGCTACGACATGATCAACATCAAGCTGGACAAGACTGGCGGCCTGACCGAGGCGCTGAAGCTTGCGAAGGCGGCGAGAGAGATGGGCTGTAAGTTGATGGTTGGCAACATGACCGGAACTTCGCTCGGTATGGCACCGGCATTCGTAATCGCACAACTTTGCGACTTCGTCGATATCGATGGACCCTTGCTTCTCAATTATGACCATCCTGACGGTCTGAGCTACAAGCACGGTGTAGCAGATATTTTCCAACCTGGTTTATGGGGGTGACGATCATTACGGAAGCAATTATCAAGCTTGTGGCTTTCCGTATTTTTTGAGGCAGACATCGATCCGCATAATGATGAATACTGCGCAATCTTCAATTTCATTAATGAACACATGACAGGTGATAGGTAGAAATGAAAGCACTAGTAAAAAGTGAAGCCGTCAAGGGCATCTGGATGGAAGACGTGCCAGAGCCCGACATCGGCATGAACGACGTGTTGATCCGCATACTCCGGACGGCGATTTGCGGCACGGATCTGCACATTTACGAGTGGAACGAATGGGCTGCGAAAACCATACCAATGCCGATGGTAGTCGGCCACGAATTTGTCGGGGAAATTGTCGAAGTCGGCGCCAACGTCAATGACTTTCATCCCGGACAGATCGTGTCGGGTGAGGGTCACGTAGTATGTGGCCGCTGCCGCAACTGCATGGCCGGCCGGCGTCATCTCTGTGCGCACACCTCCGGTATCGGGGTTAACCGGCCGGGCGCTTTCGCGGAATACATATCCCTGCCCATGTCCAATGTCTGGGTGCACCGCCCGGGGATCGATCTGGACATTGCATCCATATTCGACCCCTTTGGCAATGCGGTGCACACGGCATTGCAGTTCGACCTGCTGGGTGAAGATGTTTTGATCACCGGCGCCGGTCCCATCGGCAGCATCGCAGCGGCCGTGTGCCAGCATGCAGGCGCCCGCCACGTGGTGATCACCGATCTCAGTGACTATCGGCTTGGACTGGCTTCAGCGCTGGGGGCAACCCGTACGGTAAATATCACCCACGAATCGCTTACCGATGTTCAGAAAGAACTCGACATGAGCGAAGGCTTCGATGTGGCGCTGGAAATGTCCGGCGCACCGTCAGCTTTCCAGAACATCCTCGACAACCTGTGCCATGGCGGAAAAATCGCCGTGTTGGGCCTGCCGTCGGGGAACTATGCCGTCGATTGGGAAAAAATCATTTTCAACATGATCACCATTCGCGGCGTTTACGGCCGTGAGATGTATGAAACCTGGTACAAGATGTCGGTGTTCATAGAAAGCGGGCTGGACCTGTCACCGATCATCACACACCGCTTGTCTATTGACGAGTTCCAGCAGGGATTCGATGCGATGGAGAGCGGCCAGTCGGGTAAAGTCGTTCTGGACTGGACTTTGTAGGAGCGAGCCTTGCGGATACTGGTCATTGAAGACAATGTTGAACTCTCCAGACAGATCAGGAGCACGCTCGAGCACGCCCTGTTCGTGGTGGATGTGGCCTTCGATGGCGAGGAAGGGCAGTTCCTGGGAGACACCGAGACCTACGATGCCGTGATTCTGGACCTGGGTTTACCCAAGCTGGACGGCTTGGATGTTCTGGGACAATGGCGGGCATCCGGCAACCGGGTGCCGGTTCTGATCCTCCCGTCCCGCCATACCTGGCGGGAAAAAGTGGCTGGCTTGAGGGCGGGCGCCGATGATTACCTGGCCAAGCCATTCGAGTTCGAGGAAATGCTGGCCCGGCTGGAAGCCCTGATCAGACGGGCATCCGGTCATTCCAGACCGATACTGAAATGCACCTGTGGCAATGTCGTGCTGGACACGAGCAGCGCCCGCGTCACCCAGGACGGCAAACTGGTCGACCTGACCGCTCTCGAATACCGGACTCTGGAATACCTGATGCAACACCAGGGAGAGGTAATCTCGAAAACCGAACTGACCGAACACATCTACGATCAGGATTTCGACCGTGACTCAAATGTCATCGAAGTTTTGATCAACCGCTTGCGGAAAAAATTGACGCCGGACCTCATCACCACGCGCCGGGGCCTCGGTTATCAGCTGAACCCACCGGATACTAATGGATAAATCGCTGACAAAACGAATCATTTCCCTGTCACTGTTGTGGATTGTTGTTGCCCTTGTGGCCACCGCCTTTCTTCTGAGCCACTTTTATCGCCAGCATATAGAAGAACATTACGATGCACATGTATTCACGCACGTAGAAGAATTAGTGGCTTCGATCGAAAGCAGCCCGGATGGCCCTCCGATCTTGTCGCGCAAGCCCACCGACCCGCGTTTTCATCGCCTTGATTCAGGCTGGTACTGGGAGGTTCTGAGTGCAGACACCATTTTGGATAAATCAGCGTCGCTGGGAGATCAGAGCCTGGACCTCAGTAATATCGTTCTGGACGAGAGCCATGAAGTACAAACAGTTTTCGGACCAGGCCAACAAAAACTGCGGGCTCACATCGTGCATGTATCGTATCCGCATGACCCGGGTGCGCTGACCTTCGTGGCGACTGTCCCGGAGATGAAGATTGCGGATGATGTCTATGATTTCGCCTTTCAGGTCATGATGAGTTTTCTGGTTTTGGGCCTTGGACTATCGCTTGCCGTTGTGGTGCAGGTGGCCGTTGCGCTGAAGCCTTTGAAAGCCATTCGGTCTGAAATCAGCGATATCAGGGCGGGCAAGACCGAGAGGTTACCCGGGAATTTTCCAAGCGACGTTCAACCCTTGGTGGATGAATTGAATTTCATGCTGGATCACAACGAAGTGCTGTTGAAACGGGCCAGGAACCAATTGGGTGATCTCGCACATGCCATCAAAAACCCGCTTTCAGTCATCCGTAATGAAGCGCGTGGCATGTCGGGCAAACAGGGGCAACTGATTCTCGATCAATCCCACGTCATGTCCAATAGCATGGATCATTATTTATCCAGGGCCAGAATATACGGAAAGAAGGATGCCATTGGTTACCGCACCAGCGTCAAGTCGGTCCTCGACGATTTGAGTTATGCAGTCGGACATATTCACAAAAGCCGGGACATAAATATTCAAATGCTCGGCCTGGAGGACAAATGGTTCCGTGGTGAAGCCCAGGATCTCGAAGAAATGGTGGGTAACCTGATCGACAATGCCTTCAAATGGGCAAACCACGAAGTTCGAGTTCAATGCGACTCCAGGGACAAGCGACTGTCCCTTGCCATCGAGGACGACGGACCCGGGATCGCTGAAGAAGAACTGGACGACATAAAAAG
>PVMK01123312.1_pt1 | contig 12362 bp, 10 predicted proteins | sample 1853481 | NCBI WGS metagenome assembly PVMK01 (sample SAMN08533507, study PRJNA380276) | Marine sediment metagenome, whole genome shotgun sequencing project. | reverse complement strand
CCTCCTCGACACTCATGACATTCTGGAACTGGGCGCGGGGGTTGAGGCTGCCGTGAAAGGAGTTTTTGGCGGTGACCCCGGCGATTTGCTCGCGGGTGGTACCGTACTCCTTCATGTGGGCGATGGTCATCAGGGAATAGATGTCCATAAACACGGAGCGGGTCTTGCCCGCGTTCTCCATATCCACTTCCTCACCTGCCCTGGCGGCCAGGGCTTTTAACGCACCCATCACACCATCCGGATTCTCGGTATCCACCGCGCCGTCGAAAGCGGCGAAGCTGCGCATCTTGTCCTCGTGGAACAGCTTCTCGAAGCCACAGACCAAAGCCACATCGTAGGCCCCCGCGGTGATCATGGCACAGGCCTGGTTGAAGGCGGTGGAGGAGGTGGCGCAGGCGTTTTCCACGTTGATGACCGGGATCTTGCCGATGCCCAGCTCGCGCAGGGCGACCTGCCCGCTGATCATTTCCTGGCCCTGCACCACACCGCCGGCGGCGTTGCCCATGTAGGCAACTTCTATGGCGCTGCTGTCGATACCGGCATCGGCGAGCGCTTCGCGGATGGCTTCACCGGCCAATCCCTTGAGTGTCTGGTCCAGGTGCTTGCCAAAGCGGGTCATGCCCACGCCGGCGATGTATGCGTTCATTTTCATGCTGTTATCTCCCTATTGGGGTAGGTTACAGAAACCGAGCTTGTGGAAAGTCTCCAGTAACTCACGGTGCCCGAAGGCCTGGGCGGCTGACTGGTAGCCGGCTTTCTTCAGCTGGCCGTTCAACAGGCGCTGCGCGCCTTCTGCACAGATATCACCGGTCCAGGTGTAGGGGGCGGACAGGTTGAGTAACAGGGTTTTGGTGACCTGGGCGCCCTGGCCGTGACAGACAACAACGCTGCGTTGCACGTCCACATCGTCCTTGGGCGGCTCGCCGCTATCCATCTGGCCGGCTACCGCGTTGGTCCAGGCTTCCTTTTCTTCCTGGGGCAAATGCGCGGCCTGCTCATTGAATGCCTTGATGGCCTCCGCAACGGGGTCTATCAGGTCCGCACCGATGGCGGTCAGGACCTTGCAGTTGCGCACGCGCGGGTCGTCCATAAACCAGATAGGTTCATTGGCGCCACCCCAGGGCAGGGCGGGTATTACGCCGTTGCGGTGTGGCACCGCAACCTGGTAGACCACATCATTGGGCCAGGTTTTCAGTTCATTCAATTCCAGGTAGTGCTGGGACGTGTCGTTACAGACCATACGCAGGAAAGATTTGGTCGATGCCTCCGACGGCAGGCCGTGGTCTATCTGGTACACGATGTCCAGGCTGTCAACGCCTTCGGTTTCCAGCACCACTTCCGCTGCCAGCGCGCCGGCCGCCCACATATAGGAGTTGGCCGGGTTCAATAACAGGCCTTTGTCTGCAAACGCCTGGCCGTACTTCTCTTTGATAGCCAGCGACCAGTCCTGCTCGCCGGTGGTGTCCAGGTAGTGGCAGTTGCGCTGCCAGGGCGGTTTCGACGATGGGCCAGCCCAGTTGCATAAACGGGCCGGAGACGTTAATCACCACGTCCACCTGGTCAAACAGGGGGCGCAGTTCCTCAGGGGAATTGCTGGCAACCACGATCTCGGCATCCACCGGTGCGCCGTGGCGCTCCTCTACGATTTTCAATGCATCCTCGAGGCGGGACCGGGTACGACCCGCCATGTAGAAAGGAATATTACGTTGTGCGAGTGACTCCGATACAAGTTTTCCGGTGTAACCGCTGGCGCCGTAAACAAGAACTTTTCTTTCGCTGGACATGGTAGTGCCTCCTGGGTTGTTGTCGTTAAGATGTCGCACACTATAGAGAGCTTAGTCCAGAATTTGAATGTGACGCCGGGACATTAATTTGTGATTTTCGGCCAGCGGGTTTAAAGTTGGCTCAAGCCACCCGGATCACAATAATTATGGCCAAGACCCTGCAAGACCTGCCGCCACACCCGGTGCGGTCCCTGTTGCCCGCGCTGGGGGTGATGACATCGCTGGGATTTGATCGCCAGGCCTGCCTGAAAGGTACGGGGATTCTCTTGTCACAACTGGACGACGCCAATGCGCGCATGTCGTTGCAACAGGAACTGGGGTTTTATCGCAATACGCTGGAGCTGAGCGGTGATCCGGCGATAGGGCTCCAATTGGGCGAGCCCTATGTGCCCCAGTGCTATGGGTTGTTCGGCTACGCTTTGTTAAGTGCGGCCACGTTTCGTCACGCGCTTACACTCACCGAGAATTTCGGTCGCCTGACATTCAGTTTTTTTACTTTCAAGCACGGAGTCTGCGGTAAGCAGACGTGGTTTTCCCTGAGTGAACCGCCGCCCTTCGAACGGGAACTGGTGGACCTCTACCTGGATCGCGACATGGCGGCCGCTGTGGTGGATTTCAGGGAGATCCTGGGTGGGCCATTCCCGATCGAGGAGGTATACGTCACCCACGATGGGCACGACCGGCAACAGGACTACAGTGACTACTACGGCTGCATTGTCCATTTTAGTGCTGATAGCAACAAGTTGGTTTTCAGTTCCGCCCTGCTTGATAAGCCCCTGCCGCAAAGTGACCCGGAATCCTCCCGTCATTTCCAGCAGCAGTGCCAGTTATTGATCGCCAAACTTACCACCCAGGGGCATTTTGTCGATGACGTGCGCATGCTGATGCTGGCCCGCCCGGGTTTTTTCCCCGACATCGATTACGTGGCGGAAAAACTGGGTATGTCCACGCGAACCCTGCGGCGGCGTCTCAAGGAGGAGGGCGGCAACTATCGGGCGCTGCTCGATGAAATCCGTTTCGGCCTGGCCAGGGAGTATTTGGGCAAGACCAACCTGCCCATGGAGGAAATCTGCGGTTTATTGGGTTACTCTGAATCGGGAAATTTCAGTCACGCCTTCCGGCGCTGGAGCGGGCAGTCGCCCCGGGACTGGCGGCGGGGGGTGTAATCCCGTCAGCATGTTTCCCAACATTTGTCGCGGTTTTCGTGTAAGATCGCGGGTTTTCCGCAGAGATAAGGTCTAATTATGGCGCGCAAACCCACGCGAGCAGCTGCCAAGAAGAAGCAACCCGCAGCAGTACAAACATCACAGTCTATCGAAGAGCAGACCAGGCTCTTCCTGAAATCCGGCAACAAGATCGAGGTCATTCGGTCTGGTGTCAGCGGACAGCAGAGCATGGTGGCCAGCAAGCATATCAAGCTGGGCAACAAGACCGCAGCCAGGTAATTTTCGGTACCCTTCGTGCAGGGCCCGGTGCAATGGTGCCGGGTTTTGCGCTTTCTCGTGCCTTGAAATTGACCCAATATCCCCGTTGACACGGGTGTCAAGCCCTATATACTGCACGCTGCTTGTAAGTACATCTTCTTATGCATACCGTTCCGAAGTCACGTTGTTAGTACCTCGCCCTGTTTTTCATAAGTAATTGCAACACTTCAAGCCAAACCTGCCTTCGTATATGAAGGCGTATTACATTTGAAACAATAGGAAAGATTTATGTCTACCGTAACTGGAACTGTTAAGTGGTTCAACGAAACTAAAGGCTTCGGCTTCATCGAGCAAGAGTCCGGCCCCGATGTATTTGCGCATTTCAGCGCTATCTCAGGGTCAGGCTTCAAGACTCTGGCTGAAGGCCAGAAAGTCGAGTTCACTGTAACTCAAGGTCAAAAAGGTCCCCAGGCTGAGAACATCGTAGCCGTATAAAGACCGCACCTGCGAAAAGCCCGCGCTGTTATCCAGCGCGGGCTTTTTTTTATGTACAGGATGTACGGTATGTCGCGAGAGGCAGGACGCCGGTAGCGACGATGTACAGGATGTACGGTACGTCGCGAGAGCCATGGATGGCGTGGTCCGGCACTCCGGTAGCGACGAGCCTCCAGGCACAATGAGGCTCCTTTTACGGTACGTCGCGAGCGCCAGCGCCAGCGCCACAAATGCCGCGCATCGGTTCAACATGCCGGCCGCAGTGGTTGACCCCGGGCGGGGCGAGTCCTATTGTCGTGAGGGATAATCCTAGAAACCGCAGTCGGATCACGAAAGTCTGCACAAGCTCTTGATGTACCTGGAACTATGAAAAAGCGCTCATCACCAATAAGGTGACCACGCGTTTTTCAAATTCCCCATGCACATCAATATCTTGCACATCTCTTTCGCGCCCGACGGCGGTTTCTAGGATAATACAACCCTGGACGTAAGCGGGCCCCGACAATGACCAACATGCCACTGGCTTGTATTCTAGCGCTAATGCTGTCGGCAATACCCGCTACTTTCGCTACCTCTATAGAGTACAGTGAGCAGCGCCAGCCCTGCGAATCGCACGACCCCCTTATGCAGCCGTTCTTCGGTGACCTGCACGTGCATACCCGCTACTCCCTGGACGCCAGCACCCAGGGCACACGCACCACGCCGGAGCAGGCCTACCGTTTTGCCCGGGGCGAGAAGCTCGGCATCCAACCCTGGACCGATAGCGGTAAAGGTGTGCGCTCTTTGCAACTGCGCCGGCCGCTGGATTTTGCCATGGTCTCGGATCACGCGGAGTTGATCGGTGAAGTGCATATGTGTAATTCACCGCAGGTGGAAGGGTACGGCTCCTGGCAGTGCCTCCTTTATCGCCACTGGCCCCGGGGTGCGTACTATCTGTTTAATTACATGGCCACCATGCAGGCCACCCACATGGGCATGTGTGGTGAGGGCGGCGCCCTGTGCCTGCGGGCCGCGATGGCTCCCTGGCAAGACATGCAGCAGGCCGCCGAGAAACACTACGACCGCAGCGCCGGTTGTGATTTTACCGCCTTTGTCGGCTACGAGTGGACGGGCATGCAATCCGACTCCGGTGGCAATCTGCACCGCAATGTCGTGTTCCGCAATTCGGAGGTGCCGGCACTGCCAGCCAGTTTTATCGACGAGCCCGCGGCGGAAAAATTATGGCGCAGCCTGGATGCGCGGTGTAACCAGGGGGAGGGGGCATGTGACTCCCTGGTGATTCCCCATAACTCCAACCTCAGTGCCGGCTATATGTTCAGCGGCGAATTGGACAATGGTGGCGCCATGACCCGGGAGTATGCGCGGATGCGTCGGCGCTTCGAACCCTTGACCGAAATCATGCAGCACAAGGGAGCCTCTGAGTGCTATTTTGAGGCGGGCGTGACGACAGATGAATTGTGTGCCTTCGAGCAGCAGAGCGAGGACAATATCGCCGGATTCGACAGTCCCCCCACGCCCGCTACAGGTTTTGTGCGCAAGGTACTGGCGGACGGCATGCGACTGCAGCAGAGTCTGGGTGTAAACCCTTACCAGTTCGGCATTATCGCCAGTACCGATACCCACCTGGGCGCGCCCGGCGCGGTCGAGGAGGGGCGCTTCCTGGGCCATGGCGGTGCCGGGGTGCCGGCCAGGGACAGGGTGCCGCCGGGATTGCCCGATAAACTGGCCTACAACCCGGGTGGACTGGCGGTGCTGTGGGCGCAGGAGAACAGTCGTGATGCCCTGTTTGAAGCCATGCGGCGCAAGGAAGCTTATGGCACCAGTGGGCCGCGTATTGTCAGCCGCTTCTTCGGCGGTTGGGGTTACTCACAGGAACTGTGTTTCCAGCGGGACAGGGTCGCCAGGGCTTATGCCGGGGGCGTGCCCATGGGCGGACAGCTGCCGGCTACTGGCGCGGATAAGCCCACTTTCCTGGTCGCTGCCAGTCAGGATCCGGGTACCGTGGACTACCCCGGGACGCCGCTGCAGCGACTGCAGATCATCAAGGGCTGGATCACCGAGAACGGCCGGTACCGGGGAGAAAGTCATCGACGTTGCCGGAGACGCATACAGCAAAGCCTCCGTCGATACCCGCAGTTGTGAAACCCGGGGTGACGGCTTTGCGCAACTGTGCACAGTATGGACCGATGAGAACTTCAAGCCCACGGAGCCCGCTTTCTATTACTCCCGGGTAGTGGAAAACCCGACCTGTCGCTGGAGTCAACGCATCTGCAACGCCAGGGGCGTCGATTGCGACAGGCCGCAAACGATTACCGCAGGGCTGGAAGGTTGCTGCGCGGCGTCACATCGGCCGGTGATACAGGAGCGCGCCTGGTCTTCACCTATCTGGTATACACCCGCGTTGTGAGTTGATGGTGCGTGTTGCCCGATACAGCGGGGCAGGCGCTGCGCACCCTGCGGGGGTGATAGTCAGTCTCGCGCCGGTGCCGCCACCAGCGCTTCGATGGCATAGTCCAGCACCGCCGCCGAATCCACCCTGGAGCTGTAGGCCTCCAGGAATAGCTTGCCTACCACTACACCCCGGGTGTCGATAATAATCATGCCGGGGTTGGGGATGCCGTAATGGGAGTCACCGGGCTGGTATTCCCTGTTGAGGATGCCCAGGGTTTTGAAACTCAGGGCGTCGATGTCGGACAGAATAGGAATGGTAATACCGAACTTGTCGATAAAAGCACGCTGTAGTGCGGGGTCATCATAGGTAATACCCACCATGCCAATGCCGGCGGCATCGAAGCCGGCCTTGTGTTCCTGCAACTGGATCATCTGGCGCATGCAGTAGGGGCACCATTCAAGAGAGCGGCTGGCGATGAAGACGGTGCCGTTTTCGCCGGCGAATTCAGCGATCAGGGAAACGTCCTTGCCCTGGTACGTGGCGCGCAGACCGGGAAAGCGGGAGCCCAGCGCCGGGCCGGGATCGAAACCGTCGTTGTCTTGGGCTACGAACATATTCTCTGTAAGTTTGGCGTACGCCACTTCCCTGGCCGGCTCGCGAAACTGGTACAGCAGCGCTGCGGCTGCCAGCAGGACGGCGGCGATAATGATCAGGGTTTTTTTCATATGCGGTAAACCGGTTATTGGGCGATTGCTGTTAATAGCAAGTCAGGGGCTGCGAGTTTAGCTGATTTTTTCCGGTTTTGCGGTATTCGTTGTGTATCAGTGGCGCACTGGTTGCCCCGCTAGCGCGTATCCTTTATCTTTTACCAATGTACCCATGCGGAATTGCTCAATGATTGACCAGCTGTTTATCGCCGGTTTATTTGCCCTGCTGCTAGGCAGCCTGGTTTTTACTCGATGGCCGGCCGTGCTGATTTTTCTCGGCGCTATGTTACTGACCTACTTCTTCGGGCTGGTGGATACGGACGAAGTGTTGGCCAAGGCTACTAATACCGGTGTAATCACCCTTATTTTGCTGCTGCTGGTGTCCATTGGACTGGAAAAACTATCCTGGCTGACGCGCTTGTCCGGCAAGCTGATAACGCCCAGTTATGCCGGCAGCCTGTTGCGCTTGGGTACGGTCACCGCTTTCTTTTCGGCTTTTGTGAACAACACGGCAGTAGTGGCAACGCTGGCGAACACCGTGCGCACAAATCGCCATCACCCGGCGGCCAAGTTGCTGATACCCTTGTCCTACGCAGCCATCCTCGGCGGCACGATGACCCTGATCGGGACCTCCACCAACTTGATTGTGAGTAGCTTTCTGGAGGACGCCACCGGGCAGGGTCTGGCCTTTTTTGACTTTTTACTGGTGGGCGCCTCTGTGACGGTGCTGGGCATGTTGGTCATCCTGGCCAGTTCGCGCCTGTTGCCGCAAGGCCAGACCGAGCAAATGGATATCAACGAATACATCATCGAGGTCGAGGTGAGTGACGACTCGGACCTGATAGGCAGGAGTATTCTGGGGAACAAGCTGCGCGATCTGGAAGATTTGTTTCTGGTGGAGATTGTGCGCGGCAATCACCTGATTACACCGGTAGCCCCCCATGAGTACATCGAGGCGGGGGATAAACTTATTTTCTCCGGTGATATCAAGCAGATCAATGCGCTGGAGTCTTTCGACGGACTGAACCTGTTCGCGGTGGACGAGGGCCTGTTGCGCAAGAATATGATGGAAGTGATCGTCATGCCCAATGCCTCCATCGAGGGCAAGACGGTCAAGCAGAGCGGTTTTCGCTCCCTGTTCGATGCGGCGGTAGTGGGTATGCGCCGCGGTGGCAAGCGCCTGTCAGGCAAGCTGGGTAATATCACCATACAGGCCGGTGACAATATGATGCTGGCTGTAGGTCCGGACTTCAACGAGCGCAAGAATCTGGACAAAAACTTCGTGGTCATCGACGACTCGGTGGGGGAGATCAAGACCACGCCGTTCCAGAACTATTTCATTACCGGCACCTTGGTGGCGGTAATCGCCCTGGCTTCGCTCAATATCTTACCCCTGATCAAGGGTATGGCCTTCCTGCTGGTCTGTATGCTGTTGCTCGGTGTGGTTAAACGCTCGGAATTGCGCCGCCGCTTTCCCTTTGAGTTGTGGCTGATCATCACCTCTGCCCTGACCTTGTCCCAGGCCTTGAACAATTCCGGTGTGGTAGCCATCCTGACCGACACCCTGCACGCCAACCTGGCCGCGCTGGGTCCCTATGCGGCCCTGGCCGGTATTTACCTGGGTACGCTGTTGCTGACCGAAGCGATGACTAATAATGCCGCGGCGGCCCTCAGTTTTCCCATCGCCTTTGGCCTGGCGGAGAGTTACGGGCTCAGCCATATGCCCTTTGTCATGGCGGTGGCCTACGGCGCCAGCGCGAGCTTTCTCACGCCCTACGGGTACACCACCAACCTGATGGTGCAGAATCTCGGTGGTTATGAGTTCCGCGATTACCTGCGGGCCGGGCTGCCACTGTCGCTGGTTTATTCCGCGGCGGTGCTGTTTCTGATACCGAGGATATTTCCCTTCTAGGGCGGCATGTGGGTTGTGGCTGGCCAAATTCCCTTCTTTCGCTATACTCAGCACCCTGCGCTGTAACTCACACATAATAAATATGGAGACTTTGGATGATTTCCCTGCCTGGCATGATTGAGCGAGCCGCGAGGCTCAACCCCACTGGTACGGCCACCAGTTACGGGGGACGACAGCATAACTGGAGTGAAGTGAGCGACCGTGTGGCCCGCCTGGCCGCGGCGCTGCAATCATTCGGGCTTGGTGAAGGAGACCGGGTCGCTATTTTGAGCCTCAACAGTGATTGTTACTACGAGTCCATTTTCGCTATCCCCTGGGCCGGTTACTGCGTGGTGCCGCTCAATACCCGCTGGGCGCTGCCGGAAAACAAGTACGCAGTGGGTGACTCGGGTGCCCGCGTCCTGTTGTTCGATGACGTATTCGCAGAGCAGGCCGGGCAGTTGGTGTCTGAACTGGATGCTCTGTCGGTGGCCATATACATGGGAGACGGCGATTGTCCGGAATGGGCGCAATCCTATGCCGCGCTGGTCGCGGACAACGCGCCGGTAGCGGCCAGTTCGCGTGGCGGTGATGACATGGCCGGTATCTTCTATACCGGAGGGACCACCGGGTTTCCCAAAGGTGTGATGCAATCACACCGGGCCATTTGGGCCAGCGCCATGGGCTCGCTGCCGGAATTTCTGATGAACCGCGACAGTGTGTACCTGCACGTCGCCCCCATGTTCCATATGGCGGATTTCGCCGGTGGTATGGGCACCACCCTGTGCTGCGGTAAAAACGTGATCCTGCAATCTTTCGACCCGGGGCAGGTGTTGCGGACCTTTGCCGCGGCAAAGATCAGCCATGTGTTACTGGTTCCGGCCATGATCAAAATGATCTTCAATCACCCGGATGTGGCCACAGCCGACCTGTCCAGCCTTAAAACACTCATTTACGGCGCCTCGCCCATGCCGGCGGCCACGCTGGAACAGTGTCTGACCCTGTGGCCCGAAGTTGGTCTGGTGCAGGCCTATGGCCAGACCGAACTGGCCCCGATAGCAACCCTGCTGTCCATGGATGATCACCGGCTTGGTGGTGACATGCTGAAATCCGCGGGACGACCCACCGCAATCAGCGATATGCGGATAGTGGACGAAGAGGGTAATGACAATGCCCCGGGTGTTTCGGGTGAAATCGTCGTAAGAGGCCCCCATACCATGATTGGTTACTGGAACAAAGCTGAAGAGTCGGCCAAAGCGCTGCGCGATGGTTGGGTATTCACCGGGGACGCGGGTTATTTCGACGACAACGGCTACCTGTTCATCGTCGACCGGGTGAAGGACATGGTCGTCACCGGTGGTGAAAACGTGTTTACCGTCGAGGTCGAAAACGCGGTGATCAGCCATGAGGCGGTACAGGATGTGGCGGTGATCGGTGTGCCGCATGCGGAGTGGGGTGAGGCGGTGCACGCCATTGTTATTCTGCATGCGGATAAATCGGTGAGCGAAGGTGAACTTGTCGCTCATTGTCGCGAGCGCATTGCCGGCTATAAGTTACCCAAGGGTGTTACGTTCCGGGAAGAACCGCTACCTCTGTCAGGTGCCGGCAAGGTACTCAAGACCGAGCTGCGCAAGCCCTTCTGGGAAGGGCGCGAGCGACAGGTGAATTAATTCATGCCGGTCGTAAAGCCGCCGTCTACCGGCAGCGCCTGACCGGTAATCCAGGCGGTTGCCGGCGAGGTCGGGAACCGCACAGCGGCGGGAAAGGGCGGGGCCACATCAGTCGATATTCCGGTGATCCAGCGCGGTCAGGTCCAAGTCGGGGATATGCATCTGGGGCGTCTTGCCACCGTCCACCGGTAGAACCACGCCGGTGATGAATGAGGCGTCGTCGGAGGCCAGGAAGCAGATCGCTTCGGCCATTTCCTCGGGGGTGCCGATACGCTGCAGGGGGATAGAGCCGGCCATCGCATCCTGCATGGCCTTGTTTTTCATGGTTGACGCATCCAGGCCCGGGGTCATCACGGCGCCGGGGGCGACCACGTTGATCCGCACGTTATAGGGCGCCGCTTCCATGGCGGCACATAGGGTGAACTGGTTTACCGCGGCCTTGGCGGCGGAGTAGGCCCCGGCGGCGATGCCCGCCCGCAGGCTGCTGACGGAAGAAATGTTGATAATCGAGCCGAAGCCCTGCGGCTGCATGATCCGCATGGCGGCCTGTACCCCGATAAAGACACTCTCTACCGACACGCCGAAGTTGGCGCGCCACTGCTCGACGGTCTGGTTCAGCACCGTGCCGCCGATCACCGAGGGGGCATTGTTGACCAGTACATCCAGGCGCCCGTGCTGTGCGGCTGTGTCCTCGATCATTCTGGTGAAACCGTCGATGTCCGCGACGTCCAGGCCGACCCCGGTGAAGCTGCCACCGCGCGCCCTGATGGCGGCTTCCAGTTCATCCAGCTTGGGCTTGCGCCGGGCGCAGGCAACCACATGGGCTCCTTCGTCAGCCAGTTGTATGGCGGTACTGCGCCCTATACCCAGGCTCCCGCCGGTGACAATCGCGACTTTGCCTTCAAATCGTTTTGCTTTCATGGTTTTGGTGTCCTCTGGTTCTAGGTAAAAAGTATTTCGGTGTGTTTGCCGGGCGTTTCATCACCTGCTTCTGAATGGCGCAATTTCGAATCTCCTGATCAGGGTTTCAACGCCACGGTGGCAGAGCCGGTGACATGGAAACCCAGGCCATTCCTGCCGGCGCCACGACCCGGTCGAATCCGGCCTTGCCGCGATAGCCGTCATCCAGGTACAGGGGATTCCTGTCCCCGAACGATTCCGTATACCGATAACCAGCTAACTGGCGCTCTTTCACTACCACCGGAAAAGTCGAATGAATGAACAAATTCTACCAGGCACAAGCACCCGTACTTGCGCAATTAACTGTACCCCTTCAGGAAATCTGTGGTCTGGCGTCAAATGTAAACGAAATCGAGGTCTCCTGTGGTTGCTTGATATAGAGGGCTGGCCATACACTCCTGAAACATTGAATAAACCACGGACACTGCCAATTGGGATTGAACCATGACTGACCTAACACTACAGGCGCGCATCGATCGGCTGGAATCCCTGGATGAGATTCGACAGTTAGCCGCCAGATACTCCCTATCTCTGGATATGCGGGATATGGATGCCCATGTGAACCTGTTTGCACCAGACATCCGGGTGAGCCGGGAAAAAGTTGGGCGCGCTCACCTGAAGCGCTGGCTGGACGATACCCTGCGCCTGCAGTTTACCGGGACGTCGCACCATATCGGTAATCACATCATCGAGTTCGATGACCCGGATCACGCCCACGGTGTAGTTTATTCAAAGAACGAACATGAAACCCTCTGCGCCAATGGACAGAGCGAATGGGTCATCATGCAGATGCTGTACTGGGACAATTATGAGCGCATGGATGGCCGCTGGTATTTTCGCCGCCGCCTGCCCTGTTACTGGTACGCCACGGATATCAATAAACCGCCCGTCGGCGACAATAAAATGCGTTGGCCGGACAGAGACCCCTATGCGGGGGCCTATCACGACCTGTGGCCTTCCTGGGAGGAGTTTTGGATGAACCCTCCCGATAGTGATGAACCTGAAGTGGCAGCGCCAGCGCCGCTGGACCAGTTTCTCA
>PVMK01183916.1_pt1 | contig 12363 bp, 10 predicted proteins | sample 1853481 | NCBI WGS metagenome assembly PVMK01 (sample SAMN08533507, study PRJNA380276) | Marine sediment metagenome, whole genome shotgun sequencing project. | reverse complement strand
TGAGCGCTTTTAAAATGGTTTCACGGGTGATCCCGGCGTCGGCCAGAATGTTGGCCGCTTCACCGTTTTTTTCATCAGATATGGCTAAAAGAATATGTTCGATACTGACTTTTGGTTGGCTTCTTCCAGCTGTTTTTCAAGCTCCAGCGCTTTGCCGTATCGAATCTCCGCCACCCGGGCCAGATTGCCTTCTCTTTCGGCCAGCTGGGCCTCGGTGCTCAACTGTTCCTGATCTTCTTTGATTTTGCGGATCGTCTGGATCAGATCTTTTTCATTTTGCCAGTGGCCTTTCATTCTCATCAGCTCATCATTCAGGTCGGCCAACTCGGCTTCCAGTTTTTTCAGCCGTTCTTTGGAAGCCGGGTCCGTTTCCTTTTTCAAGGCCTGGCGCTCGATCTCAGACTGGGTGATTTTGCGTTGGATTTCATCAATTTCAGCCGGCATGCTGTCTATTTCAATTCTCAGTTTGGATGCGCATTCGTCAATTAAGTCAATGGCTTTGTCCGGCAAAAAGCGATCGGCAATATAGCGATTAGAAAGGGTGGCCGCAGCGACAATGGCCGAATCTTTGATGCGAACGCCGTGATGGATTTCGTATTTTTCCTTGAGGCCTCGCAAAATCGATATGGTGTCCTCCACGCTGGGCTCACCCACCAGTACCGGCTGAAACCGGCGCTCCAGGGCGGCATCTTTTTCAATGTATTTGCGGTATTCGTTGAGGGTCGTTGCCCCCACACAGCGCAGGGTGCCTCTGGCCAGCGCGGGCTTAAGCATGTTTGATGCATCCACCGCACCCTCTGCAGCGCCGGCACCCACCACGGTGTGAAGTTCATCGATAAATAGGATGATCTCACCTTCCGCGGTTTCGACCTCTTTTAATACCGCTTTGAGCCGATCTTCAAATTCGCCCCGATATTTGGCGCCGGCAATCAGCGCCCCCATATCAAGGGCCACCAGCCGGCGGTTTTTCAAAGTTTCGGAAATATCGCCTTCCACGATTCGTTGTGCCAGACCTTCAACAATGGCGGTTTTGCCGACACCCGGTTCTCCGATTAAAACCGGGTTGTTTTTCGTGCGCCGCGAAAGCACCTGAACAATGCGGCGGATTTCCTCATCCCGGCCGATAACCGGATCCAATTTGCCCAGCCGCGCCAGATCCGTCAGGTCGCGGCTGAATTTTTCCAGGGCCTGGTATTTTTCTTCCGGATTCGGGTCGGTGATGCGCTGTTTGCCACGGATTTCTATGAGCGCTTTTAAAATGGTTTCACGGGTGACCCCGGCGTCGGCCAGAATGTTGGCCGCTTCACCGTTTTTTTCATCAGATATGGCTAAAAGAATATGTTCGATACTGACATATTCATCTTTCATATTGGTGGCTTCGGCAAAGGCCTGCTCCAATACCGCTTTGCTCCTGGGCGAAATATAGACCTCTCCTGTTGCGGTGCCGCTAACGCCGGGCAGCCGGGCAACCGCCGCATTTACTTCCTGAGCGATTTCGCCCGCAGAAGCCCCCAGTTTGCGCAACATGGCCCCGGCGATGCCGGTGGTTTCGGCAAGCATCGCGGTCAGCAGATGCTCAGGTTCAATCTGCTGGTTATGGTGCTGTGATGCCAGTGCCTGGGCATTCTGTATAAGCTCCTGAGATTTTATTGTAAATTTATCGAAACGCATTCGTTTTTCATCCTCCCCGAATTTCTGATTTTATTGGCCTTCGCCAGAATACTTTGTCCCAACGTTAAAAACAATAATATAGCGGTTGTCATGTTTGTAATAATTTCAAGCCGTTACACATTACATTTTCTCCTGTTAGGAAATCCGGCAAACGGAACATATTTATGACAACCGCTATACCCCTGCCGCAAACTGCAGAGAGCCCCATTTTTATAAAAATAATCACATTACTATATATGTCAATAGATATAAAGTAATGAAATATTAATTTTAAGCAATCCTGCGTTTGTGACAGGTGTTTTCCTTTATATTATACTCGAATTGTTTAAATATCCAGTAGTTTAAACAGTCCAGGCATGAAAGGGCTGTGCGGACCGCAGACTTTCATAAAGGGCAATAGCAGCGGCTGCGGAAAGGTTTAATGATCGTATGGTTTTTGTGATAGGAATATGGTAGGTGGCCTCCGGATACCGGTTTAGAATGCTTGCGGGGAGCCCCTGGGTTTCGGAGCCGAAGATCAGAAACAACCGCGGCGGCGACGGCATGGACCAGAAAGGCCGGGTTCCGGTTTTTGAAAAGATAGCAATCTCATGCCGGCGGGGCGCCAGTTTTGAATGCAGACTGGCAAAATCCTCCCAGACACTGAGTTTGACGTGTTTCCAATAGTCCAAACCTGCTCGCCTAACTTCTTTACTGTCCAGTGAAAACCCCAGCGGCTTGATCAGATGCAGATAGGATCCGGTGGCCACACAGGTCCGACCAATATTGCCGGTGTTCCAGTGGATCTCAGGTGAGACCAGAACCACGTGGCGCTTTAGCTGTTGGACCTTGGTTTTTGGGAGATTTTTATTCATTGGGGTGACAACTCTAACTTTTCTAATTTCATCCTACAGGTTGACTGGTTAAATAGTTGATTGGTCAAATTGTCAAAAGATCTATTCTTTTTACCCTTATTTAACCATTTAACAAATCAACGAATTAACCCAATCATATGCGTTTGCCACAATGCGGACAAAATTTGAAATCGCTGTCAATAAATTTGCCGCAATATTTACAACAGAGTGCTTCTTTATTCTGCTTCTGAGTAACCTCCGGCCCAGACCCGTGGGTGGTTTGCTCACAGCGATCGCACATAATAAACGGGTCGCCTTTTTTGACCCTGAATATCGGAATGAAAAACAGGCTTAGATAATGGTCCATGCGCTTATAATACGCCTGATTCAATCCGCATACCGGGCATCGGCGTGGATTTTGATCTAAAACTTTTATTTTGGGCGAAACACCGGCGATGAAGATCATAGCTTAAAGCTCGTATTTTAGGTGTCAGGTTTCAGACGACAGAAGACAGATGGTAAAAACTGGAGGATGCATGCGATCTAATCTGATTCTTTTCGTCCTCGTGTTCGTGCTCGTCCTCGTAGATCAGAATTTTATATGGGACCAGGGACGAGGCACGAGGACGAGTACGACGATGAAGGCTCTATCTGCCGCGCCGGCTTGTCGCGCCGAAGTACCACGAAGGCGGAAGCTCAAAGAGCTATAGCGGCTTATCTGTCCTCCGTCATCTGTTTACTGACACCTGACACCTGAACACTGACACCCGCCTGCGCGGCGAAGGCTGAAAGCTCAGTCACCGATATTTGCCACTGTCGGCAATCCCAGAGGCGGGCAGACCGATCGTTTGTGAATAAACTTTTGGGTATGCTTAAAACTCCGGAAGGTGTCTGGAAAGGCAGGGTATCGGTGCAGGGTATTCATTAATTTTCAGGCCGGATTCAGGTATTAACAGTCTGTAACCGAGTCCTACTATGGTGTATCTTGTAATGCTTGAAACAAATCCCGATCATCAAACAAGAGTTCTTTGGGCCGGCTGTTGTTTTTTCCGTAGATCTCGATTACGGAGTCGGCAATAACATCGGCATAGATGCTGATCGGATACAAATTATCCGTCCGCAATGCGTCAACCAGGACTTCCTTGCCCTGTGATATCGCTTTTTTGATCATCTTGCCCTCATAGTATTCAATACACAGCAGGGTAAAATCATCTTTGGCCAAAGCATTGATCTCTTGCCTTTTCAAGTTGCCGGCAATCACTGCATATTCCTCAATGGTCAATTCACTTGTCTTTTCGTCGCGCGAAATAAAATATCGTTGTTTCATGCTTCTCCGATTAAGGTCAAAAAAAGCAGAGCCTTGTCTGACTCTGCCTTTTGGTTAATAAAAATAAGGCAGCCCAAAATTAAATTCGCTTGACTTTGAATGCCTGTTTGCCTCTCTGGGTCTCCTTTGTTTCAAATGAAACGCGGTCATCGGCCCGCAAAGTAAAAAAACCGTGGTCGTCGATGCCGCTACTGTGTACAAAAATATCACCATCTTCATCGGTTTCGATAAAACCGTATCCTTTTTTTTCGTTATACCATTTGATGCGACCTTCAGCCATGGATGAAATCCTCCTTACAGTTAATCATCTGTACGATTTCGTGGGAGGCACCTCTAAGAAGGCGAAGAAGGCCTATAACAGAAATTATATTAAATTGGAAATCTGCCTAAGCTCGGGTCCAAAATAAATTCCCAGAAAGTGTACAAAATTTTCATTTCCAAAACCATTAAGTTAAAGCGTTGTACCATCAAATAGCTTTCTCCACAAGCTTTATATTTCAAAGTCGCCGGTTTGATGAGACGCTCTAAAAGGAAGCAGATTAGAAAGCGGATGAAGAAATTCATTGGCAGGTTTCATCTTTTTCAGTATGATATTGAGGTGTCTTTGAGATAGCTTCTATAATTTTACTATAAGGTGTTGATTTAATCGTTGAAATAATTATATGATGCCTATTTTACATCTGCATCTAAGCGGCTGCTTGAACTTATTTGTCAAAGGGGTTTGTAATGGAGATCAGTCAAAAAGAAGAAAACGGGATTGTTTTTCTGGCCTTTAAGGGCCGTTTGGATGGGACATCTGCGCCTGAAGCCGAGCAAACCATTAAAAACATCCTGGAAGATGGAAATACCCGGCTCCTTTTCGATCTGGAGTTTCTTGAATATCTAAGCAGTGCCGGCCTGCGGGTGGTTTTGGGTGCGGCCAAAGAAATGAAACGCCGGGACGGCAAATTTGTTCTGTGCTCGCTGAATGCCTACGTGAAGGAAGTGTTTGAGGTCAGCGGATTCGGCGCCATTATTCCCATTGCGGAATCTGTCGAAGCGGGCATAAAGGAGATAACCTAGGTTTTCCTAAATCTAGTGAAAGATTAGCGGATGTCAGACAATAATAACGAAAGTGAAGCCTTGCTACTGGTTGACGATAATCCAACCAATCTGCAGGTGCTCTATCAAACCCTTGAAACTACGGGCTGTAAGCTGTTGGTGGCCAAAAACGGTGAAACCGCACTGGCCATTGCGCAAAAGGCCTCCCCCGATCTGATCCTGCTGGACATCATGATGCCCGGCATCGATGGATTTGAGGTCTGCCGCCGCTTAAAAGATAATCCGGATACCGCAAGCATACCGGTAATTTTTCTTTCAGCACTCACGGACACAAAAGACAAGGTCCAGGGGCTGCAGCTGGGAGCGGTTGACTATGTTTCCAAACCTTTTCAGCCGGACGAGGTGATTGCCCGCGTCAATACCCACCTGACCATTCATCGACTCAAACGGGAAGTCGAACAAAAGAAAGATGCGCTCGAAGATGAGCTCGAGAGCCGCCTCCGATGTCCAGCGCCGGCTGCTGCCCAAGGGGCTGCCGAAATCGCAGGGCTTCAAAGCTCGCGGTTCATTATGAAACCAGTCTTTATGCCGGCGGCGACTATTACGATATTGCCAAACTGCCGGATAATCAGTGGGGCTTTCTGGTGGCCGATGCCGAGGGCCACAGTGCACCGGCAGCTGTCATGATGGCCATGACCTGTGCGCTTTTCCGTTCCTATCCTAAACCGCCCGCAGAGCCCGGCGAACTGTTATACTTTTTAAATCAACATCTTTGTAAAGTCGCCGATCCAAGTTTCGTCACCGCTTTATATGTTGTCTACGATGCCGACCACCACCGTTTAAAAATTGCCCGTGCAGGACATCCTCCGCCGATGATTTATCGAGCTGCCGAGAAAAAAGCGATCGAGTATCCCTGCGGCGGTGTGTTTCCCCTGGGAGTTGATTCTTATGAACAGGTGCCGGTGACCGAAGCCGAGCTGCAACCGGGCGACCGCATTCTAATGTATACCGATGGGATTACCGAGCGCTTTAGCATGGATGGGAAAACATACGGAGAAGAGCGTTTGCTGCGGCAGCTCGAAGGTGACGGGAATCTTCAGCCCCAGGAGCTGCTCACTGCGATCATGAAAGATGTAAACAATTTTGCAAATGGGCGTGCGGCCGATGATGATCAGGCACTGCTGATGGGTGTTGTCAGATAGGTCTCCGAAAGAGACTCCCACCTTATTGTTGCTCTCCATTACTGCATAAATTTTTGGGAATTTTAGATCTTACCACGAAGTTCACGAAGGACACGAAGCAGGGGATTAAGAAAAAATTATATTCATCTTCGTGTTCTTCGTGGTGAATTCCCTCTCTACTTTTTACTTTTTAACGGGTTTATATCCTACCACTATTGAACCGCAGAACACCGAACAAGGAATAATGAATGTCGAAGTATTGATGAACCGAAAAAACTTCTGACTTCTATATTCTCTCCAAGGCGTAGGATCTACGAGCCGGAGGCTTTGTTCGATATTCAAAGAGGTGGTCAAGCCTTTTTAGCTATCTTTTCCAATTCACCTGCCAGTTTAGAAATTCCCTCAAAGTCAAAGTCCTGCGCTAATTGAATGAATTTATCACTGATGGGGGCGAAGGCTTCAGATTTGGATTTGAGCTCTTCGGCAATGGACTTTATCTGGGTGACATCACCCATTTCAACCGGCTCTTTGATTCGGTCGATGGCTTCCCGGGCCACCTCGGGCGGTATGGCGGTTATTTCGTCTGCGGACGGTTGTTGCGTCTTTTCGGCGGGAACAGGACCTAACGTTTGAACCGCTTCCAATGCCTGATTGATGGAATTTTCCAGTTTTGCAAATTCTTGATCCAATTGCTTTTGGGATGCCGCTTTTTTTTGATCCCCTTTAACCAGTTTTTCCATTTCGACTGCCGCAGCCTGAAGCTCGCTGGCCGCCAGATTGCCGGCCAGCCCCTTGAGGTTGTGAATCAGGCTGTGAGTCTGCTTTAAATCCCCGTTATTCAGCGCATTGCGGATTTCAGCGGTCACCGCTGTATATTTGGCACCGAAATCCAGCAGCAGCTTGCGATATAGTTTTTGATTGCCCTGCAGCCGGTTGAGTCCTTCAGCCAGATCAAACCCCGGCAGAGAATCCGGCAATTCCGGTTTTTGCGACACCGTTTCAATTACAGCCTCTTTTGCGCCGAGAGTTGCCGCCGGCCGGATCGGCGCATGTTTATCTGTCGGCTGAATCCATTTTTGCAAAGTGGCAAACAGGTGATCCGGGTCAATAGGTTTGGTGACATGGCCGTTCATACCGGCCTGCAGGCTTTTTTCTTCATCACCGGCCATGGCATGCGCCGTCATGGCAATGATCGGCAGGCCTTCAATTTTGGATTTTGGATCTCGGATTTCGGATTTCGAATCGGTATCCTTTCCGATTTTATTCCGCATTCCGCCTTCCCACTTCCGAATTGCTTTTGTGGCTTGATAACCATCCATCACCGGCATCTGGATGTCCATCAGGACGGCATCATAATGGTTTTCTTTGACCATATTGACCGCCTGCCGGCCGTCATCGGCCAGGCTGACGACCAGGCCGGCGCCTTCGAGAATCTCTTTGGCGACCTGCTGGTTAATTTCGTTATCTTCCGCCAGCAGAATCCTCGCCCCGCGAATCCGTTCTAAGGCATCGACTTTTCCCTGCCGCCGGCTAATCTGTGATGTTTCGGGCACCTCCTGACCATAAGCTTGCATGACCGTGTCAAAAAGCACCGAAGGGCTGACCGGTTTGAGCAAAAAGCCATCCAGGCCGACCTTTTCCACTTTTCGCATCACCTCTTCGCGTCCGTAGGCGGTTACCATGACCACGTGGGGGATATGGCTCAGCCCGGGATGTTCCTTGATGCGCCTGGAGGCTTCGATACCATCCATGCCCGGCATCTTCCAGTCCATGATCACCATTTTGAAGGGTTTATCTCTGTCGGCCTTTTCAATTTCAGTAATGCCCTCCTGACCGGTTGCCGCCAGAGTGACTTCAAACGAAAATGATTCCATCATATCGCGTAAAATTTCTCGGGAGGTGGGGTTATCATCCACCACCAAAACCTTCATGCCACGCAGATCAGGTGACGGGGCGAAGCGCTTTTTCACCTCTTCACGCCCGATACCAAAGGTGGCCGTGAAGCTAAAGGTACTGCCCTGGCCGGGCTCGCTGTCGGCCCAGATCTCCCCGTCCATCATTTCCACCAGCCGTTTGCTGATCGTCAGACCCAGTCCGGTGCCGCCGTATTTGCGGGTGGTGGAGGTGTCGGCCTGGGTGAAGGATTGAAACAGTTTGCCGGCCTGCTCCTCTGTAAGTCCGATACCGGTATCACTGACCGAAAATTTTACGGTTATGCGGTCTGTACTTTTCTTCACCAGTTCGGTGGAAACCACAATTTCGCCCACGTCGGTAAACTTAACGGCATTATTGGCCAGATTAATGAGCACCTGTCCCAGGCGTAAAGGGTCGCCCACCAAAAAGCGCGGCACGTTCTGGGCTGTGGCGAAAAGAACTTCCAGATCCTCTTTTTCCTGGGCCTTTACGGTGACCAGGTTGCCCAGGTTGTCCAGTACCTCTTCCAGGTTGAAGTCCACCGACTCCATATCCATTTTGCCGGCTTCGATTTTAGAAAAATCCAGAATGTCGTTGATAATACCCAGCAGTGAATTGGCCGATGATTGGATCTTGTGCAGGTAATCCTGCTGCTTGGGTGTCAGCTCGGTTTTCAGGGCCAGGTGGGTCATGCCGATGACCGCATTCATGGGCGTGCGGATCTCATGGCTCATGTTGGCTAAAAAATCACCTTTGGCCCTGCTGGCCTCAACAGCGATGTGTTTGGCATCGATGAGTTCATCTTCCATATGTTTGCGTTCGGTGATATCGCTGAACACCACCACGCTTCCCGAGGTGGTGCTGTTCTTTGTAATCGTAACACTGCCGTATTCCACGGGAAAATAGGTGCCGTGTTTTCGCCAAAGGATTTCATCATCGATTTTGCTGATTGTGCCCCGGGTCAGGGTGTGATGCATCGGACAATCCTCGACCGGATAGGGGGTTCCATCGGGATGGGTGTGGTGGATTAAGGGGTGAATCTTTTGCCCGATCACCTCCTCGGTCGTGAACCCCAGCATGGCCAAAGCGGCCGGATTGATAAAATTCACCAATCCATCTTTGCCCACGCCGAAGATACCTTCGCCGGCGGATTCTAAAAGCATGCGGCTGCGTTCCTCAGCCCGTTCCAGCAGCAGCTGCTTTTCCTTTAATTCGGCCGTGCGCTCTGCGACCAGATCTTCCAGGTGATCACGGTGCTTCTTGAGTTCGGTTTCCGATTTTTTAAGCGCGGACTCCGCCTGGTCGATGGATACGATCATTTCATTGAAGGACTGGGCCAGGCTGCCGATCTCATCGTCGGATTTCATTTCAATCTGATAATCGAGGTCACCGGTGTTTTTGATGTGGTCGGTTCCCGCATTGAGCCTCTTTAAAGGCTTGATCACAAAACTCTGCAGGCCCATAAGGGTCAGCACACTGAGCAGCAAAAGTGCTAAAAACAGCGCTGCTAGTATTTTAAAAACAAACACCCGGATCACTTTGTTGATTTCGGCGATAGGAACAACTGCGGCCAGCTTCCACCCCATCAGCGGCGAGGTATAATAAAATGCATACCGTTTTTGTTCATCCTTTTCAAAGACGCTAACCCCATTTATGTTGGTATAAATATCTTCGAACAGCTGGGGGTAGGTAGATTTTAAACTGGTAAACAGGGTCGATTGATCAGGGCTTGCCAGAATGGTTCCTTTTTCATCGGTAAGCGCCACATGGCCGTTATAGTCCAGTTTGATATTTGATATATATTGGGTCAGTTCTTTGAGGGTGATTGAAGTACCCACAACACCGTATACGGTTCCCTCGGGATCAAGCATGGCTTTGACGAAACCGATGCTGATATCCGGGCTGGTGACCGAGCGAAACGGTGGTGTTCGCACAACCATTCCGGGATTTTCTTTAGCCAGAATGTACCAGGGCCGGGCCCTGGGGTCATAGCGGGTCGGCCGGGCGCGTTTGTGGGAGCGCACAAAACTGCCGTTTTCACGGCCCATATATACCGAATGGACGTAGGGGTGGCTTTTGCGGTAGCCGTTAAATATGGCGATGATACGCTGCTCGAGCGCTCCGTAGTGATACTTAAATGTTTTTTCGTCGGCATTCAGAAAGGATGTAAACTGTTTATCGTCCCGCGAACGCACGAAGTCGTCCCGGGCAATTGCTTCTAAATCATGCTCCATGCCCTTGATTAAACGGGTCAGCCCGAAATCGATGTGTTTCAGCTGTTCCTGGTAATTTCTTGCGATCCTGTCAATTGTGGTATCTTTCAAAGCCGATGAAAGAAAACTGCCGATCACCAGCATAATAAATAAGGAGGCAGCGACATAAAGCAGCAATAATTTATATTTAAGCTTCATTGCATTTTCCCCGATTTGGATATTACTAGAACCCGTCTCAATCCGGCTGCGGCGGACTAGCGTCCGCTGGTAAAGTTTTAAACCGCTATTTTTGGGTCAAGATCTCCACCCCCGGTCCAGTCATCAGGGACCCCGTTGACCATGTAGTTGGCAGAGCGTTTGAGATAGATGCGGGCGGCGCGATCCTCCGGGTGTTTGCCCAGCACCTGATTAAACTTGACGCTGGCCTCGGAGAATTTGCGATCATAATAAAGACAAAAGCCCTGTTCAAAATTATCCTTGGTCTGTTCTTTCAATTCAATCACCGCCGGCGGGTCGCCGTCAAAGACCTCATGCACCGAAACCGGATCTTTTTTCCCCTTGACCTGAACCTTATCTACGAACCGGAGTTTGTATTGGTCCGGATCTTTCAGCTGAGCCAGGGTAGGCTCGCTGATGGATATCGAGGAACCATATACGCGGGTTAGCCCTTCCAGGCGGGATGCCAGATTGACGGCATCGGCCACCACCGTGCCCTGCATGCGCCCTTCATTGCCGATAACACCGAGCATCAGATCACCGATGTGCAATCCGACCCCGATGCCGATGGGTTGATAACCTTTTTTCTTGCGCTCTTCATTATATTCGGAAACGGCAGCATGCATGGCAATCGCCGCCTGAACGCCGTCATCGACTTTTCCCGGAAAAAGCGCCATCAGCCCGTCCCCCTGGTAGTTGTCGATAAACCCCCGGTGCGCTGTGATCACCGGGCTGATCCGACTTAAAAATGCATTGATAAAGTTAAAGCTCTGCTGGGCCGACATATTTTCTGAGATGGTAGTCCAGCCGCGGATGTCGGAAAACATCACCGTCATCTGCTGTGCAATCTGATCACCCAGTTTAACCTCAAGAATGCTTTCTTTTTTCAACAGGCTTAAGAATTCACGGGGGAGAAAGCGTTCATAAGCCGTGTTTAATTCAACCAGCTGGGCCGTACGTTCTTTCACCCGTTCTTCCAAATAATCGTTGGCTTCCTGCAATTCTTTATTTTTTTCATCCAGGGCTTTTTTAAGCCGATAAACGGTCAGATGGGTATTGACCCTGGCAATGACTTCATCGGGCTGAAAGGGCTTGGTCACATAATCCACCGCCCCCAGGTCCAAACCCTGCACCTTGTCTTTGGTGTCGGTCAGCGCCGACAGGAAAATAACCGGTATCTCTTCTGTGGCCGGATCGGCTTTTAATTGACGGCAGACTTCATAGCCGTCGATTTCCGGCATCATGATGTCCAGTAAAATTAAATTCGGACATGCTTTACGGGCAATCGAAAGGGCTGTTTTGCCGTCTTTGGCGATCAGCAACTTATATCCTCTGCCATCAAGGGTCTCAAACAACAGCTGCAGATTGGTGGGATTATCATCGACTAACAGGATGGCTTCGGTTGCGTTATTACTTTCATTCATTGGGTATGCTCCCCATGTTCAGGGAAAATGCCGCCAGGTAAACTAGTTGAGCGGTCAGGGAGTTTTACCGTCATGCCCGCGCCATGCGGGCATCCAGATTTTTCAGCAAAACATTTCTGGATTCCCGCCCCGCGGGAATGACAAGCTTGGAATGAAAAAACTCCCCGATCTCTGAACTATATTTGAAATAATTTGGATAGCCATGGTTCTAAGCGAGATCCTTAAGGCCTTCTTCAATGGTGTCTTTGATGGGAATCATCGCCGTGAAACCGCTGACGTCAAAAATTTCGTATACGTATTGTTTTAAGGCGGCCAGAGCCACTTTGCCGTCTCTGCGCTTGATTTCTTTGGCGGCGCTTAAAATAACCCGCAACCCGCCACTGCTGAGGTACTCCAGCGCACTTAAGTCAAAAAGCAACCGGTTTTGCTCTCCTTCCAGCATTTTCTTGATTTCCCCATCGGCAACCGGCGCAGTGGCGGCATCCAGACGGCCATCGATCGCAATGATTAAAATTCCGTTTTCCACTTTGTGACTGATTTCCA
>PVMK01163745.1_pt1 | contig 12364 bp, 16 predicted proteins | sample 1853481 | NCBI WGS metagenome assembly PVMK01 (sample SAMN08533507, study PRJNA380276) | Marine sediment metagenome, whole genome shotgun sequencing project. | reverse complement strand
GTTTCCGAGAGAGATAGCCTTTCTTTTTCCGGTTAGATCAGATAAATGCTTTAATAGAAATTAAAATTAGAACCAGCCCTCCCAAAAAAAGCAAAAGGAGCGCCCCGTAACTTATAACCTGCGACAAAATAAAGAGCTTGAAATTTTTGTTTTCGTCCTGCTTGTTCTTTTTTGTATGGTAATCATACAAAAGTCGATTTTTCACTTTTTAAGCAGACTCCTCTTTAGTCCGGGCATCAAGTACAGCCTTGATCTTTTTCAGGCGGATAAAGCTTTCGCGCTCCATCTCGTCAAGTCTCATACGAATATACTTAACCGTGGCCGTTAGTCTGGGCATAACAATATACTCAAGCGCGTTAACACGCCTTTTTGTCTTCTCCACTTCAAGGGCAAGCTTTCTGACGGTTTCCTCAATCTCTGCCAGCTTAATTATTTTTGACAGCGCAAGCTCCATCTTTTTACTGGCATCATCCAGCATAGCAGAGGTGTCCGCAAGACCATACCCTCTTCTGATCATGGTCCTTTCAACTTTTCCGATCTCAACCAGAGGAACGGTTACCCCCATGACATTTCTGGCATTCATTTCAACCTGTATGTCCTGTTCAGAGTTAAGTGAAGCTTCCTTGACTGACCCGGGGCCCCATTATGGACTGGGCAGCAAGAAGATCCTGATATGCGCGTGTCAGCTGATCTTCCGCCTCTTTCCTTACGTTCTTTACATCACCGGCAATACTTAAAAACTCTGATATCAACGCGTCCCGCTTCTCTTTTAAAAGCTTATGTCCGCGTTCTGCCAGAACTTTTCTTTTTTTGAGCTGTAAAAGCTCCATACGGGTCGGTTTAACACCATCAATAATATCTGCCATAAATCATTGTCTCCAAAACACTAAAAAATACTTCGAGTACTTGAAATACTTGAAGTACTTAAAGTTAAAAACTTCAGAAGCTAATTATCTCTAAATTTATTTCAGAGGTTTAGCACACTTTAAATTTTTCAGACTTCGACTTTAGCCGCTTTAAACTTTAAAGCTATTTTAAGTACGTTATATTCAGCACTTTAAGTACTTTAACTTACTTTAGGCACTCTAAGTACTTTATTTCCTGTATTTCGGGTGATACTTCTTAACAAGCTCGTTATCGATCCGCTTAAGATCTCCTTCATCCAGTATGGTCAGAAGTTTCCAGCCCAGATCAAGGGTCTCTTCAATTGAACGGTTAGCATCCCTGTCCTGAACAACAAATTCATTTTCAAAAGCATCGGCAAACTCAAGGAATTTCTTATCCCGTTCTGTCAGCGCTTCTTCACCCACAACAGCCACCAGGTTACGCACATCTCTTCCTTCGGCATAAGCGGCATAGCACTGATCTGAAACGCCTGCATGATCATCTCTGGTTCTTCCTTCGCCAATACCCTGATTCATCAGCCTTGATAGAGAAGGCAGAACATCAACCGGCGGATAAATACCTCTTCTGTGCAGATCACGTGAAAGCACAAACTGACCTTCTGTGATATATCCGGTAAGATCAGGTATCGGATGGGTGATATCATCATCAGGCATGGTCAGAATCGGCACCTGAGTGATAGAACCCTTACGTCCTCTTATTCGTCCCGCACGCTCATAATTCATGGCAAGGTCAGTGTACATGTATCCCGGATAACCGCGCCTTCCCGGAACCTCTTCACGGGCGGCCGAGATCTCTCGAAGCGCCTCACAGTAATTGGTCATATCGGTTAAGATAACCAGAACATGCATGTCACATTCAAAAGCCAGATATTCAGCCGTTGTAAGTGCGATACGCGGAGTTATGATCCTTTCAATCGCGGGATCATTTGCCAGGTTGATAAATGCAACGATCTGCTCCATTGCGCCTGTGCGCTCAAAATCACGCATGAAAAAGTTAGCCTCATCACTTGTGATACCCATTGCGGCAAAAACAACAGAAAAAGGCTCATCAGAACCCAGCACTTTTGCCTGACGCGCGATCTGTGCAGCCAGTTCATTATGGGTCATACCCGCGCCGGAAAAAATAGGGAAGTTTCTGTCCGCGAACAAGAGTATTCATCCCGTCAATGGTTGAAACACCGGTCTGAATAAATTCATCCGGAAACGCCCGGGCTGTGGGATTGATTGGCGCTCCGTTAATATCAAGCTTTATGTCTGATATTATTTCCGGCCCATCATCAATTGGTCTTCCCAGACCGTCAAAAAAGCGTCCCACCATCTCCTTTGACACCGAGAGTTTCATGGTATCACCGATAAAACGGACTGATGTGTTTTCAGTATCAATACCAGAGGTACCTTCAAAAACCTGGACAATTGAAAGGCCTTCCCTGGACTCAAGGACCTGACCATTTCTTTCCTCACCTGTACCGGTCCTGATCTTTACGACCTCTCCGAAGGCAACGTCTTCAACGCCCTCAACAACCATGAGCGGGCCTGCTACCTCCTTAACCGTCTTATATTCCCTGGTTTTTATATCAGCTTTCATTCTATTCTCCTAATGAATTGAATTGTTCCTTCATTCTGTCGGCAATTTTTTCTGACTCATCAGCAAAGGTATTATTATCAAGATATTTCATGTTCGCGATCTCATCTTTTATAGCCAGACCACTCATGGACTCAATTGCAATCCCCTTATCAAGAGACTGATTCGCAAGAGAACTAAAATCCATGATAATGTTTAGCATCCGGTTCTGTTTATCAATCGGACAGTAAGTATCCACCTTATGAAAAGCGTGCTGCTGCAGAAAATCCTCTCTGACCATACGCGCAACTTCCAGAGTCAGCCTTTCACGCTCAGGAAGAGCATCCGGACCGATCAGCTGAACGATTTCTGCAAGCTCAGACTCTTCCTGCAGAATGATCATGGCCTTATCCCTTAATTTCCTGAACTCGGGTGAAACCTCATCATCATACCACTTCTTGGTAAAATCAAGGTTCAGAGAATAGCTCCTGAGCCAGTTAATCGCGGGAAAATGGCGTCTGTCTGCAAGTGAAGAATCAAGCGCCCAGAAAGAACTTACAACCCTTAAGGTATTCTGGGAAACAGGCTCTGAAAGATCGCCTCCCGGAGGAGATACCGCGCCGATGATCGAAACTGAACCAAACTGTTCTTTACTTCCGAGAGTCAAAACACGGCCGGCTCTCTCATAAAAACCTGCGATCCGGGTGGCAAGATATGCGGGGTAACCTTCTTCACCCGGCATTTCTTCAAGACGGCCTGATATTTCACGCAGAGCCTCTGCCCACCTGGAAGTGGAATCAGCCATTAAGGCAACATCATAACCCATATCCCTGTAATATTCAGCAATAGTAACCCCGGTATAAACAGATGCCTCACGTGCGGCAACAGGCATGTTTGATGTGTTTGCAATAAGGGTGGATCTTTCCATGAGCTTAAACCCGGTCTTTGGGTCATCAATTTCAGGAAAAGTATCCAGCACCTCTGTCATCTCGTTTCCACGCTCTCCGCATCCCACATAAACAACGATCTGAGCATCAGACCAGCGCGCAATCTGCTGCTGACTTACAGTCTTACCGGTACCGAAACCACCCGGGATAGCAGCTGTTCCGCCCTTTGCCATGGGGAAAAATGTATCATATATTCGCTGTCCCGTAAGAAGCGGAATGGTGGGATCGATTTTTTTCTTATAAGGCCTGTCAAGACGCACCGGCCATTTCTGAATCATGGTAACATTTGTTTCTTTACCGTCTTTTTCAATAACTGCAATAACTTCTTTTACGGTAAAAGAGCCTGCCTTTATGTCCTTTATCTTACCGGAAATTGAAGGTGGAACCATAATCTTATGAGTCACAACCCCGCTTTCAGGAACAGTACCCAGTACGTCCCCGGCTTCAACATCTGCTCCGACTTCTAAAGCGGGAGTAAATTCCCATTTTGCCTCATAATCAAGACCGGGAACATCAATTCCCCTGGCAATAAAATCACCGGATTGCTCTTTTATTCTAAGAAGCGGTCTTTGAATACCATCATAAAAGTTTTTAATAATACCCGGGACCCAGTTCAACACACAGCGGCTCTCCGGTACGCACGATCTTTTCACCCGGTTTAAGACCTGAGGTATCCTCATAGGACTGAATGTATGCCTCATCACCGTCCAGCCGGATAGTCTCACCCATAAGGCCTTCATTACCGATGCGGACAACTTCATACATTTCACAGCCCTTCATACCCTTACCGATTACCAGAGGGCCTGCTATACTTTTTATGGTTCCTTCTTTATATTCGGGCAACTTTAGTTCCTCCCTTAAAAAATGATTAAAACTTTTTTAATATGTAATTTGAATGCAAAACATTTAAACAGCCTGTTTCACCTTAATCTCTTAGTTACTTACATCAGCTCCAATTGCCCTGCGGATAAGCTCCCTGATGGGATCAACTTCTCTTTCAATCGGACCTGTGATATCCGGGACTTCCACAATTATCGGGGTAACCCTTTTTGATGACTGGTGATCCTCTATGGCTTTCCGGTTATCTTCTGCAAACCGTTCGGTTAGGATCAAAACCCCAAGCCCGTCTTCTGCCAGCATGCCTGTTAATTTTTCTTTTCCATCTTCAGGCAGGTATGTTCTTTTCACACCGGCCAGGCTGAAACCTGTAATTGTATTTTTTTCTCCGATAACAACAACTTCCATAATTATACCCTTAATACAAACTCTCTGATTTTGTCAGGTGACAATCCTGCTTCTTTAGCCCTTGAAATCGCCCTGATATTTCTTACTTCCGTATCCTTCATGGAAAGAAAACCCAGTACCGGAGAAATTCCATATGGCTGCGTTATGGCTGCATCTTTACCCACCGTCAGATAAGCCTCCTCTATAACCTTTTCCAGGATATAAAGGGATTCATCCTTTTCATACTCCGGCAAAGCTTCCATTAAGGGTTTATAAAAGATCGTTCCCTCAAGCTCTGCAAGAAGAGCGGATATCTCATCAATCTCGTCAAAAACACCCGCCGCGATTTTTTGCATATCTCCGCCGGCTATAAGGTGATTTTCAATATCTGCAAACAGCAAATGGTCATTTTTTGCCCTTAAAATCATCTTAAGGTTTAAGGCATCAATTCTTGCGGCAAAACCGGGAATAAGGACAGTAAGCTCATTATCAGAAGTAACCGCATTCCACATTCCCTCAAACAAAATTTTGTCAAGCATGGCTTCCACCGGAAGCAGACTCTTTTCCTGCTCATACAAAGGAAGAAGCGCTGAAAGCTTATCATAGCTTGAACCTTCAAAAGAAGTCAGCAGGTCTTCCAGGGAACCGGACTCTGACAGCTTCTTTAAAAACTCAGAATCTATTTCACCAAAAGGAACAGTTTTAGAGATTATCTTCTCAGCGGTCAAGCCGCTTCTTACGCCGCGCATAATTGTCTTTAAATTCTTAACATCCCACTGCTGCCGCAGAAAACTTAAGACCCGGGCCATTTTCTCCGGAAACATTTTAGACACTTCGCAGTACACATCAGCTGTCTGGCGGATCAGCAGATCTTCGATTGATTCGGCACTTTCCAGCACAAGTCCCTGCATGGCCAGAGCATACTCTGAATTTTCAAGGATCGAAGCAATCTCTGCCACAGAACCCGTATTTATCATCTCATCTATGGTCTCGGATTTTATAAGCTTTGCCTCTTTTGCCTTGATGCGGGCATTGGCATAAAGATAGGGCAATATGTTTTTTAGATTTTTAATTAAAAAAATCATAAACGGCAGTAAAAAGCCGAGTACCAGCAGTAAAACAATAAGCAGAAAACTGTTATCCATTATCAGGCTCCTACAGGCGGTTCAAAAAAACTTTCACATAGGCTGTTCAGCGTACCCCTGACTGCTATGCAGTCAAGTATCAAAATATCGAATTATTTAACGCAACCTGTTCGCTTTAGCGAAGGGGTTCAAAATGCTCAAATACAACTCAACAGTCTGTCATACAAATAGTTCTTTTGCCACCAACGTCCTTATGTTATCCCTGAAGCGGTCTATCCTTGCTTCAAAAGTATTATCTATTCTGACTTTGCCATCAGCACTCTTGACCACAACTCCGCCCAGACAGGTTAGCTCTTCAGCTGAAACTGACAGAGATATTGTCATACCAAGATCCGGCCCTGCTTCCTGTGCGATCTTATTAAGGCCGTCCTCTGAAACCAGACCTTTATCCCTGGGATCAAAAAGCACCTCAAGAGATTCAGCGCTGGAGGAAAGAACCGACTCCTTAATCAGTGCTTCAAGAACTTTTTTGTAATCATCGCCCTTACCTTCTGCCATTTTCTGCATGCTTTCACGGGCACTTATGAAAGCCAGCTTCACCACATCTTCCTGGGCTTTCACTTTTTCCCTGCGGGCCTTTATGCGGGCCTCTGCAAGTATTCTCTGTGATTCTCTGCGCGCTTCCTGTTCGCCGCGGGAAATAATAGCGCTGGCTTCGACCGCTGCCTTTTCACGGGCACCGATTAAAACAGTATCAACCTTTTGTTTGGATTCTGACAGAATTTCAGAAACCTGTTTTTTAGTGCTCTTATCTATTTCTTTAATAATTTTCTGGACACCATCTACTGACATTAATGGATCCTTTCTTTCAAAAACCAAATAATTTAAATTGCAAGGTTACGTACCGCAGACATTTTAAGTAGTCAACAGTAATGAATACTATTCCACACTCCGCAGTCGCAATTCCACAATATTTCAAGTACTCTAGGCACTTCAAGTACTTTAGCTCACTTTAAGTACTTTTAAACTACATAATTCCTGCGCCAACCATAATAAGGATAGCAATCAGAAGTGCAAACACTGCAAAGGTCTCAGACATAACTGAAAGGACCATGTTCTGGCCCAGAGTCGCCGGATTTTTTGCAACCGAACCCATGGCAGCACCCGCAGTCATACCCTGTCCAATAGCAGTAAGTCCGCCCAGAGCTGATGCCATTCCGGCAGCCAGACAAAGCAAACCCAACTCCATTGAAATCGGCTTGATCTCACCGCCAAGAAGCCCTACACCCATAAGAATCAGAACAGCGGTAACAAATCCGTAAATACCCTGGGTCTGGGGGAATGCCTGGAGAATAAGAACAGAACCGAACTTTTTAGAGTCTTCCGCAATTACTCCTGCACCTGCTGCTCCGGCAATACCAACACCTATACCTGATCCGATAGCTGAAATACCCATGGCAAGTGCGGCACCCAATGCAGCCAGGCCTAAACCTAATGTAAATTGAACTCCTTCCATAACCCTGTTACCTCCTTATTTATCGTTAATTAAAATTGCAAGCTGTTAGTTAAGTATAAAAATAACCGTTTAGCCTAAAACTTTCTAAGGCTTTACTGCTTTAATTCCGTTATATCCCGCTTAATACTGAACGGTTCAAAATCATCACCGCCGCCGCTGTAAAATTTGCCGAAGAATTCAACAAAATGGAGACGGATACCATGGGCAAAAGCACCCATCAGATTAAGCACAAAGCTAAAAAGATGGCCAAAAATGAAAATTAAAATTGAGACCAGCCATCCCACATACTCTATTCCCCAGGTCATCTTGGCAAGAGCATTTATGGCGACCGCAAGACCAAAGCTCACCAGTCCAAGCGCCATAAGCCTTGCATATGAAAGAGAATCACCAAGTAACCCGGTAACCCCAAAAAGAAACATACCCTTTTCTGCATAAAGAAGCATAAGGGCAGCAGGAACAACAAAGATAAGTGCCGGAGTCATTGCCTCGAAGTAGTAGCAGATAAGCGCAATCTCTAAAAAGAAGATCCAGACATGCCTTAAGGCCGAAGGCGTATCGTTTCGCCTGACATTTTTTATAATTCCCATAACTATTCCAACATTTAAGTGCAAAACACCGACGCCAATTGCAAAAAGCAGAAAATTAGAAACATCAACCATGGGGTTAATAACCACAAGGCTGTTTAGAAATTCAAGCCCAAGATATTCAGCGCCGAAATTGCCGAACCATCCTCCGGTCATCGACCCTAAAACAATGGTTGACGCGCCGCCAAGTGTAAGAAGCATGCCTGCGCTTTTATAAAGAGAATAGTATTTGCCTGCTCCTCTTAAAATAGAAATACCCAAGACCAGGCATATCAGCCCATACATGGCATCAGTTATCATAAGACCGAAGAAAAACAGGAATGTAGGAAAAATAAGCACGGTAGGATCTATCTCATCATACTTTGGCGATGCATAAAGCTTAACCAAAAGCTCAAAATGCTTTAATATCCCGGGGTTGTCAAGTTTCACCGGAAGTTTTTCAACAGGCTCATCAGGTTCCGATATTTCAGAAAACACCAGACCGTCACAACATCTTTTTATTTCGCTCACAACAAAATCCGCCTTTTTTTCAGTAACCCAGCCTTCAATCACAAAAGCAGCTTTCTGTTTTTGCAAAATTTGAATATATCTCTGCCCTGTCTCTTTCAATAAAAAGAAGTTCGCGCAGTCCCTTAAGCTTTGATCTCCACTTTTCGGCTGCTTTTCCGATTGCTTGCCTGCATTTTTCCTGTTCTGCATTAATTTCTACTATTCTTCCATCTATACCGGCAATTACAGAGGTCGGGGTCCCTTTAAGGCTTCCCGGGTTTATTCTCTCCACATCCCACTTGCGAAGAAGCGACAGGACCTCATCTTCATCTTTTAAAAGGGATATTACAAGTATACAGGAATCTGTATCTGACACAGCAGTCTCAGCAAAGAAACAGATACCGCCTGCGACCTCTTCGATCTCAGCCTTAAGCTGCGAAAAATCTTTCTTCCCGGCAATCCCCATCACCGCATTAACAAAAGGCCCCTCTCCCAGAACCTCTACGGAAAAATCAAGAGAAGTTATCTTCTTTAGTACCTCTGAATGCATAGAAAGCTCTGATTTTTCATTTTCCATGTTTTCAAGCCGCTCAAGAGGATCAGAGATTAAAGCCTCAGCTGATTCAGAAGCCATTTTCACTTCCGCAAACAGCTTCTCACCGGAAATATCCTCTACAGATATTTTTTCCGGAGGAGCAGGTGCAAAAAGCATCTTTAAAAAGCCCTCTTCCTTTTCCGGCACAACCATGGAAAAAACATCCAGCATCCGGTTAACTGACATCATCTGGGTGGTTATCCTGCGTACGTCAGAAGATGCGGGGTGTGCGATCAGAAGGTCTTTCCACTGGTCTTTAGAAAGTTTTTCCCTGAAATCAGTAACCTGCAGCGCACCCAGCTCATGAAATCTTTTTACGGTTTTTTCCTTCATAGACCCATGCACTAAAAAGCGGGCCCTCTTCATTCGTTCGGGATAAAACATTTATGCCTCTCCTGTAACCTGACTTACAATTACCTTTGCAGCAGAAGTAATTTTTCCTTCTCCGCTTAATTTAATTGCCTTTGACGCTTCGATACCATCTTGAATGATCTTTTCAGCCTCAGCCTGGGCATCAGAACATGCTTTTTTCATCATCTCCTCAGCCTTGGCCCCGGCATCATCAGAAGCTTTTTTAATTATATCTTTTGCATCCTGTTCTGCTTTAACCAGCATTTCCGCAGAGTTTTTTTTAGACCCGTCAATTTGCTCAACAGCCTTTTTTTCAGCTTCTTTTATTTTGTTGAGAGAATCAATCATATGGTTTGTACCCCCTGAATTTCTCTAATAGATAATATATTTTAGCTGTAACATCAACAGTTTATACTATCAAAAAAAAATCTTTGAAATCAAGAATTATTTTATAATAGTCCATTATTTTAAACTTCAAAACATATAATTAGCCACGAAATAACATATTTAACTATAAATCAATTTTTATCTGATTTTTAATCAATAATAAATTATAAACAATAAAAATATGCTGATTAGATTTCGGATTAAACCGGTTTAGGTAAATGGTTATGAGAGTCATAAGACATATCACCAACGGATACCTAAATATCAGGAAAAAAGACAAAAACAAAAAGGCAGGGTATAAACCCTGCCTTTTTGTTAGTAAAATAATATTAAGACCACTATTAATTTCGGTTTTTATTCTTCCGTTTCTGAACCCCCCATAAACTCAGGCATTGTCAGACCTTCACCGTGATCAACACCTTCCCTTTTTATAATCTTCAGCACAGTCATGAAAAGGATCTTCATGTCCAGCATGAATGAATAATTATCAACATACCACACATCAAACTTAAACTTTTCTTCCCAGCTTATCGCATTTCTGCCGTTAACCTGTGCCCAGCCGGTTATTCCCGGTTTCACATCATGACGCCTGGCCTGTTCAGGACTGTACCTCTCAAGATAACGTACCAGAAGCGGCCTTGGCCCCACAATGCTCATATCTCCCTTTAAAACATTAATAAATGTCGGAAGTTCATCAAGACTTAAGGACCGCATAATTTTGCCCAGCGGCGTAGTCCGCACTGAATCAAACTCCGCGGCATGCTCCCCTTCTTTAGGAACCGTCATGGTGCGGAACTTATAAAGGAAAAAGGGTTTCCCACCGAGACCCGGCCTTTCCTGTCTGAAAAAGACCGGACGTCCCATAGTAATAAGCACAGCAATATAGACACACAAAAGCACAGGAAACAGGATTAAAAGAGCAGTAAAAGAAAAACAGATATCAAATAATCGTTTAATCATTTTTTTTAAGATCTTTCCTTGCAAAGCCACAATAATTAATAATAAGATGGCAAAGAAAAAAGCTTCAAATTCAAGGCGCGCAAATCCGAATGAATGAAGCGTACTTACTGTACGCTGGAGTGACTGAGGATGCAGCGCAACGACGAAGTTGGACTTTTTACGAAGCTATCACTCAAACATAAGCGGGATCCTGTCCGCCACCAAAAACCCCTTTTTTGTCGAAACAGCCCTGCTTCCCTTTATTTCTATCAGGTTCGATTCTATCAGCCTATTAAGAACGATTTCAACCTTTTTATATTTTCTCAAGACCTCAAGCTCTATTCCTTTTTTTGTCCTGAACCCTAAAAAAAGCGCCTCTAAACTTTTTTCTTTTTCACCTATTTTCTCTTCTTCTTCAACCGGCCTACACTCCTTATTTAGCTCATCAATATATTTTTCAACAGATGAAAAGTTCCACCATCTCATATCATCATTAAAAGAATGGGCTGACGGACCCAGCCCGAGATAAGGAATATGCTGCCAGTATTTTTGGTTATGGGATGAAAAAAGATTTTCTGATTTTGCAAAATTTGAAACTTCGTAATGAATATACCCTTTTTCCTCCAGCATGTCAGAGGTTAACAGGAAAGATTCTTCCTCTTCAACATTAAACGGAACCTCCCCGTTCTGTTTAAGCATAAAAAACGGGGTGCCCTTCTTTACGGTGAGCTGGTAACAGGAAAAATGCTCCGGAGAAAAGACAACGCCCTTTCAAGGTCTTTATCCATCCGACTTTTCCCTGACCCGGAACAGCATACATCAGATCAATACTTAAATTTTCAAACCCAGCGTACTTCTAATATCTTCTACTGCTTTTTCCGCCTGTTTTGCCGTATGTCTTCTGTTAAGGAACCTTAAAACATCATCATCAAAGGACTGAACACCAAGACTTATCCGGTTAAAACCAAGCGCACGAAAATGCTTAAGCTTTTCAGGGGTTAAATCTCCGGGGTTAGCTTCGATCGTTATTTCGATATCAGGAGCAAATGAAAAATTATTGCGGACAGATTCCATCAGTTTTTCAAGATCATTATTGGAAAGAAAAGAAGGCGTTCCCCCCTCCAAGGTATAAAGTATCAAAGTTGTTTAGAACGTCTTTATAAAAATGAATCTCTTTTTCGAGAGATTTTATCCAGGCAGGAATAAGAGTGCTGTCACCGGTCGAATAAAAATCGCAGTACGGACACTTTCCAGCGCAGAAAGGAACGTGGATATAAAGACCCGGTGATTTGTTGTTTGTATTCATGGGCAGGTTATTATTAAATCTGAATTGACAAACATCAAGATCTACACCTATCCTAAGAAAACATATTCATCATTTGACCTGCAGTCGCAGATGCTGCGCTCTTCAACCGCCCAAAGAGCTGTAGCGGTCAATATTTATCATTGACTCAAACGATGCAAAAGAAAAGGCGCCCGTTTGACCGGTTCCTAAAATAGGGATGCCCTCGTTTTAGGATTTTTTTCGGTCAGCGTCACAAACTCATCCCAACGTATCGGGACTCAGACATGCGCCGCCTTACTCCTCAAAAAATCCTAAACCTTCGGCACGGTCAAAATGGGGCTTAAATTTATACGGCCCTCTTTGAGGGCCACCCCAAAACCCTCTTTTACCAGAGGGTAAAATTTTTAAAAAATCGAAAATTTTACCCTCTGGTAATAGAGGGTTTTGGGGTGGCCCTCAAAGAGGGCCGTATAAATGTATAACCCATTTTGACCGT
>PVMK01147638.1_pt1 | contig 12365 bp, 10 predicted proteins | sample 1853481 | NCBI WGS metagenome assembly PVMK01 (sample SAMN08533507, study PRJNA380276) | Marine sediment metagenome, whole genome shotgun sequencing project. | reverse complement strand
TCAGCATCCGGATCAAATGAGCCGCTGACCAGTTCGGTAATAAGCCCTTTCTGGCGCCCTTTGCGCCGTTCGTAAATACACCTGACCAGATATTTTTTGAGCTCGCCGGCGCTTGAAAAATCACTGACTTTTACCGGTTTGAGCTTGGAGGCCAGCATCACTTCGGCGCGGGCCATCAACCAGCTTGAAAAATGATTGCGCCGGCCGTGGTAATACACGGATTCGTCCGGGATGGATGGCAGGATTTTCTCCATCTCGCGCAAATTGGATGCTCGGGCAATTTCCTGACCGTCCGGGAAGCGAAAGACAAAATCACCGAAACCCAGATAGTTTATAAAGAAACTGCGTATTTCCGAATGCAGGGTGGGTGAATTTTTATTCAAAAAAACGGCCGGGATTTTTTCGGCCTGCTGCCGGTTGGATTCTTCCGAGCTGAGGTTGAGAAGCGGCAGATCGGGATCATCCTGCCGGATCATGGACAGCAGTGAAACACCGGCTTTGTCATCTATCTGTCCGTTTTTCGGAAAGCGGACGTCCGAAAAAACACTGAGCAAGTATGGCTGGTATTGCCGGTAAAGATCGAGCGCTTCTTCATAATTTTCGGCCACCAGAATTTTGGGCCGGGCCCGCATCCTGAGAATTCGGTGTTCATCATTGACCGACTCTTCCATCACGGCCTGGGTTTGGGTGACGATTTCCTTATAGAGCAGCGGCAGCAGCGATGAATAATAGATGGGGGAATCCTCTACCAGGATGATGACTCTGACCCGGGCGCGCTGGGTGTCATAGGCCACGTTCATGCGATCTTCCAGATTTTTAATCATTGCCAGCAGCAGATCGGTATTGCCATTCCAGACACACCGGCGATCAATTGATTTGCTATCGGCATATTGCCTTTCGAGAAGGTGCTTGCTGGTGTTTTGAATCATTAAATAGATCGGAAGACCCGGATGGATCGCTTTTATTTTGCGGCCCAGAATATCGGCGTCCATCTCATCGACCTGGGGCATGGTGATGACCAGATCGAAATTCTTCCTGGACAGGATATCGAGTGCTTCCCCGGCAGTCGATACCCATGTGAGCATGGGGGGACGCGAAAGATTCAGCCCCCGATATTCATGGATGATTCTTTCCGCCAGGCGGCCCTCTTCCTCCATGATAAAGGCTTCATAGGGGCTGGAAATCAGCAGGATCTCTGTGACCTTTTGCGCCATGAGTTCATGGAACACTTTGAAAGAAAGGTCAAAATCATCCGAATTGGGCATGGTATCCGTGTACATGGTAGACTCAATATATGACCTTCGCGCGATTATTGCAATATGCTCGATGCTGGAAAGAAATGGTAGAAGGTATAGGGTATAAGGTGTCAGGAATTCGGAAGTTGGAATGCGGAATGCGGAAAATAAAAAAGAAAAAATTGTTTTATAGGTTCAATTGGTTGGATTGGTTTTATTGGTTTTTTATTAACCGCAGATTTACGCTGACAACCGCAGACAAGTTTTAATTTAAAATGAATAACATCATTGGCCTTACGCCTTTAGCCCTGAGCCGTGCGCCTTAAATTTTTCATTCAGCTTTTAGTCCTCATTCCGCCTTCCGCATTCCGACTTCCCACTTCCCGTCATTCCGCCTTCCGCATTCCCACTTCCCGTCATTCCGACTTCCGCATTCCGACTTCCGAATTCATAAAATTTTCCCTGCCGGGAATCTCTTTTTTCCAGGGTGTCTTTGATTTTTTGCAGGGTTTCAGATTTTCTCAGCGACCACTGCGGCGCCACAAGCTCGTCAGGGTGCGGATCCCCGGTCAAGCGCTGGATCACCATTTGCGGCGGAGACACTCAAGGAAATCACACACCCAATCAACATATTCTTGCTGTTCCAGACATCTAAATTTACCCTGCCGATAGAGAGCCTCAAGAGGCGTTCCTTTTACGACATAGAGCAAATGCAGCTTGACGCCATCAATACCCAGATCAGCGATGGTTCCGGCTGTGTGAAGTATGTCCCTTGCGGTTTCCCCGGGAAGCCCCAGAATCACGTGGGCACAGATCTTGATGCCCCTGTTTAAGGTGGCCCTGACCGCATCCTGGAAACATTGGACATCGTGACCCCGGTTGATCAACTCAAGGGTTTTGTCTGCAGCAGACTGCAGCCCGTATTCGATCCAGACCAGGTGATGCCTGGCATAATCCTGCAAAAGGTCCAACACCGGTTCATCGACACAATCCGGACGCGTTCCGATGGACAGGCCCACCACACCTTCCACCGCCAGAGCTTCGTCGTACAATTGTTTGAGCTTGTCTGGGGGTGCATAGGTATTGGAGAACGATTGAAAATAGGCCAAAAATTTTTTAGCCTTGTACCGCCGGGAAAGTGACTGTTTCCCCTGCAAAAGCTGTTCGGTTATTGTCAGCCCGCGGTTGTGGGCACCGGTTCCGGATCCGCGGGCATTGCAGTAGATGCATCCTCCGGTGGAAATCGTACCGTCCCGGTTGGGACAGGAGAGTCCCGCATCAATCGATATTTTCTGGACCCGGCAACCGTAGATTGATCGAAGGTAGGTGTTAAAGTCGTAGTAGCGTGATTTCATTTTTGTTAGCCAAACCTTGACCGTTTTATGTGTCGACAGTATAATAAAAAAAATCACAAATCCCAAGCACCAAAGCTAAGGGTTTCAGGTGTCAGCGCCGCAGCCGGCCAAAAAAACGGCCGGTCAAATCGAAAAAGAAACTTTTTAGTTTCACATGAGAGTTGCTGGGAGCGGATTTAGCTCGTTCTTTGGTTCGTCCTCGTCCTCGTCCTCGTCCTCGACGCCGTTGCTCTTTTTTCGATTTCGAGGACGAGGACGAGTACGACGACGAGGACGATTGGAGCATCTTTGAACTTGCGACACAGAGATGAAGTTTCATATGAGAGGTAAATGAATGCGGAATTCGGAAAAGGAAATGGTTGAATGTCTGATTTTCATATTTTCCGCATTCCGCATTCCAACTTCCGCATTCCTTGGTACCTGAAACCTCTAAATATTAATACCAAAATAAACGGCTACTGACAACGGACCACTCACAACAAACGGACCTTTATGTCCTTTTATTCCAAAAAATACGATATCATCGTGGTCGGCGCCGGCCATGCCGGGTGTGAAGCGGCGCTGGCAGCCGCCCGGATGGGATGCCGCGTTGTGTTGATGGCCATTGATCTCGACAAGCTGGCGGCCATGCCCTGCAGCCCATCAATCGGGGGCATGGCCAAGGGACAGTTGGTAAGGGAAATTGACGCCCTGGGTGGAGAGATGGCCAAAACCACCGATAAAACCGCCATCCACTACCGTACCCTGAACACCAAAAAGGGCCCTGCGGTTCATTCAACCCGAACTCAAAACGACAAGGTTCGCTATCATCTGGCCATGAAAGCGGTCGTTGAAGCTCAGCCGAACCTGGATCTTAAACAGGCAAAGGTGCAGCGGCTGGTCGTTGAAGATAACTGCGTTATCGGCGTCGAGGATAATACGGGCTATGGCTACCAGGCGCCAGCTGTCATTTTAGCCACAGGCACCTTTCTGAGCGGCTTGATCCATATCGGGTTTAATTCCATTAAAGCCGGCAGAGCCGGTGAATTCGCATCCTATGGTCTGGCCGCCAACCTCAAAGATTTGGGCTTCAGGCTCGGGCGGCTGAAAACCGGCACCCCCCCCAGGCTTAAAAAATCGAGCATCGATTTCAGCAAATTCAGCATCCTGGATGCCGACCCGGAACCCACACCGTTTTCAACTTTTACCGAAAAGATAACCCTGCCGCAGATGCCCAGCTACATCGGGCACACCTGCCAGGCAAGCCATGACATCGTGCGCAAAAACCTCGAACATTCAGCCCTTTACGGGGGAATCATAAAAGGAACATCGGCACGCTACTGTCCATCTTTTGAAGATAAGATTGTTAAATTTCCGGAGCGCGATCGGCATCAGATTATTCTTGAACCCGAAGGTTTGGATACGGAAGAAATCTATGCCAGTGGCCTGGGCAACAGTTTACCTCAGGAAATCCAGATAGAACTGGTCCGGTCGGTTGAAGGTCTGGAATCAGCTGAAATCATGCGGCCCGCCTATGCCATCGAATACGACTATATCAACCCCATCGAGCTTAAACCCACCCTGGAAACCAAACTGCTGCCGGGACTTTTTCTGGCCGGACAGATCAACGGAACCTCGGGATATGAAGAAGCGGCCGCTCAAGGGCTCTGGGCCGGTATCAATGCCTCTTGCAAAGTGCAGGGCAGACCGGAATTTATCCTGGACCGATCCCAGGCTTATATGGGTGTGATGATTGACGATCTGGTCACCCGCGGCACCCGTGAACCCTATCGGATGTTTACCAGCCGGGCCGAATATCGTCTCATGCTGCGGGAAGACAACGCTGATTTGCGTCTAATGCCGGTGGGGCATGAACTCGGTTTGATTGATAATGATACCCTTAAAGAACTGCAGGATCGCAAAAAACAGATTGACAGGGAAATCCAACGGGTCAAGCAAGTTTTCATCAAACCGACCGCCGCCGTAAATGAATACCTTCAGCACCGGGAAACAACGCCGATTCGTCACGGCACTGCCCTGGAGCAATTGTTGAAGCGTACTGAACTGGACTACGAGATGGTCAAGACCTTGTCCCAAAGCCCCGATGACATCCCCAAACCTGTTGCGCGGCAGGTGGAAATAGAAGTCAAATACGAGGGTTATATTCAAAAACAACTCCGGGAAATTGAGCGCTTTAAAAATATGGAGAAAATAAAAATTCCGGTGGACTTTCAATTTTCAGCAGTTCACGGATTGTCCAATGAATTAAAAGAAAAGCTGGCGAGCATCAAACCAACGTCTATCGGCCAGGTTTCCCGCATTGAAGGTATCACACCGGCAGCGATTTCGGTGCTGATGGTCGCGCTAAGTGCAGCTGAGAAACAAGCCAGACATTTATAAATTATTGGTTTTTAATTAAATACCGGTATTCTTGACACTGCATGCTATACACCTTATTTTAGATGGCAAAAAACCAATATTAAGCAGGACAAAGGGGTTCATTGAGTATGTCCGAAGACTATTACAAACTCCTTGGTGTCAATAAGGGAGCCAGCGATGCTGAAATTAAAAAAGCCTACCGCAAGCTGGCGATGAAGTACCACCCTGACCACACCAAAGGAGACAAAAGCGCTGAAGAAAAATTTAAAAAAATAAGTGAAGCCTATGCTGTTTTGAGCGATAAAGATAAGCGCAAAGAATACGATACATTTGGCTCAGAAGGCTTTCGTCAGCGTTTTTCCCAGGAAGATATTTTTCGAGGTTTCGATTTCGGTGATATCTTCAGGGAATTCGGATTCGGCGGCGCTGATTTTTCCGGTGCCAGGGGTGGCGGAAGACGATTTAATTTCGGAGGCGGACAACAGCAGGCCCGTGTAAAGGGTTCGGATCTGGTTTACGAGCTGCCTTTGACATTGCGCGAGGTTGCCACCGGTGCCTCCAAAACTGTATCGTTTCAACATCAGGGCCGTGGTGAAAATCTGACAGTAAAAATCCCCAAAGGACTGATAACCGGCAAACAGGTGCGCCTGGCAGGCAAGGGAAATCCGAGTCCCTATGGGGGTCCTCCCGGCGATCTTTATATTAAGTCGAAAGTGCTCGATGACCCGACCTTCAGTGCCCAACAACATGATCTTTACCTGATTCAGACGTTGAAACTCAGTGAAGCGATTTTGGGCGTCACCGTATCGGTACCTACCATTGACGGCAAGCAGCTAAGCCTCAAAATTCCACCCGGCACCAAGCATGGGACCAAGATGCGATTATCCGGTCATGGTCTGCCGGTCATGCAGGACGGCAAAAAGGGCGATCTTTATGTCCGCATTCAAGTCAAAATCCCCCAAAATCTCACAAAAGAGCAAAAAAAACTAGTTGAAGATTTGGCGGCCACCGGGCTGTAAGGAAGCAAAATTATTGACAAGATGGCTCATTCGAGATAATCTAGAATACAACGAGTATCAATGAATTTATAGTTATCGTTGAATAGTTGACGGAGGCGTGTACTTCTGATTGATTTCCTAATCGCCGTTTTCTTTTTGACTATTTGAGGGTGCCTAAAAGCAAATGGGGTAACAAATGATTATTTCCTGCAACGAGTGTGATTCAAGCTTCAGTGTCGACGACAGTTTGATTAAAGACACCGGTTCCAAGGTCAGGTGTTCAAAATGCAACAGCGTATTTACGGCCTATCCGCAGCCGCTTGAAACCGATGAAGGCGAAGATTTGAGCCTGGAAGGTCTCGACGCTTCATTGGCGGATTTAGAAGAAGATGACGGATCTATAGAATCCGAAGGCTTGTTGGATGAGCTTGAACTTGATCTGGATGATTTCGATGACGCACTGGGTGAAGATGCCGGACTGCAATCCCGAAGGCCTGGCAGATGATACCGACGGTGAACTCGAACTTAATTTAGATGAAGACCATGACTCCGACCTGGATATGTCCGACGAGGTAGATGCCGGTGATGAACTGCCGGATTTAGGTGAACTTGAAGATTTGGCCGGCTTGGACGACGACTCGTTGCTAATGGATGATACTGAGGAAGGGCTTGAAGATCTCAACCTCGATATGGAAGCAGAGACGGATGACGACGAAGCGCTCGAGGGTGAACGATCTTGAGCTGGAGGGCGATGAGGAACTTGATATATCCGATCTGGATCTTGATGATACCGATGAGGCCGAATTGGAAACCGAAGCCGCGGCAGATTCAGAGGACCTTGGTTTCGGTCTGGATCTCGATCAGGATGACCACGCCCCGGCGGATAAAGAAATGGCCGAAACCGATCTATCAGTCGAAGATGCTGATGAACTGGACTTGTCGGATTTAGGGCTTGAGATGGACGATGCCTCCGCATCGGACGATACAGCGGCGGCCGCTTCCGATGATCTCGATCTTGCTCTGGAAGAGGAAACACCCCGGTGAGGCAGAGATTGCCGATGCCGGGGCGGAAGTCGAAGATGCCGATGAACTGGACTTGTCGGATTTAGGGCTTGAGATGGACGATGCCCCGGCTTCTGACGATTCAACGCCTGCCGCATCAGATGACCTTAAGCTTGATCTGGATCTAGAGGAGGAGGCAGAAGCCATCGCCGGCGGTGAGGAGACCGACGCCGATGAACTGGATCTATCCGATCTGGAAGAAATTATAGATTCCGAAGAGACTCCGGCATCCCAGGCTACCGGGGAAGATACCATAGAGGACCTCGAACTTGATCTCGATTTGGAGGCTGAAGTCGGCGCACAAGCAGCCGAAACCGTCGGGGCCGAAGACGGTGACAATGAGCTGGATTTTTCAGATCTGGAGCAAATGCTCGAAACTGATGATACACCGACAGCTGAAGCGGAAACTGGCGATGCTGCCGATGAGTTGGATCTTCAATTCGATGTTGATGACCAGCCTGCCGGCGGCGCCGATGCCTTGGCGGCGGCTGATGTCGACGAACCCGCGCAGGATAATGATCTATTAGATATTGAACAAATGTTGGAACAAAGCGACGATATGATGCCTGATATGGAGGGCGAAGAGGAGGATTTATCACTAACGATGGAGGCGGCGCTTGATGATGCAGCCCAAGGTACCGAAGCCGATCTTGATTTTGATATCGAGAGTGAACTCCAGGAAAAAGAGGACATTTTTGATAGCGGTGAAATTACCGATGACCAGCTGGAATCGAATCTGCTGGATTCCGATGATGTGGATTTTCTGGATGCCACCGGGATCCCGGATGACTCCCAGCCGGCCGATGTCGGGACAGATGAATTTGCAACGGATGCTTTTTCGGATGAGAGCGATGGGTACGGTCAGACGGATGTTTTGCCGGACTCCGACGACGAAGTGCCGGAACCACCAGTAAAAGCCAAACCCGCCAAATCACGGTCGAAAAAGCCCGTTTTTGCCGTATTAGTGCTCCTCATACTGGCCATTGGCGTTTTAATTATCCCCAAGAGCCTGGGAATAAAAATTCCCTATATTAGCGACATCAAGATTCCTTATATCAGTGATTTAGACATTAAGATTCCTTACCTGAGCGATTGGCTCAACCCTCAAGCGCAAGATGTCGTCGGTAACCTTAAAATCACACCCTTGGGTCGGACAATCAGTGCTAAATTTGTTAACAATTCCAAAGTTGGACGCCTTTTTGTCATCCGCGGCAAAATCAAAAATGATTATGATCACCCGCGCAGCTATGTCAAGGTAACCGGCAAGCTTTACAAAAAAGGACAAAAATTAGCCAAATCGGCAACCGTTTATTGTGGCAATGTAATTCCCGAATCGGAGCTCACCAAGTTGAACATCGCCACCATCAATAAGCGAATGAAAAATAAATTCGGAGATAAAAGATCGAATTTAAAAATTAAAACAGGAAAAATTGTCCCGTTTATGATCGTATTTGATAAGTTGCCAAGTAATCTCGACGAATACACGGTGGAAGTGGCCGGCTCCTCCATCTAGAAACATAGGGCGGTTTAGCTGACAACCCGTTGGTAAGAACAAACCAGCGGTACAACGAACATCTGCTTAAGGTTTCAGGTGTCAGCAGCATAAAGGGAGATCACTTACTTTGCCCCGCGAAACGCTTTTCGGTTTCAGCGGGGTTTTTTTTTGTGAATAAAAATTCTGCGGAATGGTAGAAAGCTGATTTTCAGCTTGACTAAGCAATTCTTGATTAGTAATAAATAAGTTTACTAAAACTCTCAAACAGCATGTGAAAACTGTGGCGATGTAGCTCAGTCGGTTAGAGCATACGGCTCATATCCGTAGTGTCCGGGGTTCAAATCCCTGCATCGCCACCATCTCAAATCAATCCCCATATCCAGGTATCTTTCTCGAAACACCTTCGTCTGGTCTGCGTCTCTTATCATTTTAACTGTTTAAATTCGAAAATCGAATATCGAATGACAAAAATCCCAAACCTGTATGGATTGGAGAAACGATGTTATGTATCAGTCCGTCGGGAATATTCTCTCGGCCTCCAAATAATGGAATCCGATATCCCGTCTTAGATCCAATCGATTGCCGTTGGCGTCTTCCCGTGGAATTACTCTGATCTTTCCGTTATCAAAGGCCGACAACAACTTCTTCCTGGAACGATCGGCGGCCTCCCCGCGACTTTCTTCGGATTTGACCGTCAGGTTGGTATTTAAAAAAGCCACACGGGTCCCGTCGGATTTAAAGCTGTTGTCCCCCGGTGCGCACATCATGGCTGAGGGAATCACCTGAATGCCTTTGCGCTTCATATATTTATAATCGATTTCTACGGGCTCGCTCCTGGTGCACGACCAGGGGTATCCCTTTTGACCGTCCGGTCCGCCGGGCCCGGTTACCAGAGCCGAACAAATGGCCAACTGGTCCGTTCTTACCTCCGGCTGCACTTCATTCAAATTTCCCTCCAGGGCCGCTTTGATAAGGACACCCAGGTTTCTCAAGCGCCGAAATACCGGCTGGGCTTCGGGTTCACCGGGCCGTATGTTTATTTCAGACACCCGTATCGTTGTTGGACGCATGCTGTTGTCCAGCGACACAAAACAGCCCGGATATAAAACACAGGGCCGTAAAATTTTTCTTGCCCTCATCGCCTGAATTAAAGGTCTGGCAATCACATTGCCTGCCATTTCAATCAATTCCGGCGTTTCCAGGGGATGGGGAGAAACAGCTCCCATTCCTCCGGTAATCGGATTGTTCTTGCCTGGCGGGCCCTCAAACCGTTCCGGATAATCCATGGCCGTAGGCAATATTTGAAAGTTGCCGTGTTTATCAACCAGAATCGTAAAGCTTATTTCCACGCCCGACATCAAAGACTCTATTAAAAGGGGCCAGGTTCCCTGGCTGCCATACATTTTTTTATAGCTGTCTTTGTAGTCTTTAATCAGTTCATCGTATACTTCCCTGATTTCCCAGGAATTCAAGATGATTCGAGCACCTTTGCCGCCTGCGCTGTAAGGATATTTCAATACCGCGCCCCCATTTTCATGGATATAACTCAAGCAGGTCGACAATATGCCTGGATAGTCTTTGGCATCCACCTCATTCCAGGAAGCAGCCACGGGTATACCCGCATCACGACATAGCTTTTTGCATTCTAATTTATCACCTTCAATGAACGCACCTTCCCTGCTCAATCCCAGGATCTGATCACCAAATCCGGCCTGCTCAACGGCATCCACCAGACCTTCAAACAACAGTGCTTCCGGCATGGGTATCACATAATCTATTTTTTCTTCCTTTAAGGCAGTCAGAATTGCATTCAGGTAATCTTCGACGGAGTTACTGGCGGTGGCGACAAACTCCACCGGCCAGTTCATAATTTCGCAAAATTTGGGCATCGATGGGGTTCCCCGAACAACAATGCCTCTAAACATTTCGTCATAGTTGTCGCTTTTTGCAGTAGCGGTCACCAAAGCAGCCAACAACGTTCTTCCATCGGTTCCGGCAAAGGCAATTTTCTTCATACAGATATTCCTTTTTCAATATTCAATCTAAATTTGTCAATCGTCAATTGCTGATGGTCCATCTCCTTATCAAATTATAGCCCTAGGGGTCAATTATAAGTTTGGGGAAACACAAAAGAGCGAATACTGAAACCCAGCCTAAAATTTTATATTTTAAAAAGGTCACCAAGTATGGTATATTTTGTTTTATTATGGACAAATATTGAACTTGGAATTGTGGAATCATGATTCGGGTTTCTTCCTTTTTCCCAAATCCTAACCCGATGAACCGGGAAATGCCAAAAATGCGCTAAAATGCCTAAAGTGCCTAAAATTATGGGGTCGCTTCGCTCCGTCTTTTGTATAAGTTGTTGACGCTGGCAGTATGGAAGGCCAGAAATCAGAACAATGAAATGACAACTTGGCGTGAGTTTCTATTTTTATAAAATAGATAGAATACATTTACCTGTCGAGAGCCTCTTGGCCGAACGGCTTTAGGCATTTTAGGCAATTTAGGCACTTTAGGCATTTCTTCGAACAGCTTCATATTTACATTAAAATATATGTTGCCACAAAAGGCACAAAATTCATTTTTAAGGCCCAAACCCGAGCTCGAAAAAATGTTTACAGGATTTTCCAAAATTATAGAAGAGCGCATTCGCATGGGCCCAGAAGAAGGGGGCATTTGATAACCTTGAAGGATCCGGCAAACCGCTGAATCTGGCAGACGACCGCCATATTGCTGAAGATCTTCGGCTGGCCCATAAGATTTTGAAAAACGCCAACTGCCTGCCGCCCGAAATCGAGTTGAAAAAAGAGATCCGGCGTACTGAAGATCTTTTGAGCGGAATGAAGGCTACGGCCGAAAAACATCGTACCTTAAAAAAATTAAACTATCTTATCATGAAGCTAAACGCGGTTAGAGATACTTCTATCGAGCTTGAAATGCCCCAGCGATATTCGCACAAGCTGGTAGAGCGACTTGAGTCTGCAAAAGAAAATAGAATTCATAAAAAATAAAGAGACACATTTTAAGGAATTAATCTCATGGGAAAACTCAGAGTCGCTCTTCTATCCGGTGGCATATCTCCGAACGTGAAGTATCGCTTCACAGCGGAGATCAAGTCTATCAGGCGTTAGATAAAGAAAAATACAATATTCAGCGCTATGATCCCAAAATCGATCTGGCCCGCTTGATCGAAGATGCGGCCCGGATCGACATCGCTTTGATCATCTTGCACGGGCCCTATGGAGAAGATGGCACGGTGCAGGGTCTGCTTGATCTGCTCCACATTCCCTATCAGGGTTCGGGAGTTCTTGGAAGTGCGCTGGCCATGAACAAAGCCGCCACCAAGCAGATATACGAAAAGGCCGGTATTCCCGCCCCGCCCTATGTTATCTATAATCGAAATGACACCGTGGATACAGATGCCTGTGCAAAACAACTCGGGTTGCCCCTGGTGGCCAAACCGGTGATCGGCGGGTCAAGCGTCGGGATGTCAATCGTAAAATCCGCCGCCGATCTGCAAAACGCCGTCGAAAAAGCCTTCACCTTTGACAGCACGGTTATGGTCGAAGCCTACATTGACGGCATAGAGCTTACCGGGAGCGTCATCGGAAACAGGGAATTGGAAGCGTTTCCGATTATCGAAATCATACCTGACAAGGATCATGAATTTTTTGATTATGAAGCCAAATATACCGCCGGCATCACCCAGGAAATATGTCCGGCCCGCATCGATGACGAATTAACGCAAAAGGCACAGGCCTATGCCAAAACTGCCCACCAGGCTTTATTTTGCAGGGGTTACAGCCGGACCGACATGATACTTCAAGACCGACAAATTTATGTCCTTGAAACCAACACG
>PVMK01165248.1_pt1 | contig 12366 bp, 14 predicted proteins | sample 1853481 | NCBI WGS metagenome assembly PVMK01 (sample SAMN08533507, study PRJNA380276) | Marine sediment metagenome, whole genome shotgun sequencing project. | reverse complement strand
GCGAGCGTGGCGACCTGACCATAGGTGGCCACGCGTCCGCGCGGGATGCGCCGCACCACCGCGTAGATCCGGTCGTAGTTGTTTCCACTCTGCTCCACCGCCATCAGTTTGGCGCAGCCCGATCCGACCGGCGAGCCCGCGGGATATCCGCTTGGTGCGCGTCGGCGCTACGCTGGACCAATCGTGAAGCGCGAAGCAAAAGCCCAGAAAATCCAGGTGCAGCTCGACGAACTCTATCCCGAGCTCAGTGTGCCGCTTAGTCATGAGGATCCCTACACGCTGCTGATCGCAGTGCTGCTCTCCGCGCAGTGCACGGATGTGCGCGTCAATCAAATCACACCGAGGCTTTTCGCGCGCGCGTCCACGCCCAAAGCCATTCTGAAACTCTCGGTCGATGAGATTCGCGAGATCATTCGGCCCTGTGGGTTGTCTCCCTCCAAGGCGAAGGCAATTGCGGAGCTTTCGAAAGTTCTCGTGGACGAGCACGGCGGACAGGTACCGAAGACCTTCGAGGAACTCGAAGCGCTGCGCGGCGTGGGCCACAAGACCGCGAGCGTCGTGATGGTGCAGGCATTCGGGGTGCCGGCCTTCCCGTCGACACCCACATCCATCGCCTCGCCGCGCGCTGGGGGCTCTCGCAGGCGAAGAACGTCGAGCAGACGGAGAGGGATTTGAAGAAGCGATTCGCCACCGAGACCTGGGGGCGGGTTCACCTGCAATTCATCTACTTCGGGCGCGAGTACTGCCCTGCGCGCGGCCACGATCTGACCGCGTGCCCGATCTGTTCGTGGGCGGCGTCGAAGGCGCGCATCGCGAGCGAGATGCGCGGCTCGCGCCAGGTGCGTTGATCGGTTCGCGCTACGCGCTCGCCTGGCGTTGATCGGTTCGCGCTACGCGCTCGCCTGGCGCTGATCGACTCGCGCTACCCGCTCACCCGGCGGTGATCGGCTCATGCCACCGCGCGCCGCGCGCTTCGAGGATCAGGTCCCGATGCGGCGGATCCGCAGGATCGGGTCTTCGGGGTCGCGCTGCCGGGAGAGATCGATCGCGCCTTCGATCGCCCAGAAGTGGTCGCCCTGCGGATCGACGAGCACCTGCGAGACATCCCAGCGTCTCGGTCCCGTGGACTTGATCAGCGTGCGTCTCGAATTGCGCGCGTCGGGCGTGAAGAGGATCTCCTCGTACTCCTCGAAGTAGGGCGCGAGGGCCTGCTTGAATCGCAGCGCGTCCCACGGGTCGTCGGCATCGTGATGGACGCACGCGGCGGCGGCCTCGAAGACTCCAGCTTTGGAAAGCGCGCGCACGAGGGCGTGGAGCTCCGAGCGCGCACGTGCCGCGAGCAGTGCGGGTTGCTGCGGCGAGATCGAATCGGCGGGCCTCGGCTTTTGGACTCTTCGGGTGTTGCGGTGGGGTCGCGAGGGTCTCCCAGGCGTCGATCAAGCTCGAATCGACGCGTTGGATCAGCGTGCGGAAATACGCGATCGCGTCGTAGACCTCGTCGGTCTTGGCGAATTCGGGGACCGTCTTCGCGAGCGTGCCAAGGACCTGGTTGAGGTAGCGCAGCAGCAGCCCCTCGCTGCGCGCGATCGCGTATTCGCGCGTGTAGTCGTCGAAGCTACGAAGGTCTTCGAAACATCTCACGCGCGATCGACTTCAGGTGGATGTTCTCCTCGCTGAACCAGGGGTGCGTCTCGACGAAGATGCGAAACGCCGCATAGACGAAATCCGCGTCCGGCTTGGGATGGGTGACGCGTTCGAGCTTCTCGATGCGTTCTTCGTAGGGAACCCGCTGCGCTTTGAGCTTCGCGATCAGCTCTGTCTTTTGCTTGCGGATCTGCGCGTAGAGGATCGCGCGGGGGTCTTCGATGATGGATTCGACGAGAGTCAGTAGCTCGATCGCGTAGTTGGGAGACTCCGGGTCGAGGACCGCAACCGCGTCGATGAGAAACGGAGACAGCGCGTGGTGCAGAGAGAAGTCGAACTGGAGATCCTCTGCAACTCTCACTTCGGGCCGGCCGTCGCGCCCGGAGGTGATCTCGACGATTTCTGCGCGCCGCAGCGATCGGAAGAGTTTGGCGGCGTGGCGGCGCAATTTGGCCTTCGAGGCGGGGCGTTCGTGGGAGCGGTCGATGAGTTCGATCACGCCCCGGTAACCGCGATCGGCGGGCGGCGCAGAGTCATCGCGCTGCAGGACGTTCACGATGATTCCGTGATCGATGTGGAATCGCGAGACCAGCGTTTCGGGCGGCTGGTGGATGAGTCTCTGAAAGGTGTCGCGGTTCCAGGAGACGAAGTTATGCGCGGGAGCTTTCTTCTTCTTGACGGCCTTGCGTTTCTTGCCGGACGCGGCCGCTTTCGTTGCAGCGCGTTTATTCTCGATTGCATACTCGGGCGCCTGACAGACCACGCTGCCGTGCTCGTCGAAGCCCTTGCGGCCCGCGCGTCCCGCGATCTGCTTGAACTCGCGCACGCTCAGGATCCCGATCTTTTCACCGTCGAATTTGAAGAGCTGTGAGAAGAGTACCGTGCGGATCGGGATGTTGACGCCCACGCCGAGCGTGTCTGTCCCGCAGATCACCTTGAGGAGGCTTTGCTGCGCGAGCTGCTCGACGAGCAAGCGGTATTTGGGGAGAAGGCCCGCGTGGTGCAGCCCGATGCGTGTCGGAGATAGCGCTTCACGTCCTTGCCGTACGGGGAGTCGAACTTGAAACCAGCGAGGGCGTTGTCGATCTCGCCACGCTCTTCTCGCGTCGTGATCCGCGCGCTCGTCAGGCCCTGCGCCTGCTCGGCGCACTGGCGCTGGGTGAAGTTCACGACGTAGATCGGCGCCTGCTCGCGATCGAGCAGCGCTTCGATGGTTTCGTGTAGCGGGGTTTCGCGATACTCGAAGTCGAGCGGCACGGGGCGCACTTCCGAATAGACGCACGCGACCTCGCGCCCGCTCTGCGTGCGCAGCTTTTCTTCGATCGCCGCGGTGTTTCCGAGCGTTGCGGACATCAGTAGAAAGACGGTTCGCGGCAGCAGCAGCAACGGGATCTGCCACGCCACACCGCGATCGCGGTCGCCGAAGTAGTGAAACTCGTCGAGTACCACGTAGCCGATCGGAGTCTGCGCGCCCTCGCGCAGCGCCATGTTCGTGAGCACTTCGGTCGTGCAGCAGATCAGCGGTGCGCTGTGGTTGATGCTCGCATCGCCGGTCAGCATGCCCACGCGCTCGGCGCCGAACAGCTCGCAGAACTCGAAGAACTTCTAGCTCGCGAGCGCCTTGATGGGGCAGGTGTAGAACGATCGCGCACCCTCGCAGAGCGCCTTGAAGTGCAGCGCGATCGCGACGAGCGATTTGCCCGAGCCCGTCGGCGTATTCAGCACGACGTGGCGCCCCGCCATGAGTTCGATGAAAGCCTCTTCCTGATGTGGGTAGGGGTCGAGGCCCACGTCCGCGAGCCACTCGACGAAGCGGTCGAGGATCTCGCCGGTGTCCTGCGTGCCGCCGCTCGGAATGCGCTCGTAGAGCGGAGCCGGGAGCTTTTCGGGAGGCGCTTCGCTCAAGAATCGCTCCGGCGGACTACCACGATCCGACCGATCAATTCCGCGGGCGGCTCGAAGTCGAGCTTCGACAACTCGATGCGCGGACCGACGCCCTGGAGGATCCGCGGTCCTTCCGAGGTGATGACGAAACCCTTGGCTCGAAGCGGCGCGAGCGTGTGCACGCGCTCCACCAGTGCATCGGGCTCGATCCCGTCCGCGACCGAAAACTCCTCGGTGACGAATTCCTCGTGGTGGTGGGGCTGGATGTCGGATGGCTCGCTTCGGCGCCGCTCGCGTACACCGTCCGGATCCGGCGGAAAGAGCAGCGCGGGATCGAGTTGCGCGTGAGTCGCGCCGACCAGCGGCGCGTCGGTTCAATCTCGCGCAGTGCAGCTTCGAGTTCGGGAATCGCTTGTGCGGCGACCAGGTCGAGTTTGTTGAGCAGCAGCAAATCCGCGGATGAGACCTGCTGTGCGAAGGTTCCGTCGAGGTCGCGCCCGTTGGCGAGTTGCTCCGCGTTGACGACGATCACCGTGACATCGGTTTCGATCCAGTCGGCGATCGGCTCACGCCAGAAGTTGAGCTGCACGTCGAACGGGAGCGCGACCCCCGAGGTTTCGATGATCACGAGATCGGGATTTGCGCGCTCGCGGAGCATCTGCAGGGTTTCGACGAGTTCGTCCGAGAGCCGACAACAAACACAACCGCCCGACAACTCGACGTAGTCGTCACCGGCGCGGTTGAGCAGTGCGCCGTCGATCCCGAGCTCGCCGAATTCATTGGAGACGACGGCCGCGCGGCGGCCGCTGCGCTGCGCGGCCGCGAGCAGGTGGCGCACGAGTGTCGTCTTGCCGGAACCCAGGAAGCCCGACACCACGACCACGGGAACTCGAGAATTGGCGCTCATCCACCCAAGCATAGAGCCCGCCGCTCCTGCTGCGTAGCTAAATAACCTCAGGGGCGGTCAGATTCGGCGCCGGATTCGAGAAGGTCCTCAAGCGGCCGCCCGATTCCCTCGATACAGGGCGCGGGTATCCGGGCGCTCGCGTTTCGCTCTCGATTCGTCGCTGCCTCGGTTCGCTCGATGGGTTCGCGCTCAAGCGGTCAAAGGACTGGCTCTAGCCGTGTTCACGCTCCCGCTGCTGCTGCTCGCGGGCGCTCGGATTCCCCCACTCCCAGCGACGCTTCACGCCAAGGCGGCGGCTATGGTCTCTGGTCGAGCCCCTTTTTGTCCTAGAAACCCTGTGAGGAGCCCCCATGATCGACCTCTACACCGCATCGACTCCGAACGGCCACAAAGCCTCGTGCACGCTCGAAGAACTCGAGATCCCCTACGAGGTTCACGCGATCGACCTCTCCACGTTGGCGCAGAAGAAACCGGACTTCACGCGGCTCAATCCCAACGGTCGGATCCCGGTGATCGTCGACCGTGCGGAAGACGATCTGCCGGTCTTCGAGTCGGGCGCGATCATGATCTACCTCGCTGAAAAAGCCGGCGTCTGCTGCCGACGGAGCGACGGGCTCGCGCGCGTGTGATCGAGTGGCTGATGTTCCAGATGGGCGGGCATCGGTCCGATGATGGGGCAGGCGAACGTGTTCTTCCGCTACTTCCCCGAGAAGATCCAACCCGCGATCGATCGCTACCAGAACGAGTCGCGGCGGCTGTTCGAGGTGCTCGACATGCGCCTCGCCGAAAGCGAGTGGCTCGGGGACGAATATTCGATCGCCGACATCGCAAACTGGTGCTGGGTGCGTACTCACAGCTGGTCGGGGGTATCGCTGGACGGGCCTCGATCACGTGGAGCGCTGGATGGGCGCGCTCCAACAGCGACCCGCGCTGCTCCGCGGGATCGAAGTTCCGGTTTCGCGTGAAGACATCATCGACGACGAGGAAGCCACCGAGAAGTTCGCCGAGAAGGCGCGGGACGATGTTGCAGCGCTAGCCAGCGAATCCTTCGGATTCGCTTTGCGGCGTTGCGCGATCCCCAATGGGACCGCGCTCCTGGCGGGCGAATCTTTCGGATTCGCTTGTGGCACCCGGACCTGTTCGGCCCCCTCTGGCCTGCGCTCGGGTCAGAACAGTGAGTAGCGGCTGCACACCCAGGCGGCGGCAATCGCCGCGAGCCAGGTTGCGCCGATCCACGCGGAAAGCAGACCGGGGTGGCCGTGTCTGCGGACTTCGAAGCGCACGCAACCGAAGGTCAGCACCATCAATCCCAACACAGCGAGCTGCGCGCCGATTCTCCGGTCGCGCACTGCGAAGATCAGCATCGGCGCGGCGAATGCGACGAAGTGCCCGGCCACGACGAGCACGATCGCCAGCAGCGACGTGTCGCGCAACGCGGGTAGGATCCAGCGGTCGACCCAGAGTTCGCCCTGGGGTTCCCGCGCGTCGTTCGGTTCGTCGGAATTCGCCATGAATCCTCCCTCGCGTGGGAGAAGATAACGGGCCATGCCCGGACGGCGCCCTATTCGACGACGTCTTCGGGCGCTGGATGGGTGCAGACGAGGTGGCGATCACCGTAGGCGTTGTCGATGCGCCCGACGGCGGGCCAGAACTTGTGTGCTCGCACCCAGTCGAGCGGATACGCGGCACGCTCGCGCGAGTAGGCGTGGTCCCACTCGTCGGCCGAGACCGCAGCTGCGGTGTGGGGCGCGCCCTTGAGCGGGTTGTCGATGCGATCGAGGCTACCGTTTTCGATCTCTGCAATCTCGCGGCGGATTTCGATCAGCGCGTTGCAGAAGCGATCGAGCTCGGCCTTCGATTCGCTCTCCGTCGGCTCGATCATCAAGGTGCCCGGCACCGGAAAGCTCATCGTGGGCGCGTGGAACCCGAAATCCATCAGCCGCTTGGCGAGATCTTCGACGCCGATCGCGGCCGAGGTTTCGAAATGCCGGCAGTCGATGATGAACTCGTGGGCGACCCGACCCGTCGCGCCCCGGTAGAGCACGTCGTAGTGGTCGGTGAGCCGCGCCGCCATGTAGTTGGCGTTGAGGATCGCGACCTGGGTCGCGCGCTTGAGGCCGGCCGCACCCATCAACGCGATGTAGACCCAGCTGATCGAAAGGATGCTCGCGCTCCCGTACGGGGCCGCAGAAACGGCGCTCTCGCCGTCGATCGGGTGGCCGGGCAGAAATTCGCGCAGTGATTCGGCTGCCGCGATCGGCCCCATGCCCGGTCCGCCGCCGCCGTGGGGGATGCAGAAGGTCTTGTGGAGGTTCATGTGGCAGACGTCTGCACCGATCGTTGCGGGTGAGGTCAGACCGAGCTGGGCATTCAGGTTGGCACCGTCGAGGTAGACCTGGCCGCCGCGCTCGTGGATCAGGTCGCAGATTTCCTTCACGCATTCTTCGAAGACACCATGGGTCGAGGGATAGGTGAGCATTAGTGCGCCTAGCGCGTCGCCGTGCTCATCGGCACGTGCCCGAAGGTCGTCGACATCGATATTTCCGTTCGAGTCGGTCTGAACGGCCACGCAGCGAAAACCCGCAATCACCGCGCTCGCGGCGTTGGTGCCGTGGGCGGATCCCGGGATCAGGCAGACGTTTCGCTGTACCTCGCCGCGAGAGTCGTGGTAGCGGCGGATCGCGAGCAGGCCCGCGTACTCGCCCTGCGAGCCCGCGTTGGGTTGCAGCGACACCGCAGGCAGTCCGGTGATCTCCGCGAGCCAGGTTGCGAGTTCGTCGAGCATCGTCGCGTAACCGCGCACTTGATCGGCGGGCGCGTAGGGGTGGATGCGGCTGAACTCCGGCCAAGTGATGGGCAGCATCTCGCTCGTGGCGTTGAGCTTCATCGTGCACGATCCGAGCGGGATCATCGACGTGGTTAGCGAGAGGTCACGCGCTTCGAGGCGGTGGATGTAGCGGAGCATCTCGTGCTCGGACCGGTAGCGGTGGAAGACGGGATGCGAGAGGAAGTCGCTTGTCCGCGTGAGTTCAACGGGAAAGGGAGCACTCTGCAGATTCGACGAGCGCCGCGGCGTCTACGTTCGGGCTTGTGTCCTGCGAGAAGGCTGCGATCAACTGCTCGACGTCGGCTGGTGTCGTGGTCTCGTCGAGCGACACGCCGAGACTACCGTTTCCGAAATCTCGCAGATTGAAACCGCGTTCGAGTGCGGCGGCGAGCACCTTCTCGGATCCCTTTCCCATTGGGGGTGACGCGTAGAGTGTCGAAGCGAGGTCCATCACCGAGCTTGCAGCCGATCGCGCGAAGCCCCGCCGCCAATCCCGCGGTGAGCGCTTGGATGCGCCGGGCAATTCGTCGGAGTCCTTCGGGCCCGTGGTAGACGGCGTACATGCTCGCCATGATCGCGAGCAGGACCTGGGCGGTGCAGATATTGCTGGTCGCCTTGTCGCGGCGGATGTGCTGCTCGCGGGTCTGGATGGCGAGGCGGTAGGCGAGATCGCCGTGCGCGTCGATCGAGACCCCGGCGATGCGGCCTGGAATCTTGCGCACGTTCGCCTGCGTGGTCGCGAGAAAGGCCGCGTGGGGTCCGCCGAAGCCCATCGGGACACCCAGTCTTTGGACGGAGCCGACCGCGATGTCTGCACCGAACTCGCCGGGTGGTGTCAGCAACGTGAGCGCGAGCGGGTCCGTCGCGACGACCACGGTTGCGCCCGCCGCATGCGCGCGCTCCGCGAGCGCGCGATGATCTTCGATGCGACCATCGGTCGCGGGATACTGGAGCAGGATTCCGCAGAGATTCTGGGATTCGAAGTCGATCGCGTCGACCGATCCGATGTGGAGTTCGATCCCCAGCGCACCCGCGCGTGTTCGCAGCACCCCGAGCGTTTGCGGATGACAGTCCGCCGCGGCAAAGAAACCGCGCTTGCGGCCCCGCGCGATCGCAACGCACATCCCGAGTGCCTCGGCGGCGGACGTCGCTTCGTCGAGCAGGGACGCGTTGGCGAGCGGCAGGCCCGTGAGGTCCGCGATCAACGTCTGGAAATTCAGCAGCGCTTCGAGCCGGCCCTGCGAAATTTCGGCCTGGTAGGGAGTGTACTGGGTGTACCAGCCCGGATTTTCGAGGATGTTGCGCTGGATCACCGGCGGAACGATCGCGTCGGAGTAACCCATTCCGATGCACGATCGGACCACGCGGTTCTTGGACGCAATTTCCCTGAGTCTTTCGATCAGTTGGAACTCGCCGGGCGGCGGGCCTTCGAGGCCGGTCAATCCCAGCGGCTCGGCGAGGCGGATCGCCGCGGGCACGGTGTCGCTGGCGAGCTCGTCGAGGCTCGCGTAGCCGAGGCGCTGGAGCATTTCTGCGATCTCGCGGTCACTCGAGCCGATGTGGCGGCGCTCGAAGGCGTCGCCCGGTTCGAGTCGTGCAGCTGGAGATTCAGCTGGGAGTCGTGGGCTGCTTTTGGTGTTTCGTTCGTCGTTCATCGGGTCTTCCATCTCGAGCCGAACGCCTCCGAATGAATCCGGAGGCCGGGTGGGCGGGCGGATGTCGCATGAGTGGACCGCATTTTAGCGGCTAGGTCGGCGGGTCTCGAAAATTTTTTCTGGCGGTGTGTTTTGGGCGCACGAGGGTTGCGCGGAGCTGGTTGGGCGAGGAGGCTCAGCTTCGAGAGAGCCGGCGGAACACATCCTCGGGTGACGTGCCGGCCGATTCGCCATTTTCGGCTTCGAAGCCCTTGACGGCCTGGGATAGCTCTCCACACACGCCTTCCGAGTTTTCGACGCCCCGCACCTGCAGCTCGCGCGGCAGGACCTGGTCGATGATGACGACCATCTGCTCCGGCGTGACTTCTTGGGCCGTCAGGCCCGAGGACTTCAGGGCCAGGCGGATGGTGCCGCGAGCCTCGAGATTCTCGAGGTCGCTGTGCTTCAGGAGCTCTGCAGCAACGAATTCAAATAGAGATTTGGACACGAAACACTTCCTCCCGGGTATCTTCGGACAAGCGTGTTCGGTACTCAACGTTTTTTCAAGTCGACGGCGTGGCGCCTTCGCCAATTTCGCGATTGAGCGACCTCGTGTCGCTGCTCCAGACGACAGGATGGGTGGATTCGAATTCCAGCGATACGCGATGAATCCGTCTCGACTTCAGCTTCCATTCTGGCCTCGGCTCCCATCTTGGAGTTACCTCCTATTTCTATAGATTCACCCCCTGACTTTATGGTTGTGTCCCCAAGATTGTGCTGATCGCGATCGACCCCTTTTGCAATCGGGGCCTTGGCTAATGGAAGCCGCCGTGAGGCCGGAAGTAGCTGCTGCCGCTGCGCAATCTTCGCGCCGAGCACAATCTTTGGGACACAACCTAACTTTATAGGTAGGGCGGACCCCGGCGGTCTCGATTCGGGTCGATCCGCACCTCGGGCGGAATCGTCGCGTGGGCTCTCCCGAGATGGTATTGGTCCGGGAGTGCTCGGCAGCAAGCCGTTGGGGGTGGCATGAGGGTCTTGATCACCGGGTGTTCGACGGGGTTCGGCCGCGCGGCTTCGATCGAATTGGCTCGGCGAGGTCACGAGGTGGTGGCGACCGCGCGCCGCCCGGAGACCCTGGCGGATCTCGACGTCGCTCTGAGGCTCGCCCTCGACGTCGACAGCGACGAATCGGTGAGCGAGGCGGTCGCGCAGGCGGGGGGAGTGGACGCGCCGGTGAACAACGCCGGTTGGAGTTGGCACGGTCCGATCGAAAAGGTCCCGCTTCAAGAGGTCCGCCGGATGTTCGAAACCAATTTTTTCGGCGCTGCGCGAATGATCCAGGCTGTCGCGCCGAAGATGCGCGCGCGGAAAAGCGGTGTCATCGTGAATGTGTCGTCGATGGCGGGGCGCGTGGCGGCGCCCCTGATGGGCTTCTACGCAGCGAGCAAATTCGCTCTCGAGGCGCTGTCCGAAGCGCTGCACCTCGAACTGGGCCATTTTGGAATTCGCGTGGTCGTGATCGAGCCGGGTTTCGTGAGATCGTCGTTTCGAGCGAATTCTACCCGCTACGGCACCGATGACGCCCCCTATGACGAGTTGCAGCGCGAGTGGGCTGGGTCGGACGACGCGCTGATCGGAGGAGAACGCCCCGGCCCGGAGATCGTCGGTGTCGCGGTCGCAGATGCCCTCGAGGGCAAACGACAAGACCTGCGCTGGCCCGTCGGGAAGGATGCCGAACTCGTCCTGAAGGCACGTGGCAGCATGGATGATGCCGCGTTCGAAGAGGCGATGCGGGGGATCGTAAAGCTGCAGTGGTAACCCGTGAAGAGCCGGGGTTTCCCGCTCGCTGCTCGATCCGCCGACCACGCTGGTGGCCGGCGTGGGGCTCGCGTTGCTGTTCGCGGGGCTCGAGGCATTGCCGCCTTGATATCGGCACGCAGCGATGCTGCGCGACTCGACGCAGCCTGGCGGCTCGATCGTTCGATCGTCTCCGCATCGCCGCGTGGCGTGACCGTGAGTGTGTCGATGCGGGGGAATTGAAGCTTCGGTGGTCGCCCGGGCAGGACCGCTGTCTATTGAGAGGGCGCCACTAGCCGGGGCCCAGTTGGCTCGCTTTCTACTGAGAGGGCGCCACTAGCCGGTGCCCAGTTGAATCAGCACGCAATCCCGCTCGGGTGCCCCGGCCGGATCATTCCCTCCCCGGGCGTGGTATAGTGCCTCGCGCGAATGCCGTCTCCGCATAACGTCCAAGCCGTGATGATCGTGATCTTCTTGTGGCTCGGCTGGCTCTGGCTGCAGGCGCGCTTCGGCATCGTTCGGAAGAACTCGATCTGGATCCTATTGGTAGTGGCCGTGCTCTCGCTGGCCGCGCATACCAACTACCTTCGCTACCAACGAGGATTGGATCGACGCGGTAGCGTGGATTTCTACGTCTACTACATCGGGCCGAAGTACTTCCCCGAACTTGGCTACCAGGGCCTCTACGACGCCCACACGATTGCGGATTACGAGGATGATTTTCGCGCCTACAGACCGATGGTTCCGGTGCGTTCACTCGATGACAATCGCCTAGTCCGAAAAGACAGCATCGTCGAGCGGAAAGATGAGATCGTCGGCTGGTTTACGCCGCTGCGTTGGCAGGAGTTCAAGGCCGACGTCGGTGTGTTTCGCGCGAACTATATCTTCGATCGCCGTGATTCGCGTTGGGCGCAGGATCACGGCTATAACGGCACACCGTTAACCACTGCGATCAACGGCATTCTTCTCCGGCAATCCTTCTTTTCGACTGAGCGATTCGTGCAATTCATGTCATGGTCGGACCTGCTGCTCGTAATCGGTGCGGGCGCAACCATCGCCTATCTGCTCGGAGCGCAATGGGGACTGCTTTTCGTAATCGTGTTCGGTGCGAACCCGCTGAACGACTACATCACGGTGGGTGGAAGTTATCTGCGCTATCTGCATTTCGTGTCGCTCGCGTTGGGTATCGTAGCCCTGCGCAAGGGGCATGGCGTGACCGCGGGTTTCCTATTTGCCGTGGCTACGCATCTGCGCATCTTCCCCATTCTCTTCGCGTCGGCTTTGCTACTCAGCGATCTACTTCGCCCCGAACGTCGACGCTTGCTCCTCGAGCGGCGGCGTTTCTATCTGAGCTTCGCCGCAGTGGGGTTGCTCCTTCTCGCGGGAACTTCGGCGCTGCGAGTGCCCGGCGAGCACAACGTCTGGGTCGAATTCGCAAAGAACACCCAGCTACACAGTAAGTCCTACTCGTTCAACTCGTCGGGACTCAAATATCCTTTCATGTACTCGGACGAAACGAACCACGAGGTGATGGCGAGCAGATCGAAGCCCATCGACTCGCGGGCCGAAGTGACCGCGAGGCTCTCACGGAATGCGGTCGGCTATCGCTTCGCTGCCGCTGCGCTCATCGCGCTTTCGATTCTCTATTTGCGGCGAGTCAGAGACGACGG
>PVMK01125202.1_pt1 | contig 12366 bp, 9 predicted proteins | sample 1853481 | NCBI WGS metagenome assembly PVMK01 (sample SAMN08533507, study PRJNA380276) | Marine sediment metagenome, whole genome shotgun sequencing project. | reverse complement strand
TGAATCGAATCGCGCCATTCCGGCGCCGTGAATGCTTCCATCGAGTGACACGCGGTCGTACAGAATTTCTCGGTGCCGGTCTGGTACATGACGATCTCGAAACCGATCATCCCGAACACGCCCAGTACGAACATGCACCACGCCCCGACCGGAATTCCGATCAGCCATTTGCTGTTCGGGTGACGCCAGAGTCGGCGCCAACGGCCTTTGCTTTTTTCCAGATCTTCCTGCATGGGTATACGGAGTCCCGATCACATTATGCTTTGTAATTTACCAGACCCAATTCTCTGATCAACTATGGTGGTTTTCGCCGCTACCCTGATGGTATATTTACTTTAATAATAAAGGTGAGCGGTCAGTATGAAGGGGAACACGCTTTTTTCAAAACCCGGGGCGATCCGGATTTTTCCGATCATCGGAGTATCGGTTCTCGCGCTGCTGCTCGCAGCATGCGACGATGGTGACCCCGGCCCACCAGGACCTCCGGGCGAACCCGGGCCTCCGGCCGGTATCGACATCGGCAACGCAGAGCAGATCGAAGCCGATATCAGCAGCGTCACGATCGCGAGTCCGCCGGTCGTCGTGTTCACGCTGACCGAGCGGAACGGTAACCCGGTCATGAATCTCCCGGCCAGCGCGATCAGTTTCACGATCGCAAAACTCGTGCCCGGCACCGACGGTAACGCGAGCGCATGGCAAAGTTATATCAACCAGATCGAAGATCCGGGCGTCGGGTCCCGGGGACGGAAGCGCAGCGCAGGCGACCACTGAGAAACGGCGTCAGCGGAACGCTGGTCGAGGATCCCGCGACGGGACCTACACCTATACGTTCGCGACCGATGTGGCCAACGTGACGGACCCGTTCCCGGTCGCCTACGACCCGAGCCTGACACACCGGGTCAGTTTCGAGATCAGGGGATTCGCGCCGGTCGACAACCCCGTCTATACGTTCCGGCCCTCGGACGAGCGACGACCGGGCTGTTTCTACCCGGACGATCGTCAAAGACCGGGACCTGCAATAACTGCCACGAAAACCTCGCGCTGCACGGGGGCGCGAGATTCGAGACGAACTATTGCCAGACCTGCCATAATCCAAGGTCCGCGGATGCCAACAGCGGCAACACGGTCGATTTCAAGGTCATGATCCACAAGATCCATCGCGGCGAAGATTTGCCGAGCGTCATCGGCGGAACCGATTACTGCATATACGGGTTCAACGACAACCCGCACTGCTATGGCGGCATCATGTTTCCACAGGAAGGTGGCGTCGTGTTTCCGCAGGACATCCGCAACTGCGAGAACTGCCACAGCGAGAACGACCCCGACACGCCGGACGCCGCCAACTGGTACCAGGTGCCCACTGTCGAAGCCTGCGGTTCGTGTCACGACGACGTCAATTTTGAGACCGGCGATAACCACCGCGGCGGCGCGAAGGGGAACGACAGCTGCACCAGCTGTCACAGCCCGGATAAGACTGGCGGACTCGGCGCTTATCAGAAACACCGCATCCTGACGGATGAGGACGCGGCGAAATACAGCCTGAATATCCTGACGATCGATTTCATGGGACCGGGCACGGCGCCGAGAGTCACGTTCTCGGTGACCGACCCGACCAACAACGACATGCCCTATGACCTCGAGAACGACCCCGACCTGACGAACGGAACCAGCAATCTGACGTTCTACATGGCCTGGGAAACGACCGACTATGACAATGATGGAAATCGAAACAGCGGCGCGACATCCACCAATGTGTATTCCAGCGGCGTGCTGCAGGCGATGCCTGCCGGCATGTTCACTTATTTCATTGACCTCGGGACGATCCCGATGGGCGCAGTGGGATCAGGCGGAATCGCATTTGCCGGCCAGGTCGCCACGTCGGTCGGAACACTGCAGCCGGATAACACCCACGCGTTCTTCGGCATCACCGACGATCCGATGGACCCGGCGCCGCGCAGAACGAAAGTCGATATCGACAACTGTAACAACTGTCACAACCGGCTGATTACCGGCCGCCACAACAACCGGACCAACGATATCAATGTCTGCGTGATGTGCCACAACCCGGGCGCCGCGAAGAGTTCCGGTGGCCCAATGGACATGAAACAGTTCATCCACCGGATTCACGCGGTCGACGGAACCCGGTATCCGCAGCGCACCAGCAACTGCGTTGCGTGTCATACCGACGACGGTTTCTACCCCCTCGCGCTCGACAGCGGCGTGCTGGCCAGTAGTATCGATCGTGGTTCAGACCAAAATGACTCGACCAACAACGTCCGGATAACGCCAAACGCGTCGACCTGTTCGGTCTGTCATTCCGGTGTCGATTCTACGTTGCATATGGAACAGAATGGCGCGTGGTTCGAGGCCTGCCAGGAGGCGGATGGGACGACGCGGCAGCTTAAGGATTTCTGCGGCACAGGCGGTGACAAGTCGGGTGCGATCGTCCAGGAGAGTTGTACGGTCTGCCACGGACCCGGGCGTACCGCCGACGTGGCCGTCATGCACAGCCTGAATCTGGAATAGTGCCGCGCCATCGAATGCGCGCTGGGTAAGAATAATAGGCGCCGATGCCGACAACACTTATAAATTCCTTATGCCGCGCCGTAACGCACACGGCCCGCTCTGTCATCGGCGCATTCATTTTTTTCATCCTTATTGTTCCGGTTATTTCGCCCGCATCCGGCCAGACCGAACCCGCCACCGCGGGCGTGACGACACCGCTGTATACCGAAGACGGTCCGAAACAATGCCTGCTGTGCCATTCCGGGCTGCGCATGGAACTCATATCCGAGTCTCCGCACGGCGACGCAGACAACCCGGATAGCCCTTTTGCCCAACACGGCTGCGAGTCCTGCCACGGTCCAGGTAGTTTCCACGTGACGCGCTCCCGGCGCGGCAAGGGGCGCCCGCCGATGATCACGTTTGGCGAAAACGTCACGACGCCCCGCCAGAAACAGATCGACGTCTGCATGGATTGCCATGCCGCGAATATCGACGAACTGATGAAGATCCCCGGTCACGCGAATGCGCGGGAAGCGGCCGAAATCATGGAGCTGTCGTGCTCGAGTTGTCACACGGTTCACCAGGTTCCAGAAACGTTTGTCGACGAGGCCGCAGCGGAATCCGATGCACTGTCAGCGCGACTGTCACAGCCGGCCGAGTTTTCTCAGAGGGGCACCGGGCAATGCCTGCTGTGTCACGCGGAACAGCGGATGCACCTGATGGCCGACACGGCCCACGGCGATACGGATAAACCATTGACGCCGTATTCGCAACACGGCTGCGAATCCTGTCACGGCAAGGGCAGCCTGCATGTTACGGACGCGCTGAGCGGTGTGACGCGACCGGCGATGATCGATTACGGCGAGAACGCAAAAACGTCGACGCAGAAGCAGATGCAAACCTGCATGACCTGTCACCGCAGGGACTGGGATGTCATGCTGGCGGTCGAAGCACATGTCAATGCGAGCAATTTCGAGGGCGTGTCTTGCGCCACCTGCCATACGATGCACCCGTTCCCGGAAGACATCCAGAAAGAACCCGGTCGGCCCGGACCGACCGCGGCGTTTACGTCGACGGGGGCAGCGAAATGCCTGCTATGTCACTCGGAAAAACGAGTCGCTCTGATCGCGGACACGCCGCACGGTGACCGCAGCGATCCGAATACGCCGTTCGCCCAACACGAGTGCGAATCCTGTCACGGCCCGGGCAGCATTCACGTCTCTCAGTCGCGGCGTGGCAAAGGCCGGCCACCGATGATCGCGTTCAGTCAGGACAGCCATACATCGCTGTCCGTGCAAACCGAAACCTGCCTGGCGTGCCACGACAATCACGACGACGGCTTTACCAGCCTGGCCTGGGACGACATGGTCCACAATCGGAATACGACCTGCGCCGATTGCCACGTGGCGCATGTCGATTCGAGCCAGGTTCCGAACCGGCCTGCCGAAACCGAAGCGTGCCTCGATTGCCATGGCAGAGCCGATGGCGAGGCGCCGTTGATCGCCTGGGATGGAAGCCTGCATGCGAACGACCAGGTCTCCTGCCGGAATTGCCACCGCATGCATGTTCCCGGCAGCCTGCTCGAAGATGTGCATGCACAGACCGCGAATTGCGCAGCATGCCACGCGAACCCGGAGATCGAACACGGACCGATCGCATGGGCGGACAGCGTCCACGCGAACGAGGACATGGCCTGTGCCGACTGCCATACGATTCATACGGATTTCAATGCACTTGCTAATCGCACGGTACAAACCGACATCTGTTACTCGTGTCACCAGGACCGCGAAAATGAGCATCCACGTTTCGAGGGCAAAGCCATTCAATTCGAGGAATTGAATTGCTCGGCCTGTCACGACGTGCACCAGCTCATCCCGAAGCACGACGACGTGCTATTCCAGCGAACCGCAATGGGACAATCGTGAAAGCCCTCCTCGCCATTCCCGGTCTCTTCGTCCTTTTGCTCTTTTTTGGACCCGCTGCCCAGGCGCAGCAGGATAATGTCGGCGCACAAACCTGCCTGTCCTGCCACAACGACGAGCGCATGCTGCTTATTTTTCGCACCGCGCATGGGCAGGGCGCGGATCCCGATGCGCCGTTCGCGGCCGAGCAATGCGAGAGCTGTCACGGCCCCGGCGGCGATCATGCCGGACGGCGCGAGCTCGGCGCCGGCCACGCGCCAATCGTCAGCTTCGATCACGAAGCAGGCACCTCTGCCGAAGATCAGAATGCGGTCTGCATGGGCTGCCACACGAAGCACGTCGGTCTGCCGTGGGCCGGCAGCATGCACGAGCGAAACGACGTCGCCTGCACCGATTGTCACAGTGTCCATACACCGACCGACCCGGTGACGATGCTGACCGCGCAGGCCGAGGTTTGTTTCGACTGCCACCAGGACCAGCATGCCGACAGCGTGAAGCCGTTCGCGCACCCGGTGCGATTTGGCATCATGACCTGCTCGTCCTGTCACAATCCACACCATTCGACCGCCGATGCGCTGTTGAAGAGAGATACCGTCAACGAGTTGTGCTGGAGTTGTCATACCGACCTGAAGGGCCCTTACCTTTATGAACACGCGCCGGTCAGCGAGGACTGCGCCCTGTGCCACAATGCCCATGGCTCGATTCACCCGGCGCTGCTGACCCGGCGTCCACCCCTGCTGTGCCAGTCCTGTCATTCGCAAAGCCGCCATCCGAGCATTTCTTTCACGCCCAACAGCCTGCCCGGCGGCAATCCATCCGCGATGGTTGTCGGTGGGAGCTGCCTGAACTGTCACCGTCAGATTCACGGTTCCAACCACCCGTCCGGCACTAAATTGATGCGATAACGGGAGGCACGAAATCATGACATTCCGCTGCTCCCCGAACGCTATTCAACCGCCTGCTGCTGTTTTTGCACTGATCGCAATGCTATACGCCGGCACGGCATCGGGTCAGGATATTCAGGAATCGATCTGGGACTGCAGCTCGTGCCCGGAATCGAGCGGTTGGGAATTCGACGTCACTGCGGGCCCGGTCGCCGTGTTCGGCGACGACCTGTTCAATTTCGGTGACTACACCGGCCTCGACGAGGAGGGCGTCTACGTCTCCGGCGGCCTGTTCGCCCGTTACTGGGGCGACAACGCGCAGTTTTTCAATCTCGAAGGCTACCGGCTCGGGCTCGATTCCAAGGCTGTTTTCGTCGAGGGTGGAAAACAGGACCGCTACGCAGTTCGCGCGTCTTACCAGGGTATCCCGCGCAGAATTTTCGACACCACAGCGACGCCCTTCCGTGAAAGCGGACAACAGGAACTGAACCTTTTGAACGGCTGGGTTCGCGCGCCGACAACACAGGGCATGACTCAGCTCGGCAACTCGTTGCAACAGGTCAAGATCGAGCGTGACTGGAACATCTACCAACTGGGCGCCGCGTTCACGCCGACCAGCCGATGGGATTTCGACATTAATTATCGGCACCAGGCGCGCGAGGGCAATACGATTTCGTCCGGGACCTTTTTCTTCGACGCCACGACCCTCGCGGCACCGGTTGACGATTCAACCGACGAACTGGAGCTGTCGGCACTGTATAACGGCGACACATGGCAGATCAGCGCGAGCTACTGGGGTGTTCTGTTCGACAACAAGGTTTCGAGCCTGACGTGGGATAATCCGTACACCGCGCAAACTCCGGGCATGGACAGCGGTCAGCTCGCCCGGGCGCCGGACAACGAATCACACCAGTTCAAATTGGCAGGTTCAGCCTTCCTGCCGGGGCGCACGACACTGACCGGACAGATCAGCGTCGGCCAAATGACCCAGAACGATACGTTTCTGCCCTTTACGACCAACGCGCAGATCGCCGCGACTCCGTTGCCGTCGACGTCGGCCAATGCGAAAGTCGACACGACGAACCTGATGTTGCGCATCACTTCGTCGCCGACGCGAAAGTTCAGCGTTGAGGGCGAATTTCGTTCGAACGAACGCGACAACCGCACGCCGGAGCAGGTCTTCGACTACGTCGTGACCGATTTGTTCAACTCACCGGATAGCGCAACCAACGTCGCGTACGACTACGAACGCAGCGACTTCCGTCTGCGTGGCGAGTACCGGATCACGTCGCGCATCCGGGTCCACGCGGGGTACGACTTCGAGGATTTCGAACGCTCGTCCCAGGAGCGGCAAAGCACAGAAACGGAACGCTTCTGGGGACAAATCAGGGCGCGACCGATCCGCCAGTTCGACCTCGACTTCAAGATCTACAACGAGGAACGTGACGGATCGGCCTATACGCCGATCACGAATGTCCCGGACCCGCAGAATCCACTGATGCGCAAGTACAACATGGCAGACCGTGAGCGCCGCGGGATCAAGGCCAATATCACGGGATACGCGACGGACAGGATTAACCTCGGACTTAATGCCGAGTACAACGAAGACGAGTACACAGACTCGATCATCGGAATGATCAACAACGATTTCGATCACCTGCGTCTCGGGCTGGACGGATCCTATCTCTTCAGGCAGGACATCACGTTATACGGGGCACTGTTTCAGGAAAACATCGAAGCCACTCAGGCAAACAGTCAGACATTCTCGTTACCGGACTGGAAGGGAACTACTGAAGACAGTTTTCTTACCGGCAACCTTGGTCTGCAATTTCCGAACCTCATCGGCCGCTGGGGTGCGAACGCACAGTACCTGTTTACGCGGTCCGAAGGTGAAACGATCAACGATACGAGTGGACTCGTGAGCCGGTTCCCGACCCTCGACTCAAAACTGCAACAACTCCAGCTCGGATTCGACTTTCGTTACAGTGAATCCCTGAGCCTGCAGTTCAACTACCAATATGAGCGATTCCGTTCAGACGACTGGGCGCTCGAAGGCGTCGGGCCGGCGACGGTGCCCAACCTGCTGTCCCTCGGCGCGGACCCGGTCAGCTACGACGCCCATGTGTTTTTTATCGGCGTGCGTTACGTGTTCGACACACGAGGACAGTCCGGACCGCGCATCGACAACCGGCAGCCTTATTAACCCCGCGCCGGCCCCGTGGGCATCTCCACGCGGGTCAGCGCCATGCAGAGGCTCTGATTTCGTTGCATTTGACCGGTCCGGAATACTCATTGAGCCGCAGGGACTTGCCTGCAGGCGGTGCTAAGGCGTAATTTTGTCAGTATTGGGCTCAGTAAATGGCCATTCGCGGAGGCGCCCGGCATGAAATCGGTTTACAAGCTTCGGAGCATGATCGCACTGCTTTCGGCGCAATTTTTGGCTTTGTCACCCTTATCCGGGATGGAAACCGAAACTCCCTATTTCAGCGAATCGGGGGTCGGCGAATCCGAATGCGTCATTTTGCTCCATGGACTCGGACGGACGGCCCGCTCGATGGACAAACTGGAAGAGACGTTACTGGAAGCCGGTTTTTTGACCGCGAATATCAACTACCCGTCTCGTCACAAGCCGATCGGCTTGCTGGCACATGAGGCGATTCCCGACGGCGTCGCCGCGTGCCGCTCGCAATCGGCCGAGAAAATTAACTTCGTCACGCACTCGATGGGCGGAATACTCGTGCGCTATTATCTTGCAAACAGCGGAATAAACGAACTGGGGCGGGTCGTCATGCTGAGCCCACCGAACCAGGGCAGCGAAATCATCGACAAGCTGGATGGGTTGCCCGGGGTTCGCCGGAGCCGTCGGACCGGCCGGGCTCGAACTCGGCACGAATGGCCAGAGCGTGCCATTACGGCTCGGCCCTGCGACGTTCGATGTCGGCATCATTACCGGCAACAGAGGCATCAACCCGCTGACCTCGCCGCTAATTCCGGGTGAAGACGACGGCAAGGTATCGATCGACAGCGCAAAACTCGAAGGCATGAAAGACTTTCTCGTCGTAAAAGAAACGCACCTCGCGATCAAGCGAAGCGACGAGGTCATCAGCCAGGTTATTCATTTTCTGAGGTCCGGTACGTTTATCAGTCTTGCGTCGCCGCAATCTGCAGAGACGAGCTTATGAGCCGCGACGCGCTTTGCAGGGCTCCGGGTCATCGCCAAGTAACAATGTTTCAGGCGCCAAGCCGATCCTGGCGGTCGCGATAGTCTATTTATTGGAACATACGCCTCTTCTCACAAAGCCTCCGATTATTGTTTTTTGTGACCGGCGTCATTTCGTCGAGGCTCGCTATTGGCAATGATTTGCGGGTTACCGGGTTGGAGTCCTCATGGACAACACACTGCTGATTATCTGGTTGATCGTCGCCGTGATTTCCGTCACGTACTTCTTCGTGTCCAACGCCGATACCGATTCCGAAGAGGATGACGACCAACAGGAAAAGTATCCGGCCGTGATCATTGTCGTCGACGAGGCCGAAGCCTGCCCGTCAGTTAAGGAATTGGTCGGCCAGCGTCTTCTTTCGACAGAGGCTCCCCTGCTGCCACTGATCGATTGCACGTCCAGAGAGTGCACTTGCACGTATCGTCACTATGTCGACAGGCGAAGCGGATCACGCCGATTCAATGAGAAAAGCGTGGTTAAAAAACGCTTCGGCGGGGAAGAGAAACGTGTCAGGCAACGTGGCCGGCGAGCCGAAGATATCATGGAAGACACATTCGCACAGGAAAAAGAGGAGGTTTACGACACCCACACCGATACCTACTACGATTTCATCGACCGGACGGGTCTATTTAAGGCGATGGCTGCAAAAGAAGCGGAGGGTTCAACTCCGGACTCGTCTGCACCGCGCTCATCCGAACCCGGGTTCATCCGAACAGGACTCGTCCGATCGGGCCCCAACTGATCGGGAAAGAGTCGCCACTCTCACACCACCCTCTTCCAACCGGAATATAGCGCCAGGTTCGCCAGAACAAAAAAAGAGCGGCCGAAGCCGCTCTTGATCGATACAACCCGCGGACCGGGTTACAAAGCTTCGTAGCTGAACTTCTGCCCGCCGACGCTGGCCTCATACATCAGGCCCCTTGCCAGCCATCGTGAAGACCGCAAGACCGTCTTTGTAGGGCGCGTCCCTTGGACACACCCAGCGGCCGCTGCGACCGCGGAGACCTGGGCCGCGAACTCGAATTTCCCGGCCTTGAAATTCTCGGCTGCCTCGGCGGTCTCAAAAAAGATCGCTTCTGAATACACCTGACCACCAGCCTGAAAACCGATGGTGAACTGGCTCATATGTGCCTCACCAATAGCCGCTCCGCCCTGATAAAACAAACCCAAACCCTTGGCGCCGCCAATTCCGAGTCCGCCCTTGGTGACTTTCGGAATAATGACGTAGGCCGCTGCTTCATTGAAAAATTTGCTCAGGCTCTCGTCCGTTTCCAGGAACTTAGCTTTCGTTGCTGCGCATTCCCCGGCCAGATCCCTGTCCGCAGCCCAGGCCGATCCGGCGAGCCCCAAAACCATCACTAGTCCAGTCATTAATGCAAGCGTGACCTTACGCATTAGATTCTCCTTATACCCCTGAAATGACTCTTTGAAATTATTAACGCCTTAGCCGGCGTCGAGGTGAGTACTGGCCGCAACTATACCATTTTTCGTAAACAATACAGGTCTTACCGAATCGACTGGCGGGCGGTATGATCGGAGCCTCACAGAGTGGTACGCAGGGCGAAAACTATGAATCTCAGACCCATCTACTGGCTCGGCACGATCATGTTCGTCACCGGTTGTACTGCCTTTGGCGCGGTACAGATGGAAAAGCTTTATGGACAAGCCAACCCGCGCGAACGCGTCGTTGAAAGTCTGCCACCCGACTCCGTCGATTACTGGGACGACGTGAAACCCATCGTCGAGAATCGCTGTGTCGTCTGTCATGCCTGTTACGACGCGCCGTGCCAGCTGAAGATGAGCTCGATCGAAGGCATCGAGCGCGGCGCATCGGAGGGCAAAGTCTACAATTCGACACGTCTGAAACACGCGCCGATGACGCGATTGTACCAAGACGCACAGACGCCGGCCCAATGGCGCAACAAAGGGTTTTCCCCGGTACTGAATGAGTTCGACGATACACCCGAGGCCAACCGCGAAGCTGGTGTCATGTACCGCCTGCTGAAACTGAAACAGGACAATCCGCTGCCGAACACGAAACAGCTGCCAAAGAGCTTTGATTTGTCGCTTAACCGCAAGCAATTCTGTGCCAAACCCGACACGTTCGACAAATACGCGCAGAAACATCCGTTACAGGGGATGCCGTTTGCATTACCGGCCATACCGGCGGCGGAACAGGATGTGCTGATGCGCTGGATCGAACAGGGAGCGACCTACGTCGCCAGATCACCGATGGACCCGATATATCAGCCCTTTATCGATGAATGGGAAACGTTCCTGAATGGCGACTCGCTGAAAGCCCAGCTGTCATCGCGCTATATCTTCGAGCACCTGGTTTTCGCACACCTGTATTTCTCCGAGGTCGATAAGCAGAAATTCTTCCAGCTCGTGCGCTCCGCGACCCCGCCCGGCGAACCGATCAAATTGATCGCCACTCGCCGTCCGTATAACGATCCCGGAGTCCCGCGCGTCTACTATCGGATTCAGCCTCACCTCGAAACCATAGTCGCCAAAACCCACATGCCCTATGCGCTGGATGCCGAACGCATGCAGCGCTGGCAGTCATTGTTTATCGATCAGCAATATGACGTGACCGAACTGCCGTCATACGAAGAACAGTTCGCATCCAATCCGTTCGTGACTTTTCACGATTTGCCGGTCGAATCGCGTTACCGGTTCATGCTCGACGAGGCGCAGTTTACGATCATGGGCTTTATCAAGGGCTCGGTCTGCCGCGGCCAGGTCGCGCTGAATGTCATCAACGACCACTTCTGGGTGTTCTTCGTCAACCCGGACAATCCGACGATCGACGAGATAGATGATTTCCTCGCGACCCAGAGCGATAAAATGCAGCTTCCGGCGGCCAAGGAGGATATCTACAACCCGGTCAGACAGTGGCGCAAATTCGCAGCCCAGCAGAAGGCGTTTCTGGCCGAGAAAGATCAGTTTTTATCGGAGCTCCTCAACGGCGGGGGCCAACTCAGCCTCGATCTGGTCTGGGCCGGCAACGGCACGAACCCGAATGCCGCCCTGACCGTGTTTCGCCACTTCGACAGCGCGACGGTCGAGCAGGGCCTGCTAGGGCAGCCGCCGAAAACCGCGTGGGTGATCGGATATTCGATACTGGAGCGTATCCATTACCTGCTGGTTGCAGGCTACGACGTTTATGGAAATCTCGGACATCAACTCGTGACTCGTATTTACATGGATTTTCTGCGCATGGAAGGTGAGGCGAATTTCCTGTTGCTGGTGCCGGAGTCCGCCCGAATACGCGAGCGTAACTTCTGGTATCGGGGTGCCGAAAAGGAAGTCGTCGAGTATATGACACTGCCGGAATTCGAGGATCATTCGGTGCCGGCGATTGACTATCAAAGTGATGACGAGAAACTCGAGCTATACGGAATGCTGGAACGACGTCTCGAAAAAGTCCTGCCCACGCGGCACGAAATGTCCGCGATAACCAATGCCCGAGTCCGCGATGAACTGAGTCGGCTGACTCGGTTGGTCGGTACCCCGGCCGTGCTGATGCCCGGAAACCGCGTTCGTCCGCATCGAAACGGCGGCCGGTGACCAATACGTAACGCTCGTGCATAACAACGCCCATCTCAACATCACCTCGATTTTCGGCGAAAAGAAGGAACGGAAACCGGATGAGGACACTCTGGACGTCATACCCGGATTTATCGGCACCTACCCGAACGTTTTTATGGTTGTCCATGAAACTGAGCTGACCGCGTTCGTCGATGCGATTTCAAATCTGCAAACCGAAGCGGATTACTCCGGACTGCTCGACAACTACGGCATCAGGCGAACAAGCCCCGATTTTTGGGATAC
>PVMK01188745.1_pt1 | contig 12367 bp, 16 predicted proteins | sample 1853481 | NCBI WGS metagenome assembly PVMK01 (sample SAMN08533507, study PRJNA380276) | Marine sediment metagenome, whole genome shotgun sequencing project. | reverse complement strand
ATCAGTGACTTATTAGATTTTACATAGATCGGTGCAAAATGAAAATATGGGTAGACGCGGACGCATGTCCTGTGGTTATAAAAGATATTTTATTTAGAGCTGCAGAACGTACCGGAATTGAGCTGACGCTTGTAGCTAATCAACGTATCCGCATACCAAAATCCAGGGTTATTAACTTTTTGCCGGTTAAGTCCGGTTTTGATGCTGCAGACAATGAGATAGTTAAACGGCTTAGCCCTGGTGATCTTGTGATCACGGCTGATATCCCTTGGCAGCAGAGTGCTGTAGAAAAAGGCGCTGTGCTTTAAACCCACGCGGGAATTTTATACTGCTGACAATATTAAGTCTAGACTAGATGTAAGAGATTTTATGGACGCTCTCAGGGAAAGCGGTGTTGATACAGGTGGCCCTCCGGTACTTAGTAAAAGTGACCGGAAGACCTTTGCTGACAAATTGGATAAATTTCTAAGTCGCCAAGTTAAAGATATTTAGTTTAGAGTTTAGCACTCTATCTCACAGGACGCGCCACAACCACCGCAGCCGGGAGTCGAGTCACAAACATCACCTATTCCGTCACCGTCTGCATCTAACTGCTGTGAATTACAAGTATCAGGGCAGTTGTCGATGTCATTTGGCACGCCATCAGAATCAGTATCAGGGTTATACCAATTGACAGTGGTTATCGTATAAGGTGCAGCCATTCCAGTATTTTGCCAGGCTTCAAGCATGTATTCCCCTTCGTTAGCCAGGAAAGCAATCTCGCCGGTGTTGGCTTCATATAAAAACTGAATATATTCCCAGCTGGTTGGCTGATACAGCAGGTCTATGGTTGCTGACGCAGCTCCTGGCGGAGGAGACAAAATTACTTCATCCCAGTAGTTATATTCGCCCCCCGGACCCGGGTTTCCATAGGTATCGGCTGGAACGGGGAGGATGTTTCTCTTTCTGCCTTCATCATAGCTCATCCGGTAAGGCGGTATGCGGTTATCCTTAATTACCGTATTATTTAAAACAAAATGAAAGGTTTCATAGTCAGTTCCCAGGTGATTCCCTCCCAGCTGTCCAAGAGTGTAGTCAGTTTCGCCGGTTAAGCGGTCAAAACTTAATGGCATGTCAGCCGGATAACCAAGGGCCAGAAGCTGGGCTGCCCATTCCTGGGTCATGCCATAATGCGCTTCATAGATCTGCGTGTTGTGAAGATCAAGAATTGTATTAACCTCAGTTGCGTTATCGTCAATAGTAACAGTAAGTGGTCCGTATTCTCCATCTTCACGAAGTAGGGTACCAACAGGATTTCTCCATTTTATATTCAGCCACATCCTTCGTCCCTTCCGGATAGCCGGAAATAAGCTTGTGACCGGTCTGGTTGATCACTTTTAAAGTATTTCCGTTAACCTCAAGAGCTCCTGCGCCACTCAGCTGAGCCATGGCCCTTATTTTAGCGTCGTTCATGGCTGCTATCTGGACAGAGTTCAAGCCTCCACCGAGTCGAAGCTTGCCCTGTAGATCAAGGTACTGGATGGCATCCATGATCCAGTAATTACCGCCGGTCATATCATGCTTGGGCAGATCTTTTCGTATGGGTACTCCCTTTTTTGTTGCAGCCAGCACCGGTTACCGGGGGCATATGACAGGTCTGACAGGTAAAGAAACGGGTCTGCCCGTCTTCATATCTTCCGCCGGTCCCGGCAACAAGAGCACGTTCATATGCGGTTTGAAGTGCTCCTCCCTGCAGGTCAGCCGGTAAAGTTAGATAATCGGAAACTTCGAATGTGGACAGAATGCTTGATTTGTACTCGCTAAAGGTTCTCTCTACAATACCATACTGATACGGAAAGTTGTTGAATGCTGCCTTCCCATTAACCGGCGCTCCCGGCACTCCGCTTGCAATGACAGGATCTGCCGTAGGCTGGGTGCCGTGGTTGTGCGCCAGGTCGCCAACAGCTGAATTTGATACATCATGGCAGGTCCCGCAAAAATTTTCTGAACGCTGGAACTGCGCTTCCGCAGCCTGGTGACGGGCTTCTGCGTCACGATAAGGTCCGAGCTTTTCACTTCCTGCCCAGATAGATGATATTCCGCTTACATAATAGGCAATTGCAGGGTCTGCTCCATAATCTTTATAAGCCAAAAAGGGGTCATTCTGAACACCAACAAATTCGCTGTTGTCGGGGTCTGTCAGCTTGTGGCAATAATCGCACTCAACTCCATCTGAGTCTCCGGCTAAAAGTCCTGACCCGTCCGTAGGGGTGGATCTTCCGCCAAGCCAACCGGCCGTGCTATGACACCGAATACAGAGATCGCCAGAACCGTCAAAGTCCTGTTCTGCAATGGCAACAGTTGCCCAAAATAGAGGATCACGGCCGGCATTAGCCATCATGTTGCCCCGCCAGTTAAAAGCAGGCTCAACAGCAGTATCATAACCGCCATGACAATTATCACATTTGTTTGGTGATTCCAGATTGCTGACCTCTCCCGGCTGGGTGCCCGGAAGCTGTATGTCTGTTGGAACATCAGTGGCAGCAAAGCTTATTGCCGTGAAAATCAGATAAAGGATTCCAATGACAAATGATATTAGTACGTTATTTAATGATTTGTTTTTCATTATTAACACCTGTATTATTGTCTGTTTTATACTTATTTATAAGGTTATAATTTCTTTTATCATCAATAAATATAGAACTATTGTGAATAAAAGTCAATATGCTTTATTAAGAAATAAATAGTTTGGGTATTTAAGAATAGCAGTCATTAGTACGTTTGCCTTTTAATTTTATATCTTAAATATAAGACAGAATAATTAACTCCGATTCTAATTAATCTATATTATTCGCTTTAGTGCTCTAACTATCTAATAAAACATATTATTTAAGATCTATCAATACCTGGCAGTTTTAACTTGGTATGCGTAAAAAAGACATGATTTAATAATGTATGTCAGTAGGAGTGCTTCTTTTGAATTGATTAAAAAATCCAAGACTTAATCTTACAGTTCGTGGTTTTCAAAAGTGACAGTTGACAGAAGATTAACTTAAGTTAAGTAGATAATTACTGCGCCGCTTTTGAGCTTTCTGCCTTTTTCCCATTTGAAGGTGTGGATCTGTCCTTCATGCTTCAGATCGATGATTTTTCCTTCAATGATATCAGGAAGTACAGCCCTGCCTTCAGAATGGGTGCCTTTGCCCACAATGATTCTGATGGTAACAAGACCTCTTGCCTTTGAATCCCGGATAAAGAAGTCTGCATTAAGTTCTGCTTCATCTCCTTTGAGCCCATGCAGGTCTATTTCGTCCTGGGGTTCAGGATAGTTCTCAAGCTTACTGATTTTAGAGAGGGAAGTCTCTTCTGAAGATGCAGCGATCTTTTCCTTGATTAGGTCCTGGCTGGATTTATTCGTCAGAGATTCCTCCAGCAATTCTTTAAAGCTTTTTTCAAGTTCATTTGATTCCTTAATGTCTTCAAATAGGGCATCTTCCATGGACAGTTTATTAACCCCCTGTTTTGTTTGCTGCTTATCAGCTTTTACATTGGATCGTTTATCTGAACGAGACGCATCAAGCATTTCCCCAAAGTTTTTTTCAGGTTCACTTTCTTCAATAACTTCTTCAAAAAGATTGTCGTCTAGGGATAATCTTTTTATGCCTTGTTTGGTGTTTTGCTTCTTTTTTTGAGACATTTTATTGGGCTCCTTTCTTTTTATCTTTGAATCCTTTAAAAGCTTTTAGCGTGCCTTTTTGTATTTTTAGTAAATGTCGTATATCTTCCGAGGATTAAAGGTAATAAAAGTATCTGCTCCGCTTGAGACTATTCCAACTAATTTATTGTTATAATAAACCGGTGAGCCTGACAAGCCTCTCCAGTCGCGTGACGGGACATTCATTACAAAACGTCTTCTTAAATATTCTCTTTTATCGGTAACTCCGGTGATACTGATTTCTCCTTTGGTCCTGATCATTCCGTTATCAGAATAGAGTGCTGTTCCACTGATTTCAAGAGGGATGCTTTCTACGATACCGTATATTACTACTTCTTTTCCGTCAAGCTCTGAGCTGGTTATTTCAAGGTCCGGATCTGCCCATACCGCATTATTCATATCAGTATAAGGATAGCTTTCTGTCTGGACTTTATAGCAGGCAATATCACGGTTTTCTAGTGCAGTAAATATTGTTCCGCCATAGAAAAGGAGGTGTGTGTTTGTTATGGTATAGAAAACATTATTGTACTTTATATAGACGGAGGAGGAGCGGTTAAATACCTGAATGTTGTCATAGGTGCAGTCCGGATGATTTATATATCCTTCACATATTTCATAAGGTGAAAAGGTTAGTACACTCCCGTCGCGCATTTCACATATTTCTGCAAAGGGCAGGGTCTTTAATGTTTCATTGCCGCAGTTATATTCAGTCACTTTTGCAACTTTTGAATTGTCAAGGCGTTTAAAAATGCTCACCTTTTCTGAAGAATAAGATAGCGCCGAGGATATCAGGATAATTAACAGTATGATTAATAAGGATTTTTTTACCATAAAATATTATGTATCAAAGGTTTTGGTGAAATCGACCACGGACAAATGACAATGTATGACAGGCTAGGTTTAGAAGTTCTTTGAAAATGGTTTATGCTAATTATTGTTGCTGTCCGGGTCAAATACCTTTCTAACCTCTTTCTCCGCGTCTGACATCTTTTTGCGGTAAAATTCAATCTGCTTATCTAATGTCGAAAGCGGATGGGTAACCTTGTATCCGGCCATCATCTGTTCAAACCATTCCTTGAGGTTTGAACCTGCATTAAGATCATACACCTTTTTCATGGTAACCGTATCCCTGGGCTGTCTGGGAGGGATCCCCGGAAATTTTATTCCAGGTTTTCCGATGACCAGGGTAGTGACTGGCAGAACCTGCTTTGGGAGATTTAACTTTTCTTTTAAGTGTTTCATATCCATGAGACCTGTTCTTCCGGTCTCAGAAAGCATCACACTTTTTAAGCCTAAAGCTTCGGCAGCAAGAGTCATATTCATGGCAGCAAGGCCGGCATTAAACAGGGCAAAGGAATTGTTGATGTAAGGTGTTTCTTTAAAGTCAGGGAAGAGATCCTTGATTTTGAACATGTCAGCACATATTACAATGGCATATGCTCCTTTAAAGGGTATTGAATGTCCAAAGGTTTCTTTCCATTCATTTCTGGAATATGTAATAAAACTCCAGGTCTGAAGGTTGACTGTGCTGGGTGCGAATCGTCCTGCTTCAAGAATGGTATTTATACTTTTCTCATCTATTTCTTCATCTGTGAAAGATCGGCAGCTTCGCCTGTTCATGATCAGGCTGATGACTTCATTTTTCATATGATCGGAAGAGGTGTTTGGTTTGCCAGTAAAAAGGTATAATAAATTTTTAAGGAATTTTAACATGATGTTTCCGTTAAGTTTTTGTTGTTAGCCTTAAACCTTTTTGCCTCCCAAATCCTCGAAACCTTTGAACCGGGTTCTGCTTAATCCAAAAGCTCATATATTCCCGACAGATTTCTAAACTGTTCGTCATAATCAAGGCCGTAACCTACGATGAACTCCTCATTAATATCAAAAGCATAGTAATTAATGACCAGATTATGTTCCCGGCGCACTGTTTTGTTTATGAGAGCGCAGGTTTTAATAGATGCGGGGTTTTGTTTTTCAAGGTTTTTTATGAAAAAATCAAGAGTATTTCCAGAATCAACAATATCTTCAATTATTATAACATCTCTGCCTTTTATATCAGTGGTTACATCTTTATGAATAACGCATGTTCCTGATGATGTTTTTGAAGAGCCATAAGAGGAAATCTGGACAAATTCTATGGTTACATCAATGTTTAAGTCTCTAATAATATCAGCCAGGAAGACAAAGGAGCCTTTAAGAATGGCTATCATTACCGGTTTTTTGTCTCTGTAATCATCTGATATTTTTTTGGCTGTTTCTGCTATTTTTTTCTGGATATGCTCCCTAGAAAACAGGGGTTTCAGCTTGTGTTTAGAGGTCATTTTTAACGGAAACCTGAGGATGTTATGTGTTGTTATTGCTGTTGCTAACATGCTGTCATATAATATTCAGGCTGTCAATATAGGATTTGATTTTATACGGAATTTTATATATGATTATTTTTTGTATTTAATTAATTCGTATAAATGCTGTTTATTTTATAAAAGAGAAGGTTGGTTAGATGAGTGAAAATGATCTAGAAAAAGTATATGATCCTCAAAAATTTGAGCAAAAATGGTATGACCTCTGGATGGAAAAAGGTCTTTTTAAACCACGTTCAGGCAAGAATGATAATTCATACTGTATTGTAATTCCCCCTCCAAATGTGACCGGTTCTCTGCACATGGGGCATGCCTTGAATAACACGCTTCAGGACATCCTTATTCGATATAAACGAATGAAGGGTTATAAAACGCTTTGGCAGTGCGGAACTGACCATGCCGGGATTGCCACTCAGAATGTTGTTGAAAAACAGCTCTCAAGCGAAGGTAAAAGCCGGTTTGATCTGGGCAGAGAAAAGTTCGTTGAACGTGTCTGGGAATGGAAGGAACAGTTTGGTGGAATCATTACCAATCAGCTGAAAAAACTTGGGGCATCCTGTGACTGGTCCAGGGAACGCTTTACCATGGATGAGGGCTGCTCAAAAGCTGTGCGCCAGGTATTTGTAACGCTTTACAAAGAAGGTCTGATCTATAGGGGCAGTAAACTGGTAAACTGGTGTCCCAGGTGTCATACCGCGCTCTCAGACCTTGAGGCAGAGCATGAAGATATTGGCGGAAACCTTTATTATGTGAAGTATCCTTCAGTTGACAATAAAAAGTTTTTAATTGTTGCCACCACAAGACCTGAGACCATGCTTGGTGATACAGCAGTTGCGGTTAATCCGGAAGATAAGCGCTATAAGGAATGGATCGACAGCGAAGTTGTTCTTCCTCTTATGAATAAAAAAATACCTGTGATCGCAGATGAGTATGTTGATCTCGAGTTTGGAACAGGTGCACTTAAAATAACGCCTGCCCATGACCCTAATGATTTTGAGATCGGACAGAAATATGGCCTTGAGATCGTTAAAGTTATCGGAGAAGACGGCTCCATGATTGGTGATGTTGGAAAATATAAAGGTATGGATCGTTTTGAAGCCAGAAAAGTAATTGTTGAAGACCTTGAAAAAGAAGGGCTGCTGGTAAAGATCGAACCCCATAACCATTCTGTGGGACACTGTTACCGGTGTAAAAGTATTGTTGAGCCGAATCTTTCGCTTCAGTGGTTTGTAGATGTTAAGCCCCTGGCTGAGCAGGCAATTGCAGCAGTTAATGACGGAAAGACAAAGATCATCCCTTCAAACTGGAGTAAAACTTATTTTGAATGGATGAATAATATCCGTGACTGGTGTATTTCTCGTCAGATATGGTGGGGACATAGAATTCCGGCATGGTACTGCAGTCAGTGCGGGAAGATAACTGTTGAGCTTGAAGACCCTGAACGCTGTTCTTACTGCGGAAGCATTAATATTGAACAGGAAACTGATGTGCTTGATACCTGGTTTTCTTCGGCGCTGTGGCCATTTACCACTCTTGGCTGGCCTGAGAAAACAGATGAACTGAAATCTTTTTACCCCACCTCATGTCTGGTTACAGGATTTGATATACTTTTTTTCTGGGTTGCACGCATGATGATGATGGGAACTAAGTTTATGGGTGATGTACCGTTTAAAGAGGTCTATATTCATGCTCTTGTCCGTGATGCTCATGGCCATAAAATGAGTAAATCAAAGGGAAATGTTATTGATCCTCTGGTGATAATTGATAAGTTTGGCGCTGACAGTTTCAGGTTTACTTTGACTGCAATGGCTGCCCAGGGCAGGGACATCAGCCTTTCTGAGGAAAGGATCGAGGGTTACAGGCATTTTGTAAATAAGATCTGGAATGCATCTCGCTTTACCCTTATGAATCTTGATGGTTATGAAGATGGCGAACCGGATAAAAATGATTATGACCTTAAGGACAGATGGATATTAAGCAGACTTAATACCATAATAGATACGGTGGATAAGACTCTTGATGAATACAGGTTTAATGAAACAGCTAACCAGCTTTATCAGTTTGTATGGCATGAGTTTTGTGACTGGTATGTGGAAATGGCAAAAAATGATCTTTACCAGAAAGATGATCCTAAAAGAAGGATGACAACTCAAAAGGTAATGGTCAGAACCTTAAGAACAGTTCTTGAGCTTTTGCATCCGGTGATGCCTTTTGTGACCGAGGAGATATGGCAGAAGATTCCCCATGATGGTGAAAGCATTGTAATAGCAGATTTTCCCGAAGCAGATATGAAAGAGATCGATAATGATGCTGAAAATGATATGAATGAAATAATTCAGGTTGTGTCAGCAGTCAGAAATATCAGAAGTGAGATGAATATTCTTCCTTCTGCACGTCCTGCCTGTGATTTTCTGTGTCAGGAAGATCTGGCCGGAAAAATATTAAAAGACCAGACAATGCTTCTTTGCAGCCTTGCCGGACTTTCTGAGGCAAAGGTCCATAAAGAGTTTAAAGGTACTGACAATTCCGCAACAGCTGTCGTTGATAAGGTGGAGATATTTCTTTCACTTGAGGGTGTGATTGACTTTGGTGAGGAAAAAAAGAGACTGCAGAAGGAGCTTGATAAAATTAATAAGGATATTGATTTTATATCGAAAAAACTTTCAAATGAAAGTTTTGTAAGCCGTGCGCCAAAGGATATAGTTGACAAAGAGAGAGAAAAACTTGTTAGTTTTAAAGATAAGGCTTCGAAAATCTCAGAAAATATTGCAAGGATAGGTTGATGCTTTCAGGAGTTAAGAATGTCCGACTTTGAAAAAAATCTTGATGAACTGGTAGCCGCGGCACTTAAGGAAGATGTGGGTGACGGTGACAGAACAACAGCTTATCTGGTTGAAAAAGGCCTTAAGGGAATTGCACGTATAACTGCCAAAGAAGATCTTGTTTTGGCTGGATATTTGCCTGTTAATAAAGTTTTTGCGTCTTTAAATTCAGAGATTAAGGTCTCCTTTCTGTTTGACGAGGGAATATTTGTTAAACAGGGAGAGCTGGTATGTGAGATATGGGGGCCATTTGATCTTCTTTTGACCGGAGAGAGAACAGCGCTCAATTTCTTTCAGCACTTAAGCGGTATTGCAACGATTACACATTCTTATGCTGGAAAAGGTAAAAGCCTTGTAATACGGTTTTGCTTGATACCCGGAAAACAATACCTGGGTGGAGATTCCTTGAGAAGGCAGCGGTAGCTGCCGGCGGCGGGACAAATCACCGGGTTGGGTTTATATGACGCGGTGTTAATAAAGGATAATCACATCTCAGCCTGTGGAGGTATTAAACCTGCGGTTGAAAAAGCAATCAGCTTAAGGGAAGAGGGAATTAAGGTTGAGGTTGAGGTGAAAAATATATCAGAACTTATTGAAGCGATTTCTGCCGGCCCGGATATGATCATGCTTGATAACATGTCTTGCGATGATATGCGGCAGGCAGTTCAAATTGTGGATGGAAAAATCCCGCTTGAAGCATCAGGTAATGTAAGTTTAAGTACTATTGCTGAGATTGCCGCAACCGGGGTCAATTATATTTCAGTGGGGGCGATAACTCATTCGGCAAGGGCTGTTGACTTAAGCATGCTGATTGAGAGAGTAGAGTGAGGGGGGAGAGCTATAGGCGTGCTCTGCTGCGACAGGAATTATTCCAAATGGTGAAATCACAAAGTTTCTTAAATGACATAATAAAACAGATTATCATTTGCTATGATTTTAGTTATTGATATTGGAAATACAAATATTGTTTTTGGTTTATATGAAGGTGACGTCCTTAGTGGAATATTAAGGGTTGAAACAGATTTCGCTGCTTCTGCAAAGGACTATGCTGACAAACTGCTGGCATTTCTTGAGTCTGAACAGGTGCCTGCTTCAAAACTAAAAGGGTCAATAATAGCTTCGGTTGTGCCTGAGGTTGACGCGGTGATAAAAGAGGCATGCAGAATATGTCTTAAGAGAGAACCTGTTTTTGTCTCTCATGAAATAGACATGGGCCTGAAAATATGTTATGAAAATCCAAAGCAGGCGGGCATAGACAGAATCGTTAATTCTGTTGCAGCATTTGATAAATATAAACAGGCTGTGATCGTTATTGATTTCGGAACAGCTACTACTTTTGATTATGTTTCTTCTGAAGGTGAATTCAAGGGAGGCGTAATATCTCCGGGGCTTAAAATTTCAGCTGAGGCCCTTTTTGAAAAAGCTTCAAAACTCCCGAGGGTAGATCTTGTGCCGCCGGAAAAGGTAATATGTACTGATACTGTAACAAATATGCAGGCCGGGATAGTCTTTGGATATGCAGGTCTTGTTGATGGAATTGTAAAGAGAATTAAAAAAGAGGCAGGTACAGAGCCTTATGTTGTTGCAACAGGTGGGCTTGCTTCCCTGATATTCCCTTATTCTGATACAATTGATGTTGTTTATGAATATTTGACACTTTACGGTTTAAAGATTATATTCGAACGTAATAAATGTTGATGCATTTATAATAATTTAATTTTCATAAACAAGAGTTCTACCATATAGTCGGTTAAAATTTTAATTGGTAATCTGAAAATGATTGGTTTTTTGACCTTAATACACTATCTCTTAATCATATATATCTGGCTGATTGTTGCCAGAGCGCTTCTGTCATGGGTGAACCCGGATCCTTATAATCAGTTGGTGAGGTGGTTATGCTTGTTGACAGATCCGCTTCTTTTCCGGATTAGAAGAACAATACCCATGCCCAGGTCAGGGCTTGATTTCTCTCCAATTATTGCTCTTGTACTCATAACCTTTATTGATATTTTTGTTCTAAAAACCAGCCGTGACCTGTCTATGGGCGCTGATGTTTCAGTGTTTGCAAATTTTATATTTGCATTTGTTATGGCACTCCATGATATTTTGAGAATCTATCTGTTAATAGTTATCATTGCTGCGGTAATATCCTGGGTGAATCCGGATCCTTATAATCCTATTGTGAGAGGAATATATGGTGTTACGGAACCGGTTCTTAACCGCATACGACGGGTTTTACCAATGCCGGTTCCTGGTATTGATTTTTCGCCTTTGATATTGATCGCCATAATTTATGCTGTTGACTCTTTCCTGGTTAAAACTCTACTTTAATTTTATTTGAGGTTAAATATGAGTGAAGATGATTCTTTGTTTGATGAAAAAGGTAAGACAACTGACGGTGTGACAATGAATTCTGTTGATATAATGCAGCAGAAATTTACTGTACGGTTTAGAGGATACGATGTTCAGGATGTAGATGAGTTCCTAGAAGTTGTTGCCAACGAGATGGAACAGCTTGTAAATGATAATACACGCATGCAGCAGGACATAGCCGTATATAGGAAAGAACTTGATCTTTATAAAAAGAAAGAAGAGAGTATCAATGCTGCATTGGTAACAGTTCAGAAGATGTCAGAAGACCTGAAGAAAAATGCTGTTAATGAGGCCGAAACTATTGTTAATAAAAGCCGCCTTGAATCTGATAATCTTCTTTTTGAAACTAGACAAAAATGTGATGCGCTGAGAGAGGAAATAAGACCTTTAAAAGAAGAGGCTATTGCTGAATCACAGAAAATAATTGATGAAGCAAAAAAACAGAAAGATGATATGCTCCGTGAGCTTGATCAGTTAAAGGAAGATGCGCTTGTGGAAGCTCAAAAAATTATTGAAGATTCAAACCTTGAAGCAGAGCAAATTAATCAAGATACCAATAAAAAAAAGGCTCAGATAGAGGAAGCAATCAATATATTAAAACAGAGGAAAGTCCAGTTTCAGGTTACTTTGAAATGTCTGATTGAAACGCACCTACGACTTCTTGAAAATGAATCTAATAACGATTGATATAAAGAAGATCGTCCGTTCACATAAAAAAGGGGTTGAAATAAATTTCCAGGTTCTTCCCAGGTCCTCCCAGTCTAAGATCGTCGGGCTCCATAATGATGCTGTTAAAATAAAGCTTAATAAACCACCGGTAGATGGACAGGCTAATGCAGAATGCTGCAGGGTGGTGTCAAAATATTTTGGGGTCTCAAAAACTCAGGTTAGTATTATAAAGGGGGAATCCTCCCGGCAAAAAACCATTCTTATTGAGGGTGTATCTGCTTCAGCAGTTATTGAAAAGCTGGAAAGCCTAAAGGATGTTAATGGTTAATAAATAGGTGTATGTGGGCTTTATAAAAAAACAAAGAATAAAATAGAAAAATATTTTAACCGTATTGTAGGTTCATTGTTTTTCCAGGCTATTATCTATTTTATTATGTATTGTTTTTTTA
>PVMK01120250.1_pt1 | contig 12367 bp, 5 predicted proteins | sample 1853481 | NCBI WGS metagenome assembly PVMK01 (sample SAMN08533507, study PRJNA380276) | Marine sediment metagenome, whole genome shotgun sequencing project. | reverse complement strand
TTAGATTTCTTTTTTGTGCCTTCGTGTCTTAGTGGCTGATCTTTTACCTTCCTTTTAAAAAAAAATAGCATTGCCATTCAGCTGTAATTCACATATTGTGAAACCGAAATTTTTTGCATAACCGGGAGTAGCGAAGCTGACATGATGCGAATAAAAACCACCGTTTACCTTTTGTCCGGTCTATTGCTGGCTGTGTTTGTCAATGCCGGGGCTATTCAGGCCGCCGGTTCAGTAAGCGCTTCTAATTCATCGATTCTAATCAAGCTAACCCCTGAAGAAAAAACCTGGCTGGCAGAGCACCCAACCATCCGCATCGGTGTTGATCCTGATTATCCGCCCTTTGATTTCATCAATGAAAACGGGGAATATCAAGGTATTGCTTCTGATTATGTGAAATTGCTGGAGCAACGGCTGGGAATTTCAATGGACATTGTTGCGGATTTATCATGGTCTCAGGTTATTGAAGGCGTTAAAGCGCAGCGGGTCGATGTGATTCCTCTGATCACCAGAACGCCGGAGCGTAAGACGTTTTTGAGTTTCACCGAACCCTATGTGTTTTTTCCCACAGTTATCATGACCCGCAGGGACTACCCCGCCGTGAATGATCTTGGCGATTTTGCGGGTAAAAAGGTAGCCGTGGTAAAGGATTACCGCACTCATAAAATAATGGTTAAAGAGTACCCCGCAATTGAACCTTACGTGGTTGAAACGCCTTTGGAAAGTCTAAAAGCGGTGTCGGTGGGAAAAGCCGATGCGGTCTTGGGAAACCTTGCCGTCAACAGTTATCTGGTTGATAAATACAGCATCGTAAATCTCAAAGTGGCAGGATCGGCCGATATGGGCGAGGACGCCTTTAGAATGGGGGTACGCAACGACTGGCCGCAACTGGTCGCAATTCTCAAGAAGGCGATCAACTCCATAACCCCCGAAGAACAGAGGGCGATAAGACGCCGATGGATTCAAGTCGATATGCCGGCACCAGAGCAAAAACGACTGGTTTTGACGAAGGATGAAAAAAGCTGGCTGGTAAAACACAAAAATATCCGCCTCGGGGTGGATCCGGCCTGGCCGCCCTTTGAATTTTTTGATGCGGCCAAGGTTTATTCGGGAATTGCCTCGGGTTATGTACTCTGGTTAAATGAACAGCTGCACATCAACATGGCTTCGGGTCCCGATATCAGCTGGGCAGAGACGATGAAAAAAGCCAGATTCGGCGACATCGACGTTCTGCCTTGTGTCGGCCGGACTCCGGATCGTGCGAAGTTTCTGCTCTTCACCAAACCGTATCTGAGTTTTCCCATGGTTATTATCACCCGGCAGGATGCGCCGTTTGTCAACGGGGTGCTGGATTTTGACAAAGGCAGGGTCGCGGTTATCAAGGGTTATGTTACCCAGGACCTGATGGAGCGGGTTTATCCGGGCCGCGATTTTTTCCCGGCCGATAATGTTGATCAGGCACTCAAAGCCGTTTCCAGGGGAAAACTGGATGCCTTTGTGGGCAATTTGCCCGCCATATCTTATGGAATCCAAAAATTGGGACTGACCAATCTCAAGGTCGCTACGACGACGCCCTATCGATTTGAGCTGGCCTTTGCCGTGCGCAAAGACTGGCCGCAACTGGTGGGTATCCTGGATAAGAGCCTGGCGACGATGCCCGAGGCGGAGAAGAACAAAATTCATAACCGCTGGATCAACATCCATTTCGAGGAGAAGACAAATTGGACGCTTATTTTTCAACTGGTTGGCGCTATTGTGCTGGTAGCCGGGATCATTTTAATCATCATTATCCGGTGGAACCGGGCGCTGAGCAAAGAAGTCACCGAGCGTAAACGCACAGCGGCAGCTCTGCGGGATAGTCGGGCTGCTGCGCGCGGACTGCTTGACGCCACCCGGGAGTCCCTCTTCTTTCTGGACGGCCGGGGAAACGTTGTCGCGGTAAACACGACCGCGGCATTCAGATTTCAGAAGACACCGGAGGAAATCACCGGCACCGATTTTTTTGAACTTTTGCCCGCCGAAGTCAGGGAAGAAAGGAGAGCCTATTTCGATCAGGTAATGCAAACCGGTACCCCGCTGGATTTTGAGGGCACACACGCCGGAATAGTAATGCAGATTCGGTTTTATCCGGTCAAGGACAAAAGCGGCGGCATGTCGGGGGTCGCTGTGTTCGCCCAGGATATCACCGAACGTAAACAGGCGGAGGAAATGATTATAAACTCCGAACAACGCCTGTCACAAATCATCAACTTTATGCCGGACCCTGCCTGGGTGGTCGATAATGACGGCAAGGTCGTCACCTGGAACCGGGCGGTGGAGAAACTCACCGGCACAAAAGCCGAGAAAATCCTGGGTAAGGATGATTTTGAATATGCGTTACCGTTTTATGGTGAAAGACGGCCGGTGTTGATTGATTTGATCCGGCAATGGAACCCGGACTATGAGAAAAAATATGTCTCCGTTAAAAAAGACGGGGAGAACCTCGTTTCCGAATCGTTTCATCCCAATTTGGGCGATAACGGTATTTTTCTTTCGGCAATTGCCGGTCTGCTTTACGACACTTCCGGGGAAGTTACCGGTGCCATCGAATCTTTGCGTGATATTACCGATCAGAAGAAAGCCGAGATGGAGCTTCAGAAATTGTCACTCGCCGTCGAACAGAGCCCGGCATCGGTTGTGATTACGGACCCTTTAGGAATCGTAGAATATGTGAATCCGAAATTTAGCGAATTAACCGGCTATAGCGCCAAAGAAGTTGTCGGCAAAAATCCCCGAATTTTAAACTCCGGTAAACTGCCGCGTGGGCACTTCAAGAATCTGTGGGATACCATCCTGGCAGGCAATGAATGGCACGGAGAATTTCACAATAAAAAGAAAAACGGTGAGCTGTTCTGGGAGCATGCACGTATATCGCCGATCCGCAACAAAGAAGGTGAGCTCACTAATTTTGTAGCCGTCAAGGAAGACATTACCGAGCGTAAGCGCATGCGAGAAGAATTGATGCAGGCCAAGCGGTCGGCCGACGAAGCCAACAGGGCCAAGGGAGATTTTCTGGCCAATATGAGCCATGAAATCCGGACCCCCATGAATGCGGTGATCGGCATGTCGCATTTGGCCCTGAAAACGGACCTGACTGCCAAACAGCGGGATTACCTGAAAAAGATCCAGTCTTCAGCCAACTCCCTTTTAGGGATTATCAATGATATTCTGGATTTTTCTAAAATTGAAGCCGGGAAAATGGATATGGAGTCGGTGGACTTCAACCTCGATGATGTGCTGGACAACCTGGCGAACCTGATCACTGTCAAAGCCCAGGAAAAAGAAAATCTCGAAGTACTTTTTGCCACGGCCATCGACGTACCGCGTTTTTTAAAGGGCGATTCCCTGCGTCTGGGACAAGTGCTCATCAATCTGGCCAATAACGCCGTCAAGTTCACCGAAACCGGAGAAATCGTGGTTTCCACCGAACTGGTAAAAAAAGATCAAGATCAGGTGACACTGAAGTTCTCGGTGACTGATACCGGTATCGGGCTGACGAAAGAGCAGATGGGCCGACTGTTTCAGTCTTTCAGCCAGGCTGACACTTCCACCACCCGCAAATACGGCGGCACCGGACTGGGCCTGACCATCAGCAAACGGCTGGTGGAAATGATGGGCGGGGAAATCCGGGTGGCAAGCAAACCCGGACGAGGCACCACTTTCAGCTTTAGCGCTACTTTCGGCCAGAGCCTGGGAAAAGAAAAAACACGTCCGGCACCGCCGCCGGACCTCCAGGGCATGAAAGTACTGGTGGTGGATGACAATGCGACGTCACGGGATATTTTTCGCGAAATGCTGGAGTCTTTAACCTTCGATGTCACTCTGGCGGCTTCCGGGGAAGAAGGGCTGACGGAGTTGAAAAGCGCGGGGGCGGAGCATCCGTATCAACTGGTGCTTATGGACTGGAAATTGCCGGGGATGGATGGTTTTGAAGCATCCCGGCGCATCAAAAATGATTCAGACCTCGGCCGCATCCCCGCCATCGTTTTGGTAACTGCTTACGGACGGGAGGAGGTTATGAAAAAAACTGAGGCGGAAGGCCTGGACGGGTTTCTCCTCAAACCGGTAAATCCCTCAATGCTGTTCGACACAATCATGCAGATTTTCGGCAAAAATGAACACGGAGAAGTTAAGGCTTTTTCGGAAAAAGACCACGAAACAGAGACTTTAAAGGCTATCATCGGCGCCCATGTACTTCTGGTGGAAGACAATGAAATCAACCAACAGGTGGCCAGGGAGATCCTTGCCGGTGCAGGGCTGAACGTTTCTATTGCGAATAACGGCCTGGAAGCCGTGGACGCCGTCAAAGAAAACAAATATGATGCCGTGCTGATGGATATCCAGATGCCGGTGATGGACGGTTACGAAGCAACGAAGAGAATTCGTAAGTGGGAATCAGTCTCCGCTAACGCGGATACTGATGTATGGGAAACAGAAGACAGAGGACAGAAGACAGAAGTCCGCTGTCAAGCCTCCAACCTCCAACCTCCAACCTGCAACCTCCCAATTATTGCCATGACGGCCCATGCCATGGCCGGTGATCATGAAAAGAGCCTGGATGCCGGCATGGTCGATCACGTGACCAAGCCGATTGATCCGGAACAGCTTTTTGCAACACTTGCAAAATGGATTCGTCCGCGGGAAGTGTCACGTACAGCCCGACCACCGGAAACCGGCAGTTTAGAAAAGTCCAACGCGAAGGTTTCGGCCGGGGCTTCAGATGCGGTTGCATCTTTTAATAACCAAGAGCAATTTCCGAATTATTTGGCGGGATTTGATCTTGCAGATGGATTGAGGCGACTGGGGGGCAACCACAAGCTTTATAAAAAGCTGTTGTTAAATTTTGCCGCCAATTATTCTGAGACTCCTTCTGAGATTCGGCAGGCGCTTGACTCAGGCGATTTTAATCAGGCCCACCAGCTGGTCCACAGCCTTAAGGGCGTGGCCGGTAATCTGGCGGCCGGTGAATTACAGGCAGCAACAGTGGAACTGGAAAAGCTCGTAAAACATGTGGATAAAGACGAGCCACCCTTGCCGGACGCACTCAATGAAAAATTGTCAGTGCTGGGAAATGTGCTGAATCAGACGTTTGAGGCGATTCAAACACTCGGACCGACAGGAGAAGAAAAAATCGCTGTGACCGGTATGGACCAGACTGTCTCGTTACCGCCGGAGATTGCCAAAGATGCGGCCGGACGTCTGCACGATGCTGCCGAGATGGGGGATGTCACGGAAGTGGTGTCTATTGCCGAAGATATAACAGCTAATTTAGAAGCTTTTGCCATTTACAAAGATAAGATTGTACAACTGGCGGAAGATTTTGACTTTGACGGGATACTGGAGTTGGCAGGAGAACTGGAGAAGATGGCTGAGGGAGCAAGTTAGTGGTTTTGCTCCAATTGGTCTGCGGCCTGTAGACCTCCGCCCTGGTACGACATTTTAAATCACAAACTACAAATCACAAATATCAAATAAATCACAATGATTAAAATTCAAAATCCCAAACCTGTAGCTCTTTCTAAAGAAAGAACGTTCCAGTGTGTTGATCATTGAATACTGGAATTTAATAAAGGATGGAAACAATGAACAACGATTTAACTGCCCCCGGAAACAATTCCGACCAATCAGCCCGGATCTTATTGGTGGATGACAATACCACCAATCTGCAGCTGCTGCATGAAACCCTGGACGGACAGGGATACAAACTGCTGATTGCCAAAAGTGGTAAGACCGCCCTGGCGATTACTCAAAAGGCAAAACCTTCCCTCATCCTGCTGGACATCATGATGCCGGAAATGGATGGCTATGAGGTGTGTCGACGTCTAAAAGCGGATGAAAGTACCCGGCAGATTCCTGTAATTTTTATAACCGCTTTGGTGGATGAGGAGGATGAGGCCAAAGGGCTGGGATTGGGTGCGGTGGATTATATTACCAAACCGATTAACCCGGAGCTTGTCAGGGCGCGGGTACACAACCATCTGGAGCTGAAACGCCATCAGGATCATCTGGAAAACCTGGTGGTGGAACGTACCCGGAGGCTGGCACTGGTTCAGGCCGTTACCATTGAAAGTCTGGCAACCCTGGCTGAATATAGAGATCCCGAGACCGGCGGGCATATCAAACGGACCCAGAATTATGTCAAGGTGCTGGCCAAAAAACTGAAAGAGCATCCCCGATTTCATGACGAGCTGAATGATGAGATCATCGAGTTGCTGTACATGTCGGCCCCGCTGCACGATCTGGGTAAAATAGCTGTGCCGGATCACATCCTGCTGAAACCGGGCAAACTGACCGATGAAGAATTTGAAGAAATGAAAAAGCATACGAATTATGGTCACGATGCCTTATGGATTACAGAGCAAAAATTGGGTGAAGATTCCTTTCTGCGGCACGCCCGGGAAATTGCCTATACCCATCAGGAAAAATGGGACGGCTCAGGGTATCCGTCCGGGTTGAAAGGCGATGAGATACCGATTCCAGGCCGTTTGATGGCCCTGGCGGATGTCTACGACGCTCTGATCAGCAAACGGGTTTACAAACCGCCGTTTCCCCATGAAAAAGCTGTGCAAATTATTGTGGAGGGAAAGGGCAAACATTTTGATCCCGATATTGTCGATGCCTTTCTTGAACTTGAAAATACTTTCCGCAACATTGCATTGTCCTTCGCCGACTATGATGAAGAGCGGAAAATGCTTTCCGGTGGAAAAGATCTCAAGCCGAAAAAAGGAAAGCTCATCGAGAATATTCTGCTGGCTGAAGACAATGAAATCAATTTGGAGATCATGCACAGCCAGTTGACGTCCATGGGATACAAAGTGGACACCGCCGTCAACGGAAAAGATGCGCTGGCTAAATGTCAGAAAAAAAAATATGATGTGATTCTCACCGACATTGAAATGCCGGAAATGGATGGTTATGCTTTGACCGCCGAAATACGCCGCATCGAGAAAGATTCAAAAAATCCGATCCCAATCCTGGCCATCACTGCCAGTGAATTTGATTTAAATGATGAGCGGGCCAAATCCATGGGATTTAGCGGCTATATGCTCAAGCCCCTTGAGATTGATGTGCTGGAAAATAAACTGGCTGAAATCATGCATACCCGCAAGTCATGATCTCGTAAAATGATAGAAAAATAATTCTTTTTCATGCAATCCCTCGAAAGTTGAGATATCGTTGATTGGGTAATTTGTTGATTGGTTAAGTGATTATAAATATTGATTTATCCCACATTTGCAAAATAATTGGACACGGGTATAATTTAGGAATTTAGGAATTAAATGAATTCTATCTATTTTAATTTATTGATTTAATACCTCAATCCCTCAATTCCTGAATTCCTCAATTTAGTGCTAACAAATATAAATAATGTTCAAAAAAAAGAGCTATTTGGATAGTAAATTAGGAGGTCTGAAGTTAGGGAGTCACAGCTATTTTTCCAAGCTGAGTGACGAGGTTTGAAGTCATAAATATGTTCAACACGGTTGTCAACAGATTCAACCGGGCGATCCTTGCCTGTGTACTCAGCGTATCGATCATTCAAAAAACAGCTCTGGCATGCGCTCTATCGGGATTATCAGAGGATAAAAATTCAAAGAGGGTATCAATGAACAACTCAACCCCAATATTGCATAAACAACATGGCAAAGGATAGCTAATGGTAAGTTATTATATACGATATAATAGTGAAAGCACTATTTTGTGGATATCCCCCTTGGTGAATTCAAAGGATGGGGTCGATTTTGCCATGTTGTTTACCCTTCGGGAAAGCCGGAGAACTTCAGATCCTGTGTTGTCAAGGATTCGAGGTAAACGACTACAACTTCACCCTTGACGCCTTGGCTCTGAAGCCCTCCGGCTTTTGCAACGTTAGGGTCAACATTGATTGAAGAAAAAAGGCATTGCTAAAATTCGACAATTACACTATGTAGCGGGCGTTTAGACAAATAAGTATTTTCAACCACACTCAACAATTCAACCAATTCACGATTTTAGAAAGGAAAAATTTTATGAAAAAAGCAGTCTTGATCACGACACTTGTATTCTTATTGTCTTTTTCGGTTGCCGCCACCGTATCGGCAGAAACCACCCTGGATAGCATCCTGCAAAAAGGGGAACTGGTGGTCGGCACGACCGGAAGTCAGCCCCCGCTAAACGCTACAACTAAAACCGGGGAAATCATCGGCCTTGATGCCGACCTGGCAAGGGGGATTGCCGAAAATATGGGTGTCAAGGTAAAATTTGCAGCCATGCCTTTTCCCGAGCTGCTTCCAGCCCTTGAGGCCGGTAAAGTGGACATGGTTATCTCCAGCATGACCATGACGTTGAAGCGCAATTTGAAAGTGGCCTTTGTCGGCCCCTATTACATTTCCGGCAAGGGTATTCTGACCAAGGCCCAGACTATTGCAGTCTTACAGGACCCGGAAGGATTGAATAAAGCAGAATATAAAATAGCGGCGCTGAAGGATTCAACCAGTCAGAATTTTGTTGAGAAGACAACCCCCAAGGCAACCCTGGTGACAGTTAAATCTTACGACGAAGCCCTCGATTTGCTTTCTCAGGACAAAATTACTGCTCTGATCGCCGATTATCCTTTCTGTGCTTTCACCGCTTTTCGGTATAGTGACAAAGGGCTGGTGGCCGGGCAGTCAAAATTTACCTTTGAACCCCTGGGAATCGCCGTGCAGCCCGACCCGTTGCTGCTCAATTGGCTGAGAAATTTTTTGGCAATGCTCGATGGCAGCGGTCAACTGGAACTGCTGAATAAACGATGGTTTAAGGATAGTTCCTGGATTAAGGATCTTAAATAAATACATTAAGAAATGGGGAGAGTTCTATGAAACTGTTACGAATTTTTACGCTGGTTCTAATCGTCCTGGTGAGCGTGAATTTTGTGGCTTGTGGCGGCGGTACTAAAACAGATGTTAAAACTGAAACTTCCACAACCACCCTGGGGCAGGAATTACTGGATTTGGATAAAGCATATAAGGATGGAATTATTACAGAGAAAGAATACGAGAAGGCCAAAGAGAAACTGATAAAGAAAAAGACGCAATAATAGTTAAGGAATGAATGACTGCCATTTACCAACAGCCGTGATTTCAGATATCGTTGATTAGTTAAGTAGTTGTAAATATGGATTTATCCCATATTTGTAAAATAATTGGACACCTGAAACCTATTCTCCGAAAAGGCTTCAATACGCCCGATAATGTCCAAAAAAAAGAGCTATTTTCATAGTAGATTATGAGGTCTGGATTTACACCCGTTTGAATGCTTTATCAGGCCGCTCGATCTTTTTATCCAACACCCGACGAATCATTTCAGCGATATCTTTCATCGCCAAAGGTTTCATGGCAAGTTCTTTGATGCCTATTTTTTTGATGATTTCTTTGTCGATCCTTTCGCTGTAGCCGGTGCAGACGATGACAGGGATATCCGGACGGATGGAAATGATTTCTGCTGCCAGCACATCACCGGTCATAGCGGGCATGGTCATGTCGGTGATCACCAAATCAAATTCATCCGGTGTTTGGCGAAACAGTCCGAGGGCTTCGAGACTGTCCGTTCTGGCGGTCACCCGATATCCAAGCCGGGCCAGCAACCGTTTGCCCATATCCGCCTGGAAATCTTCGTCGTCCACGAAAAGGATATGCTCTGTTCCGGTGACCATGAGCTGTACACTATCTTCCGGCGTGATCGATATGTCTTCAGTCGCAGGTAAAAATAAGCTAAAGGTAGTTCCCTGTCCCGGTAAGCTGTCCACGGTAATGGCTCCGCCGTGGCTTTTGACGATGCCGTGAACCACGGAAAGCCCCATCCCGGTACCTTGCCCTACCTTTTTTGTGGTGAAAAAAGGATCGAAAATACGCCTTGAAACCTCCGGCGACATGCCGCAACCTGTATCGCTGACCGTGAGTTTAATGAATTTTCCCGGTTTTACACCGGGATATTGTCCGGTAAAATCAGAATTCAGGTCCACATCCGACAGGTTTACGTCCAGAATGCCGCCATCCTCTTGCATGGCATAACTTGAATTGGTGCACAGATTCATTAAAATCTGATGAATGTTTGTGTCATCCGACAGAACGGTTAGATTGGATTCAATTTTGTGACGAATTTGAATGGTTGACGGCAATGAAGCCCGCAGTAATTTGATGGCTTCATTGACGATAAGGTTGACCCTGATCGGATGCAATTCGTTCTCTCGCTGGCGGCTGAAGGTCAAAATCTGCTGGACCAGCTCTTTGGCCCTTCCGCCGGCCTTCAGTACCTGGTTTAAATTATGTTGCAGGGGGTCACCTTTGGGCGTATCAATAATCGACAGTTCCGTATATCCGATGATAGCAGACAGAATATTGTTGAAATCATGGGCTATACCGCCTGCCAGTGTCCCGATGGCCTCCATTTTCTGCGCCTGAGCCAGACGTTTTACAAGTTCCCATTTTTCGGTTACATCGATTCCCACAGACAGGATTTCTCTGATTCCGCCTTCCTCATCATAAATTGCTTTGTTCATCCAGGTTACCCTTACCAGTTCACCGTTGCGCCGTACGTTTTCATTTTCGTTGGAAACATAACGTTCAGGGATTAGCGCCGATATCTTTGATCATCGTCTTCAGATCAAACCCGCTGATGTCTTTTTGGGGAACGATGGTGCCGACTACATTTTTCCCGATAATTTCTTCTTGGCGATAGCCAAAAAAGCTCTGAGCGTAATTGTTAAAAAAGATTATCCGGCCGTTTGTATCCATGCGCAGAATAATGCAATTGGCACTTTGGACGAGTTCGCGATAGTTTCTCTCACTCTCTCGCAGAGCTGTTTCAGCCCTGTTTCTTTCCTGAATCATACGGTTTGCCGATCGTGCCAGGGATTCAAATTCCACAAAAGGCAGTTTTTCTGAGTCGATTTCAGCGGATGCGGTGGCCGGATTTGAGAAAAATGCGGAAAAAAGGGCGAAAACTTTTTTTCATACGATTCGAGATGAATTTTGCAGATAACAGGATAAGGAACAACACCGTTGCCAGTATGGCTATGATTTTTAAAAAATGATTTTTTACTCTTTCCTGCAATGCCGCTCTTTTCTGATTGATGATGGTTTCAATCTTTTCAATATTGACACCGGCACCGACATACCACCCCCATCCCGGGAACCTTCATGGTGTAACTCAGTTTATTGAAAGTGACATTGCTGTTCAATTTCGGTATCACATAGCTGACATATCCTCCCCCTGATTTTGCGGCTTTAATCAGTTCTTGAACGATCTTGACGCCATTGACATCGGTGATGTCGATCATATTTTTGCCTTTGGCGGGAGCAACCAAGCTCAACCCGTCCCACTGACCTGCAAAAATATAGCCATTATCGCCGAAGGTAATATGCTCAATACGGGCCAGAACTTCCTGCTGAATATCATTAACGACATCATCCAGATATTCGCCCGTTCCGATCAACCAGTCAAAAGGTTCAAAATGCTTGATAAATGCTATCTTGGGGAAAATCTTTGCCGACCTTATTGGGGTTGGTCCAGGTATAGCGATAAAATCCTTCACCGGATTTGTTGATGATTTCGATCATATCCCGGATAACAAATTTGCCCTGGGTATCCTGCATATCGATTAAATTCAGACCTTCCATCTCAGGTCGATCGGCGAATAGAATTTCAACACCGTCCAGACGGGTGATAAAATAATACCCGCGCTGGTTGTTATAGCGAATGGGTCGCAATGCATCTTTAATGATTTTTTTAAGTTCATCCGGATTCTTGATCGCCCTGTGTTGGTTGTATAAATTGATAGCGATATCATAAGCTTCATTGGTCCGATTCCTGATTATTTGTTTCAATCTTGTTTCTGCCTGGGATTTCTTATATTCGATGTAATCGATTACCTTATCGGTTTCATTTTGGATAAGGTCCTTTTGAGTTTTGACATATTCTTCCCTTAAAGTGACTTCTTCTTTTTTAAATCGTTCATACTCATTGACTATCCAGAAATAACCCACCAGGCTTACAGAAATAATGGTCAGAATTACCATGCTGTACAAAAAAGTCTTTGTGATGCCGTATTTGGTATTCATTTATGTTTTTTTTCCTAACTCGTTGTTGTGCTTTTAGCGATTATTCGCCGGGAATTTAAACCGGCAATTGCATAACCGCTGAATTGTATTTGCCTTTAACAAATCCTATGAAACTCGATAAACACTTAATATAAAACAGACTTACCGGGGGTTCAAGGGTTCAAGAGGAGGATCACAAATTTCGCACATGAATTTAGAAAAAGACCCAAATGGAATAGGCGTTCACGGGTTCAAAGGTTCAGGGGTTCAAG
>PVMK01183103.1_pt1 | contig 12368 bp, 19 predicted proteins | sample 1853481 | NCBI WGS metagenome assembly PVMK01 (sample SAMN08533507, study PRJNA380276) | Marine sediment metagenome, whole genome shotgun sequencing project. | reverse complement strand
GGGATCTATATTAAATTTTTAAACATAGCTTTATATATCTTAAAGCGAAAAGATGTCGTTAGATGTTCTCTTGATTACAAATAAATTTTAATTGTAAAAATATTAGATTTCATAGAATATCATAAAAATTCAGACACTTAATGACTTATGATACATACCAGTTACATACAATTCGCCCACGTTAAACTCCTTTGTTGATATCACAAATTTTTCTCGGCTTTAATTTTAGCAAATATGTTGGAGTATCTGTAAAAATGTGGGTTTGAAATAGCTGGGTTTCTACTTCAGAGATTACATCCTCGACAATGATACATTTCTCTTTTGAAAAACACAGGTTTCACACCAAACCGCATCACCACTGCATCTGCATGATCATTTGAAAAAAGAAAGACGTAAATTGCAATGATAATTGATCGGAATTTATTATATCCACCGACCATTGATAGTCGAATTAAACGATATTTATTGGTATTACCGGCAAGTAGAGCGTGGAAGTTGTCCATTTAAATTAACGATACTGGTCAGACCCGGTGCAAGATGGCAGAGGTGAAACGAGTAAAGCGACCGTCCATTTTTATTGAAAAAGGTAACCCACATATGAGTTACCTTTAACAGCCAAATCATTTTTTGATAAGAAGTTCAATCCCATCGACGCATGCTCGACTCACTCCATAGTCAGCCTTTTCCTGCCCGGGCATTTTATCCCAGCTACCCTTTTCGATGAATTCAGCTCTCGTCCAGGAACTTAATTTCTCTAATTCTTTGAGTTTTTCCTCATGATTCGGTTCCTTTATAAATTGGGCAACACAGATCGCCGCATGACTCGCCAAGACCGCCTCTTCGGATATCTTTTGGGTAGTGGCGGCGGTTGACCAACCTCCCCACGCAAAACCGATGATCATTGCGATAGCTGCCCCACCAATAAGACTCCAAACTCCATACTTAATTTTCCCTGCAGTTTCTGTTTTCATTGATAATACCCCTCTGAATTATATTGTGATATTTTTGCCTGTGATGACCTTGCTACGTATGAGTTGAATGAGGTCATCGGCCCTGGCCGTTTTCTTTGGATATGAAGGTCGTTTCCATGATGTTTCCTTTCCGATAGGTTCTTGCCCGTCATTGCATGAAATACTCGAGCCGGAGACTCTCCTCACAATCACTACCGGCATTTTCCCCCGGAGACCGCTATAACGCCCAACGTTTCCTGCGTATGGCGTAAGCCCTCGTGAAACCGGAACCGATAGGCTCTGCGCTTCGCCTGGAATCGCTTGCTTGATGTATTGATAGAATTCGCTGTCGGTGGTTAGGATCAGTACGGAATTTTTATTCATTTTCTCTTTGTAGCTTTCAAGGAGATTTAAAAATATATGTTTTTGTTACACTGATCCTCTCATGCGGCAGGATTGGCTCTGTATGATATTCTTTGTATCCGTCTTAATGTGCAAAAATCATGCAAAATCAACCAGATATGACATAATGATATGAATGTTAAACAGTTATATCAATTGTGGGGCAAAAATAGGTGAGCTAATTCATACCAAAATATGTGAAATTGTGGCATAAATTACATAAAAACTATTACAATATTTTTATAGTATTATGAATCAATTTGAATGGATATGTGCCACATAGTTATAGTAGTGGATGGGATGTGTCGATGAAAAGGAAGGATGGGTTTGATGCTTGATACCGTGCCTGAAGCTTCAATTTCCGAAAAGTGAGGGTTTATAACCGAAATCATAAAAAGTACAGATAGTTAATAAGTGTTCTATCAATAGTCCCGCCGAAAAAAAAGCCAGAACTTTACGATCAAGCGCTGGCCGTGTCAGAAAATCAGATTGAGGTATTCCGGAGCGGGATTATTGATAAAACGGCGATGAACGAAGCCGTTGATGATTTTGGCATGAAATATGCTATGTGGGTAAAGTATCCACTTTCTATTTTCACTATAATTACAGTAGGTAACATCGCATATTCTTAAAAGAAAGAAAAGCTAAAATTTCAATGATTGGGGAAAAAATCTAAAAAAATATCACAATAAAGAAAATAAATCTTAAACCTCAAAGATGTGGGAAATTCTGAGAAAAAGCTACCGCGAAGCGGTTTCGTTCATCTTGCCAATATATGGAATTCACTATTATTTCAGATAGCTAATAGCTATCACAACTCATGATTAAGATTTTCGCCGCTCTGAGCGGAGAAGATTAGGTCATTGTTCCCACTTGAATTGGAATTCAACCTCTTCAGTGTTGCCTTTGCGGTCCTGTTCAATATTAAATATCGCTTTGGCCGGTATTTGGATTTTTTCGCCTGCTATCTGGATTTTGGATTGTTATCACCTTCGGAAGAAGTTGAAATCTCCGAATCGATACAGATCATGATTTTTCCAAAGCAAATAAATAGAATTCATAGCTTTAGAATGGTCGAAGGTCAGGTCCGGACTGTTTACCTAACAAGATACGTGAAATCCCGCAGAAATCTCTTTTTCTTGCTGCAGCAGGCTGTTATAAGTCGTGATTGCTTGAGACGTTTTCTCCTCGATCAATTCAATATCGTTTTTTTTAAGAAATCTGCGCAATGATCTGGAAGATCTCATCATACCAGGCTGGCCCTTACCAATCACCAGAACGCTCGGTTTAGATTCCAGAATATCTTGGACATCTTCGATGCCCACTGAATGCCCTTTCTTCCTCCACCAGTCTGGAACCACGCGCCCTTGAATAATTTTTATATCATTGGTGTAGGTCACACCTTTTACAACAATTTTGCCAAAAGAATATTTTTCAATCATGACACTATTTGCTTTATTGAGTATCCTTTTTTGATGTCTCTGCCTTTTTTCTTGGCTGTTTCATCCTCCTTGTTTAAAAAGAATAGACTCCTAAAAGCATTTTTTTTGTGCGCTCTTTATTTGTCGCATCCTTCTTTTAGTTCAGTTTCTCCCTCAGCTTCTTTGAGCTCCGGAACGTCACAGTCTTCCTTGGGCGCATCATCATGTCTTCTCCGGTGGCCGGGTTCCTGCCTCTTCGTTCGCGTTTCTGGTTTACGCAGAACTTTCCGAAGCCGGAGATCAATACGTCTTCGCCTGATTCCAGGGATTGTTTGATGAGTTCAAGCATTATTTCGATTGTTTCGTTGGCTTTTTGTTGGGTGTACCCGTTGGTTTCTGTGACGGCTTTGACGATGCGGGCTTTGATGAGGGTGCCGTTTTTTGGCATTGGGGTCTCCTTTCATTTGGAGTCTTCAGATTATTAGTAACAGGCTGATTTGTCAAGGAAAAACTTTAATGCTCCGTCATGGTCCCACGTAATTACGAAGCTGTTGAAGTGGAATTTATAAATGTACCAATTCGGAAGGCTGTTATTTCGGTTCTGGGATGGCCCGGCAGGGAGGTACAGAGAAGCCGCGTCAAAAGGTCCCTTCCTCTCACCTTTTCTGATGATTAAACAAAATTTATTTTAGTTCTTCAATGGTCGAACCACCTGGGAAGATTTCCTGTGGAAAATGATTTTTTGATTTTGATGGTATGTTATTCTTTATTTATTATTATTTTCTATATAGAAATATAATATATAATATACTGAATATATTAATATTCTTATATACTGAGTTCCACCGGAAACTTACCCACCTACCTCAGTTTTTACCTTTCAAGGACAACAAAAGCTTAAATATCTTGTGCGTCATCTGCAGGTAAAGCTAGAAAATTTCCTGTGGAGAATATGTCAAAAAAAGAAATTTGCAAGGAAGACAGCACCGAGTCGTTGATCGAATCCTTGCACGCAACAAGGCGCAGGTGTTCCCTGATTGTAAACCCTGACTACCTGGATGATGAGAATCTGCCGGAGGAAGAGAGAACCGCTGTGCTCAAGGAAATCTTTAATCGAAACATCCGAGAAAAGCAGCTCAGCCGCATCGTCTCGCATCTCACCCCGGTCTTAGATGGTAATAATCCTCCAGCTGCCATGGTCTTTGGTCCAACCGGCTCCGGCAAAACCGTGACCCTAATACACGTGCTCTCCACCTTTTGCAAAGTGGCTGCGCGCCACAGCGTCAAGTTTCGTTACGCCTACATTGACCTGACATCGCCCAAAACCTATTTTGCGGCCCTAAACGAAGTAGCCATAGCCCTGGACAGCTCTAATCGCAAATACCGCAAAGGCATTCCAATTCAGTACATGCAGGAACGAATCATTGAGTCTATAAGCGACTATGACGGTTTCTCTGCCTTCTAATCGATGAGGCGGATAACATCTCTCCCAACTCAGATGCCTTCCTGACCTTTTTAGCAAAGACGCTGCCCCGCAAGGTTTATTGCCGTCTGTTTCTGATAATGCTGACCAACCGGTTGGATTGGGAAAAAACCTTGGATCCGAGAATATCGAGCTTTCTCAAAAAAACAGATATCCTTTTTGAACCTTATGATGCCATGGATCTTTTGGCGATTCTGCAGCTAAGGGTGGAAAAAGCCCTTGATGCGAAAAAGGTTGAAGACGGCGCTCTAAACAAAGTGGCAGCCTATGCTTCTCGTGATACCGGGGATGCCAGAAAAGCCGTGGAGCTACTGGCAAAAGCCGTTAAAGAGGCTGAAAAGACCAGTGGGCGCCTGACAATAAAAGAAGTGGACATAGCGGAACGTCAATTAGAGGTGGATAAATCCGAACAATTGATCAAAGCCCTTGCCAAACAGCAGCAATTTGTCTTGCATGCCTGCTACACCCTGCTATTAAGGGACAGCCATAAGATAACAACCGGACAAGCCTACGAAATTTACAAAACAGCTTGTACGGATGCAGGTCTTTGTCCTCTGACACAAAGGCGTTTTTCTGACATACTCAGCTCCCTGGACCTTTATGGCTTGATCAATGCCAGGGTCATTTCAAGGGGACGTTATGGCAGCACCAGAGAAATATCCAGCGCTTTGCCCAAGGATATTATTAATAAATTTCTAAAGGGAGACTGGTCAACGCAAACCGACGAAGGTTTTTACTGAGTTTCAAAAAACAGAATAAAACGTTCAAGCTTGTCCTCTAACTGCTTGCCGGCCTTCAAGATCGTTGTTTCCAAGGCAATTTCTTCAATATTGCTTTCTGGATCCCGTCGCAGAATGGCCAATTTCTTTTCAGAAGCTTTGATAAGATTATTTAGGTCTCTGCGTCTTTCAATATCTGTTATGGTCAGTTTGCAGTCTCGATTGAGCGAGGATTCTGCACACCAATTTGATTTGATCATCATAGGCCATCACTGAGTTGCCGTTTTATTGAATGTCCACCGTTGGGATTTAAATATTTTTCGCAATTGCTTCATACATTGGTTGGAATCTCGAAATATTTAAATACCCCGATTGCCTGCTACGTATAGAATGCCCAGGCAAAATTCGGATCTTCATGAAGGCCAAACAAACCCCTTGGTCAAAGAGCTTCATCGTGTCCATATTCGAATATCCCACCTGAAGGAAAAAACCAAAATTTTTTATTTCCACGTTCTTCTCAGCCGGTACCAATGTCCGAAGTGCAATGGCGAGCTCACGATGACGGGTCAAAATCAATGCTCATGTTCATGCGGAGAAGCTTTTGATCCGACTCTTGCTTTCCAAAAAAGCGCCTGTTGTGGCACGCAACTTATTCGCAAAACTTTTCACTATGTCTGCTCGCGCTGCAAAAAAGTGAATCCGTCCCGCTTTCTTTTCGATGAAAGAATCTTTGACCGGGCATATTTTTGCGAGATGATGAAAGCCTCCAGAGCCAAAGCCAAGAAAAAGAAGCAGGAGATGATAAAATTGATAATGGAGGCGCGATCCGGTGAACTGCCTCTTTTGCAAGAGCCCTGTCTGGAGTCTGTTCCGGGCCTAATTGCGGATTTAGATCACTTTGTCGGTGCAGATGAGGATGGATCCGATGACGCAGCCCTTGAGACAAATTCCGTTTTCAGCATGGATGATTACCGCAGTCACATCCTTTCTGCCTTGGATTGTGGCAGCAGATTTTTTTCGAAGATAAACAATCTTGGTGCGGATCTGCGTGAAGATAGGGTTTATCGATTTGTCACGCTGGTTTTTATGCAGAATGAACAGGAGATCGATTTAACTCAGTATGATAATGATCTTTTGATTGAGAGAATTGAAACATGAAGCTGTCACAGAAGGATAAAGAATTTGTAGAGCGTTTGAAAACGCTTATGGAAACCAAAGACCTATCAATCGAGCTGATAGATGACGGCATAAAACGTCTTGTCCTGCGTCGTAATTACGGCGACAAGATAGAATCGATATTTAATATGAGTCGGCAGGGTGTTCGCTGGAGATTTCACAGAATATTTAACGATATTTATATCAATGCTTATCTCACCATTTATTGGGTAGAGTCAAACTTCGGCACACAGCTTAGAGGCGACGCCATCGAGATTGCAAAACAGAGTGTCGAGCTTAGGAAAAAAGCCAAAAAAATGGGGTTTTCTCAGGCTTATCGTCGAGAAAACGGTTGAAAATCATGGAACTGAACAGGCTGCCAATTGACAACGGATTTGCCCTCCTAAAATTCAGAAAGCTATCCCCGTCGAGAGGCTATCTTATTGAGCAATTTTTGCTGTCAATCAGCCGTAGCAGACAAAATTTTTACGGAATCGCAGGGTTTTCGGGAAAGAACAATTTTCCAATAACTACCAAAATTTTACCTAAAAAATTTTAACATCATAAAATTCACAGACATTGCATGAAATGGCCTATTTTGATGTAAAAGGCCGGGGTGAAAATGACAAATACAAAAATCGAGCTGAACTGCAGCAAGATTGCCCGTATTCAGGGTCTGGATGAGCTTGCAAAGCTATTGTTTCCGGGCAACAAGAACCATCAGAAGGTTTTTCTGGCCGTCTTTATCGAGCTTAAGTATGCGCCAGGAGAATTTATACCAATTTTAAGGCCGCTGTGCGACAAATACAGCTTTTCTCCTCGGATGCTTGAGACTGTCCGCAGTAAGATGCGGCGCATGGGGATAATTGACCATGTCTCCCGGTTCAACAAAACCTATGGCTACCGGGAGGGATGGGTGTTTTCAAGCCGCTTTTCAAAAGCTTTAAGCCGCCTTTCTGAGCTTACCAAGGGGTTTAGAGGCCGCAGTGACGCTTTACAGGAGAAGAAGGACCGGGACTTGTTTATGTATCTGTAATTGCAAATGCAAAATTAGGCTTTTTCTTTTTCAAAATACTCTTTTAGGGCCTGCTCGATGATGTGCCGCTGAGTAGCTTTTCTGCCCTCGCGTTTTCGGGCATAGACCAGCCCAAAGAGCTTGTCTGCAAGCTGTTTTGTGATCTGGACATGGATGCGTTCAAGCTCTTCTGGTACAGAATCATTCTTTTCAGATTTTTCATGCGAATCTTGAGCATTTGTGTAATTGCGGTTTTGCGCAGGGGCGTATTTGTGCTTTTGCGCAAAAGCGTCTTGTGCATCTGTGGGATTGTGTTTTTGTGACTTTGAGGTTTTGTGTGATTGCGCAATTGCATCTTTGTGCATTTGCGTATCTTTCTGATCCTGTAGAAAATCCTTCATGCTGTTTGGAGTAGAGTCGTTAAGGATGCTTTGGCCCTTAAGTTTGAATCTGTCCTTCTTATTTATTTCCATCTTTACTTTTTGAATATCGGCAGTTCATATTGTGTCGGATTGAGGCGTTGCAGGATTTCTGCGGTCAGAGCCTCAAATTCCTTAGCTGCTGGCCCCTTGGGACTATACTGGGTGATTGGTTGCTGGAAAGCCGGGCTTTCCTCAAACTTGACTCGTTTGTTGATTTTGGTCTTAAATACCAGCTCTCCATAAGCCTCTCTCAAAGCTTTTTCCATCTCGCGTTCAATAATGGGCTTTCTGCCGTCAGCCTGGTTTATGACAATACCAAGTATTTTAAGGTCAGCATTAAAGTATTTTCTAGCTTTTTTAATTGTATCAAATAGATCTTTCATGCCTGCAAGAGCATATGGAGCGGGCTTGACTGGGATCAGGACATAATCTGCAGCGTTTAGTGCCGCCAGATGCAGGTGGCCAAATGATGGTAGGCAATCGATTACTATAAAATCGAAATCTTCTGAATCAAGGCCGGTTTGCATTGTCTTTAGTGACTCTTTTAGCCTGAAAATCACAGGAAAATCCCTTTCAGCCACAGATGCCAAATTGGTATCTGATCCCAGAAGCTTAATGGACTTTGATATTTGTTGCGGAATTAGCGGCTCTTCGTCATAAGCTGTTATGACGTTTGCTCTTAATTTAGCGGGCTCCTCAAGAAACGAGGAGGTAAGGTTTGCCTGTGGGTCGTTGTCAATAGCCAGGATATTTTTCCCGTGTTGTCCGGCAAGGATCTGAGCCAAGTTGAATGCAATTGTCGTCTTTCCTACCCCGCCTTTCTGGTTTGCCACCGCTATCGTTACCATTTTTGGTTTATATGTTTTTGTGTTAAAGCGCATTTGCGCAATGCCGGTTTTACACCTTTGCACAATTCCATAATCTGGGTGTTGTCATATTTAATATTTTTGGTTTATTGCTGCACGCCATTTCACCAGAATCCATATTCCGTTTCGTCATAGCAGTCGTATGTTTTTGCTGGCTGAATAATCCTTTTCCAAGTGTGCAGGTTCTGATATGCAGGCTTTCATGAGTCATTCGTTTTTGTTTAGAAGCTTGCAGTTCCAAAGCCAAAACGGCTGGCATTTCCGTGCTGATTAGCCTGCTTTGATTGAATCATTTTAAACCGCCACTGGTCACTTCATTTATGGTGATGGGCCTCTCTGACGGACGCCGATCGCACATCGGGTGAATATCCGAGTTGTGTATTTATTGTCTTGTAATCCCCACCTGGATATTTCTGGCCAGCAGCTGCATTTTTATAGCAGGATATTACCCAATACACATCGCCATCCTCCCTGAAATCATCAAAGACATCCCGTATAATAAGAACTACAAAATCAGACAGATAAGGGATGTTAGGGTTGTTAGGGAATAAAAAGAAGCCTTCATAGCAAAGTACATGTAGCTGCCCGATTGATCACCTTCTTTGAGCGGCCAACAAAATCTTGGATTGAATAGATCAATTTCAAAAACATTCCTTTTCTGAAAAAAATCTTCCCCCCGGCGATTTACTATTTATCAATTCTGGAGACCATACTTAGAAAAGGTCAACAATTTTCAAAGGAGGAAAACCATGCAAAGCTCGGTGAGCATCGTCAAAGCGATTATCGTGAAATATTCTAAGTTCTTGGTTCTTGTCAGACGCAAGGATGGCCGTTTTGACCTTCCCGGAGGCAAATTGGAAGAGAGCGAGGGTGTTTGCCAAGGCCTTGTCCGGGAAGTGTCAGAAGAGACGGGTCTGGTGGGAGGAAGGCCAGACCCGGTCAATCAGTGGATACTTCCAACCGGCAAAGGCAATGCGTTAACTGGCATGACGTTTTGTTGCGATTACAAACAGGGTAGGGTGGTCTTAAGCAATGAGCACACAGACTATTTTTGGCAAAACCTGGAACAAATCAATCAATTTACACCCCAAGAATGGGTTATTTTGGGGCCATAACCATGAGAGGAGGCATTATGCTTTTTGATCGCGTTTATCCACAAGACCAATTTGAGGAAGAACTGTCTGACATTGAAATCACCATCAATATCGAGTGTCCTCATTGCAAGCCAGAACCAGCGGATACTTTTCCTGAGCACTACATCTTTAAGGATTTTCCTGAGAATTATTTGGAAAAGCAAAAGCCGCCCGAGTCAGACATAATGTTCCCCCAACGGATACCGTGAGGTGTTAAGAAATTGTGAAGGGCGGCTGCGTTGTCCCTGACTAAAGCAGTCGCCTACAATCTTCATTAACAGCTGAAAACCTAAACAGCTATTGAAAGGAGGATTACATGAATTCTAAAGATCTTAAGTCCGACAAAGTGTCGCAAATTGATAATAGGGATAAAAGTTTACAGCAAAATCCATTCAAAAGGGGCAACGCCATGAAAAATGCATTTATATGCTCTATTTGCGAGGGATTTATCTTTGACGGAGAGAGTATGTGGGCGGTTAGTGTCCAGCATGAGGTCTCAGAAAATTGGGTAATCACAGTCTTAGATGCCAAGCCGGCATATGTTTTCTGCGAGGAATGTGCAAAGCAACGTGACTTTGACAACATATTGATTCCAATAAAGAATGAAAGGAATGAAAAATGCAAAATAAAAATGAAGTATTAAAATTCAGACCCGTGGCTTTGCCTTGCGGGCAAAAGGGATCGACCCGGTTGTATACCACCAACCTTTTTGTCGGGGTGTGTCCGCATATGTGTAAATATTGCTACGCACAGGGTTTTAGGGCTTTTTCAAAAGCTGGGCAAAGGTCGGTACCCATGGAAGCCATTATCAATGTCAGAAAATGGCCCAGAAAAATCTTCTTATCGTCAGCAAGCGATCCATTTCATCCCCTGGTCAGAGAGCGGGCAGGGGCACTTCTCAAATCGGCTCTGCAATCCGGCAGCTTTGTTGTAATATCAACCAAGGCGCTTGCAACGCAAGAGATCGTGAGGACCTTAAGCCGGCATTCTGATCAGGTGTCCTATACTGTTTCTCTTACAAGCTTGAATTTGGATCGGAACCGAATCCTGGAGCCGCACGCCCCTAGTGCCTACGAGAGGCTGCACGGCAAAAAGGAGAACGGCCAAAATTATTTATGCGGCATTGAGCAGCTGGCAGCAAGCGGAGTGCACGTAACGCTGAAAGTGGACACGCTTTTCCCAAGCCTCGATGATGCCGATGAAAATATTGCCCGTCTATTAAAGGAGGCCAAGCTATGCCGGGCGGAGGCGGTAACTTTTTCATATGCATTTTTTCGTAACAATTTCCAAAAGAGGCTGACTGGAATTGCGTTTCTTCAAAAATCATTGTCTGCCATGAATGAATATCAGCCAATTGCAAGCGGTATGGGCTATTCCCTGCCTCGTTCAAAAAAGAAAGTTCGGCTTGCCAACATGGCAAAAATTGCATCAGATATCGGTTATCAGGTCATCTCTATCTGTCATTGTAAAAACCGCATACAAAGCGTATCTGAAGACATCCCGATTCGATTGGACTGCCATTTCCATAATAGGTTTTTCTAAATTTTTACTTGGCTAGAATTTTGATTAATGCCAAAGGGAGGTCTATGCATTGCAGAAATTAAGGAGGGCAAAATGAGGGATATAAATCAGATTTCATTCGAGGAATTCTTAGAAGCCATGGCCTATATTGATACTTACGCAAATAAAAATATCGAGGAATTCATGCCGTTTTTATTCTACATATGTGCAGAGTGCCGGTTGGCAGGTGAAATGTTCGTTTATCTGAAGGATCTTAAAGGCAATAGTTTAGACGGCCATTTCGAATTGGCAATGGAACTCCATTTGATCATCGTGGCGGTTTGGGTTTTGCTTAATGCGCCAGACAAGCAAAAGGATACAATTCATTAAAGCGAGAGGAAACATGTGGAGGCCAAAAGAAATAATCGTTCATGAAACGATCAAGTCTGATCCAATCACAGAGTACTTTCTGGAGCAATGCTCAGAGGTCCCTGTTAAACATGTGGGCACCGGTAAATCAAAGGGTATCGTCGAGGCTTCGGATATTCTCAGTAATTCAGGTCCGACTATGCTTGATAAAATACTGGCCGGCAAGCAGGTCGTGTATATTTCGCCGGCTGGAAATGCAGTGGATGTTTTCACTATGCCAGATGATCGAATGGTCTGCCCGCATTTTGACCGCTTGAAACTGGGCTCTAACGGCTGTTTTTACCAGTGTGATTGGTGCTACCTGAAACTCACTTACAGGGCTGCATACCCGTTTATTGCGGTCAGAGTGCAATATGACCAAATCAAGAAGCAGCTTGAAAAGAGGCTTGCCAAAACAAAAGCCCCCATCATATTCAACAGTGGGGAATTGGCAGATTCGCTTTCAATGGAGCATCTGACAAGGGCTGGCAGGGAGTTTATTCCGTGGTTTGGTAAAACTGGAAATGGCTATCTTTTCATGCTCACTAAAAGCGAGAATGTAAATGACATTCTCAGATTGCAGCATAACAGGCATACGATCATTACCTGGAGCATGAACAACAAAGAGGTATCACGAAAATTTGAGATCGGCGCTCCGAGCTTTGAAAGACGGCTTGAGGCCGCCTATAAAGTGCAGCAAGCCGGATATCCTGTTCGTATTCGATTGGATCCGATTGTGCCGTTGATGGCTGGCAAAAGGCATATTCACAGACAATCAGACAGGTTTTTGACAGGGTGGCGCCTGAACGGGTCACCCTCGGCACTCTGAGGTTTGAAAAGGGCTTTTACAATATGCGCAACTCCACCACAACGGACATACGATCATTACCTGGA
>PVMK01125049.1_pt1 | contig 12368 bp, 11 predicted proteins | sample 1853481 | NCBI WGS metagenome assembly PVMK01 (sample SAMN08533507, study PRJNA380276) | Marine sediment metagenome, whole genome shotgun sequencing project. | reverse complement strand
CTGCACATCTGACACCGTCAGGTTACGAAACAACCGCTGCAACTCGTCAGCCGACAGGCTCGCAAGCAATGGCCCACCGAGGAATCGGCGTAGCCAGGGCTCGAATTCCTGGTCGACCGGGGTACAGACTTGCGGACTTCCCAAGGGCCCAGGATCAGCCAACGCCACCTCGGGTTCGCCCACCCGCAGCAGTTGCACGCGCCCGCAGGTCACCAGATGGGGGAACTCCGCATCCACAATGGGCTCACGCGCGGCACTGGCCCGGTGCGTCAAAGACTCCACGCGGCCGCGCCGATGGGTGCGGCGTATCTGCCCGCGAATCAGATAGAGGCAGACGTCCGGCGGTAAACGCGGCGGTCGAACAAGACGGCCCGCCGGAAACCGCAGCAGCTTCGTGCGGTCTGCAAGAGTCGCCAGATGGTCATCGGTTGCGAATCGATAGCGGGGCAATCGGCGCAGCGTTTCCATCACGTCCATGCCGTGAGCGTCGCAGCCGTGAGAGGTGCGCGGCAGCAGCCTTCGACTTCAGGTCGGGTGAGTGGTTAGCCCGCCTCCCGGGCGACCGCCCGGTAGCCGATATCGCCTCGACAGTAAACATTGTGCCAATCCAGTCCCGCGACCGCCTCATAGGCCACTCGTTGCGCGCTCGACACATCATCGCCAAGCCCGACGACGCACAGCACGCGACCGCCGTTGGTGACCACATCGTTGCCATCCAGACGCGAACCCGCGTGAAAGACTTTCACGTCGTCCCGCTCTGGGGCGTCAAAAGCGTCCAGTCCGGAGATCACATCGCCCTTCTCGTAGTCCAGCGGATAACCACCGGCGGCAAGTACGACGCCTAGTGCAGCCCGCTGATCCCAATCCAGCGTGACCTCGTCCAGGGCGCCGGCGAGCGCCGCCTGACACAACGCGACCAGGTCCGAGCGCAACCGCATGAGCACCGGTTGCGCCTCCGGATCACCGAACCGGCAATTGAACTCGATCACCCGCAGCGAACCGTCCGGCATGATCATCAAGCCGGCATACAGAAACCCCTGATAGGGATGGCCCTCCGCGGCGATGCCCGCGATGGTCGGCTCAACCACCTCCCGCATGATCCGCGCGTGCACCTCAGAGGTAACCACCGGCGCCGGTGAGTAAGCACCCATGCCGCCGGTATTGGGTCCGCGGTCGCCATCGTCCCGGGCTTTGTGATCCTGGGAACTGGCGAACGGCAGCGCACGCACGCCGTCGCACAAACAGATGAAACTCGCCTCCTCGCCGTCCAGAAATTCCTCGATCACGACCTTGCGGCCAGCGTCTCCAAACGCGGCGCCGGAGAGCATCCCACGCACGGCTTCCCTGGCTTCGTCGACACTCCGGGCCACCACCACGGCTTTCCCAGCAGCCAGGCCGTCGCCCTTGATGACAATCGGGGCACCCTGCGCGTCGATGTACGCCAAGGCTGGGTCGAGGTCGGTAAAGGTCTGATAGGCGGCCGTGGGAATGCCGTGTCGCGCCAGAAAATCCTTGGTGAACGATTTCGACCCTTCGAGCTGGGCCGCGCCTGCGCTCGGCCCGAACAGCGGCAGCCCCTGGGCGTCGAAATAATCCCGAATGCCATCCACCAGCGGATTCTCGGGTCCGGCGATGGTCAGCGCGATCTCTTCGCGGCGCGCAAACGCGGTCAGTCCGGCAAAATCGTCAACGGCAATATCGACGTTGGACATGTGCGGTTCGCGCGCGGTCCCAGCATTGCCCGGCGCGACGAACACATGATCCACACCGGCGCTGAGTGCCGCCTTCCAGGCCAGGGCGTGTTCCCGGCCGCCACTGCCCACGACGAGTATCTTCACGCGCGCCCTCCCTTTTGCCGAACGAAAAAACAGTGTCCGTAGATCAGTGTTTGAAGTGCCGAATGCCAGTGAACACCATTGCGATATCGTGATCATCTGCGGCGGCAATTACGTCCTCGTCACTCACCGACCCACCTGGCTGGATCACCGCCCTGATGCCCACATCCGCGGCCGCATCTATGCCATCGCGAAACGGGAAGAAGGCATCCGAGGCCATCACCGAACCGGCGACCTCCAGTCCTTCCTCGGCCGCCCTGAGAGCCGCGCTCTTGGCGCTGATGACGCGGCTCATCTGGCCGGCCCCAACGCCAATGGTGCGTTGCTCCCTGGCGTAGACAATCGCGTTCGACTTGACGAACCAGGCCACCTTCCAGGCGAACATCAGGTCCTTAAGCTCCGCGGCACTTGGGCTGCGTCGACTGACGATCTGCAGATCCTCTGCAACCAGATTGTCCACGTCCGATTCCTGGACCAGCAGCCCGCCCACGATTCGTTTGAAGTCCAGGCGCCGCGTTGATGCCGCCAGCAACTCACCACAGTCCAGCAGTCGCAGGTTCTTGCGCCCTCGCGCCACATCGACTGCCGCCTCGGCAATCCCCGGCGCAATCACCACTTCCACGAACTGCTGTTCAATGATTGCTTCGAGCGTGGTCGCGTCCAACGCGCGGTTGAACGCAATGATGCCGCCATAGGCCGAGGTCGGATCGGTGGCAAACGCGGCATGGTAGGCCGCGCCAATCGAATCGGCTTCGGCGACACCACACGGATTCGCATGTTTGACGATTACGCAGGCCGGCGCCGCGAACACCTTGACGCATTCGAGCGCTGCATCGGTGTCTGCGACATTGTTGAATGACAGCTCCTTGCCCTGAATCTGCCGCGCAGCCGCCACGCTGCCAGAGGGCGGCAGGTTCGCCTCTACGTACAGCGCCGCCGCCTGGTGGGGATTTTCGCCGTATCGCATCTGCTGGGCACGTCTATAGGTGGACACGATGCTTTCGGGGAACAGTTCGTCGCGACCCAGGTAACCGGAAACCGCCGCGTCGTAGGCGGCGGTGTGACGGAACGCCTTCACCGCATAGCTGCGTCGCATTGCCAACGTGGGCCCGCCACCGTCGATCGCTGTGATGACTTCTTCATAGTCCTCGGGATCAACCACTACAAGCACATCCCGATGATTCTTCGCCGCAGATCGAAGCATCGCCGGACCACCGATATCGATGTTCTCGATGGCCAGGTCCTCGGTGCAGTCTTCACGCGCCACGGTGGCCTCGAAGGGATACAGGTTGACCACCGCCAGGTCGATCGCGCCAATGCCCTGCTCTGCCATAACGGCATCATCCTGTCCACGCCGCCCGAGCAGGCCGCCATGAATCTTCGGATGCAGGGTTTTGACACGCCCATCCATCATTTCCGGAAGGCCCGTGTAATCAGCCACTTCCAGGACGGCAATGCCCGCGTCGCGCAGCGTGCGGAAAGTGCCACCGGTGGACAGCAGTTCCACACCGGCGGCGACCAGCGCCGCGCCGAGCACCTCGATGCCGGTCTTGTCGGAAACGCTGAGCAACGCCCGGGAGATGGCGCGAACCTCGGAGGTCATCGAATCAGCGTCCCAGCAATCCGTGCTGCTTGAGCTTTTTGTGCAGCGTGCCGCGACTTAAGCCCAGCAGTTCGGCCGCGCGGGTCTGGTTGTCTTCGACGCGACCCATGACCGCCTGCAGCAGCGGCCGCTCGACTTCGTTCATTACCAGATCGTACAAGCCCCCCGCAGGCGCGCCATCCAGGGTCTCGAAATACCCCTCCAGTGCCTCCGCCACGCTGAGGTGCAACGGGGTCGACCCAGGCTCACGTGCCGAGCCATTGGCCGTTGCCACCCGACTCGCGGTGCGCTGTGCGGTGCTTGGTGTTCGGTGCGCAGTTCGCGTCTGCCGCCCGGATTTTGTTGGTGTTGTTGTCATGCTGCCTGGTCTTCCCCGCTGGCTGTCACTCGTTCACGTGCGATGAAGTCCTTCTGCGCAATGGCAGTCTCGAGTCGGGTGAACGCCTGAATGCGCACCCGACTCAGCCCAAGTCTTTCCATGTAGCCCTTCACATGTTTGCGTGCGATCCCCACCGCACGCCGTTCCCCGTAAAATTCATGCAGACGCTGCAAGTGCAGCGCCGCGATCTCAAAGACCTCCGCCGGTGTCCGCACCCTCGGCGCGCGACCAGCGGCCAATCCGGTTGCAATGTCGCCAGGCAGCCAGGGCGCACCAAGCGCCGCACGACCGATCAACAGGCCATCCGCGCCAGTGCGGCGCAGCACCGCCTGAGCGCTCGCAAAACTATTCACATCACCGTTGGCGAACACCGGCAACGACACGGCTCGTTTGATCTCGGCAATCGTCTGGTACTCCACCTCACCCACGAAGCGACAACTGCGCGTCCTGCCATGCACGGCCAACGAGGCCACGCCCGCCGCTTCAGCGAGCCGTGCAATGCTTACCCCATTACGCTGGTCCGGCGTCGAGCCGGTGCGCATCTTCAGGGTCACCGGTAGCGAGGTTGCGCGCACCGCGGCATCGAGAATTCGACCCACCAACGGCTCATCCGCCAGCAAGGCAGAACCGGCAAGCCGACGACAGACTTTCTTGGCAGGGCAACCCATGTTGATATCGACGATCTCAGCGCCGCTCTGCTCCGCGCGTTGCACGGCATCGCTGATCATCTGCGGGTCGCCACCCGCCACTTGAATGATGCGCGGCCCGGCGGCGTGCGACATCGCCCGTCGTTGCCGGGAAAGTGCAGTGTCCCAGAGTTCAGGTTTGGCACTGGTCATCTCGGTCACGACCGCGCCCGCGCCGAATTCCCAGGCCAGCTCTCGAAACGGCAGATCGGTAATGCCGGCCATGGGCGCGAGCACGATCGTATTACGCAGGCTGTGAGGACCAATACGGAGCAAGGGTTGCACGACGGCGACGGAAAAGGCCTGACATGATACCGCCGCCGCCGGCCGCTGAAAATTCAATTCGTGGCTGGACGCGAAATTTCGTCGTTGTTCGTTCCCGAGGTCGACCAGTGTTCAACAGGCTGCTAGTGAAACAACATGACGTAGTTGACCGCTTCCGCGCCCGGATCCTTGATCGACAACGAAATGTGTACCGGCGTGTTAGGAGCCATCATCTTCGCGCCGGAGGCTTCGCCAGCAAGATACTCCTCTGGCTGAAATCGGCGACCGGCCACCGTGCGCCCGCCCATCGCGGAGAACCGCAACTCGACGACCGGGTAGGGTTGTTCGAAGTGGGCGCCGTTGATCACCAGCGCATCCACGATCAATGCATCCTCGACCTCGGGGTGCTGACGCACCACCAGGTTCTTCGAGTAGATCGCATCCACGGCGCGCAGCGGCGCCAGCTCACAGAAAAAGACGCTGCAGCTGAATTCGTAGATTGGCCGAAGGGACAGGTCCTTGGACCAATCGTCACGTTGCGACCAGAACACCTGAACGATCAACGCGAGGGTCGCAACAATAGTCGCAACGGGTATCCAGCGCCGTCTGCTGGCCCCAGTCTGGCCTCCCAGATCAGCCTGCTCGAGTTCAACCGAACTCATCGCGGATGCCGGCTCGGCAGCCGCCTGAGCCGGTTGCGATGCGGAGTCCCCGGATTCGTCTTTCTCCGCCCAGTAGAATGGATTCGGAGACGGGCCTTCATCCAGGACGATCTCCTCTACGTCCCCAGGCTCGGTAGCAGGTTCGGGAGCAGACTCGTCGACGGGTTCGGATTGCGCTTCGGCCTTGCGCTCGACAGGCTCGGGAACTGCTTCTGCCTTGGGTTCGTCGATCGGTTCCGGTTCAGCTGCAGGCTCTTCGACAGGCTCGATACCCAGTTCGGATGCGGGCTCTTCTACAAGATCGATGTCCAGGTCGAGTGCGGACTCATCGACCGGTTCGATTTCCAGTTCGTCCGCGGACCCATCGGCCAACTCGAATTCAGATTCCTCCACTGGTTCATCCACCAGCTCGACCTCCGGCTCGCCAGTGGGCTCGTCCACCGGTTCGATTTCCGGCTCGCCCGCCGGCTCGTCCAGCAGTTCGATTGCTGGTTCGCCCGCAGGCTCATCGAAGTCGAGGTCGTCGAGGTTGATCAGTTCATCCTCTTCTTGCGCCGAGCCGAGGATCTCCATGTCTTCAGCCGTGAGATCGGAAAATTCTCCAACGTCCTCCGCAGGTTCCGGCGGCGCCACCAGTTCGATCGACTCGACGTCCTCGAATGAATCGTCTTCGAGTACTACTTCCTGCTCATCGAGTTCTTCTGCAACGGGAGCAGCCCCAGCTTCTTCCGTGTCCTCGTCATTCGTCCCCTTTATCGGCGTACTCTCCCTGGGCACGCCAAAGACATCGGTCGAGTCGCCCGTCAGTTCGCTCAGCAGCGCATCCAGTGCTACGTTGACATCTTCTTCACCAACGTTGGCCTCGCTATCTTCCAGCACGAAGTTCTCCATCCCAAGGAACACCTCGAGACAGGACCCGCAGCGTACTTTGCCACCCGCGATCTCCAGCTGACTCTCGGTCACGCGGAAGCGGGTACCACAGCTCGGGCACTCGGTAACCAGCGGTTCGATGGAATCCTCAGCCACTTCGTCTCGTCCCCTGGACGCAGGTCCAACCTTCGCGATAACACGCGGGCGCAAACTGAAATTGCGGGTAGGCCGTCAGTACAGTGTCCAGCTGTGCTTCCGGAATCCCCGAAAGTATCACCGTTCCCCCGGGTTCAAGCAGCCCGCTGATGCGCCCCGCGAGATCGACCAATGGGTTGGCCAGTATGTTTGCGACCACAATTTCAAAACGGCCTGCCGCCGGCAGTGTGTCGGTCACGCAGAGCCGGTCATCCGAAATGTCATTGTATGCAGCGTTTGCGCGCGTCGCGAGCAATGCCTGGGCATCGTGGTCCACGGCGAGTACGGAACTGGCGCCCAACAATACCGCTGCAATCGCAAGAATCCCGGACCCACAACCCACATCGGCAACCCGAAGGCCTTTGAGTTCGTGGCCGGCGAGAGCTTCCAGGCACATCGCCGTGGTGGCGTGCGAGCCGGTACCGAAGGCCAAGCCAGGATCAAGGCGCAGCACCACCCCCGTCAAATCAGCCGCCGGATGGTCCCGTGGCACCACGGACAGCCGACCCGCGTAGTGCTGCAAGGCAACCGCCTGGCGCCAGACGTTGCTCCAGTCCTGATCTTCGACAAACACGACATCCAGCAGCCGCCCCGAGCCTTCCAGGATAGAACGCAGCGGCGAGAGATCCGCCGCAACAGGGAACAGCGCGTCCAGTCGTGCACTGTCCCACACGGGCGTTTCGGCCGGTCCCGGTTCCAGCACCTGATCAGCCGAGTCGCCGGGTAGAACAGTCACGGCGACCGCGCCGGCATCGGTGAGCCGATCGGACAAACCGTCAACCTCCCGCGCCACTGTGTCGATGGAAACGCACAACCATGGCATCACTACGCCAGCTGAAAGAGGGTCTGTCCCGCTTCGATCGGCTGGCCATCTTCGAAGAAGATCTGAACGACGCGACCCGCCTGCTCGGCCTCGATCTGATTCATCATCTTCATGCTCTCGATGATGCACAGCACATCACCCATCGCGACATTCTGGCCCACCGTAACGAACGGACGCTCCCCGGGGGCTGGCGCCCTGTAGAAGGTACCCGCCAGAGGCGCCGCCACAGCAAAACCGCCGTTGTCCTGCGCGCCCTGCGCTCCGGCCGGTGCGCCGACGACTGCTCCTGCGCCGGCCGCAGCGTTGGCTGCGTCGGGTTGCGCAACTCCCGGCGCCGCAGCGGCGGGCGCCGATTGACCCGGCCGGGCAATCCGAATGACTTCGTCGCCGTCCCGAACTTCCAGTTCCGAGATGCCCGATTCTTCCACCAATTCGATGAGCTTCTTTATCTTCCTGAGATCCATGCTTTACTCCGATCCGACCGAATCAATCGCCCAGGTCAACGCGTACTCGTAACCGCGTGCGCCCAGCCCGGTAATCACCCCTTGTGCCACATCGGACAGAAAGGATCGCTGACGGAATTCTTCCCGGGCGTGGACGTTCGACAGGTGGACCTCGATGAACGGAATCTCGACACCCAGCAAGGCATCACGCAAGGCGATGCTGGTGTGGGTAAACGCCCCCGGATTGAACACGATGTAATCGACGCTCTCCTGCTTGGCCAGATGCAACCGGTCGACCAATTCATGTTCGGCATTACTCTGAAAACAGCTCAGCTGGCAGTTCGCTGCTTGTGCCTGCGTATTCAAGCGGGCCTCGATGTCCGCCAGCGTGTCCGTGCCGTAGACCTCGGGTTCGCGGCTGCCCAGCAGATTGAGGTTAGGTCCGTTAAGGATTAGAACGTGTGTCATGTCGGATTCTGGTTCAGATTTCGGGGCGATTTTGCCCTAATTGGCTATAAATGGCTAGTTATCTGCTAATTCGCCGAAGTTAATGGGTGTTTCGCCGAAGTTATCGGCCTGCTCCCATTGCGCAAGACGCGCCAGATGGGCTTCCATGGCTTCGCGATCGAGCTCGCCCATGACACGAAATTCGTCTATCTCGCTGCCATCTTTCGAAAAGAAGATCATGCTTGGCGGCCCGAACAAGCCATATTCGGCCAGCAGGGCTTTGTCGAGTTCATCGTTAGCCGTGACATCCGCTCGCAGCAAACGCAGACCGGTCAGGCGTTGTCGAACCCCATCCGCTGGAAACACGCTTCGCTCCATAACCTTGCACGAGATACACCAGTCGGCATACAGGTCGAGCATGGCGATCTGGCCAGCGGCGCCGGCGGCCTGGAGCTCTGCCTGCAGGCCGTCGAGACCTTTTACCGGGCGCCATTCGAGCGTTTCTTCCTGCCCGCCAGCCGGCCCGGCGATGCCATGCAGGGGCGGCAGCGGGTCTTCAGCACCGCTTGCCGCGCCAACCAACAGCAGCACGCCGTAGATGAAGCCGAATGCGCCACTTGCCTTCCACAACTGTCCCCAACCCTTGCGCGCCGAGAAATCCAAGGCACCGAGGTAGACGCCGGAGCCCATGGCGAGCGCGGCCCAGAGCATCAGGGTCGCCGGTCCTGGCAACACCCGTTCGAGCAGCCAGATCGCAACCGCCAGCAACAGCACACCGAATACGGCTTTGACGTTGTCCATCCAGACACCGGCCCTGGGTAGCAGATGACCACCGCTGGAACCAATGATCAACAGTGGCAAGCCCATGCCAAGACCCAGCGCCAGCAGCGCGCCGCCGCCGAGCACTGCATCCCCGGTGGAGCTGATGTAGATCAACGCCCCGGCGAGTGGTGCGGACACACAAGGCGAGACGACCAGGCTCGAGATCGAACCCATCAGCACAACACTGAGGTGTTTGCCGCCTGATCGATTCGTGCTGAGCGCATTCAACCGGTTCTGCAGGCCCTGGGGCATCTGCAATTCATAAAAGCCAAACATCGACAGCGACAACGCGACGAAAACGGCCGCAAATCCGATCAGTACCGGCGGCGACTGGAGTGCCGCCTGCAGGTTCATGCTCGCGCCGAACAGGCCAACCATGACCCCCAACACGGCGTAGGTGACCGCCATGCCCAACACATAACTGAGCGATAACGTGAACGCGCGCGTCCGGGTGAGCGAATCCGACTCACCCACGATGATGCTCGACAGGATCGGCACCATCGGAAGTACACACGGGGTGAACGCAAGGCCCACGCCACCGATGAAGAACAACAGCAGCGCACCGAACATCGTTCCCTGGCTGAGCAGACCGGCCAGATTGCGTTCCTGCGTCAGCACCGCCACGGAAGAGGAGACCCCTTTACCGGACGCACTATTGTTGTCGCCGGCGATCAGCCCTGGAACGCCAGCGAAGCGGATCCATTGGGTCTCCGGGGGGTAACACAACCCGCGGTCCGCGCAGCCCTGGTAGGAAACACCCACCTCGAATGGCTCAACCGGATCAGCCGTGCTGCGCAACGGAACGCGCACCCGGGCATCGTGGTAGTAGACCTCCACCTCGCCGAAGTATTCATCGACCTTGACTTTGCCGGGGCCAATCTCGAACTCGGACAGTGCAATGGTGCTGTCAGGGCGGGTGTCGAAACCAAACTGATGCCGATACAGATAGTAACCGTCGGCGATGGTCCAACTGGCCAGCAGGCTGCCGTCTTCGGCAAGCGTTGCATCCAGCACGAACGCCTGGTCGACCTTCAGGAACGCCGGTTCCTCGTCGAGCAGGTGAGAGAACTCACCGCCCAGGAGCTCAGCCCCTTGGACCCCGGGCAGCCAGAAAGCGAACAGCAGCAACCACCGCATCCGCGTATTCATGATTTGAAAATCCTGTTCATCGGACATATGACCCCGGCACGTCTACCCGGTTCCGCGGCAATCGCTGCACCTGCCCGGTTCCAATCGGCCACAGGTCCAGGCTGATTGTAACGTGGTCTGCGATCACTATATGGTGGCTTCGAACACCGCACCGTGAACCAGTTCCGCCCGAAATGCAGCTTGCAGCGCCGAGGATATCGTTCGTTCGCCAGCCGTCCTTGCTGAAGGCGAGCTACCTGTCGGCGGTGCTGTTGGGCACCCTGCTGGTTCTAATCGCTGGTTGCGCTGCCAGCAAACCCGACGAAGCCCCGCCAGCCACCGCCTCACCAGAACCCGCGCCGGACGCGGACGCCATTGCGGCATTACTGGAAGCGGCGGCCGAAGACTTTGAAAACGATCGGCTGATCACGCCCCCGGGTGACAACGCCTACGAGCAGCTGCTGGCCGTCCTGGCGTTGGATCCGGACAACCCTCAGGCCGCCGAGCGCATCGAACGCATCGTCGAACGGTATCTGGAGTTCGCCAGCCGCGCGGCCGAACAAGGCTACTTCCCCCGCGCGCGCTCCATGCTCGATCGAGCGCGGATCGTGCAACGCGACCATCCAGAAATTCAACAGCTGGAAGAAACCGTGGCTCTGCTGGCTCAGGCCAAGCGCGTCCGAATTGCACTCGACCGCGGCGCCGTTGCCGCTCGCGACGCCAGCGCGAGCGCCCGACTGCGCAATATCGGCGCCCGCGCCAAAATGCCGAACACCCGCGTTACCATCGTCGCGCGCAGTGACGCCGAAGGTCGTTGGATGTATCAACAGATGCGCGAGGCGCCAGGCGAACGGCGTATTCGTGCCGAACTGACCATCGGTTCGCCACCGAGCGTCGAGCTGATCGAGCTGCCATGCACCGACGTGACCTGTTGAAGCGCATCGGCAGCGGACTCGCCGTGGCGTTGCTGTTCGGCTGCCAGCCGACCCCCGGGCTCGAGGTAACCGATGCCTGGGTACGCCCGCCGCTGCCCGGCAAGACCGTGGCGGCCGGCTACTTCACGCTGCACAACAATACCGACCGGGTCGTTACCCTGGTGTCCATGACCAGCCCGGATGCGTCGCGCGTGGAGCTTCACACTCATTACCTCGAGGGGGATATGATGCGCATGCGCAAGCTCGACGAACTCGAGATCGCCAGCCGTCGCCAGGTAGTGCTCGCGTCTGGTGGCGAGCATCTGATGCTGTTCGACGTAGGCGTGCTGAGCGGTCCGGTGCAGATGACGCTCGAGTTCGCTGACGGCACCGTAATCAACACGCAGCTCGACATACGAGACCTGACGCCTTAAGACGATGGACAACATATGAACTGGAAGTTCTGGAAATCCTGGTCACTCCCCGACAACCTGGAGCCGGGCGAGCTTGCCAGCACCGGCAAGCTGGCCGGCAAAATCACCATCGCCAGCGTGGTGGTCTATCTGCTGAGCGTCGCCGGGCTCGGCTGGTGGTGGGACAACGAACCGGAGTCCTTCTCCGTTCACCAGATTGCCAGCGAGCGGGCCGCGCAAAACAACGTGGAAGTGGTGACCGGCTACGCAACCACCACCACGCTGATCCGACTCATCGAACTGCTGATGGACAAACGCGGCGGTTATCTGCGCAACGACTTGTTTCCACCAGGCGTGTGGATGGACAACATTCCGTCCTGGGAATACGGCGTGCTGTTTCAGATCCGCGACATGAGCCGTGCCATGCGCATCGACTTCAGTCGCTCGCAGACCCAATCGACCGAGGACAAGGACCTGTCCGAAGCCGAGGGCAAGCTGTTCTTTTCTTCATCCAGCTGGATCTTTCCCGAGACCGAGGATCAATACCGTACAGGAATCGATTACATCGAGCGCTACCTCATCCGGCTCGGCGATGACGACCGGACCAACGCGCAGTTCTATGCACGCGCCGATAACATCCGCGCCTGGCTGGTGGGCGTCGAAACGCGTCTCGGATCACTGTCGCAACGGCTGTCGGCAGCCGTTGGCAAACGCCAGCTGAATATCGATCTCGCGGGCGACAGCGCTGCCACCCAGGCCTCCGTCGCACCGGAAGAAGCCGAGGTGAAAACGCCCTGGCTCGAGATAGACGATGTGTTTTACGAAGCCCGCGGCCAGGCATTCGCATTGGCTGTCAGCAGCCGTTGGCAAACGCCAGCTGAATA
>PVMK01115574.1_pt1 | contig 12369 bp, 13 predicted proteins | sample 1853481 | NCBI WGS metagenome assembly PVMK01 (sample SAMN08533507, study PRJNA380276) | Marine sediment metagenome, whole genome shotgun sequencing project. | reverse complement strand
AGTTATTGGGGCAGAGTAAACTTTTGGTAATGGCTCGGAAATTATACCACAGAGGGCGTTCTGGTGTGAACGCCTTCCGAGCTTTCTCTGTTATAACGATTTGTTATTTTTGGTAAAAAAAAAGGAAATACTACCGCTATCCCGGAAAAGACGGTGATAGGTTGATTTGAAGAATTCCTTAAAGTATTAATTATTTTCACTCATTATTAATGGAGATACGTAAATGAAAAAAATTACCTTGTTATTTTTAACCATTATTATGATGGGGATTTGCACCACTCGGGTAGATGCCCAAGCGGCATTACTTGTATTGCTCTTTGGTGACAAAGTTGCCAGCGAGAATTTTTATTTCAGCCTGAAAATAGGTGGAAATTATTCTAACCTTAACGGGCTTGATGATACAAAAGGCAAATTTGGTTTAAACTTTGGATTGATGGCAACAATAAAACTGAGCGATAAATGGTATCTGGTACCGGAGTTTGCAGCTTTATCGGGAAAGGGAGCCAAAGATATTCAATATATTCCATCAGGTATTCCTGAACTCGATAATCTGATGGAGAACCCGGATGCCTCGTCTATGAATCTAAATTATATTGATGTGCCGGTAATATTAAATTATGTGGTAACAGAAAAACTATGGATTGGAACTGGTCCTCACTTCAGTTTTAATACTAGTGCAAAAAACGAATATGATATTGAGGTACAGCCTGAGGATGAATTAGAATATTATCAGGGATCGCAACTTGAATGGAATACATTTGATTTTGGCTGGGCTTTTGAAGTTTCATACAATTTGTGGGAAGCGCTTGCTGGAAAGGGACTCAACGTAAATTTCCGATATACATTGGGACTTACAGATATTATAAAAGATAATCCGGGTGATGCTGTTACAAATTCAGTATTTCAGTTAAGTTTTAGCTTTCCGTTTATTGGAGATCCTGAAGAAGAGGATGGTTTACAAAATTAACATTGTTCATAGCAACCAGAGTTCGATCGATTATTTAGACAAAGAGAGTCAAAGATTCCTCGAGGAAGTAATGGATACTCATTTTAATCTGGTTGATAAAATGACAAAGGAACAATGGGAATAAATAGTAATTGAAACGGATAAGGATTAATCTGTAATTTTGATCTCTATTTTCTACTTATTAAATACCGGAAATATTACCTGTTATAATTAAATGAAGTTTTGGTTGATACTTATTACTTGTGTGCATTTAACCTATGCACAGCTCGACTCGGCTGAAACCGCCACTCAAATTTGGTTAGATTTTAATCCTATTTATCCAATTGATCAACAGTGGACTGTGTATGGAGATGGGGGTTACAGAACAATTTTTGGCAATAGAGTTTTTCATCGCCTATATATTCGTTCTGCAGGATCATATCAACTTGATGAAGTATTCCTTTTGCATGCCGGGCTGGGCTTATTCACTACTTTCGATGCAAAAAGAACGCTGTGGGAATTTAGACCCTTCCAGGGCTTAGAAATTAGATGGCCAAAAATCTTTAAGATCCCTTTATTTCAATACATCAGGTTTGAAGAAAGATTTTTTAATGAAAACAGTATTAGTTCTTTTATTCTTAGAGGAAGATATCAATTAAGTACAAACATTAGATTTAATAAAAACAAAATTCAAAAGTACTTTTTTATACCATTACAATTTGAATGGTTTGTTAACTTTGGAAATGATATTGATTTCCATGCCAATGAGTTCCGGGCAATTGCCGGAATAGGATATGTATTTGATTTAATCTGGAGAGCTGATTTCAATATAATTTATGAGAATCTTAGAACATCGGCAGATGAAAAACTTGCTTTGAACGATATTATTTTAAGACTAAGAGTATATAAAGGATTTAATCCTCTGTTTATTAGATAATTCGAACGCTGGTTAACTTAAAAATATGTTTCACTATGTTCTTTAGAAATTTAGGAGGCATGATTCTTGCGGGATTGATGAATAAATATTTACAAATATATTTGTAAATATTTATGAGAATGATTCTTATAATTTAAATTGGAGTAAAAATATGAAGAACCTATTAATTGGAGTGATGATTACATTCTTAAGTTTTGTTGGTTTTGCTAATCAAAATGTAATTCCAAAAAAAATAAGCAGTAAGATGGGTGAAAGCCAGGGACTATATTCAGCGTTGGAGATATTTAACAATTTTGAAATAGTATTAAGTGATTCCACAAAAAAGCAAAAAGGCAATCAGACTACAAATCAGCAGCAAAATGATAATGTGATGAAGACAGAAGTTCCACAAAAGGAAAAAACTCAAACTCGTGAAAAGGAACAAACGCAAACAAAAGAAAGGAAAAGAACTCAAACTCGCGAAACGGAAAAAACCCAAACTCGCGAAAAGGAACACACTCAAACTCGTGAAATGGAAAAAACACAGGGTACAACAAAGAAAAAATAACCAAACCTGAAATAACGAATTAAATTCAATTTGTTCACTATTGAATTGGAAATTTGCAACAATTAATTCTCACTCAAAAGGAATGAATTTCTACCTGTAATTACACAGCTTGTAGTAAAACATTTTACCAGAGTTGTATCCCATTTGCATAGCTTTCTTTAAATCTCCACAAATATCATCTATCTCTGGATCCTGGTATCTAATTGACCTTCTAAAAAATGCCTCACTGTATAAAGGATTTAGATATAAAGCTTTATCAAAGTCGCTAAATGCTTTCCTGGTCTCTGGCCCAATTTCAAATAGGCTCTTCCCCTGTAAATGTAAATTTTGCCCGAAATTGACCCATGGAAATTGAGTGGATTAGTGACATTATTTGTAGAGCTGACGCCCATAAATCTTCTGGTTTCAACTGCTATAAAATCTCTACGTGAAACACTTACATACCTGTCCTTCGACACACCTACATTTGATTTATTACTAACACCCATATCTGTCCTAACTGAAACATTCGCCAATTGTATAACCTTTTGTGTCGATGCAATATTTCTTAATGCTTTATTAAAAAGTTCGATTGCCTTCTCATAATTTCCGTGATGATAATTCGAAATTCCCTCTTGAACAAGTTGTTCATTCGATTGAGCTACTGAAAATCCCGATAGAAAACAGAAACAACTAATTATAATTATAGTAAAGATGATTTTACCAAGCATAGTCCCACCATTAATTTATTTTTTATTTTGGATTAGATAATGACACAACCAAGATAAAATAATTTTTGTTAAACGCAATTATATTTGAGAGTATTTAGTGCGGACTATCAGATTTTATGTGCCAATCTGATATTAAGACAGACTTTCCTTCTAATTAAAAGAAATCTAAACGAAAATATACAATCTTAGTAGTTTTTCGCTACAGGACGAACAACGCTAGTTACACAAATCTTTGTGTAGTGTTTCTGCTGAACTGTGTCCCATCTCCATTGCCTTTTTTAAATCTTCACAGACTTCACCTTTATCAAGATTATGGCTTGCGATTGCTCTTCTAAAGTACGCCTCACTGTATGATGGATCTAATTGGACAGATTTATCAAAATCCTGAAGGGCTTCCTCTTTATTTCCTAATTGCATGTTGGCTCTTCCCCTGTAAAAATATAGTTTAGCTAAATCTGACCCCTGGTGATGAAGAGGATCTGAAACATATCTTTCAGTACTTACTCCCGTGAATTCTTTTTTTGAAACCCCAACGAGTTCTTCATCAGAAACACCAACGTAACCTTCTTTGGAAACATTTACATCCGTTTCTGTACTTACACTTATATCTGATTCAACTGAAACATTATCAATTGGTAAATCCTGTTCAGTAGATTCAGTATTTTTATAGCATTATCAAAAAGATCAGCTGCATCATAATTGCCATCCTGATATCGTTAATGCGTTTTGAACCAGCTCTTCACTTGATTGGCTAAAAGCATTCTGATTTATAGCTGCGAAAGAAAGAATCAATACAAGAATAAATTTGTTGTTAATATTCATTTTGTCCTCTTTGATATTACTAAGTCTCTATTAATATAGTATAAAATTAAGATATTGGAAAACCTAATCTTTTATAACAACCTCAAAATGCCTGGTTAACACTAAAATATATTCCATTTGTATCCCTGCCATAGCCAACATCTACTCTTAAATCCAATTTTTGCAGCTCATCAATTCTAAACCTTACACCGAATCCATAAGTAGGTTTAATTGTTGCTGTAGTAATTTTTGATAACTCAGATGCAACATCACCCAGCCCGCCAAAAACAACAAAGCCGAACCGCCAAATCACCGGCAGTCTGTACTCAGCTTGAATTGCATAATACAATCTGTCTCTAAACCTGCCGTATAAATAACCTCTCATAACCTTATCCCCGCCAAGCAGTGCAAGATCATAAAACGGCGGGTACCCAAATTCAACTATCGCATATGCCTGCAAAGCCAGAATATGATTGGGGGACAGACTTAAATATCTTCTCAAATCAAGCAAATACTTGCTATAATCGAAATCGCTGCCAAATGCTTTGCTGTAATACGTTGCACTAAACTGGTGAAAGCCGCCTTTTGAAGGATAAAATATATTATCTCGTGTATCATAGCTGGCTATAAAACCAAGACCAGATGTAGTTCCACCATTACTTCCTCTTACAAGATTTGAATCTAATATTGGATTTCCTTCTTTACTAATGATGTCCATAGCTCTCCACTCATAAACAGGACCCACTTTTAAATTTTTTCTAAATGCTTCCATTTGATATTTTACATTTAGTATAAAATTTCTTTGAAAGTATTGATTATTTGGAATGTCTGGCGAAGTACTTCCAATTCCGTAGAAGTAATCAAAGATCTCCCCAAAGTTTAATTTGGTTGAGAGAAGATGTTTATCATGATTGAAATAAATTTCAGGTAAAACAGTAATATCGAACTGGTTGTTTATTGTATAAAAACCGGAAGCCGTTACACTTGAGGGTTTAGATTTGATTCTATCGGAAAGACTAAAATATAATATACCTCCTGCGCCAAACGCCCAATTTGTTTCGGGTGAAAAGAAAACAAAAGGATAAGCAAACCAGTCAACACCCCCAACACCAACCGTGTCCGGTTTATTTGCATCTTCCTGTGCTCTTAAAACCCCGTTGAATGAAAATGATAGTGAACAAACAATTATAATTAGTATTAATGATTTTCTGTTCAAAAGATACCTGAAGTTATTAGATTAATAGACTCTTGAATGCAAATTACATATAAAATAATAGCTTCACCATTACTAATTTTTTCCTAAATGATGAAGCTATCTTAACTTGTAACCTACTTCTTTGAGGTCGTCTCAAAAATAATTTTTGCTGTCACACTGAGCCAGTCGAATGTGATTTTAATACTATTCGTACGTATTCGACAAGCTCAGACTGACAAATTTTGACTTATGAGATCACCTAAAATAGTGATTAGATTTAGAAATTATTATCTACTTTGCATCCGCTGGAATTTTAACTTTAAAGAAAGTAGCATACAATGTTGGGACAAAAATTAAAGTCAGTACTGTAGCAACCCCAAGACCAAACATTATGGTTATAGCCATTCCAATAAAAAATGCATCAGTTAATAATGGAATCATTCCCAAGATCGTAGTTGCTGCTGCTAACATCACTGGTCGCATCCTGCTTACTCCGGAATCAACTATCGCGTAAAAATCTTCCTTGCCTTCTGCCCGTTCGGAATCAATTTGATCTATTAACACTATAGCGTTTTTAATAAGCATACCCTGCAAGACTCATAAACCCTAGTAACGCCATAAAACCAAATGGTTCATTAAAAACTAAAAGACCGAAGTGACACCTATAATCGCGAGCGGAACTGTAAGCCATATAATTAGCGGCTGTTTAAAAGCATTGAAAAGAAAGATTACAACTAATATCATCAAACCGAAGAATATTACCATAGAACTGGCTAATTGTTTTGTACTTTCAGACGAATCTTCTATTTCTCCTGCCCAAGAAAGATAATAACCGGGCATATCCTTAATTGGAATTTTATCATGGTATAAAATTGGAATAGTTTCTGCAGTATAGTTTTTATATGGATCATCACCAAATGATTTACCGTAGTATTGTTCCAGATCAACTTTCAGCGCCGTTTCAATTTTGGGTTTTACCCTATTTAGTAATTCGGTTGGTAAAATTGTTCGCGGATCAAAATGAACTTTTATCATGGTTGTACGGTTGAATCTTGAAACTCTCGCGTCTTCCATTTCCGTTCTAATTCCGCTAACTACCTGCATCATTGGAATGCTTTGCTGAGCAGTTGGGCTGAATATCTGTAAGTCTCTCAGATTTTCGATTGTAATTCTCTCAATTTCAGGAGCCCTGGCAACAATAGGGATCAACTCAATTCCCTCCCGATATACACCAGTTTGGTAACCCTGGAATCTTGACAGAATTGTCTGAGCCACAAGAGGTCTGTCTATTCCAAGCCGTCTTGCTCTTTCATCAATTAATATTGGGCGAATTACTTTTACTCTTGAGCCCCATTCATCTCTAACGGCTTTTGATTCGGGATCATCCATAACTATTTCTTTTACGGTTCTTGCCATGCTGCGCAAAACATTTTGATCAGGTCCCATAATTCTCAATTGGAGTTTACCTCCTGTAGCAGGACCAAGATTAAATTTCTTAACGTTAACTGATGCATCCGGAAACATATCTTCAATATGGTTTTGCACATCATAATAAATCTGATCGATCAATTCAAAATCAGTAACTGAAACCAGTATAGATGTATAATTTATTGAAGCATCAATAGGGGTATCGTAAGTGAGAATGAATCTTGTATGTCCCACCACCAACCAGAGAAGAAACATCTGTGACTCCCATCAATAGTATGTAAATAGTTTTCTACCTGCTCTACTTTTTTATCGGTTTCTGTAATGTGCATACCTTCACGGAAACTGAATTTCTACAATAAACATAGGGCTGGTCGATGGCGGGAAGAACTGACTTTTAATGAATCCAAATCCGACAATTGATAGAAATGAAATATCCCAACAACAACTCCTATCGTAATCCATTTTTGTTTGATAGCCGCAATTAGACCTTTGCGGTACATTTTGAACAACTTTCCGGCATATGGATCTTTCTGGTCATCATCTTTCTTTTTCGATTTTTTATTCAAAATAAACTGACTGGTTATTAAAGGAGTGGTTGTTACAGCAGTTAACCAGCTTAGACGATAATGAAATTAATATCACATAGAATAGTGATTGTGTATATTCACCTGTTGAAGTAGTCATGGTTCCTATCGATGCAAAAGCCAGCACTGCTACAGCTGTTGCTCCAAGTAAAGGTGTTGAATTTTTACCAACAACTTCTTTCGCCGCAGTTAGTCCGTCAATACCTTGCTCCATCTTCACCTTCATACCATCAACAATTACAATGGCATTATCCACCAGCATACCCAGCGCAATTATTAGCGCACCTAATGAAATTCTCTCGAGAGTAATCTGCTGCATACTCATAACAACAAAGGTAGCTGCTATGGTTAGAAGAAGAATAAAACCTATTATTAATCCGCTGCGCAGACCCATAGCAAACAGTAAAACAAGAATTACAATTGCAACAGCTTCAATAAGATTTATAACGAAACTATTTATTGATTTCGTAACATTTTCGTTCTGCATAGAGATAGCACCTAGCTCCATCCCGAATGGTATTTGCGATTCAAGTTCATCGAGTCTTGCAACGACGGCATTACCCATAGTTACAGAATTACCACCAAGTATTGTGGAAACTCCTATGCCTATTGCAGGATTACCATTAAACCTAAGTATTGTTGCCGGAGGATCCTGGTAATCTCTATTAATTGTAGCCACGTCCTTCAGAAAGATTAATTTTCCTTCTTTACTGCTTATAAGAAGATCACCAAACTGCTTTTCCGACTTATATTCACCTGTAGGATTTATAGCAAGATATTCAGCTACCGGCTTTAAATTTTCCGGCTTCGACAGGCAGGTTCTTACTTCTTAGTGCATCAAAAATTTCCTGCTCGGTGATGCCAAGAGATGTCATTTTTGCTTTAGACATTTCGATAAATATAGTTTCTTTCTGAAGACCAGAGAAAACTATTTTCTTAACATCCTGGACAGTAAGTAATTCTCTTCGTAATAACTCTGCGACTTTTTTTAATTCAGCATAAGTATAACCTTCGCCGTATAAAGCAATATAAATACCAAACACATCACCAAAATCATCATTAACAATTGGAGGTGCTGTTCCCGGGGGAAGGTTCTTCTTGGCATCCTGAATTTTTCTTCTAAGCTCATCCCAAACTTGAGGCAGATCGTTTATGCGGTAAGCATCTTTTATCCAAACCTTAACTTTTGAAAGACCTCTTTCAGACCAGGACTCAACAAATTTTAATTGCCCCATTTCCTGTGCCGCTTTTTCAATCACCTCGGTTACTTCTTTCTCAACTTCCCTGGCAGAAGCACCCGGATAGCTTGTAATAATCAATGCTTGTTTAATTGCAAACTCAGGATCTTCCAGGCGTGGAAGGCTGTTAAAAGAGAGATACCCTACATATAAAGCCACAACTGTAAGAGTGTAAGTTATTACTTTTTTATTTATTGAGAATTCTGCTAGGTTCATTTAAATAACTCCTTAATATTCAGGTTTCCAAAGTTGAACTTTTATTCCCTCCTGAAGCGATTTCATACCTGCAACAACAAGTAGTTCACCTCCCACCAATCCGCTATTTATAAAAATTCCATCGTTACCGGTCATCTGTCCTAATTCAACTTTTGTCATATGTACCGTCATATCACTCTTATCCACAATCCACACATAACTGCCTTCATCATCTGAACCCATAACAGCAAATGCAGGGATCATAATTCTGGATTCAAAATCAACATCCTTTTTAAAGGTCGCCTCTAATCTAACAAGTGCATTCATTCCCGGCAGCAGGGTAATATCATCGGGTTGCGGCATAACGAAGGTAACTTCAAATGTTTGGGTTAGCGGATCTGCACGGTTACTGATTTCCTTAATGGTTAAAGGATATTGTTTACCGGGAGCAGTTTCATACTCTGCAAATATTTTCAGATCAATTTTATCTCCCCCGGTTTGTGTTAATGAAATAATTGATTCCGGTACATCGATTTTAACTTCAACATTTGTAATATCATTTAAATCCACAATAGATTCATTTGCTCTTACATCCATATAATTTTCAATATATCTTCTTCCTATATTGCCCGTAAACGGTGCGCGCAGATAAGTGTAAGATAAATTCTTTTCCGCCCCTTCTAACCTGGCTTTGTTAACATCTCTTTGAGCAATTCGAAGGTCAAGGTCAGCCAGGGGAACAGCATCTTTTTCATAGAGTATTTGATATCGTTTCAAATCAGCTACTGCTTTATTAAATGTTGCTCGTGCTTCATTAACTGCAATCTGGTAATCTAAAGGGTCTAACTTCGCGATCAATTGACCTTTTCTTATTTCTTCTCCTTCCCGAACGGGTAATTCTACAATTCTTCCCGGAACTCTAAAAGACATTAAAAGTTTTTCACCTGCTTCCACTGTAGCAGGAAATGTAATTTCACCCTCTCCAAATCCTGATACAATTACGGTTTTTACAGGTCTAATTACCGGCGGCAGTTCAGCTTCTTCTTCACCACATCCTGCAAATACAATTACTAAAGTTGCAGCAATTAAGAAGGGTTTCATTATTTTAATATTGAAGGATTTCATTTATAACTCCAAATTATTTTTTTACTAATATTGATTCAGACCTTCATTAAACATTTTTAAAAATTCATCTTTTTCTTCTTGTGTTTTTGTTTCTTCAAAGAAAGATATTGCTCTCTGATATTCGAGCTAAATCCCTGAAGAAATATATAAACTGCCGATATCGCATTTTGATTAGCAACAAAACTAGAGTTTTGTGCTTCTAATAAATTAGTGATACTGGCAATACCATTAGCATATTTTTCCTGTACTACTCCGAGATATAATTTCGCATTTTCTGCAGCGTATTTACTTAAAGAAATGTTTGGGAATGAACTTTCTAAATTTCTAATTGTAGTTCTTGTTCTTTGTTCAATTAATTGTTCAGTTAATGTAACTGTGTTAGTTAATTCGTTCCGAACAGATTCCTTTTTTTGTATTCTATATATTTTGCTGGTACCTTCAAAAATAGGCAGTCTGGCTGTAAGGCCGAATATGAATCCGCTGTTATCAAGTGCAGGTACATCGGGATTTTGCCAGAAGTTATTACCATAATTGAAATCAGCATAAAATTTGGGAATAAAAAAGCTTCTTTTTTCTCTTCCTATTTGTATTTCCTGTGCTTCAATTGATTTGTACAGGAATTGTAATTCAGGAGAACTTTCAAGAGAATACCTAATTGATGCTTCTCTAAACTCCTGAAGATCAGACCTATTAATAAAAATATCATCAAAGTTACTTTTAATGAAATAGAATTCAGCAGGTTCAACATCAATTTCTTCGGGCATCCAGTTTACGTCCTGGTTCATCCCCAGCACTTGATTTAAAGTAATGCGTGATGTTTCAATTAAATTTTCTGCAATAAGTACTGCACCTTTTCTATTTGCTAATTCAGTCGTCCATCTGTAGACTTCATCTCTTCCTGCCTGTCCAACATCAACTCTCATTTTTGCAATCTCTAAATTACTTTCAGTTAATCGTAAATTGTTTAATTCAATTTGATGAAATAAACGCGATTGAACATAATTAAGATAAGCTTGAGCTGCCTGCAAATATATATCGAGTTTATCGCTTTCGTATCTGAATTCAGCAGCTTCATACTGGCTGCCTGCCGCACTGAAATTGCTTACCACTTCATCATCAAAAACCATCTGACTTATGCCAACTCCAAACTGAGCAAAGTTTTCAGGAACCAACTCGTTAAAGCGACGCCAGCCAATGTGACTATAATCGACATTTAGATCCAATTGAGGAAACATAAACCCACGCGCTACATTTGATTCCTGCAAAGATGTTTGAACCTCGGATGAACTAATCGAAAGCGAAGCGTTGCCTTCTGCAGCTATATTAAGTGCATCTTTTAAGTTTATATCACTTACCTCCCCTTCCAGATATTCCCTGTTAATTATTGTCGCGCTTATGCGTGTTTCATAGTTGGGATAGTAACCAATCTGTGCTGCTGTCTTTCCATTAATTATCAATTTAAAATCAGAAACCAAAAAAACTGGTAAGTTGGTTGACTCTTCACCTCTTATTAACCTATATAGGTTTATTGCAGATCTTCTTGCAACTTCCTGAGTCATATTTGGTTTATTAGTGGCAAACACTCCCAGTTCAATATCTTCTAAGCCCCAATCCGCTAAACACTGGAATTTTTCTAGATATCAAGGAATCAATTAATTCTTTTCTTTCTGCTACACTAAGCCTCGGTGTACGTAGATAATAGAATGCTTGTGATCTTACCGGGAGTGCAGCTATAGTTTTTTTGATATCCTTGGAAATTGGAACCGGGATTATTGCAATACCGATTTCCTTTGAATAAGTATCAATTTTCGATAACGTATTTTTAAGGTAATTCAACTCTTCTATCGGAACACCAAAATGTAAAGTATCAAATTGAATTAGCTTATTGAATACCTCGAAATCTTTATCGCTGGCGGTAGGTAATATTACAAGAATTAAGTTTTCCTTTAAAGAATAATCTTCTGTCGAAAATGGTAGTGGAGGAACATCCCCGGTGAGCAACATTGCACTTACAAATGGTTTCGTTAATACCAGGTCATCACTTGCGGCTTCCTGAGTAACCATAGCTCCAACACCAAGAATTATATCCACCTTCTCATCATTCAGAGCATTTTCAACAACGCTGCGAAATTTATTTGGATCCCACTGAGCATTAAAATCTGATGATTCAACAAAACTGAATGAATAATCATCGCCCAGAAGATGTAGAAGTTCAGGTTTTATTAGCTCAGTAATCTCCAGATTGGATGTTGGTCCATCACGAACAACTGCAATGTTTATATGCTTTTGTCCGGTGATATCTGCGCAACCCCACATCACAAAAAGTGTATAAAAATCCAAATAGGATAATGCAGTAACCTAGTTTTAATCTGATTCGTTTCATCATATTAATTATATTTGGTAAGAAATTGAATATCAAATTAGTAATTAACTAAGGCAATAAAAAATTATTGTTCTAATTTTTCTAAGGCGAAAAAGGAATCTTTTAGGAGAGGATTAAATTATCAATTACCGTTTTCATCATTATTATTCAAGAGCCCCTTATCCATTTCAGCTTGCTTTTCAGCTTCATCCATCTCATCAACTGTGACCCAGCCACCGCCGAGAGCTTTGTATAATTTAACGTAAGCATTTAGATAATCTTTATTCACTTCCGAAAGTTC
>PVMK01187826.1_pt1 | contig 12372 bp, 10 predicted proteins | sample 1853481 | NCBI WGS metagenome assembly PVMK01 (sample SAMN08533507, study PRJNA380276) | Marine sediment metagenome, whole genome shotgun sequencing project. | reverse complement strand
ATGGATCCCCGGATTACAGATGATCAGGAAGATTTGGGTTTTCTAAAGAGCAGTGATGCCAGAAATTTTCCCGGCTCGATGGAACTTTATGAGTCTGTATTTGCCGCCACTCATCAATTAATTCTTCCTGGTCTGCATCCATTAAGTATTGATTGATTTCTTTCTGGCTTAACAGGGCGAAACCGGAAAGCAAGTTAGCAATGCTGTGGGTATTGCTGGATATAAAATAAATCGGCTGAGACGTTAGATCCGGCACGCGGTCAGCTATAACCTTCCACCAGGCATTTGTCGCTCGGTTGTATTCAATCAAGGATCCATTTAGCAATCTGACCTGAAAATTAATTTCATTCTGTTTGATATCTAAGACTCTGTCAACAAAATGGTTTCCACAAATTGAGCGCCAGCGAGTCAAATCTCCCTCTGACATCATTAAAGCTTCAGCCAGGTTGTACCAGGTATCTTGTTGTTTATGAGCCTGGGATAGATCAATATCATCAGGAAGATGCTGTAACGACCGGTGTAATTTATTCCATTCAATCTGATAAGCAGTTAGCAGTGGAATAACATCATCAATATCAGAACGACTGGCGATGATACAGGCCAGAGTTTGTGTTTCCTGATTATAGAAACAGCGCCGGCGACGAGCTTTACCTTTGACTTGTTCCCAGGACCAGACATTTCCCATTCCTGCTTCTTGAAATACTGCTCCATTCTGTCCCAGAACAATCTCTCTGGTTTCTCTTATACAATCCGGAAGCCTCAAGAGAGAATAGATAAATGCAGTCATATCCGGCGCTCTATCCCGGGCATGCTTATGAAGCAGGGAGGACATACCGGCATGAACCTCTTCCAAGGATCGAATTTGCACTGCGTCAGATGATCTCAGCAAAGAATAATACGTCCGCTGGTATAAATCAACTTCTTCAGATGCTGTGTAAGGTACAGTTCGTTCCATAATTTTATTCCTTAATTGCTCTCAAATGAATGTTCCGGAATATTTTTTATCATCGAGTATCCTTCCAGAGAAGATGAATATTCTCTTTTTAGTTTCTCTACTTTCTGTCCCATATCTTCCAGAGAATAGTTATTATCGCTGATATAGTTTTTTGATTTGATTGTTTCTGCGTCAAGTATCTCAAGAAACTCATTAGATAAACACAATCCAAATTGATGGTAAACCCGGGTTATTTCACGTTTAGGATCATCAACCATATCTTCAAAGAGAACAACACAGTACCGATCTTCAGGGAAGTCCTTTCAAATGTTCATGTGGGTATGAGTACCAATGATGAGCATATTCTTTAACAATTTCCTTCATGGGATAAGCTTCCCGGGGTGACCCATAAGCCATCCAACTACTTGCCCATAGATTGATAGACGAAGGAATCATCTGTTCGGGTTTACGGACCAGGTTTATAAATCTTGCTTTAGGAAAATGATCCAGCAATGTGTTTACAGCCGGAGAAAAGTCCGGGTTCTTAGACAGGTATAAACAATCCGATTGCATATATAAATGACGTTGAAGAACACTTCGATAATATGCGAAATGGCTTTTGCGTTCCCGGTCTGAAACCATCTGATCATAATAGATATATTTTTTAGCATGTTCCGGGAACGGGAAGACTGCAAACAGGTTAAATGAAGACCAGGTATGGTAAAACAGCTGTGAATCCTGTTCAAAAGTATATAAACCGGTTTTATGCGTGGAGTAAATATCATTCATCAGTTGATCAAAAGAATCAACAGCTTTTTGAACCGGGCTGCCAACCAATTTACTCAAGCTCAAAATAAAACGTATAAATTTCCTGTGTACAATCGCAGGAGCAAAATAAATTTCCCAGGCTTTTAAACAAGTAAATTGTTGATCACTGAGAAGCAAACGGTGGAAAAATGTTGATCCAGACCGGTAATTTCCAATGATAAATATTGGATCGGGTGAAGTTACATTCTTAAATTCTGGATAAAGCAGCTTGTCAAGCGCTAAACCAAGCCGAATATAAAGATTCCAAAACGGGAAACCTAAAAATAAAAACAATAAAAGAAACACCCGTTTAGCTGATAAACTCGCGGGTGTTCCCTTAGATCGAAACAGGCTAACGTAAAAGTCTTTAAAATACGATATTAGATTAAAGGGCATATCAAACCAACATGAAATGTAAACCCACCCAGCCTTCGTTTTTCAGATTATGAAATACAGTCTGAGATCTAAGACCCATCTCAGGGAATTTTATTTCAATAACTTGAAAATATCTCGAGGGCGGGTAACCTTATAAATAATTGAATATACAACCGTGATTATGCCAAAGCCGATCATGATCAGGAAAAAGGCGACAATAAGCTCTGCGTATAAATCAGGAGCCCAGGATACTCCTCCCCGAATTTCCGCAGGAACCACAACCCATCCCTTGGTTTTATTTGCCTCTACAAGGAGATTGGCTCCGGCATAAGACATGATAGATACCACTCCCATTAAAAGGAAACCAATACCTCTCCAGATCGGATGAACACTTTCAGATGCATCTTTTACATCACGGTGATATTGCTGATATCGTCCCATCAGGCACCTTCTTTTATACTAGCATCCTCAATAGCTTTTACGATTTTATAATAACCTGTACACCGACACAAATTTCCAGATATCGCCGTTTTTATTTGATCTTGTGTGGGATTTGGAACTTCCTCCAGCAGTTTAGCAGCTGACATGACAAATCCCGGCGTACAATAACCGCATTGAATAGCACCTTCATTAATGAAAGTTTCCTGAACCGCGTGAAGATGTTCGGCATCTCCTATTCCCTCTATTGTAACAATATTTGCCCGATGTGCCCTGGGAGCAGGTATCAGGCAAGACATTACCGCTTGACCATCAAGGAATATTGTACAGGCTCCACATTCACCTTCTTCGCAGCCAACTTTAGATCCTGTCAAGCCGGCATGATCGCGCAGCAAGTGAAGAATAGTTTTATGATGACCCTCAATAAATGTGTGTTCCTCCCCATTAATATTAGTAATAATGGGTGTTTTTCCGGGAATTAAGGGTTCTTCTCCGATGGTTTCAGGCACAACACCTGTGCAGCTGTCCAGTAAAACCGGATCATCCGGCAGTCTTGATTGGACTTCACCTTTTTTTATTTGGGACAAAGCCCGTTGGACTAAAACCCTGGTTATTTCACGCCGATAAGCAGCAGATCCCCGAATATCATCAATGGGTTGGGCTGTTTCCATGGCTAATTCGGCTGCTTTTTGAATATGTCCCTCAGAGAGGTCTTTTCCAACCAGGTATTCTTCTGCTTTTTCTGCGTGAATAATTGTGGGAGCAACTGCCCCCAGTGTAATTCTAGCCGCAGTGATGATTTCATCTTCAATAGTCAGAATTGCCGCCATGCTTACAAGGGAGATTGCCTGGGCTTTGCGGAGCCCCAGTTTTAGATATGTCCCTACCTGTGTGGCACTCATTTTCGGGAAGATAATTTCCCGGACCAGTTCATCCGGCTTAAGGATATGTTTCCGGACTCCCGTATAAAAATCCTGCAGCTTGATAGTTCTTTCATCATCAATAGATTGCACAACCAGTTCTGCATCCAGGGCAAACAGGGGAACAATCGTATCGTTTGCAGGTGATGCGGTTACCAAATTGCCAATAACGGTCCCTGTATTCCTGATCTGAGGGGCACCGATTTCCCAGGATGCCAGCGCCAGGGGCAGTGCATGATTGCGGATCAGATCGGAAGCAAGACATTGATTATGGCTGACACCTGCGCCGATGTGAATGTTACCCTCATCATCAAGAGTAATTTTCGATAAACTTTCCACCCGAGAAATATCAATCAGGGTCAAAATATCCCGGTGGACCCCATGGAGCATTTCCAACACAAGGTCCGTGCCACCAGCTATGATCCTGGATTGTCCCTTTTTTTCTGCCAGAAGTGAGAGTATTTGTTCGATAGAGACTGCATTGATATACTCTTTCCACATATAAATTAACTCCTGAATTTGGTTAGTACCTGCTGCTATTCAGGTCTTGTTTCTGTTACTCTTTGATTTGAGATTATTTCTGCCAGGATACTGAGTGCAATTTCTTCCGGTGTTTCAGCCCCTATCTTCAGTCCGATGGGAGCGTGGATTTTCTTTAAGTTTTCTTTATTAACACCAGACTCTATAAGTTGTTCCTCGGTCAATAGCCAGCGTCTTTTTGAGCTGATCACGCCAATATATGCTGTTGGTATCGCCAGAAGCTCAGGAAGTCCATAAATATCAACTTTCTGATTGCGGGTGGCCAATACGACAGCAGCACTTGCAGGAATCTGGTATTTTTCAGGCAATTCAGCAAGCGGACAGTGGATGTACTCATCTGCCCCCGGAACATGGTCTGGTGAACAGAATTCTTTCCTGTCATCAGTCAATATGACTCTAAACCCAAGCCATTTTGCGAGGAATACAACCGCCTTGCCCACATGGCCACCGCCGACAACCACCAGTTCATCAGGTTTATTGATAGGATCGACAAAAATCTCCAGGGATCCCCCGCAAACACCAGGATCACCTTGATCAGGATCAATCAAATCATATGAGATTATCCTTGATTTTCCTGACTTTATAGAATTCAGGGCTTCCTTTATTACCCTTGCCTCAACCTCTCCCCCTCCCACAGTGCCCACAATCGAACCGTTCTCAAAAACCAGCATCTTGCTGCCTTCTTTTCTCGGTGTAGATCCCTTTGTTTTTATAATCGTGCAAAGAGCTCCTGAAGTACCAGTCCGTTTTATATCAGCAAGCGCATTATAAACGTCAACCATAAGATTATTATGTTTCCAGTAGACTCAATATAACTGGGAGCAGCTGCTTCTTGCGGGAAACAACACCTTTGGCAAATCTGGTCCCATCCGAGCTGCCAGGATAAGGCAAATCATCAAAACTAGATGGAGGGTTGATAAATATCAAACGGCTAGATCCCTGGACCACATCAGTTACCATCAAAATTGTAAAATCAAGCCCACGGCTTACGCGTAATCTTTCCAGGGCAGACTTCAATTCTTCAAGGTGTTTATCGACCCGCAACAGATCTGTGACCTCTGCCTGAGCAATTGCAAATTTAAGCTCACCGGATGAATATGTTTTTGTGTCTGATGTGACTATTTCATCAGGATCGCGGTTGGATAATCCTGCACCTGCTTTTAGAACAGCCTCTCCAAAGCTATCAATAGTTTCCCCTTTTAATGGGCTGTTGGCTGAAAACGCCCATCTGCCAATCCGATCTGCTGCCCGTCTGTCGCGTTCAGTAGTCGTTGGTGAACTGAAAAACAAGGTGTCGGAAAAAATTCCGGCCAGCAGCATTCCTGCAATTTCTGGCGGCGCACTTAATCCAGCTTCCAGGATACGTTCAGCGATAATCGTGCTGGTACTGCCTACAACTTCAGTGGTAAACCGAATAGGGGCTCTTGTAAAAGGATTACCAAGTTTGTGGTGATCAATAATCTCCAGAAGTTCTGCTTCTTCTAATGCACCAACTGCTTGTTCGGGTTCATTATGATCAACCAGTACCACCCTTAGTCGGGGAGGATTCAGAATATCGCGCTGCCTGGACAGTCCTACGTATTGGCCATTATCATCCACTACGAAGAAGTAATTTCGTTCTTGCCTTAAGATCCGGTTCACTCCATCCCGAATTCGACTTCCAGCTTTAAATTGCGGTACTCCTACATCAGCCGCTTCCAGACATGGCACATCCAGAAGCTCGGAAATGCGCATATCCTGGTTCTCAGGATGGGGGCCAAAAAGCTCCGACAAAAATGAAAACAGGGTCGATCCCGTAATTAATCCATAAGGAGTTCCATCTTTGTTGACAATAGCGGCAACACCACCAGTACGGCCGGCAATATCCCAGGCATTTCTGAGTGGCTCATCAGGGGTGGTTGAATCCAAACGCCTGGCAACCGCCTCAAATCTGGGTGAGACATCAGTTAACAAACAAGGAGCTTCGATATTTAATCGATCCAAGACCCAGGTCGTTTGAGGATTAATTGAACCTGCCCTGGCAGCGGTTGCATCCATACCATCCCGTTCTTTAAGCAGCCAGGCATAACCTATTGCAGAAGCTATTGAGTCTGTGTCAGGGTTTACGTGTCCAATCACAAAAGTATTGTTTTCCATAACAAATTCCGGTCTATATAGACGATTTCTTAAGGACTTTTTCTGATAAAGTTGATAATTATATAACAGCTAAATTATAACAGATTGAAAATGATAACACTTTGTGAGGAGAGGCCAGCTCTCTTACAAAAAAACCCAGGAATAATGAGTCCCGGGTTTAGAATTTTCTTCTGAAATTGCTCAACCGTCCTGCAATTCTCGCCAGATTCTCTCTGGAGTGACAGGAATTTGATCAACATTCACTCCACAAGCGTTATAAACTGCGTTACCAACCGCAGGAGCAACTCCATCGAGGGGGATTTCAGCAACCGCTTTCACCCCAAAGGGATGGGAGGGCTCAAAAGTTTCAATGAAAATGGTCTCCAGGTCAGGCATTTCATGGGCTTCAAAAATATGGTAATCCCTGAAATCCTTTTCCCGGGGTCTGCCTTTACCATCATAGAGCATTTCTTCTGACACAGCATAACCAAGTGCCTGGGTCATTCCGCCTTCGACTTGTCCGGAAGCTGTCACAGGGTTAACGATTACACCTGCATCAACTGCCATTACCAGCTTATCCACAACCACCTGGCCTGTCTCGATGTCGACTGTGACTTCAGCAAATTGAGCTGCAAATGGCGGGGGAGAAACAGGTGACACGTAGGATCCAACTGCCATGATCTGCTCCTGATTGGCATGATGCAGAGAATGTAAGGCAATTTCCTGCAATGATACCGCCTGACCGTCCGCTGCCATTGCGCAGCGGTTGGCGATCTCTATCTCTGAAACCTGATAATCAGCACCTTTCTTACGGTCATTGAGGATCATCACTGCTCTCGCTCTGATCCGGTCCGCAACTTTATTAGCAGCATCGACAACAGCAGCACCCGAGATATAGGTTGTGCTGGATGCATAGGCGCCTTTATCGAATGGGGTGAAATCTGTATCCGAGGAATATACAATCATATCTTCCAAAGGAACTCCCAGGATTTCTGCAGCCATCTGTCCCCAAGACGGTATCTGAGCCTGTTCCCAGGTCAGTTGCGCCCACCAGTAGATTAAATGAGCCGTCATCATTTAATTTAATGCTAGCTCCACCCATATCAAGATAGGGAATTGCTGTTCCCTGCATGACCAGGGCAACACCCAGTCCCTTCCTTAAGTATGGTTTCCCTGGAACATTTTTCCAGCTTTCATCCCCCATTTTTTCATCCCAGCCAATAGCTGCTTTCCCTTTCATAACACACTCGACCAGACCGTTGGTCTGGATCATCTCCGGGAAAGGCTCCCGGCCTTCACTCCATGCTACGCTAAAAGGATGAATTTCTCCCGCTCGCAGAGCGTTTTTCAGTCTGAATTCAAGAGGATCCAGCCCCAAGGAATAGGCAATCTTTTCCATATGGCGTTCAACTGGCCAATAACCCTGCGGAACGCCATAGCCACGGTAGGCTCCTGAAGGGGGTGTGTTGGTATAGACAATGTCTGCATAAAAACGAATATTGGGAGATTCCCGATACAGCCCGCTGCCAACATATAACGCCATGGATTTAGTAGTATTGCCGGTAACTGTCAGGGCATGAGCCCCATTTGCGCCTGTATCACTCAACGCATACATGGCATTTGCTGTCATGGTTCCGTCATTCTTTACACCCGTTTTCAAGCGGATGCGCATTGGATGCCGGGAACGGGCTGATGTAAACTCCTCTTCCCTGGTATATACAAACTGAACTGGTTTTCCAGTTGCAATTGTCAGATGAGCAGCTACATCCTCCACCAACATTTCCTGTTTCCCACCAAATCCACCTCCGACGCGAGGTTTTATTACCCGGATCCTTTTTATCGGTAGATCAAGTACCGGAGCGATCATTCTTCGGACATGGAAAGGCACCTGAGTGCTGGTCCGGATCACCAGGCGATCATCCTCATCCCAATAGGTAACCACTGCATGCGGTTCGATATGTGAAGGCTGGACCTTGGGAACCTCATACTCAGCTTCGAATATCTGGTCGGCTTCCTCAAAACCCTTATCAACATCCCCGATATCAATCCTGATCTCAGCAGCCAGGTTTTTTAAAGGATCAGAATCTGCAAATGGGATGTAATCGTCCTGATCGTGAATGATAGGTGCACCCGGTTTCATTGCATCCCTGGTATCCAGAATTGGATCCAATAATTCATACTTCACCTGAATGGTTTTTACGGCCAGGGCTGCAATTTCTTCGGATTCAGCTGCTACAAATGCTACCCTGTCCCCTACAAAACGAACTTTGTTGTCAAGGGAATAACAGTCTAGCGGACCAGGTATCGGATCAGATTGACCTGCTGTTGAGTATGGAACCCGGGGAATGTCTTGATAGGTTAAAACGGCAGCCACACCAGGCATTTCCCTGGCTTTTTTGGCATCAATGGATTTAATTCGGGCATGGGCATGGGGGCTAAAAAGCACTTTGGCATAGAGCAGGTCACGGTGTTCAAAATCCGCTGCAAAGACTGGTTTTCCCTGGACAAGTTTCAACGCATCAACTTTTGGTTTGGATTTTCCAACCTGGCTCCACATTTCAGGTGCGGTACTGACTTTCAATTCAGTGATGACCCTTTCAGCAGTCAACGTCTCTCCTGCAACCTGGATAGTTTTTGTGAGAGGAATATTGTCACCGAGGGGTGATCCCAGCCATTCTGGAGGAACCCGGATAGGATCTTCTATAGGTGGAACATCCTCACCGCGTAATCGGGCAGCCGCCCTGAGGACCGCTTCAACAGGTTTTTTGTAACCTGTACAGCGGCATAAAACACCCGATAAGGCATCTCTGACTTGATCTTCAGTAGGATCAGATTCTCTTAATAGAAGCTCTTTTGCAGCCAAAATCTGGGCTGGTGTGCAGTATCCACATTGGATAGCTCCCGTTTTAACAAATTCCTGCTGCAGAATATGCAAACCCCGGGTTTCTTTCCATCCCAAATGAGGGTGTTCTCCTAATATTTCGACCGTTTCCAGCTGATGTCCATCAGCCTGGACTGCCAGCAGTAAATAGGAATTAACCGGTTTTCCATCCAATAACACCGTATCAGCTCCAGTCTTGCCGTGTTCATCACCAAATTTCACACTGCTGAAACCCAATCTTCTCAAAACAGCAAATAATCTTTCGCCAGGGTGAACCTGCAGGTGAAATACTTCATTATTGATGGTTAATTCGATATCCAACATTGTCATCTATCCTTAGTCTTTATCAGATATCTGATCCAAACAACGAAGGACCAGAACTGCTGCCGTATCAGATCGATATTCCGCACTGGCCCATTGATCAGCTGCATCAGAATAGGCATCCCGGGCGGCAATTTCTGCTCCCCGGGAATCCGGTCCATCAAAAACCATCCGCGGTTGTTCTCCATAACCAGCCAGAACAACCCGGGTTCTACCTGAAGGCCATCTGACTGCAGCCGCGGCAACAATCGGTAAATCAGCTGGAGAACGGGCTGAATAAAAATATGCTGCTTTGTTAATATTTGGAAGAATAATTTCTGTGATCAGCTTGCCAGTTAACAATTCCTGCCTGATTGGCAGGAAATCACCCAGATGAATCCGCTCGGGAGTTTTCTTGATTCCCTGGAACACTATCTCTCCATCCAGCGCTAATAATACGCTTAAAACTGCAGATCGACCGTTTCCAACAACGATAGAACCAGCAATGGACGCGACCTGCCGGCGGTTGTAGGTTTCTTGATGGCGGATAGCTTCAACCAGTGAAAGGGGGATCTTGTCATGATCCAATATTGACTGAAGTGTTGCTGATGCTCCAAAGTGAATCTCTTTTCCCTTCAATTCAATTCTATTCAAATCCAGAGCTTGCAGATCGACCACAGCTATCGGTTCCTGGACAATTTCATTAATATACAACCCGCCACCAATCACCACCGTATGAGGAACTTTCCTCGACAATAGAGTAAGAACTTCGTCTTGTGTCTCTGGACGATGATATTCAATAATCATATTTATTTCCTCAAACTTATGGCCCTGGAGAGAAAATATTTAGGTATTTCCCCTCCAGTGCCTGATATTTCCTTTCTACTTTACGGCAAAAGTATCTATTAACAGTCTTGGATCACCGCCAACATCATAGAGGATGGGTGTCGTGCAACCATTTTCCCGATATTGGTTAACCTTGGCCTTTGCCTCTTCCGGTGTTCCCGATGCAGTAATTCGGTGGATAAGATCATCTGTAACCAAGTGTTTGGCAGCCTGGATCTGTTCATGCGTGGCTGGCCAGCCTAAAATCGTCTGAATCTCAGCGATAACATCATTGGAAACGCCAGAAGCAATCGCAATATGCGGCTGCTGAGCAAGGTATTGTGTTAATAATTCTCGAGTGGAATTCATCGCATCTTCATGTTTCTCTGCGACTGAACAGACGACGAGTTGCGGCCGATCAATATCATCCAGTGTCTTTCCTACTCTTTTGGCACCAATCTCAATATTTTCGATTGCCATTTTGTTATATTCAATAGGAACACAATAATTCATAACCACACCGTCAGAAATCTCACCAGCTAATTGAAGCATTTTTGGACCGGTAGCCCCGATCATAATTGGCACATTGCGCGGCTCTGTGTTGCCATGAACAACATCCAATTCAATGCCTTTGACCTGAATAAACTCTCCTTCAAAGGTCACAGTCTCCATATTTAATAACCGGCGTAATATTTCCACTGTCTCGCGCATAGCTTTGAGTGGTTTTTTGCGATCAATTCCTACATTCTCAGCCAGGGGATCCCACCAGGCACCAATTCCGCAGATCATCCGATCAGGGGCTAGATCATCCAAGGTTAAAAATGTTGATGCCAGCAATCCGATATTTCGGGTCCAGTTATTAATCACTCCAGATCCAATTTTGATTTTTTCTGTAACTGCAGCATAAGCCGCCATGGGGACAATAGCATCTCTCACCAGACGGGATTCTGCCTGCCAGACAGCATCAAAACCTTTTTCTTCAGCGTAGCGGACATATTCCAGACCGTCTCTGAGATCATGGGCATCCTGTAAATAAAGGGCAACGGGTTTAGTCATAATAATCCTCCATAAAGTGAATAAAAGATTGGATCAATCATTAAATCTTAAATCAGCCTCGATCAATGCCAGATCTTCCGGCTCATCTAGATCGAGTTCAAGTGACGGTAATTCACATATTTCAAGACGAGCTCCGGCATCACGGGCGCCCTGAATATGTTTTTCAAATGATCCCTCTCCATAGTTAAATTCAATTAAACCCGGTGGACAGATAAATAAGGCGTTTGTGCCCTCTTTTTTCCTGTCCGGAGCAATAACAACAATGGGGGGATCATTCCTGAAAGCGAGGATTGTTTTGAGATCCTCAGCGTCCAGTCGGGGCAAATCCGCCGGCACAACCAAAACACCACATGTTTCATAACTTCTGACAATTTCCACTGCGCGTGAAAGAGCTGTATTTAAGCCTGGCCTGCCAAATTCCTGAACTGTTCGGGCACCTAGGTCCCTCGCCAGAGCTAAGGCTTCCTTGTCTCTGCTGATCACAAGAATGTTTTCAATTTCATCAATAGTTTTAAGAACCTTGATAGTGTGGTCTAACAAATAATGGTTCAAGTCTGCCCGTTCATCGGCAGAGATTACTTTTGCCAGGCGTGACTTTCCCCTGCGTAAGGGCTTGACGGGTATGATTGCCCATACTGCCATTATCCTTCCTCCTTTATTAGTTGCTGAGCAAAGTTTAATATTTTTTCTGCCAATTTAACTCTGTCCTGCCTGTTATTCATCCAGGTATCAGTAATAAAAATCTTCGGTGCGTTTGATCCGGAAGACTTGATATCCTGTTCCAATTCTCGATCTACCTTATCCATCACAAAACCAGTAAGAAACTCTCCATAATGGGCAGCGACTGCTGCTGCTGAAGGAGTAATGCCCATTTCCCGGTACATTTTTGCAGCTGGCCCCTTGACTGTTTTACCGCCAATTATTGGTGAAATAGCCAGAACAATTTTCTTCGATATTTCCTGGCGTATTCCTGGTACTGCAAGGATCGGATCAATGCTCACCCAGGGATTTGACGGGCAAATAACTACTAAATCAGCTTGTTTTATTGATTGAATTACTCCCTCTGCAGGAGCACAATCTTCGGCGCCCTTAAAATAAAAACCAGTTACCTCGGGTCTGCAGTTCAATTTTACAAAATAGTCCTGAAATGACAGTTCTCCCTGGTTCGTTTGCACAATGTT
>PVMK01147220.1_pt1 | contig 12373 bp, 11 predicted proteins | sample 1853481 | NCBI WGS metagenome assembly PVMK01 (sample SAMN08533507, study PRJNA380276) | Marine sediment metagenome, whole genome shotgun sequencing project. | reverse complement strand
TTGGGAGATCTGGTTCTTACCTGTACAGGAGATTTAAGCCGTAACCGGACGGTGGGGTTGAAACTGGGCCAAGGCAAAAAATTGAGCACCATATTATCAGAGATGAATATGGTGGCTGAAGGGGTCATGACAACTCGCTCTGCCTGGAATCTTGCCAGCAAAATTGAGGTTGAAATGCCGATCCTGGAACAGGTTTATCAGGTTTTATACAAAGGCAAACCATGCAATGAAGCGGTCAGTGATCTGTGTCCCGCTCCCTCAAGCACGAACAATGGTAGCTGACGGCGCAAAAAGTATATCTACTGTGTCGTGCAGCATTTCTCGGAGTCTACGCGGACCTGTTAAATTTTTTTGCTTGTCAGCAGTATCAATCCGGGGGATCTTTTTGTTTGTCGGTTAAGCGAATATTTTCGTTCAAAGATAGTTTTTTGTTCAGTTGCATAAATTTATAGGATCAACCCGGAAAATTCACGAGTTGGTACATCGCGGATGCAAGGAGCCGGGTGCTTCGCTATAAAAACAGTATGCGAAGCGACTGGCGACAAAAGCAGATGTGTTGTGTCGGCTAGTGTATTTTTCGGGTTAAACCATTTTGTCTTCCGACCAATCATTGTGTTCAAACTCTGTGTGGTCAGGCTTTGGTGGTTTGTTTTCAGCCAAGCGCGCCTCTAACCATGCGAGAATTTTATCGAACTCTTGCACTACCTCACCCAGGGCCTTGCCCCTGTGGCTGACCCTGTTTTTTTCTTCACTCGTTAATTCAGCAAAGGTTTTGCCATACTCAGAAAAGTGGAAAACCGGATCATAGCCAAAGCCCGAAGCACCATGCGGCTCAGTGGTGATTTCTCCTTCACAGCGGCCATCATAAGTCAAGGCGGGCCCGGAAGGTACAGCAATGGATATGACGCACTCAAATGCTGCCCGCCGGTCATTTTTGCCCTCCATTTCGCGAAGAAGCTTTTTTATGTTTTCATTATCCGTGGCTTTATCACCGGCATAACGGGCCGATTTTACCCCAGGAGCCCCGCCAAGGGCCTCAACCACAAGCCCGGAGTCGTCCGCAATAGCAGGTATACCAAGCACTTTAGCTGTAAATGAAGCTTTTTTGTAGGCATTGTCATCAAAGGTTGCACCATCCTCCTCCACTTCTGGAATTGGTCCAAAATCGTCGAGGTTTTTTATTTCCACAGGAAAGTTTTTTAAAAGCTGTTGGAACTCCCTAACCTTCCCTGAATTTCTTGTTGCCAGAACAATGATTCTAACCATGTTGACTTTCTCCCATTCAATATAACCCGCCAGTTATGTATTAATGGCAATGTTTGTTGATTTTTTTTATCCGGCGTCACAGGGTTTTTCTCCTTTCTTACGTGGATAAGCAAGGGAGCAATGTACTGTAAAAAAATCTTTTTTTAAATCTGTTTCGTGCTAAAGATTTTTTATGGCAATAATGGGGTGCTGAAGGTTTTATTCATTCATTTGCAGGTGTTCGAATAAACCTTTAAGGATGTATGAAATGTGAAAGAAAATTTTCATGGTACAATCTTGTCTCTTTTGTAAATATAGCGTATAAAGCTCGTCACACCCTTAATGATGAGGACCTGATAAGCGGCTTGTGCTGTTTGAAAAAGTTTACGAAAATAAACAGGTATTAGAGAATGGCAGAGATAAAAAGCACACTTGAAAAAGTTATGGAACGGGCCGCCTCCATGGGCCATGCAACCCAGGAAGAAATCGCGGCGGAAGAAAGAGTCAAGGATGGTATGCGCATGAGTGCAGACTATCTTCAGGGAAAAGAGGTCGATTTTTCAAGTGCCCTTGAGCCGACAAGCAGTTCGGTTCTTGTCAAAAGGGGATTGGTGCAGGTTTTTTTAAGAAATATTGTGCTGCCAAGAGATGAGGACCAGCAAAGAACCGAGAGGGCCATACAGGGCCTCCTGGCTCTTGGAAAAGAAAGCGGAGATCTTCTGTCGATTTTTAAGGACATGAAAGGAATATTAGAGAACTACCAGCAGCATAAAAAAGAAATTTACCAGCAAGTGGAAGATGCCTTCAGGCAACAGATGGAGCAGTCCCTGGATCAACAGACCGGGCAGCAGGCGGGTTTGGGAATGAAGGTAGACCCGGCCCTGCATCCCAAGTTTCAGGCAGAGTGGTCTCGGATCAAGGCTGACTTGGATACACAGTACAACCAGGCCTTAGGTCAGCATAAAGATTTAGTGGCGCAGAGGTTTTCAGTTGGCGCATAAGAAAAAAATTATCTTTCCGGCTTATTGGATATTGGGGCAGCGAAATATATGGAAATAGAAATTTACCTGGATGTCGAAGAGGCTAAACCTGAAGACCATCCACTCATTAGGAAGCGGGTGTCGGAATGGTATGCTGAAGGGGCTGAAATACGCTATGACAAAAACTGTTTCGGCCAGATGCTTGAACTGGAGAAACCTTTCAGCTATCGGGTAAATTTGGCCAATGTTGATCCCATAGAGGCAATCCGGGATCTTCACGCAAGGGTTTATCGTTTTGGGGCAAAGGCCTATATTTACTTTGTACCAGTATAATGAATGTATAGTTTGCCCAGTGAAACCACTTGAAAAAATTAAGGCTGCAATAAGGCGTAAAAACGCTGACGCCCTTTTGGTCACTCAGCCTGAAAACAGACGATATCTCAGCGGCTATACCGCCACGGACCTCTCCATTGCAGAGAGTTCAGGCGTCTTGCTGATTCCCGGCAGGGGAACCCCTCTTTTGTTAACAGATTCACGTTATTTTCTACAGGCCGAGAAGGAGGCGACCGGCTTTGAGGTTGTTTCTGTGCGTTCCTCCCTGCTGGGAGCGTTGAAAAAGATGCTGCCGCAGCTGGGTATTCGAAGGTTACTTTTTGAAAGCCACTACCTGCTGCATGCTACGGCAGTAAAACTTATAGATATGGGCCAAAAACAGAATATAGGAATGATGGCGACCGGCGGTATGGTTGAAAAGCTGCGGACAGTAAAATCGGCAGATGAGATTGAAAAGATCCGGCAGGCTGTTGGCTTAAATGAGTTGGTTTTTCAGGAAATTTATCAGAATTTAATTCCGGGGCAAACAGAAAGAGAGGTCGCCATTGCCATAGAGTCGGCCATGATGCGCAAAGGCGCTGAAGAGCCGGCATTTCCCACTATTGTTGCTGCCGGCCCCAATGCAGCACTACCGCACGCGGTACCGACCGAAAGGGCCATAAAAGAAGGGGAAACAGTAATTATTGATATGGGATTGAAGCTGAACGGTTATTGCTCAGATATGACCCGAACCGTGGTGCTGGGAAAACCCGACAAGCGCATAAAAGAAACTATACGGCTGGTCCGCAAAGCCCAGCGGGCAGCTCTCAAAACTATCAAGGCCGGTATACAGGCCAGGGAGGCCGACAGGGCTGCCAGGAAAATAATTATTGATGCTGGGTTTGGTAAATGTTTCGGGCATGGTCTCGGCCATGGAGTAGGCCTGGCGGTACACGAACCGCCCTCCCTTAACAGGATGCGCAGAACCAAACTCCAGGCAGGCATGGTCGTGACAGTGGAGCCGGGCATCTATCTTCCAGGCTGGGGCGGGGTGCGGCTGGAAAACATGGTTGTGGTTGAAGAGGAAGGCTGCACAGTCCTCAATCAGGACACAACCTTTCTTGACCTGTAAACATAAATTTTTGAAGTTGATGAAAAGCGAGCGGAGCACCCTGGCTGGAATAGCGGCAGAGTATCTATAGAGAGGCGTACATGAGACAGTATGTAATAGACCAGCTCAGCAGAGAGGAACGGGCAAACATTGAAAGCTATTTGAAAAGGACGCTGAAACCTGGTCCTGTGGACGGTTTGTACTGGATTGAGGTGCCTGAGGATTTGCTCAGTGAAGATCAGCTGGGGCATGAGGCTTGCGGCCCCTTTTTCTTTGCGGTTGAACTGGAAACAGAGTCGGCCTGTTTTGAATTGTTGATCCGCAGCCAGTCAAACCTGCACTGCTCCTGTATAGCACATGCATCACCGGCACAACGTGATTTTGTGCTTCGGTTCGTGGATCAGATGTTGGAAGAGGAACAGATACAGGCTTGATGCCGAGCCGCACCTCTCAGCAGACCCTTAATATCTCATCAAGTTCCGTAACCCCCTGGAAGACCTTTGCCACCGCATCCATCCGCAAGGTGCGCATACCGTTTTCCATAGCCATCTGCCTTAATTCTTCTATAGAGGCCATTTCTTTAATGCCTTTTTTAATCCTGTTTGTATTTTCGAGCATTTCGAAAATTGCCGTCCGGCCCCGATAGCCAAGTTGGTCACATTCTTTGCAGCCTGTCCTTTGCTTGAAGGCCTGTTTTTCTGCAGCCATACCATGTTTTTCAAACCATTCAGCCCCATAGGCCATTTTCAGCTTCTCAAATTGTTCTTTATTCGGCTTAAAACTTTTTCTGCATTTTTTACAGAGCTTTCGCACCAGGCGCTGGGCAATAACCGCTGCAAGTGCCTCGGAAAAACTTATACGATCCATTCCCATCTCTACCAGACGGACAAGGGTTTCCGGGGCATTGTTTGTATGAAGCGTGGAGAAAACAACATGGCCGGTAAGGGAAGCCTCGATTGCTGTTTTGGCTGTTTCCTGGTCGCGCATCTCACCGATCATTATGACATCCGGGTCGGAGCGCAGGAATGAGCGGAGTGCTTCCTGGAAGGTAAAACCTATCTTGGCGTTAACCTGGACCTGCCTCAGTCCCTTCTGGGTAATTTCCACCGGATCTTCAGCAGTCCATATTTTGCGGTCAGGTGTATTGATGTAGCTTAAGGCAGAATGCAGAGTTGTGGTTTTGCCTGAACCTGTAGGCCCCACACAGAGAATCATGCCGGCCGGTCTGGAAACAACATCTTCGAAAACTTTTTGGTCTCGAGGAGAAAAGCCGATGCCCTTAAGAGGTATAGGCTCTGATTTTGACAGAACGCGCAAAACAGCATCTTCGTTGCCGCCAACGGTGGGTGTGGTTTCCACCCTGTATTCAATTTTTTTATTCATATAACGGATGACGATCTTGCCGCTCTGGGGTTTACGGCGTTCGGTAATATCCAGATTGGACATAATTTTTAATCGGGACAGCAGGGCTTTTTTGTAAGCGGCGGGCACCTCATGGCTGAGATGACAGAGGCCGTCGACCCGGTAGCGAACGGCAAGGGGGTCTCCTCCTATCCCCGGCTCAAGGTGTATGTCCGAAGCATCTTTTTTGTAAGCATTAATGAGTATTTTATTAACCAGCTTGATGATCTGCGAATCTGTTTCATCAACAAATGAGGTGTCAGAAGCATCTTCAACCGCCACCGCATCTTCGGTCATTTCTCCAATGATATCTTCCACCTTTTCTTCATCTCTGGTGTAGTATTTTTCGATGGCGGCGGTTATTTGGCCAGAAGGAGCAACCACAAACTTGATCCTGCGGTTGGTTATAAAACGCAGGGTGTCGCCAAGCTCCGCGTGTTCAGCAGGATTTGATGTAGCAATCAACAGGTGGTCACCCTTGTCGGCTATTGGCAGTATCTTCATTTGTGTTACAAGTGCCAGGGGCATTGCGTGTAAAGCCTCATTGCTGGGCTCCATATCATCAAGATTGACAAAGTCCAGCTGGAATTTGATTGCTAATGCCGACAGGAGTTGGTCTGCGTTGATATGATTACGTTCAACAAGGAGGGCGCCGATTTTTTTGTTTTTTTCTATGACCTGCTGGGCAATTGCGTCTTCAAGTTGTTCCTGTGTAACAAGCTTTGAGGCTATAAGTATATCTCCGACACGTGCAGTGGAAGGAATTTTACCTGCTTTCTGCATCTTGCGGATTACTTGTTCAATTTTTTCCTGTTCCAGGTTATGCCTCTGGGCGATAGTCTCGCCTATTCTTTTTTTCTTGATGTTGTTGTAATCCCGGATGACCTCCTCGAGCGTCTCACGGGATACCATTCCCTGCTCTTCCAGAATGGTACCGAGAAAGTTGAGCTGGCGGCGTGACTTGACACCAAGGTTGGTAAAGAAGGCAGAACGATATGGGTTGTCCAGGTCAAGATAAGAGCCATAAAAGCCGGCCTGGAAAGACTGATTTTGGGCAATCCTTACTAAATGCTGGGAGCCGGTGAGGGTTTCAATTTCCATAAGATCATGGGAATTTTCAAGCGTATTCAGATGATTGGGGTCCTCTTTTAGCTGAATGCAGCACACTTCCAAAAGTGGATATGTTTTTTTATTGCCGTTTCTTGCCAGGGTAACCTCAATTTCATTTTCATCAGGAAGAAAAGGACGGTTGAGGGTCGCTGTCTCTTTGCCGGTCAACAACTCCAAAAGAAGTTCCTGGTCTGCGGGGTTGTTTTTGGAAACAGCAGTAGTTTTTTTCAAGGTGTTTTCTTTTTGTTTTGCTGACATTCGGCTACCCTAACTAGTGCCCGTCCATAAATGGCCTTTTCGGAGTCTCGCAGGCTCGCTTACCTGTCCGATCTCAGCGTCATACGAAAAAAATAATACTCGGAATATCAAACATATGCCTGTGCTTATTTTTTTCGCAGTCCTCGGAGTCTCGTAAACTCGCTTACCTGATCTCAAACAAAAAGCCTCATTTCTGGACAGACCCTAACTAATTGAAGTTGTATTTGAAAATCATTCGATACCAGAGTATTTAGTTTATTTTTAAAAAAATTTCATTAACTATGGAATGCAAGAATAAATTGTTTTTTTATTAGACCATGCTAAAGGTTAATATCACCGTCTTTAGACGGTCAGCTTTAAGCTAGCAGCATGATTTAAGAGTTAGGCACAAAGGAGCAAAGGCACAGAGGCACAAAGTTTAAAAAAAATGACCTGATAGTTCTTCACTTTGTGCCTTTGTCACTCTATGCCTTTGTGCCTCAAGCTATCGATTTAGTCGATAGTAGTTGACGCATCATTAATTGCAATATCGGCTATTATCCTGAATAACTACAAAAAGTAACAGGGCACAGCCGGTTTCAGGTAATTTTCAGTCACGGATTCCGGAGAATAAAAGCAGGCTGAAGTTTCCGGCAATGTGACAGGGGTAGACAATGAAGGAGCAGATCGCATTAAAATGAAGAGCTGCACACTAAAAACAAACAAAAATTTATTGTCAGCAATAACACTTCTGCTCTGCATCATGCTGAATTTTGGCCTTTGGCAGTATGTTCAATGCGGGCCGGCGTATCAAATAAGTGGGTTTTACTTAGGGGCAACGCCTGAAACGTTTAATATTAAAGTAGAAACCGATCCGCTGCTGGAAGAAAAATATTATGAAGTTGAGACAAACGATGTGCTTCTTTTCTTTGTAAAGGTGCGGGGCACATTAAGGCTGTATCGAATAGTCAAAGAGCAAGCCATAAAACCCGATAAAGTAAAAGCAGTTTTAGACAGTCTGAAAGTAAAGTACGGAACCCCTGATAAGCAGCAGATCAAAACCAGCAGTGTCCGTCCCAAAAACAGAGCAAGGTACATCACAACTGTTAAAAATAAAGCTATTTGGAATATTTCAGAAACACAGGAATTTATTGCAGAGATAGAGAGCAAGCGAGTCGTATATGAACTGCTTGATCACAATCCGGAAAAAAGCAAGCCTCAACAAAAAGCCGGAACAGCAGAAGAGGGAGGGCTTGGCACGGAAGGTTGGGACCCTGACTATTAGAAAGAAAGTCTCTTGTCCTAATTGCCGTCTCGCGCTATCTTCTATGCGTCAGTTTTGAAAGTCTGGAGGCAAGGACAGGCGTTGCTGCTTAACCTTTTGATTTTTTTTAATATTTTACGTCTGTAATTATGTATATCGACTGAACGAGGGCCTTAATGCATATCACACATTTGTACCGGCAGGTTAACAGCCAAATGGAGTTCTGTTTTAATATTGAAACGACAGAGCCTTTGACTGATAAAGAAATATCCAGGCTGCAGTTTCTGCTTGCTGATGGGTTTATTCAGGAAACAGTCAGTGCCAGACCATATTTTAACCCTTTGGAAAAGGAGGTGGTAGAGCTGGGACCCCGGTTGAATTTTGCCACTGCCTGGTCTTCTAATATGGTGTCAATCTGTCACGCCACGGGCCTTAACAAGGTAAACCGCATAGAACGGTCCAGGAGGTATCTTCTGGAAAAACATGTAGACCGTAATCAGTTTATTGCTGAGCATCATGACCGCATGACCGAGTGTCTCTACCCTGAGCCGCTTTCAACTTTTGAAACAGGCATTATCCCCGAGAAAAATTATGAAGTTCCTCTCATGGTAAAAGGTCCGTCGGCCCTTGAAGAAATACCCGGCATTTCAATGGATGAATGGGATAAAAATTTTTACTATGACTACTTTGTCAAAAAACATGGCCGCAACCCAAGCATTGTTGAGATTATGGATTTAAACAATGCCAACAGTGAACATTCCCGGCACGGTTTTTTCAGGGGCAAGCATGTTATTGATGACAAGGAAGAGCCCGGAAACATTAATGGAAATTGTCAGTTCAACGCTAGAGGCCAATGCAACCAACAGCATCATAGCCTTCAAAGACAACTCCAGCGGTATTCGCGGGCGTGATATTTTTACCATTGTTCCTGACAGCCCAGGCAAGCCTTCAGCTTTTGCCAGGCGTAGGGTGCTCTATCACATTATTTTTACCGCCGAGACCCATAATTTCCCAACCGGTGTTGCGCCCTTTCCCGGGGCAGAGACAGGCACAGGCGGCAGGATCAGGGATATCCAGGGAACCGGGAGGGGCGGCCTGGTAGTGGGTGGAACAGCCGCATACTGTGTCGCCAACCTGAAAATTCCGGGATATGACCTGGCATGGGAAGATAAGAATTTTAAGTACCCTTCGAACCTGGCCAGCGGCCTTGAAATAGAGATTGAGGCCAGCAATGGGGCATCTGATTATGGCAATAAGTTTGGTGAGCCCCTCATCCAGGGGTTTACCAGATCGTTTGATCTGCGGCTGCCCAATGGCGAACGCTGGGGATTCCTGAAGCCAATCATGTTCACAGGCGGCATAGGGCAGATTGATGATCGGCATACGGAAAAGGCCGAGGAAGAAGAGGGCATGATTATTGTTCAGATCGGTGGCCCGGCCTACAGGGTTGGTTTTGGCGGCGGAGCTGCATCCAGTATGCTCCAGGGAGACAATGTAGAAGACCTTGACTTCAATGCCGTTCAACGCGGCGATGCGGAAATGGAACAGAAGATGAACCGGGTGATTCGTGCCTGTGTCGAGATGGGTGAAACTTCCATCATTGACGTCATCCATGATCAAGGTGCAGGGGGGCCTGGAAATGTCCTGAAAGAACTGGTGGAAAAATCCGGCGGCAAGATCGACATCAGAAAAATTAAGGTCGGAGACCCTACCATGTCGGTTTTGGAAATCTATGTGGCTGAGTATCAGGAGCGCAATGGCCTTTTGATTCGCCCGGAGAATATGAAAGAATTTGAGGCCATCTGCAACAGGGAAAAGGTAAATTGTGAAATACTCGGCACAGTGACCGGTGACGGCCGTTTTGTGGTTCATGACGGGCAGGATGGATCTAAACCGGTAGACCTTGAATTGTATGAGGTTCTTGGCAATATTCCCCAAAAGACATTTAATGACAGCCGACAGGAAGGACAGCACTCCCCCTTGGTGCTGCCGGATGACATGACCGTTCGGCAAGCATTAAACAATGTTTTGCGCCTTGTGTCAGTGGGTTCAAAACGGTTTCTGACCAATAAGGTTGACCGGAGTGTTACCGGATTAATTGCCCAGCAGCAGTGCTGTGGCCCCCTGCAGGCTACTGTTGCCGACGTGGCAGTTATTGCCCAGAGTCATTTTGCTTGGAGCGGTGCGGCAACTGCTATTGGTGAACAGCCCATGAAGATGCTGGTGAATCCTCCCGGCAGGAGCACGAATGGCAGTTGGGGAAGCGCTGACCAATCTGGTGTGGGCCCGGATAGATACCCTGGAAGGGGTAAAGTGTTCAGCTAACTGGATGTGGGCTCCGAAGTTGCCTGGCGAGGGCGCAGCGCTCTATGACGCGGCCTGTGCAATGCGGGATGCCATGATACCGTTGGGTATTGCCGTTGATGGCGGTAAAGACAGCCTTTCCATGGCCACCCGTGTGGGAGAGGAGACTGTAAAATCTCCCAGGCAACTGGTTATTTCAGCCTATGCGTCAATGGGGGATATAACAAGAGTCGTCACACCCGATATAAAGAGGCCGGGGGAAAGCATCTTACTGTTTATAGACCTTGCGGAGGGCCAAAACCGTTTGGGCGGTACAGCTCTGGCCCAGACCCTGATGCAGATAGGTGATATTTCGCCGGATATGGACAACCCGGACCTTGTTAAACGCGGTTTTAACCTTATCCAGGAACTTATAGGCAAAGATCTCATTCTGTCCGGGCATGACAGAAGTGACGGCGGCCTGCTTATCACCCTTCTCGAAATGGCCTTTGCCGGCAACTGCGGCCTTGATATAGAGTTGCAGGGAACCGGCACCCCCATAGAGCATCTTTTTTCAGAAGAGCTGGGTCTGGTTATCGAGTGTGTTCCTGAAAACAGGCAGGAAGTGGAAGCGGGACTTATTGATAAGAGTATACCCTTCGCAGTCATTGGCCGCACAAGTTCTGAAAAGAAAATTACGGTAAAGTTCAATAAAACGGTTGTTCTTGCAGAACCGATGCAGGAGCTTCGCCAGGTATGGGAGGAGACCAGTTTTCAATTGGAGAAGGTGCAGATGAATCCTGACTGCGCTGTCGAAGAAAAACAGAATATATTTGACCGGCAGGGTCCCAGATATTTTATGAGTTTTACCCCCAGGGAAACCTCTCAAGAAATTCTTGAAAGCCCCAATAAGCCAAAAGTTGCAATCCTTCGAGATGAGGGGAGCAACAGCGACAGGGAAATGACAGCAGCATTTTATGCTGCAGGGTTTGAGCCCTGGGATATCAGCATGACAGATCTTCTCGAAGATAGGATAACTCTTGAAGGGTTCAGGGGGTTGGCTGCTGTGGGAGGTTTTTCCTATGCTGATGTGCCTGAAAGTGCCAAGGGCTGGGCTGCGACCATACTTTTTAACGAAAGGCTTAAAAAAATGTTTGATGCGTTTTATGCCCGGCCCGATACTTTTTCGCTGGGGATTTGCAACGGCTGTCAGCTTTTTGGCCTTCTTGGCTGGGTGCCGTGGCAGGGCATTAACCCGGAAAAGCAGCCAAGATTTGTGCGGAATATATCAGGCCGTTTCGAGTCACGCTGGTCAACTGTAAAGGTGCTTAACAGCAAGGCCATTATGCTCAAAGGTATGGAAGATCTGGTCTTTGGTATCCATGTGGCACATGGCGAGGGACGTTTGCAGTTTACCGATGAAACGATTTTTAAAAAGATGAGCAATGAGGGCTTGGTTGCCTTGGCATTTGTTGATGATGAAGGCAATGAGACAGAGAAGTATCCCTTTAATCCCAATGGGTCTCCCTCCGGCATAACCGGTTTCTGCTCAAGCGACGGAAGACATCTTGCCATGATGCCCCATCCTGAGCGTTCATTTCTGAAATGGCAGGCTCACTGGCTGCCTGAGGAGATGAAAAAAGAACTGACGGTTTCACCGTGGCTGCAGATGTTCCAGAATGCCTACCACTGGTGCATGGAAAACAAATAAACAACCCTGTTGTTTTTATAATGAGGTCGCTTAGCCCCGTTGTAAGAGCAAAAAAAAGGAGTTAAGCAAAATGCGCTTAACTCCTAAGATCTGGCGTCCCCAACGAGATTTGAACTCGTGTCGCCGGCGTGAAAGGCCGGTGTCCTGGACCTGGCTAGACGATGGGGACGTAAAGTCTATTATGTGTTGGTGGGTCGTGCGCGGCTCGAACGCGCGACTCTCTGCTTAAAAGGCAGATACTCTACCGGCTGAGTTAACGACCCACGCAGAAAGAGGGATAAATACAATAGCAGGGCTCTGATGTCAAGTCTTTGAGATCCTAAAAATGAAAGATTTTTTTAGGAAAGAGAGTTTCAGCGTGCCTGAACAGCAAAAAGCTTGAGGAGTAACAAAGGGTTTGCTATAGACCATGGTCATTAAATGCAAAAAAATTGCATGTACTAAAAACGCACAACAAACAGGAGTTATTTTATATGGGGTTGCTATCACGAACATCAACGTTTGTCCGGTATTCTGTTGAAGGACAACTTCCGGACAATTTCTGGGATTTTGCTGCCGAGCGGATTGCTCAATTTTCCTTTCAGGATATTGACGATACATTTGATGAATATTCCATAGGCTGGGTGACAGTCGACAATATGTTTGACAGTACGTTTGCGCATGCATCATATGCGGTTGGCGACCAGATAGTATTGTCAATGAGGATTGATGAAAGGAAG
>PVMK01128623.1_pt1 | contig 12376 bp, 12 predicted proteins | sample 1853481 | NCBI WGS metagenome assembly PVMK01 (sample SAMN08533507, study PRJNA380276) | Marine sediment metagenome, whole genome shotgun sequencing project. | reverse complement strand
TCCCATGCTCTTCGGTTCCTTTTGCTCCTTCTGGTACTGATATCGTCCTTTTCGGCGTATGCGCAAACCATAGGTCCTAACCGGTATTAATCCGCAATGTCATTCTTTTTGACCCGAATGGTGCTGTCGAAGACAAGGTCGTCAACATCCTGCTGCGGGATAACAAGCTGGACATTGTGACTGAAGACAAAATATCCCGTGATGATGCAGACATGATAGTCAATGCCCAAAAGGGCATCCTCCTGGGCAGGTTGAACATTGGGCAAAAACCCAGTTTTATTATTTTTGAAGAAGATCCGCGTGATAATTTTGAGGTCATGCTGGATACGTTCACCTACTCAATATTCGCGGTTGATAATGGTGTGGTGGTTAAAAACCTGCTTATTGGTGCGGTTGCTGATGAACCGGAAGAAGAACCCAAAAAGGCCGGTTGGCTTGCGTATACCCCTCCTCCATTTATGGTGCCACTAAATTACCAGGATACGACCAAGTGGAATAAATTCGAAACGAAGTATATCAATGGCATTTTTGTTTCCGCGATGGTAATCGACAGAATGAACTGGCTGTCCCAGGATGAGGGCAGCGAAAATCAGTGGAATGATCTCAATGTTTTTGACGGTGGTGAAATCAGGGGCTTCCGCTTTGGGGTAATTGGCACTTTGAATTTTGAAAAACCCTGGATTTATACGGTGTTTGCCGCCACGCATGCTTTTGACAAAGGGTTTGAGGTGTTGGACCAGGATGACCTTACATTTTTTGACTACCGTCTGGATGTCCCGTTTTTCAAAAACTCAGTGATGAGTATCGGCAAGCAAAAAGAACCCATCTCCATGAACCGTCTGACAGGCGGTACTTTTTTACCCAACCAGGAACGTCCCGCAATTTCAGACGCCATGTTTCCTTCCCGAAATATTGGCATTGTCTGGAGTGGAAATAGTCCGGATAAACGTTCCAACTGGGCTTTTGGTGCATTTAATAACTGGCTGGAAGAAAAGGAAAGTTTTGATGAAAGCGCCACTCAATATGTCGGGCGTCTTACATGGGCGCCTTTGGTGAGTGAGGATGAGAGCAACCTACTACATTTGGGAGCGGGATATCGTTACTCGGATGCCAGGCAGGGCTTTCGCTACGTGACCGAACCTGAGTTTAACAAGGCTCCGGATTTTGTAGATACCGACTTTCACCAGGCAGACAAAACTCAAACCTATAATGTTGAATTGGCCTGGCGACGGGGTCCGGCCATGCTCCTGTCAGAGTACACTCGTACCGACGTCAGCAACCCCGCACTGGGCAATCCTTCCTTTGATGGTTATTTTGTAGAAGCATCGTGGATACTAACCGGTGAAATGCGTAAATACAGTAACAAAGGTGGCGTATTTGGTGGTATTCCGGTTGCCAAGTCGGTTTATCAAAATGGTAAAGGAGCCTGGGAGTTGTACACGCGTTATTCCGATATCAATTTGAATGACGGTGCTATCCATGGCGGTGATATGCAGATTGCCACACTTGGACTGAACTGGTGGCTGACACCATTTTTCTCGGTCAATATGGGTTATAAATACATCTGGAATGAAAAGGACGGCGTGAAAGGCGAAAGCAGTGGTCTTTTGGGCAGGTTGATATTGGTGCTGGAATAGCGAGTTTGAAATTATGAGCTAGGATACATTGGTTGATTGTCTACGTTCGAGCCTTTCAGCCAACCACATCTTAATAATTGATTGACGGGTTACACCAACGTGCTTTGCTTCCCGATCCAATTGATTCACCATCCAAATTGGGAAATCCACGTTGACGCGCTTTTGTTCCAGGTTTGGTCTCCGTGCACTGGAAAGATCAAGCAGATGGGCAATGTCTTCACCATCATCAAATATTTTTTTGAACTCTTCAGCTTTCATAAAGCGCTATCTCCTTCGTTCTTGATCGTCGGGCAGATATGAGTCGAATGCTTTCGCCTCTATACGTAAATACCGCAGACCAGTGCTTGCCTTCAATGCAGGCAATTGCGATCCATCTCGGTTCAGCAACTTCTCTGGCTTTGACGACCAGCACTTTGGGGATCAAGCCACAACTGCTTTACGTCATTAAAACTTATCCCATGCTTTACCAGGTTGGACATGCTTTTGGCCGAGTTGAATTCAAATTCCATATAAGTATAAAAAATATACTTTTATTAAACAATAAATATTCATTTATTAACCAAATTGAATCACCCGATTATTTTTTTGGCGGAGAAGCAATGAACCAATATGATAGCCAGCGTGCGATGTTCTGGCTGTGAGAAATTGCTGAATTACACGTAGGGTAATAACCAAATACTCGGTTAGATATGTAGTTCTGATTTCTCCTGCAGCTGATCAAGAACCTTTCTGGAAGCACCCCATTGTTTCAGGACTTCGTGCAAATCGGGCTCCGCCAGTCCCGCTGCGCTACTGATCTCAGAGGGTGTGCGCGAAAACCGGGGCGCGGGTGCAGCTTGTTTTATGCCGTCAATGGTGATGAAGGTACCGCGCGCCTTGCTGTGCGCGTGTTCCGTGGACTCGCTCATACTTAAAATAGGTGAAAAACAGGCATCAGTGCCTTCGAGAAGCTCGCACCATTCGTCCCTGGTGCGCGTTATAAAGACTGCTTCAAAACGCCGCCTTAGCTCATCCCATTGTGATTGCCTGTGCTGGTCAGCGGGGTCTATATCATCCAGCCCAAGTTTGTTGAGCAGCACTTTGAAGAACCTGCTTTCAATCGGGGCGATGACGATATGTTTATCATCCAGTGTGCGGTAGGCACGGACAAAGGGTGCGCCGCCATCGAGAATATTGGTTCCTCTTTCTTCCTTCCACATACCTGCTGCCAGGAAACCATGCATCATCGTCATTAAAGAGGCGCCACCATCCACCATGGCTGCATCAACGACCTGACCTTTCCCGGATTTGCCGGCTTCCAGCAGGGCCGCGAGCATACCCATCACCAGGAAAGTACCGCCACCACCCATATCCCCGACAAGGTTCAATGGATAGACCGGATCCCGGCCTTTCTCACCAATGGCGGCGAAAGCTCCGGTCAGTGCGATGAAATTCGGATCATGGCCAACAGCCTTGGCCAGTGGACCATCCTGCCCCCAGCCTGTCATGCGGCCATAGACAAGTTTTGGGTTTCGTTGCATGCATTCATCAGGTCCCAGGCCCAGACGTTCCATGACGCCCGGTCGAAAACCTTCAAAAATGGCATCGGCATCCTCACACAAGTCCAGTACCAGGTTGGTGCCCTGTTTTGTTTTCAGATCCACACCGATGTTTGGCCGGCTACGGTTCAGGATGTCAAAGCGTGGATCTATCTGAAAATCAGCTTCAGTATCAAGCGGCCGGTCTATACGCACCAGGCTCGCTCCCATATCCGCCAGCAGCATACCGGCGAACTGGCCGGGGCCGATCCCTGCGATCTCAATGATTTTAAAGCCTTCTAGTGGTCCCATTTACGCTCAATCCCTTATTGAGTTCATTTGTTACACGTCTTGTTGTAATTTTCCTACGGGTATCGGTGCAAATATCCTCTATTGAACCGACTCATACAAGCGCAAACTTTATGCGCTGTATTGGCACAACTGGATTCACCAGGACTTATCAGTGAAACAATGAGAACAAGAAACTTGTCATGACATGTACTGAAAAAGGTAATACCATATTAAGTATTATGAAAACAGTCACCATAAAAGCCGATGCAGAATTTGATGCGTTGCTCAGTCGTCTGGCCGGACGGCTGAGTACAACCAGGAGTCGTGTCATCAGGGACGCGGTAAAGAATTACCAGCAGTATCTTGATCGCGAAGAACTGCGGCAGAAAATACGAGCTGCTTCGCTCAAAACACGAGCGCAGGCACTCGAGATATCTGCCGAGTTTGATATTGCCAATGCCGATGGCTTATAAGCGTGGCGGGGTGTACCTGGTCAATCTCAACCCTTCCAGGGGCACCGAACCGGGGAAGATCCGCCCGTGTATTGTAATGCAAAGTAATCTGCTCAACGAAGTCGGACATCCAAGCACGATCGTCCTGCCATTGACCACACAACTGATCGATGATGCGGAACCATTACGTTACCGGCTTACTTCCCGCGAAGGGCTTAAATATGATTCGGACGTGATGTTGGATCAGACACGAACAATTGATAACCGGCGTATCAGCGGAGATTTGCTGACGAACCTGACCAACGAGGAAATGGGCAAAATCGAGTTGTACTGGCGAATCGTCCTGGACTTGGAGTGAGCAAACTCCAGATCGAACCAGTATGAAATTAGCGCCGGGTTTATCTTTCGTTGTGAAATCCTTGCTTGATCAATACTATTTGCCGGCTTCTTTGCGCCCCAGCCACCTTGCCAGGGGGTGCGCTGTAATACCGTGGGCAACCAGGCTGAAGAACACCGTACAAATAACCACCAGTGCCAATAACTCTCCGTTGGGGACTTCCGCGTTAATAACAATGATCGCAAATACAATGCTGGCCAGGCCACGTGGTCCGAACCAGCCCAGGAATAAGCGACTGGAAACACTTTCGCCGATCCCGACCAGGGACAGGAAGATAGGTACAACGCGAATGACGGTGAGACTTAACAATGCGTAGATCACGACTTCCCAGCTGAACTGTGCAAATGCCGGGCCAATAACCATCGCCCCAAATAACATCCAGGTCACCAGGGCGAGTGTCTCGCCTGTACCCTCAGCGGCCAGCACCAGTTTGTGGGTGGCATCTTTGGCCATAAAACCAAATAACAACCCACCGGTAAATGCGGCAATGTAACCACTGCCATGCAGGCTTTGCGCGACGGCGAAAGAGGCAACGGCCAGACCCACTACTGTAACCTGCATCCAGATTTCAGTGACCCAGCCCTGCTTCATGCACCAGCGCATTAGTGATGCACCTACAAAAGCGAGGCTCAGGCCGACGGCCAATCCGATCCCCAGTTCCTGTGCAACCAGGGCTAAAGCAGATGCTTCGCTTTCGCCATGTGCTCCGCCGACGGCCAGGGCGATAAAAAACAGCACGATGGGTACACAAATACCGTCATTTAGTCCGCTTTCTATATTCAGGCCTTCACGTATCTGGGCGGGTACAGCCTTATTGGTAATGACGGCCTTGCCAAGAGCTGCATCGGTAGCGGCGAGCATGGTTGCCAGAATTGCAGCCTCGTACAATGACAAGCCATCGAACATCAGCACGGCCAACCCGAAGCCTAATGCGATTACACCAGGCAGACCCAGTAATAACATTCTTGAAGGAATCCGAAACTGGCGCTTCAGGACGGATATATCGGCGTTGGCCGCATCAATAAACAGGATTAACGCCAGCGTCAAATCCGCCAGCGTTCGCAAATCATCACTGGTTGCGTCACCTTTGAGCCAGCCAAAACCAAAAGGCCCCATCAGGAATCCGGCGACAACAAACACCATCGGCCCTGAAATGGCCGAGCGCTCGATGCGGCCTGCAACCATGCTATAAATAAAGATAAACAGGGCGAGAATCGCCAGCTCTACGTACATATTGATCCCTCACTGCCTAACAAGTTTGATATTCTTTCGAGTATACAACGCCTGCAACGTGATATCGTCAGCGGCGTTTAAGTGATACGGGCAGGAAAAGTACTGCCGGCATTCGTAATGCCAGTGGCAAGTATTTCTATGCAAAGCGTACCTCAGAATACCAGTCTGGCCCGCAGTCCAAACACCCACAACGAGTTTTCTGTCGGATCCAAAGCCGGGTTCTTGATGTATTGCACATCGGGTGTAATGGCCAGTTCCTTGAATAGCTGGATACGGTAATACAACTCCATACTGGTCTGATCTCTAAGCCCCGGTTCAAAGGTACTTTCACTCGGCTCACCCCAGTTGTAACCGATGCCCAGCTGATTGCCGCCGGGAACGGTTTGATAAGCGAACCCGGTGCTGAAAGATTTTTGCAGTATCGCACCGCCATCATCAGCGTAGCCGGCACGGATGAAAGGTATCCAGTGATCTTTGACTGACTTGCTCCAGGACACGCCGGCACCCCAGCCATCAGGCGTACTTGCGACAACACGTTCATCCGCATGCCACAGGGTCAGGTGTACGTTGTTCAGGAAAGCGGTCTCACGGGTTGCGTTCCAGCCAAATTCAAAGTGGCTGAAGTATTCACGATCATTGAAAAATGTATCAAAAGCATCCCCGGGTTTGTGCGGATTCGAGTTGCTGTCGGCGAAGCCGGCAATCATGTACAGGCTATTGTTGAGGTAGCCGCCCAATGCAATGCCAAGACCCTCATTGGGTATCGGCATGGCTGCGCCGCCGGTTGAAAATACATAGTTGAAAAAGTTTGTCCACGGGCTTGCCAGCATATAAACATCGACATAATCACCGGTATCCAGCCAGCCACCCAACAGTACCAGGTCTCCACCCATCATACGCTGGCGCCAGTACAGGTTGGATAGACGCACACGCTGGTCACTCAGGGTTGAATGCAACAGACCAGCATAGCCGATAGCGAAGCCAAGGTCGGCGGGTGGTATATAACTGCCGAAGGCATGCCGGTGTTCAACTTTCCAGATCAGCGCACCTGAGTTGCCCTGGTCATTACCGCCTGCTTCCCAAACACCGTAAAATCTGAACGCGCCGCTGAACGCACTGTCCTCACCAGGGCTGTCGCTGGCCTTCATGTATGCCGTAATGTAGTCAGAACCGAATGACAGACCGTGTTCTTTCTTGAGTTGGTCTTTCCAGGCAAAATAATTCTTGAAAGGATCACCGGGAATCAGCGGATCACCAGGCAAGGCATCGAAGCTGAGTCGACGTTCTACCTGGTCGGTACCAGCCATTGTGGCCCATGAAAGCCACTCAAGTATAGTCTCTGGGTCGCAGGCACCCGGATTAGCTTCAGAGCATTCCGCAACGTCCTCCTGCGCCCATGCGGCGTTGAGGGCAAAAACGATGAATAAGCTGAGCAGGAGTTTTTTCATCACTCTTTCAGTGTAGCCAATTTAGAAGCAATAAGGGGCGCCGAAACGCCCCGTTGCATATACCCCGTTGCATATACATTAAGTTCTAAAGGCCTTCGAACTTACTCAAGGCCGCTTCAATATTCCTGTCATATTCAAGATTTGCTGCATCCCGCTGCTGGTTCAGCTTTGCATACACATCTTTCATTGATTGAGAGACAGGACCTTCCGTGATTTCCATCATGTTGTGCAGCCAGATCATCTTGGTGAAGATCTTGGCAGGCTGGTTAATGATTTCAGCCAGGGTACGGCCTACAGGAACAAAAGTTGCTTCGTATTCATCTACCAGTGAGTTGATCACAGCAGCTTGTTGCTCCGCTTGTTTAAGCTTGTTGCCGCTGACGCCGGAATCCTTCATAGCCTGGACCTTGCCTGCTACGTCTTCTTTGACTTTCAATGCTGCCAGAACTTTTTGTGTACTGGCTTCAACGTTTTGATACAGATCCATCCAGAAGACAAATCTCTCATCGGTTTGTTCACGGGTATACGGTTCGTTTGGATTGATGTGCAATTCAAAATTCTGGGTCTGCGAGACACCATTGACGGTCAGCCTGGCCTGGTATTTGCCCGGTTTGGCATGCGGTCGTATATTGGTGGCGGGACGTCCCGGTACTGCGGTGACCATTGGATAGCGCGTATCCCAGACAAAGCGGGTCAGTCCGGCCTTGAATGAGAATTCATCCTCACTTGCATACTTCAGCGTCATGGCATCCTTGCTGTAGGTAATAATGTCGTTACCGTGCTCGTCCGCAATGGTCAGGCTCACATCATTGGCGCCTTCATTCAGTCTGAAATAAATCATTGCGCCCAGCGGCTTTGGATCACCGGCATCGACAAACTTGCGTTTCTTCTCGCCATTAACAACGCCTAGCTCGTAATAAATCAGCCCGGGGCGCTGGTTCTGCACAAAGTATTTCTTCATACCACCCGGGTCGCCGCCCGGAGCGTAATCCATCCACCAGCTATAACCGAAACGGGTGTGGTCTGAGACTGGAAAGAGATAACCCGGTTGTTCAAGTACTTTCGTATAGTGGTCACGGATGGGTGTTACGTCATCCAGTATCCAGAATCCGCGGCCCATGGTCGCAATGACGAGGTCTTCATCCTTTACCTCAATATCAAGTACCGGAACACTCGGCATGTTCATTTTTATAGATTGCCAGTGTTGACCGTCATCCAATGAAACAAAAATACCGTTTTCTGTGCCAACGTATAGCAGGCCTTTACGAACGGTGTCTTCCCGGATCGTACGGGTCGTCTGATCCTGCGGGAAATCCGGGCTCAGGTTGGTCCAGGTTTTGCCGTAATCGTCGGTCTTGTACAGGTAGGGGGCATAGTCGTCCGTAGTGTTGTAGCGTGATAACACTACATAGGCTGTGGCGGCATCATGCGGGGAAGCCTCCAACTCACGGACATACGCGAGTTCCGGTAAATTGGGGATGGTCACATTGTTCCAGGTTTCGCCTTCATCCCGGGTCAGATAAATCAAACCGTCGTCTGAACCGGTCCAGATAATGCCTTTTTTGACCGGAGATTCAACCAGTCGGGCAATGGTACTGTAAACTTCCTGGCCAAAATATTCAGGTAACCAGGGGGTACCGCTGATGATCTGTTTATCTTTCAAATCACGGGTCAGGTCACCGGAGATGGCTTCCCATGTCAGGCCCTCATCGGTTGATCTAAATACAACATTACCGGCTGAATAAATCGTGTCCGAATCATATTTGGAAATGAAGAAAGGCGTTTCCCACTGAAAGCGGTAGGGCATGTCTGATGCGTTCAAACCAAATATTGGCTCAGGCCAGATGGAGCGCACTTCGTTTTGGCCTGTTTTAATGTTGTTCCTGGTAAATGGCGCCCCACCACCGATAGTCGAGCCTGACGAAATACTAAATACGATATTGTTATCGTCTGGATCCACGTAAACATCACCTGTTTCACCATTGCCGATAAGAGTTGTTTCGTAGCCAGAGATGCCACCCCACCTGGATGCGCTGGGTACCTTGTAGGTCAGGATATCCTGAGAGTTGCCATAGACGTTGTAGGGGAATTCGTTATCTGTGGCAACGCGATAAAATTGTGAATTCTTTTGTGTGTATTGGGTTGACCAGCTCATGCCGCCGGTTAAAGTAACCTGCACGCCACCATCATTGGTCGCGATCATCCTGTTGGCGTCTTTTGGGTCAATCCAGATATCGTGGAAGTCATCCTTAATGCCTGGCTCCACTATCCAGGTTTTACCACCGTCATTTGATGAGAACAAACGGTTATTCGGCACCCAAAGCTCATCAGCATTGGATGGATTCACCATGATATGGCTGTAATAGAAAGGCCGGCCAATGATCTGGAAGTTATCGGAAACAAAAGCCCAGTTTTCACCTGAGTCATCGGAGCGGTACAGGCCGGGCTTGGTCTCTGAATCGATCAGGGTATAGACGCGGTTGGGCTCTACATTCGCAATAGCGATGCCGATGCGACCCATGCGGCCTTCCGGCATGCCATTGTTTTTGGAAATATCAGACCAGCTCTTACCACCATCGGTGGTTTTCCACAGGCCGCTTTCTGCGCCGCCTGTTTTCGGGCCCCAGGCCTTGCGTTCAAATTCCCAAACCGAGGCGAACAGCTCGTCAGGTTTAGAAGGGTTCAGAAATAAATCAATCACACCGGCGGTTGGGCTTTTATATAAAACCTTCTTCCAGGTCTTACCGCCATTGGTGGTTTTGAATACGCCCCTTTCTTCATTAGGGCCAAACGCGTGCCCGTAGGCTCCTACATAGACAATATTCGGGTTGGTCGGATGGATTCTGACCTGCGAAATATGGTGGGTATCTTCAAGTCCCAGGTGCATCCAGGTTTCGCCACCATCGACGGATTTATAAACGCCGTCACCCCAGGTGACGTTATTACGCATCTGCGGTTCGCCCATACCGACATAAATGATGTCCGGGTTTGATTGGGAGATTTCCACGGCGCCAACCGAACCAGTCTTGAAATAATCATCCCCAACCGGTACCCAGGTTTGACCGGCGTCTGTTGTTTTCCATAAACCATTGGATGCCCCGTGGTAAAACACATTGGTATCAGTCGGGTGACCGACAACCGCAGAGCCCCTGTTGCCCGTCATAGGGCCGATAAACCGCCAGATCATGGCGTTGGTATTGGGTGTTTGTTTTGCAGGTTTCGCCACCCGTTTGATCTGGGTTACAACGGGCGCCTCTTCAGTATCCGGTGCACTGGTGGCGCACGAGGACAAGGTCATTGAGCCTATCGTTAAAACTGCGCTATAGACCAAAAGGGAAAGTAGTTTTTTCATGACGTCTCCTAAAACTTGATGAGTCCATTTGTTCAACAGATCATACATGTCTTCTTGTGGGGGGTGTTTCGCAGCATGTTCGCCGGTCACTCTTTTTAATATTATGTCAATAACCCGTATATCGCTTTGCAATTTACGACAATATACTTATATATAGGTAACAGCTGTCTTAAGAGCCCGGTAAATGTGACCCAGACAACACTTATCCATTCCAGCCAGATAATACCCCTGATAAGGGGGCTGGATGACATGGGCATGCCAATCACTGGGCTGGCATTAGCCCAATGGCTTACCGGAGTAGCATCAAAGGCATCCTGCCTGACTTGTTACTTCACTAAATCAGGAGAATCAGATGAACAGATTACTCATTAGCTTTGCTGTTTTTGCAACCATATATTGTTTCTCACCTGGCGCCGACGCCAGGGAGTTGATCAAAGAATTCAAAGGTTCAGAAAGCAGGAACACTACAGAATTCGAGGTTAAAGCACCCTGGATAGTGGATTGGCGGGTGAGCGGAGATTATCCAGGGCAAATGGCGGTGGCCGTGAACCTGATAGATGATGTAAATGGCGAATATGTGGGTAAGGTTGTCACAACAAAGTACGTTACCAATGGAGTCAGGTTGCTTGACGAGGGTGGCCGTTTTCATTTTGAGGTCAATTCCAGTCTCGCAAACTGGACATTACGTGTTATAGAGCTCACAAAGCAGGAAGCCGAGACATATACGCCTAAGGAAAAAATTCAGTAGTCGTGGAATATAAAGACTATTACGCAGTTTTGGGTGTGGACCGCAAAGCCACCCAGGATGAGATCAAACGTGCCTATCGAAAGCTGGCCCGCAAGTACCACCCGGATGTCAGCAAGGAAGCGGATGCGGAGCAGAAATTTAAGGATTTGGGAGAGGCCAACGAGGTTCTGAAAGATCCCGAAAAACGTGCCGCCTACGACCAGTTGGGTTCGAACTGGAATACCCAGCAGGGTTTTCAACCACCACCTGATTGGGGCACCGGGTTTGAGTTTCATGGCGCACCGCAGGGCGGTGGTAATCAACACGATTTCAGTGACTTTTTTGAATCGCTGTTTGGGCAGGCAAGGGGCCCCGGCGCCAACCGGGGGTTTCATATGCAAGGTGAGGATCATCACGCCAAAGTTCTGATCGACCTGGAAGACAGTTTTAAGGGTGCTTCGCGCTCAATAACATTGCAGATGCCGGAAGTGAGCCCGGACGGTCATGTCGTCACCCGCAAGCGGACTTTGAAAGTGCGCATTCCGAAGGGCATACGTCAGGGTCAGCAAATTCGCCTGGCCGGACAGGGTGCAACCGGCATGGGCAATGGTAAAGCGGGTGATCTGTACCTCGAAATTGAGTTCAGGCCCCACGGTTTTTACCGCGTTGAGGGTGCCGATGTGTACCTGGAGTTGCCACTGGCACCCTGGGAGGCCGCACTGGGCGCCAGTGTTAAGGTTCCTACGCCATCCGGTGCCATAGATCTGAAAATTCCAGCAAATTCACAAGCCGGTAAGAAACTGAGGCTGAAAGGCCGGGGCATTCCTGCCAAAACACCGGGAGACGTTTACGTTGTATTGCAAATTGCCTTGCCGCCTGCGGATAATGACAAGTCACGGGCCATATATGAGCGCATGAAAGAAGAGCTGGAGTTTGATGCCCGTGCGACGATGGAGGTAGCTTGATCATGGTTACCGATAAAACCTTTACCGGTCAGGTACTGGAAGATTATGAACTGGTCACGATTAAGGACTTATGCCAAAGTTGCACGGTAGAAGTTGAAACCATCACCTTGCTGGTAGATGAGGGCATACTTGATCCCGTTGGCAGTGATGTCGAGCACTGGCAATTCACGGTCACCAGCCTGAGGCGGGTCAAAACAGCCATTCACCTGCAACGCGACCTGGGTGTAAACCTGGCAGGCGCCGCCCTGGCGCTGGAGTTGCTCGTCCGAATAGCAGAGTTGGAGCGGCTGTAGTACAGATAAGCGGGGCGGATCCCGCCTAACAGAAGCCAGATAAGCCAAGCGGAGAGACGGATAA
>PVMK01128237.1_pt1 | contig 12376 bp, 8 predicted proteins | sample 1853481 | NCBI WGS metagenome assembly PVMK01 (sample SAMN08533507, study PRJNA380276) | Marine sediment metagenome, whole genome shotgun sequencing project. | reverse complement strand
CGCGCCATATGGCCCCTCCAGTCCGCGATCAACCCCCCGCCCCTATCTCTTCCCGCCGCTTGGCCATATAGGCCTTAAGCGCCTCGTCGACGGCTTCGTCCATGGGCGGTTTTTCGTAGTCCTTCAGCATCTGGCGCCACTGCTTGGCCGCGCGGTCGTGGTGCCAGACGGCGCCCTCGTCGCTCCACTGCTCGAAGGATTTGTTGTCGGCGAGCGGCGAGCGGTAGAAGGCGGTCTCGAAGTTCCTCTGGGTGTGTTCGCAACCGAGAAAGTGGGCGCCGGGGCCGACCTCGCGCAGGGCGTCGAGGGCCTGGGCGTTCTCGGAGAGATCGACGCCTTTCGAGAAGGCCTGCAGCGCGCCGCAGATGTCGGCGTCCATCACGGTCTTCTCGTAGCCCATGGTGAGCAACCCTTCGAGACATCCCGTCGCGTGGATGATGAAGTTGACCCCGGCGAGGACGGCGGCCTGGAGCTGCATGGCGCTCTCGTAGGCGGCCTGGGCGTCGGGCACCTTCGAGGCGGTGAGCGCGCCCACCGAGTGGAACGGCACGCCGAGCCGGCGGGCGAGCGCCGCGGCGCAGAACTGGATCTGCATGCCCTCGGGCGTGCCGAAGGTGGGCGCCCCGGTCTGCATCGAGATCGGGCTGGCGAAGGTGCCGAAGACGGCGGGCGCGCCCGGGCGGATGAGCTGGACGAGCGCGAGGCCGGCCAGCACCTCGGCGAAGAGTTGGGCGAGCGTGCCGGCGACGGTCACCGGGCTCATGGCGCCGGCCCGGATGAAGGGCGAGACCACCACCGCCTGGTTGTGGCGGGCGTCGACCTTCAGCGCGCCCAGCATGGTGGCGTCGAGCACCAGGGGGCGTTCACGTTGGAGACGCTGTAGAGGCAGCAGTTGTCGCGACGAAGTCCCGTCCGAACACGATCTTCGCCATCTCGACCGTGTCGAGCGCGCGCTCCGGCGCCGTCACCGCGCCCATGAAGGGCTTATCGTTATAACGCAGGTGGGTATAGATCATGTCCAGGTGGCGGATCGGCACCGCCACGTCGACCGGCTCGCAGACCACGCCGCCCGAATGGTGCACCGACGGCAACATGTGGTGCAGCTTGGTGAAGTTGCGGAAGTCCTCGAGGGTGGCATAGCGCCGCCCGCCCTCCAGGTCGTGCACGAAGGGCGGCCCGAAGCTGGGACAGAAGAGGGTGTTGTCGCCGCCGATCTCGACGCTCATCTCGGGATTGCGGGCGTGCTGGCGGAATTGCCGGGGCGCGCTTTTCTGGATGATGGCGCGGCACATGCCGGGCTCGAAGCGCACCCGCTCGCCCTTCACGTCGGCGCCGGCGTCGCGGAAGATCTCGAGCACCTCCGGGTCGTCGCGGAACTCCATGCCGATTTCGGCAAGTATGGTCTCGGCGTTGGCCTCGATCAGGCTCAGGCCCTCGTCGTCGAGCAGCCGGTAGGTGCCGACCTGGCGCTGGATATAAGGTAGGCGCGGCGGCGGCGTCCCCTGGCGGTCCTGGCGGCGCTGGGCACGCCCGCCGCTGCGGACCCTCTTTTCGCTTCGACCGGGCTTGGCGCTCATAGCCGGTCGAGGCCGCCTTGGTGGCATCCAAAGCCCGGGCGATGCGGTCGAACATCTCATCGATCTCCGGCTCCGTGATGATCAGCGGCGGGCACAGCCCGAGCGTGTCGGACGGCAGCGGCCGGGTGAGGAATCCGGCCTCGATACCCTTCTCGACCAGGATCGCGCCGGCCTTCGCCTCCGGTGGATAGGACGCCTTGGTGGCCTTGTCCTGGACGATCTCCAGGCCGGCGATGAGGCCGACACCGCGCGCGTCGCCCACCAGGGGATGCCGGCCCAGCTCGCGCACCCGCCTCTGGAAGTGGGGCGCGACGGAACGGACGTGGCCCAGGGTGTCCCGCTCCTCGTATATTTTGAGGGTCTCCAGCGCGACGGCGGCGCAGACCGGATGGCCGCCATAGGTCATGCCGATGCCGAACATGCCGTGCTTGCGGCTCTGCTCGACCATGGCCTCGTAGATCTCGCCGGACACCAGGGTGGCGCCGATCGGCAGGTAGCCGGAAGAGATTTGCTTGGCGCAGGTGAGCAGGTCGGGGCGGATGCCGTAGGTCTCGGAGCCCCACATGTTGCCGGTGCGCCCGAAGCCGCAGACCACCTCGTCGGCGATCATCAGGATGTCGTGCCGCTTGAGGACCGCCTGCATCTTCTCGAAATAGCCGTCGGGCGGGGGCATGGCGCCGCCGCCGGCCATGACCGGCTCGGCGATGAAGGCGGCGATGGTGTCGGCGCCCTCCTCCTGGATGAGTTCTTCCAGCTCCGCCGCCAGGCGGTCGGAGAACATCGCCTCGTCCTCGCCCGGCTCGCCGTAGCGGTAATGGCACGGCGTGGTCAGCTTCAGGAAGCGGCCGCCGAAGGGCAGATCGAAATCGTTCTGCATGGGCGGGATGGCCGTGAGGCTGCCCGAGGCCACGAGCACGCCGTGGTAGCCGCGGTTGCGCCCGATGATCTTCTTCTTGTCCGGCCGGCCGAGCGCGTTCTGGTAGTACCAGACGATCTTGATCGCCGTCTCGACCGCCTCGGAGCCGGAGTTGACGAAGAACGGCCGGGCGAGCGGCGCGGGCGCGATCTCCATTAGTTTCTCGGCCAGCTCGATGGTCGACGGATGGGCCCGGTGAGCGAAGGAGTGGGAGAAGGGCAGGGTCTCGAGCTGCTTGGTCGCGGCCTTCACCAGGCGCGGCTCGCTGAAGCCGAGCGAAGTGCACCAGAGGCCGCCGAGGGCATCGATGTACTCCTTGCCGTCCTCGTCCCAGACGTGGATGCCCTCGCCGCGGACGATCACCAGGGGGCCCTTCTCCTGGTGCGCCGCCAGGTTGGTATAGGGATGCAGCGAGAAAGCGATGTCCTTGGCGGCCAAGGAATTTGGTTGTGAGTTGGGTACGGCTTCGGGCATGGTCATCCTCTCCTCGGCCGGCCTGGGACCGGCTCAAATCTACCGCCAATCAATAAATCCGGCACAGGGTGCCGTATCACCAGTGCGAACTCTTATACGCTTTATGACATGGCGTCATCGGCGATCGTTTGATCCGCGCCGATCGCGATCGCCCGCGCCTTCTCGTAGAACGGGCGATGGTGCTCCAGATAGCGCCGCAGGTGCGGCGCCGCCTCGGCCGCCGCCTCGAATTCGGCCTTGAGCGCCCGCTCCTCCGCCTCGCTCATGGCGACGATGCCGCCTTTCGAGCTGACGTCCTCATGCCAGCCGGCGACCTGCTGCCAATCCTCGGGCGTCTCCTTCGTCGTCCAAGTCAAGGCATGGGGCGCGGGCGAGAGTCCGATGCTGTGCCAATAGGCGCTCATGATCCCGCCCGTGTCCGCCTGCACCGCCTCGGCGTGCAGAACCGCGGGCACCTCGCCGGTCAGTTCCCCGATACCCTGGATATGGATCCAAATCGCTTCCAGTCCGATTTCCTCGAGGGTCAGGTCCGGGTCGAGCTTGTAATAGGACAGGATGGCTTTCACCGGATCGCGGATCAGGAAGGTATTGGTCAGGCGCTCGGCGAAGGCCCGGTCTTCCAATATGCGCGGCAGCACATAATAGCTCATGTCCTTGAAGAAGACCGGCCCCGTTTCGCCCGCCTCCAGCAGCAGGTCGCGGATGGCCTCGTAGGATCTCGGCTTTGCGGGATCGACGTCGAAGAGGGGCATCACCCGCACCGCCCGCTCCACGTAGTAGTAGTACATGTAGGGCTCGTGGAAGCAGGTCAGGTCCCCGCGCTCGCGCATTAGCCGCTCGGTGGCGGTCGACATGGAGCGCGGGTGGGACCAGAGGGCGATGATCGGGTGCATGAGCTCCTATCCGGTGCAAATGAGGGCGCGGGACTCCTCACTCGCCGGTCGACTTCCAATCCGTGCCCGGCTTCACGACCACTATATGACGGCGAACACTGCCAAGCCGAACCGCCATAAAACAATATTAGACTCTCTAATGACGAAACAGTTTTATTGAAGAGGCTGTGGCCCCAGAGTTTATATGGGCGTTTAGTTGGGCGTTTAGTTGACGTATTGGTGAGTTGGCCTCTCGGCCATAGACCAGCAGTGATCGACGATCGGGGATAGGGTTCATGCGCTTGAGCCACGAGGACCAGGCCAAGGTGGCGATCATCGGCGGCGGTGTGATCGGCCTCAGTCTCGCCTACCACCTGGGCAAGCTGGGCTGGACCGACGTTCTGCTACTGGAACGCAACGAGCTGACCAGCGGCACCTCCTGGCATGCCGCCGGGATCGTCGGCCCCTTGCGCGCCAGCCTGAACCTGACCCGGCTCTCGATCTATGCGACCGAACTCTTCGGGCGGCTGGAAGAGGAGACCGGCCAGGCGACCGGATACCGACGGACCGGCGGCCTCTGGCTGGCGCAGACCCATGATCGCTTGACCGAGCTGAGCCGCATCGCGGCCATGGGCGAAATGACGGGGTTGGAGGTGCGCATGCTCTCGGCGTCGGAGATCGGCGACAAACTCCCCCTGCTGCGCATCGACGACCTGGCCGGCGCCCTCTGGGTCGGCGAGGACGGCCAGGTCAACCCCGTCGACCTCTGCATGGCCTACGCCAAGGGCGCGCGGAGCGCCGGCGTGCGGATTCGCGAGCAGAGCGCGGTGACGGCCATCGAACAACAGAGCGGCGCGGGTTTCACCGTCACGCTGGCCGACGGCTGCCAAATTCAAGCGAAGGTCGTCGTCAATTGCGCCGGCGTCTGGGCGCGCCAGGTGGGCGCCCTGGCCGGCGTCCCGGTTCCCGTTCAGGCGGTCGAGCACATGTATGTGGTGACCGAGCCGATCGCGGGCCTGCCGGCCCCCTGCCCCATCGTGCGCGACCTCGACGGCGGCATCTATGTCAAAGAGGATGCCGGCAAGCTGGTGCTCGGCGGCTTCGAGCCCGACGCCAAACCCTGGGACCCGACGGGTCCCTCGGGCGACACGCCGTTCCTCATGCTGCCGGAGGATTGGGATCAGTTCGAGCCGTTCCTCACCGCCGGCCTGCAACGCCTGCCGGTGCTGGAAGAAACCGGCATCCAGCACTTCATGAACGGGCCCGAGGGCTTCACTCCGGACACCAAGCAGGTCATCGGCGAGGCCCCGAACCTACGCAACTTTTATGTCGCGGCCGGGTTCAACTCGATCGGTATCGTCTCGTCGGCCGGCGCCGGAAAGGCGCTCGCCGAATGGATCGACGCCGGCGAACCGCCGATGGACCTCTGGGAGGTCGACATCGCCCGCTTCGAACCTTACGCCGCGAGCCGCCGCTTCCTCACCGAGCGGGTCCGCGAGGCGGTCGGCAACCAGTTCGCCATGCACTGGCCGCACAAGCAGCCGAAGACCGCGCGAGACGCCAAGCGCGCGCCCCTGCACGAGGCCTTCGCCGCCCAGGGCGCCGTGTTCGGCGCCCCGGCGGGCTGGGAGCGCCCGATGTGGTTCGCCACGACGGCGGAGGAGAAAGAGTTCCGCTACAGCTACGGCGACCAGCCCTGGTGGCCCTACGCCGCGCGCGAAGCCGCCGCGCTGGTCCAAGATGTCGCCCTGTTCGAGCTCACGCCCTTTACGAAAATCTTGCTTCAAGGCTCTGATGCGGAAGACTTTCTACAGCGTATCTGCGCCAACGACGTCGCGATGGCCCCGGGCCGAACGGTCTACAGCCAGATGCTGAATTCAAGGGGCGGCATCGAGGCCGATGTCACGGTCACCCGTCTGGACGGCGACCGCTTCTGGCTCGTCAGCGGCGCCCCGACCCGGGTGAAGGACCTGGCGTGGCTGCGGCGCCAGCGAAACGATGGCGAGCGGGTGACGATCACCGACCTCACCTCGGCCTATGCGGTGCTCGGCGTCATGGGGCCGCGGTCGCGCGCCCTGCTTGAAAGCCTCAGCGACGCGGACCTGACGAACACGGCGTTCCCCTTCGGCACCTCCCAGGAGATCGAGGTCGGCCCGGCCCCGGTCCGCGCGACCCGCATCAGTTTCGTTGGCGAACTCGGGTGGGAGCTCACCATGCCGGCTGAGTATGCCCGCGCAGTCCACGGGGCGCTCCTGGACATAGGCGCAGACTTCGGCTTGCGCCCCGCCGGGCACTTTTGCCTAGACGCCTGCCGGCTCGAGAAGGGCTTCCGCCACTGGGGCCACGATATCGGTCCGGACGACACGCCGCTCGAGGCCGGCCTCGGGTTCGCCGTGGCCTGGGACAAGCCGGGCGGTTTCCTCGGCCGCGACGCCCTTTTGCGCCAGAAGGACGCCGGCGTCGAGCGCCGCCTGCTGCAGTTCCAGGTGGACGCCGACAGCCGCGCCGCGCCGCTGCTGCTGCATGACGAACCGATCTACCGCGATGGCGAACCGGTCGGCCGCACCACCTCCGGTGGCCGCGGCTTCCGCACCGGCCTGACGCTCGCGCTCGGCTATGTGGCGACCGGGCCCGGCCTCACCCGCGCCGAGCTTCTGGAGGAGCCCTACGAGATCGGCGTGGCCGGCGAGCGGTTCCAGCTTAGCGCCTTGGCGCGCGCGCCCTATGACCCCGACGGCTCGCGCTTGAGAGGCTGAGGGATGCGCTCGGAGGCAAGAGTGATCGTGATCGGCGGCGGCGCCATGGGCTGCTCGCTGCTCTATCATCTGACCAGGCTCGGCTGGTCGGACGTGATGCTGGTCGAGAAGAACGAGCTCACGGCCGGCTCGACCTGGCATGCGGCCGGCCTCTGCACCCATTTCGCCCACAACCTCACCATCATGAATCTGCGCGCCCACAGCGTGCGGCTTTACCAGTCCCTTGAGGCCGAGACCGGCCAGCCGGTGAGCTTCCACGCCTCGGGCGCGCTGCGCATCACCCGCTCGGCCGACCGCATGGACGAGTTCCGCCAGGTCCAGGGCCTGGGGCGCTTCGCCGGCTTCGACTTCGAGATCCTGACGCCAGCGGAACTGAAGGCGATCTACCCGCTGGCCGAGACCGGCGACTTGCTGGGGGCGATCTACGAGCCGCTGGACGGCCACGTCGATCCCAGCCAGGCGACCAACGCCATGGCCAAGGGCGCGCGGCAGGCCGGCGCCGAGATCAGCCGCCACAACCCGGTCGAGGCGATCGAACGCAAGCCCGGCGGCGCGTGGCTGGTGCGGACCAAGAACGGGGACATCACGGCCGAGATCATCGTCAACGCCGCCGGCACCTGGTGCCGCGAGATCGGCGCCATGATGGGCCTGGATCTCCCCGTGGTGCCCATGCTCCACCAGTACCTGGTGACCGACCGGGTAGAGGCGGTGGCAACGCGCGACACCGAGCTGCCGATCATCCGCGACCCGGAAGAAAGCTGGTACCTGCGCCAGGAGCGCGACGGCTTCATCTGCGGCCCCTACGAGCGCGACGCCAATCCCTGGTCCGTCGACGGCGTGCCCAAGGACTTCGGCATGGAGCTGTTGCCGCCGGACCTGGAGCGCATCGAAGATATCGTGGCCTCGGCCATGGCGCGCGTCCCGGCCTTTGCCGAGGCCGGCATCAAGACCATCGTCAATGGACCCATCACCTTCACGCCAGACGCCAACCCCTTGATCGGACCGGCTTTCGGTCTCGACCAAGCCTACCTCCTGACCGGGTCGAGCATGGGCGTCATGGAAGGCGGCGGCGCCGGCAAGTTCCTCGCCGAATGGATCGTCGGCGGCGAGCCGCCGATGGATGCGCTCGCCGTCGATCCGCGCCGCTTCGGCGGCTATGCCGACCGGGACTACCGGCTCGCCAAGGCGGTCGAGGGCTTCGGCAAGCAATTCGCCATTCACTACCCTTTCGAGGAGCGTCCGGCCGGCCGGCCCAGGATCAAGACCCCGGCCTACGATACGATGGACACGGCGGGCGCGGTGTTCGGCGCGGTCTATGGCTGGGAGCGGCCCAACTGGTTTGCCCGGCCCGTCGAGGTCCGCGAGGCGCGCAATGCAGTGCTGAGCTTCCGCCGCACGAACTGGTTCGAACGGGTCGGCGAGGAATGCGCCGCCGTCCGCGACCGAGTGGCGCTGGCCGACCTGAGCGCCTTCTCCAAGGTCGAGGTGAACGGCCCGCACGCCACGGCCTTCATGGAAGGCCTCGGCGCCAACCGGCCGCCCCAGCGGCGCGGCGGGGTCGGCCTGATCCACGTGCTGGCGCCGGGTGGCGGGGTCTTGAGCGAGTTCACGGTCACCCGAACCGCCACCCCCGCTGGCGAGGACCGCTACTACCTGGTGAGCGCGGCCGCCGCCGAGCGCTGGGATCTCGATCTGCTGCGAAGCCGCGCCGCGCCCTTCGCCAGGCTCGCCATCGACGACGTGAAGGCCGCGCAAGGAGTCCTCGCCGTCATGGGTCCGTTGGCGCGCGACCTGCTGGCCGGGCTCAGCGGCGACGATCTGGGCAACGCCGCCTTCCCCTGGCTGACGGCGCGGGAGATCACCGTCGCCGGCGTCCCCGTCCTGGCGCTCCGCGTCTCCTATGTCGGCGAGCTCGGCTGGGAACTTCACCACTCCATGGACCGCCAGGCCGATCTCTTAGCCGCCCTCATGGAGGCGGGGCGGCGGTTCGAGGTCGGCCTGTTTGGGGCCTTCGCCATGAACGCGATGCGGCTCGAAAAGGGCTACCGGGCCTGGGGCGCGGACCTGACCAGCGAGCGCACGCCCCTCGAAGCCGGCCTCGAATTCCTGGTCAAGAGCGAGGGGCGCGACTTCGTCGGCCGAGACGCCCTGCTCGCCCGCCATGCCGCGCCCGACCATTGGCACATGGCGCTGCTCGTCCTCGAAGACGGCGCCCCCGATCCCTTTGCCAGTCATACCGTGCTGCAGGACGGTCGGCCCGTCGGCATGGTGACCTCGGGCGGCTATGGGCACCGGGTCGGCCGGGCTCTGGCCCTAGCTTACTTTACCGAGGCAGCCGATCTCGCCGCCGGCGATCTTTCGGTCCTGGTGCTGGGCGAGACGGTGCCGGCCGAGGTGCTGGACCGCCCGCCCTACGACCCGGACAACCTTCGTCTCCGGGATACCCGATGACGCCTGGCAGCGATGCCTGGACCAAGCGCCCAGGCGGATAGCGCACGGCTGCCCCGGAGCGGGAACACACGACGGGCCCATCGCGTAACAATTCGAAATAAAAAGTGACATTGCCCTTGCTGTGCGACCTTTCGGGTTGTCGCAGCCCGGCGACCTTGCGGCGGCTGATCGAGGTCTTGGCCGCAAAGCGGCGGGACGCCTTAGCTTTTTGCAACTTTGGTGGCGCGGCATCCGATCGAGAAACCCTGCCTGAAGACACGACAGGGGCGAACACAGCTCTTCAGCACCGGCTTTTGGGCAATCGCGTTTTGATTTGGATCAAAGCGCACCGAGAAGCCGGTGTCCTAGAGGGGGATCACCGGGCCGGATGCAGCGGCGTGACCAGGACTTGCGCTTCTCAATGGATGCTGGCTGCCCTGTGCGATGCTCGGCAAGAACGACCCACAGCCTCTGGAGCCGCTGATGTTTTCCTTCGAGCAGGTGGATTTCCTCTACGAACCCTACCCCATCGGGCTGATCAAACCAGTCATGGAGCAGGACTTCTATGACACCCTAGTCGACAGCTTTCCGCCGCTGGAGTTATTCGAGTACAAGCCGGAGTTCGGCAGCAAGTACATCCTTTCCGAAAAATACCATGCCAGGCAGTACCACGACTTCGTGGCCAAGACCCCGGCCTGGCGCGATTTCAGGCGCTGGATCAAGAGCCGATCCTTTATCGAGTCTGTCGATGGCTTGCTAAGAGAGCACGATATCGACGTGGGCATGAAACGGCGTTGGCCAAAGGGCTACCGCAAGCTGCGCCAAGTCGTCCACGACATAGGCCATGGCCAGACCCCACGCCTCGGCCACCAGCTGAGGACGCGTTTCGAGTTCTCGGCGTTGCCGGCGGACGGCGGCTGCATCCTGCCGCACACCGACAATCCGTCGAAGATCGTCATCATGGTGCTTCCCATGGTCAAAGAGGGCGAGTGGGAACCCAGCTACGGCGGCGGCACGGAGGTCGACCGGCCCCTAAGCCACCGCTATGCCTACAACTGGTTGAACAGGCAGATACCCTTCGAGGAGGTCGAGACCCTGAACACCTTCGAGTTCGGTCCCAACCAGTGCGTCATCTTCGTCAGGACCTTCAACTCGCTCCATTGTGTGCGGCCGATGACCGGCAAGGGCAGCCAGGCCATGCGGCGCAGCTTGACCATCAACATCGAAACCCAGGACTTGTGAGCCGGCCCAACGGCCAAGGTCCTCTCGAGACCCGATTAGCAGCAAGGGAGAAAACCGTGCGACCCACCGTCTTCATTCATACCAACCACAAGCAAGTCGCCGGCGCCCTGGTCGCCGAGCACTCGATGCGGCGCTATTCGAAGCATGCGGACCAGTTCGACGTCCGCATCATCCACACCAAGGACTACCCGGCGCTGCACGCGCGCGAAGGCCAACCCTACCTGCGCGACGGGGTGAAGCGCACCTGGCGCTACGACGATCTGCAATCCTTCACCACGCTGCGCTTCATGCCGCCCGAGCTGATGGGCTACCAAGGCCGCGCGGTCGTCGTCGACCCGGACGTCTTCGCCGTCGGCGACGTCTGGGAGCTCTTGGACCGTGACATGAAAGGCGCCGCCCTCATGTGCCGGCCGCGCACCGGGGCCAAGCACAAGCGCGGTCACAGCAGCGTCATGCTGCTGGACTGCGCCAAGCTCGCCCACTGGAGGTGGGAGGAGCAGTTCAACGATATGTTCGCCTTCAAGCGAGACTACATAGACTGGATGGGGCTGAAGCTCGAACCGAAGGCCACCATGGGTTTCTTCGAGAACGAATGGAACGATCTCGACAAGCTGACGTCGCAGACGAAGATGATCCACAACACCCACCGCCGGACCCAACCCTGGAAGGCCGGCCTGCCCATCGATTTCCATCCGCCCGAGAAACCCAATGGGATTTTGGCCCTCGGCTGGTTCAACCGCGTGCGGCGTCGTGTCCTGGGCGACTACACGATGCTCGGCCACTACCGGCCGCATCCGGATCTCAAACAGGAGCAGTTCTTCTTCGGCCTGCTGGGCGAATGCATGGACAAGGGCATCGTCACCGAGGACATGCTGCGCGAGGAGATGCGTCAGAACCACGTGCGCCATGACGCGTTGGAGGTCCTGGACCGCACGCCCCGCTTGGCCGCCTGACCGCTGGCGGAGCAGCCCGCGCCGGCCCGGCCGTTTCTCGGGCGCACGCAACACCGGGGACGGGCTGGAGGTTCCAGGAGGAACCTCGGCCCCCCCATCACAATGGAGATCAGGCCGTGGACTATTGTGTCTTCATCCACACCAACCACATACAAGTTACCGGCGCGCTGGTCGCAGAGCACTCATTGAGGCGCAACTCGCGCAACGCCGACAAGTTCGACATCCGCATCATCCACACCAAGGACCATCCCTTCCTGCGAGACCGGGAAGGTCAGCCCTATAAACGCAACGGCGTCGAGCGGCCGTGGCGCAACGAGGATCTGCAGTCCTTCACCCTGCTGCGCTTCATGCCGCCGGAACTGATGGGCTATCGGGGCCGGGTGGTGGTGATCGATCCGGATGTCTTCGCCCAGGGCGACGTTTGGGAGCTTCTGACCCGCGATATGGGCGGAAAGGCGATCCTCTGCCGCCGGCGCTCGGGACCGAAGAAGTGGGCCGGCTGCTACGCCAGCAGCGTCATGCTGCTGGACTGCGCCAAGCTCGCCCACTGGCAGCGTCGAAGAACAGTTCAAGAGATGTTCGAGTTCAAGCGCGACTATATGGATTGGATCAGCCTGAAGCTGGAGCCCAAGAGCACGATCGGCATGCTCGAACATGAGTGGAACGACTTCGACAAGCTGACGCCGCAGACCAAGATGCTCCACAACACGCGGCGCATGACGCAACCCTGGAAGGCCGGCTTGCCGATCGATTTCACGCCCGCGGATACCTTCTGGCCGTTCCCGCCGGTCGGCTGGGCGATGCGCTGGCGGCGCCGTCTGCTCGGGAACTACGCGTTGCTCGGCCGCTACAAGCCCCATCCCGATCCGAACCAGGAGAAATTCTTCTTCGGCCTGTTGCGCGAATGCCTGGAGACGGGAATCGTCACCGAGGAGATGATCAGAGCCGAAATGCGCGACAACCACGTCCGCCACGACGCCCTGGAGGTTCTAGCACGCACCCCACCGCTCGCCGCATGAACTTGCTTGGGTCACGATTTCCCCGAATTTAAAGGTTATCTGGGCAATGCCGGTTGTCAGGAAGGCCTTGCGGGAACTGCGGATGCTGTTCCACCGCCACCGCCCGGAGGCGGAGCGGGTGGCCGCCGAGCGCCGCC
>PVMK01174000.1_pt1 | contig 12379 bp, 3 predicted proteins | sample 1853481 | NCBI WGS metagenome assembly PVMK01 (sample SAMN08533507, study PRJNA380276) | Marine sediment metagenome, whole genome shotgun sequencing project. | reverse complement strand
TCCGAATTCCGAATTCGAGAGGCGCCGTGCGCCGCTCGTTGACACCAATCACCGCCCGTGGTCCCATGGAACGAGCCGCGATGAATCTACCCTCCGAGACCCAAAGCCGTGTCATCAGCTGCCGGGGCGCACGTGCCACCGAGCGACGGCTTCTCGATGAGGTCGACCGGTTGGTCGCTTCCGGTTTCCAGGATCTGTCGGCGCCGGTGCGGATTGTCGTCCCGTCTCGAAGCCTCCGCCGCCACCTCCTGCGGGTGCTGGCCCGCCGCCGGGGAGCGGTTGTGGGGATCCAGGTGCAGACCCTGTTCGGGCTTGCTCTCGAGGCGGTGTCGCGGAGCGGCCAGGTCGTGCCGGGCGCCGATGCCGCGGTCGCTCTCCCGGTGCGACGGCTTGCCGCCGACGAGCCGACGCTGTGCGACAGCCTGGACGATTTGGCGGATGGATACGACGCAGTGGTCGGCGCCATTCGCGATCTCCTCGACGCCGGCTTTCTACCGGGGAACGAGGACGGCGTCATCGAGAAGCTCGACGACGTGGCGGCCGAGGTGGCGCCGGAGCGTGTCGAGCGATCCCGCGCGCTGGTGCGGCTGGCGGCTGCGGCTTTTGCCGAAGCTGAGGAGCTCGGTCTGGAGCGCTCGACGCGGGCACTGCAGATTGCTGAAGAGGCTCTTGGGGTCCACGGTCCGGATCTCCTGCCCACAAAAGCCCTCATCGTGCATGGTTTTGCCGATGTCACCGGGGTGGCGGCGGATCTCCTGCTGACCCTGGTCCGCGTGCTTTCAGGCACCGTGCTCCTCGATCGGCCACCGGACCCGGCGGCGCCGGACCGGGACGATCTCGGTAGCGCCTACCTCAGCCGTCTCGAGGAACGGATGGGCCACCTCGACCAGGAAACGGACGAGGGATCCGACCCGCCGCCGGAGGTTGAGCTGGCCGAGGCTCCGGAGGCAGAGGCCGAGGCGCGGTGGGTGGCCGAGCGGATTCGCGGTCTTCTCGATCGCGGTGTCGAACCCGAGGAGATCGGTGTGGTCGGACGCGGCCTCGATTCTATGGCGTTGCCGTTGCGGCGCCATTTTCGCCGCCTCGGGGTGCCGTTTTCGGGGGAAGGGGCGATGGTGCCGGGCGCCGGGCCGGGGCGAAGATTGCGACGATTGACCGAGGTCCTGCGGCGCGGCCCCGCGAGCGAGATCGATCGTTGGGCCGAGACCCGCGCCGAACATGAAAACGCCACCGAGCTGCTCCTCGGGCTCCGCGTTCTCGGTGTCCAGAGATTGGCGGATTTGGCGGGGCTCGGCGCCAACGCCGCACCCCCGGCGGGGGTGCTGTTGCCGATGGCCGTCGGAGCGGAGGATGAGTTCGAGGAAGACCCCGGCGCTTCGCGGCGTTTGCCGAACGATGTTCTTCGGCGAGCGGTCGACGAGGCGCAGCGGCTGGTATCCATTCTCGAGGATTGGCCCGCGGCTGGTACCGCGACGGTGCATCGGCGGCACACGACAGAGGTGCTCGCCGCGCTCGGATGGGACGAAGAAACCCAGGAGTTCCGGGCGGTAGGCAACGGTTTAGATGCCCTATGCAGGGTGTTTCCTCCGACCTTCGATCTTGCCAGAGGAGAGTGGCTGAAGCTGGTTGGCGATCGTCTGGACCACGCCGGCGACGTGTTGCTCGGCGGAGAGGGCGCCGGAGTCCAGGTCCTGACCGTCATGGAGTCCCGAGCGCGCACCTTTGGTCACCTCCTGGTGGCCGGTGTGAACCGCGGCGTCTTTCCGCGGATCGGCCACGAGGATTCCATGCTCCCGGAGGCGATTCGTGCGCGCCTCGCGGCCGACGTGCTGCCCGAGATGCCGGTCAAGGGGCGGAGCGCCGACGAGGAGCGCTACCTCTTTGCGCAGCTGCTGTCGAGCGCCCCATCGGTGACTATCTCGTGGCACGTCTACGGCGGTGACGGGACCATGACGCCATCGCCCTTCGTAGACCGGTTGCAGCTGCGCGCCGGTGTGGAGGCGCCGATTTCGATCCACCAACTGTGGTCATCCGATGACGCCTCGAGCAGACCGAGAACGGCGTACGAGCTCGCGGTGCTGGCCGCGCCGTCGGCGGGGGCGCGCGGCATCGGCGGGCTCCTGGAGGCTGCGGTGGCCGAGGGGCGGGACGACGCCGGTGAGGAATCGGCGGTGGTGCCGCCCGAGGATGTGGCCACGGCCCGCACTGACCTCATGGCGGTGGTCGAGCGGCCGGCCAATGCGGCAGGCGTGTCTCCCTGGTTCGGTATCTCCGGCGCCGGCGAAGATCCCGATGGCGCGACCCTGTGGGTCACCCACGCGGAGAGGACCGGGATCTGTCCGTGGCAGGCGTTCGTCACGCGTCGCCTTGGCGTCATGCCGCTGCCAGACCCGCTCCTCGGTCTGCCCGGGATCGACGGTCTGCTGGTTGGCCAGGTGGTGCACGGGGTCCTGGAGGCCATCGTCTCCGAAACCACTGCCAACCGCGGCGAGCTCGAGGAGGTGCTCGCGCGGGCGCCGGTTGAAATCCGATGGCCTGACCGCGATCGATTGGATGAGCTCGTGGTCAACCAGGCGCGACGGGTAGCCACTCGGGAGGGATTGGAACCGTTGGGCATGGCGCCGCTCCTGGCAGCACGGGCGCGGCAGTTTCTCGAGGTCGAGCGTGACCTCGAGTGGGGGGGCGGTCGATTAGGTGGTGTCCTCGGCACCGAGGTTGAAGGCAGAACGACGATTCCAGGAATGTCCCGTACGTTGTCCTTCCGGGCTGATCGGGTGGACAGCGACGGCGAGACCATCGTGCTGGTGGACTACAAGGCGGCAAGACCCATGTCGACTGCCGTCGGGGAGCTCACCAGAAACGACCATCTCCGAAAAAAGATCGCACGTGGGCGACTGCTGCAGGCGGCCGCCTATTCCCAAGCCTCGGCTGTTGAGAACACGAGGGGAGAGTACCTCTATCTCAAGCCCAACGAGGACTGGACCGACGAGATGCGCGAGGCAGTCGTCGATGGTGACAATGACGCCCTCGTCGAGGTTTTTTCAACCGCGATTGAGACCATCGCGACCGCACGGGCGGAAGGGGTCGCCTTTCCACGAGTCGAGGCGGCGGATGGCAAGACCGCCGAGCACTGCTCCTATTGCGCGGTAGCTGAGGCCTGCCGCCGGGACGACTCGGCGTTTCGCCGCGATCTCGTGCGATGGATGAACGACGCCGGAGATTCCGGTGACGCCGCCGTGGATGCCGCCCGCGCCCTCTGGTGGCTGGGATTCGACCGCCCGGAGAGCGACGGATGAGCGGCAAATCCTCTGACCCGATTCTCGCCGACGAGGCCTCCCGGCGGCGGGCTCAGAGCGAGTTCGAGCGCCCGGTCGTTGTGGTGGCTGGAGCCGGCACCGGCAAGACGGCGCTGCTCGTGGCGCGGGTTGCCGCCTGGTGTGTCGGTCCCGGATGGAAGCGGCATAGCGAGGAGGGTCGTGATCCGCAGACCGTGGCCCGGAAGGTCATCGAGCGGGTGGTGGCCATCACATTCACCGAGGCCGCGGCGGCCGACATGGCCCGCAGAATCGGGATCGCCTTCCTGGATCTTGCACGGGGCGAGGAGCCGGTGGGATGGGATCCAGAGCCCGGTATTCTGCCGGCCGATAGCGATGAGGTCACGCGGCGGGCGAGGGCCCTGTCCGAGGAGGGCCACCGGTTGGTGGTGTCCACCATCCACGCCTTCTGCCAACGACTGCTCGCCACCTACCCGTTGGAGGCCGGACTCCATCCCCGGTTCGAGGTCGATGCCGACGGCGCCCGCATCCAGGCCCTTGCCGAGGACGTGGTCGAGGAGGCCCTGCGGAATCTCGACGAAGATCCGAACCGCAACCAGTGGGAACGGTTGGCAATGGAGGGCGTGGGCCCGGCGAAGATCGTCGAGGCCCTGTGCCAGCTGGTGGAGGCCGGAGTTGAGCCCGAGGTGTTCGGCGAAGATCCCTTCGACGACCGGGCAGCCGGGGTCGTGGCGCAACGGTTGCTCTCAGCGCTGAATCGCATTGCCGATCTCGTCGGCGACCGCCTCGATACCGTCTCGGGATCGGTCAGCGAATCGACCAGGGACGACATTGTCAAGCTGAGGCGGCGCGTGGCCGGGCTCGACCCCGCGACCTCGATGAATGATCTGGCGGCTGTCGCGGACCGGGTGAGCCCAAAGACCGTTCCCCGGCTCAAGAAGTGGTCGCGTCTGGACTTCACCGGCAGTGAGAAGGATTGTCTGGGGGACAAGGGATACGAAGTCGCGGCAGCATCGGGTGAAATCGCGGCGGCGCTCGATCCGCTGGCCGATCTTCACCGCGACCAGATGGCCGCAGCGCGCGAGGTGGTGGCGCCTCTCCTGGAAGTGCTCCAGCGTCGGCGGAGCGCGGCGGGGCTGGTGACCTTTTCGGACCTCCTTCGCCGCACCGAGCGGCTCCTTGCGAATTCGCCCGGGGTCCGGCGCGAGGTGGTGGCGGGCATCGACCACCTGCTGGTGGATGAGTTTCAGGACACCGACGATGTCCAGTGCCGGCTGGTCGAGTGGCTGGGGCTGACGGGCGATCCAGGGGACCGGCCATCGCTCTTCATCGTCGGCGACCCCAAGCAATCGATCTATGCCTGGCGAAGCGCGGACCTCGCGGCCTATGACGAATTCGTCGATCGCATTATGGACGCAGGTGGGATCACGGTGGACCTGGTGCGCAACTTCCGCTCGGTGACTCCCATCCTCGACGAGGTCGAGCGCCTGGTGGCCCCCGTGATGCGACCGGAAGTGGGCATCCAGCCGCGATTCCAGCGGCTCGAGGCCACCGGCGACCGACGTGATGCGCCGGGCATCGATCATCCGGAGTGGATGGCCGTCGAGCACTGGGTGACATGGCCGCGAGGCGAAGAAGGGGTGGGTCCGGAAAAGGGAAGCTCGAGCCGCGAGACTTCAGCACTCGAGGCCGGCGCGATCGCCGCCGATATCCGCCGACTGCACGAGGAGGGGGTCATCGAAGGGTGGGGCGAGGTGGCGGTCCTGCTGCGAGTCACCACCGCTCAGGAAGAGCTGTTGCAGGCGTTTCGAGAGGTCGGAATTCCGTACGAGGTGGCCCGCGAGCGGGACTACTACCGGCAACGGGAGGTGGTGGAAATGGCGGCGCTGGTTCGCTGTGTCCTCGAACCGACCGATGCTCTCGCCCTCCTGACGGTGCTTCGCAGCGACGTCGTCGGCGTCCCCGATGCGGCACTGGCGCCGTTATGGGACTCTGGTTTTCCGGGCCGGATGGCGCGGCTGTCGGGTCCCGATTCACCGGCCGCTGATGCGCTCAGCGAAATCATCGAGGCGGCGCGGGTCGCGGCACCCTCGGGGCTTCCCGGCGGCGACGCCCTCCCGAACTGGCCGGCCGCCGTGCAGGCGGCGGTGGACATCATCGCCCAGCTCCGGCGCTCGCTGCGCGAGGCGACGTGTTTGTCGAAAAAATCCGGACTCTGTGGCTGGCTGAGGTCACCGCGGCCGTCCGTTACCTCGGCGGTTTTCGAAGGGCGCGGATGGACCGCTTCCTGGCCGACCTCGAGACCACGCTGGTAGCCGGGGAGGGTGGCGATGCCGAGCTCGCACGTTTCCTGCGGGTCGCGGTGGAGCAGGGCCAGGAGAGCCGGGTGCCGGCTCCGCCCGATATCGAGACCGACGCGGTCCACGTCATGACAATTCACCGAGCCAAGGGGCTCGACTTCGAGCATGTCTACGTGGCTCAGATTCACAAAGGCAGCGGGGGCGGAGGCGCCAGAACCACCGCGGCCATGCGGCGGATCGGCGGTCGGCCGGAGTACCGGCTCTTCGGGTGGATCACCCCGGGCTTCGCGACGGCGGAGTGGGTGCAGACAAAAAAGACTCGGGCCGAGATGGTGCGGCTTCTCTACGTCGCCGCCACGAGGGCCAAAAAGCGTCTCGTCATCTCCGGTGGATGGCGGCAACCGGGTGACGAGGTACCGCCGGAGTCGGCGTCGGATTTTTCCCGTCTGATCGGCCACCGCCTCGACCCGGAATCGGTGGCGCAGCAGATAGAAGACGGAGCCGATCGCTGGGAGGACGGGCATCCGCACGTGGCGCGGGTGATGCCGATTTTCGCAGTCCGATTCGAATCGCCGGACACCGAATCGGATGCGGAACCCGGGTGGTCGTTTCCCGTAGGGCGTCTCGAACGGGCGGTCGAGCTGGTGGGAGACCGGCGTGCGGCCGCCGCGCGGATGGTGCAGCCGGTGTTCCGATCCGCCTCCGCCGAGGCCCACGACCGTCTGCAGCGCGCCGAGGCTGAGGACGCTGAATCGGTGGCGGAGGGCGCGTCCGAACGTGGTCCGGCGATGGCGTTGGGGACCGCGGTGCACAAGATGCTGGAGACCCTCGATCTTGATCGGGAGTTGGCGCCGCAGATCGAGGAGCACCGGGCCGGGATCGTGAGCGAGCTCGCGTCCGGTCGCGATGGAGACGAGGCGGGCCGTCGTGCGGATGAGCTGTTGACGCGGATAGCCGAAGGCGAGTGCCTCAAACGCCTCGAGTCGGTTGTGCCGGACGTACTGTCGCGAGAGCTGCCGGTCCTGCTGTGGTCTGAGGAAGATGGGACTCCGGGCTCCGTGGTGTCGGGAATCGTCGATCTCGTCTACCGCGACCCCGAGGACGGACGACTGGTGGTGGCCGACTACAAGACCGACCGGATAGAGGACGACGACGCGCTCGCCGAACGGACCCGCGTCTACGAGCCGCAGGTCAGGATCTACGCACGGGCCCTCCAAGAGGCCCTGGATCTAGACCACAAGCCGCGCACCGAGCTGTGGTTCCTCGCGGCAGACAGGATCGTCAGGCAATGAAGAAGTTTAATAGCTAGTTCCCATCCGGAAACTCTGGAGGGGACAGCGCAGTTCTCGATGCGGAAACGAGCGATTTTTGTGCAAGTTCTAGGAAGACAAGGATTTCCGCGGCTTGTACTCGAGTACGCCGCACAAGGGAATCCGCAGTCTGACGACGAAATTGCCCAAAAGCGCCGTTTCCGGACGAGAACTAGCTAACAGCTGCTCCACCGGATAAACTGATGCAACTCGATTGGAGGTGACTGTGGGCCAGAACGACATGCGGGGCGGGAACTACGCAGCCGAGCTGCAGCCAAAAGATGTTTACCGGGCGAGACGGCAGCGGCTGCTCGAGAAGGCCGGGGGCGGCACCGAGGTGCTGTGGGGCGCCGGGGACGACCGCGGCTACGGCGACGTGGGCACCTTTCGCCAGAGCTCGAACTTTTTCTACCTGACCGGGGTGGAGCTGCCGAACGCCGTCATGGTGCTGCGTCCGGGGGAGGGTGGTGATCTGCTCTTCCTGCCGCCGCGCAACCCCAATGTCGAGCAGTGGACCGGGCCCAAGTGGGGACCGGGCGAGGAGGCGGCCGAAGAGCTCGGTTTTGACGAGGTCCTGTCGACCCAGCCGAGCGAGATCGTGCTTGATGCGCGCCGGCGGCCGGTCCCCGGCCTCGAGGGACGTCTCCAGGACTGGCTCTCGGAGCCCGACGCCGTGCTGTGGACCGACTATTCGGCGGTGGCCAGCGGCGCGGCGCTGCCGCCGACCCATCGCTATGTTGCGAGCCTCCGCGACCGCCTGCCGACCTTTGCAGTCAAGGATCTGAGTGGCGCCATCGGCGAGCTGCGGGTGATCAAGGACGAGGGCGAGGTCGCCCTCCTGAAGAAGGCGGTGGCCGCGACCATCGACGGCCAACGCCGGGCCGCCGCGGTTCTCACCGCCGGCATCGGGGAGGGCGCCGTGGATGGTGCGGTGTACGCGGCCTTTCGTGAGGCCGGCGCGGAGGGCCTGGCCTTTCCGTCGATCGTCGGCTCGGGTTACAACGCCACCACCCTTCACTACGACCAGAACGCCGGCACCTGCAATGACGGCGAGCTGGTTGTGGTCGACATCGGCGCCCGCTGGGGCTATTACTGCGGCGATCTGACCCGGACGTACCCCGCCAACGGCAGCTTCAGCGATCGCCAGCGAGAGGTCTACAACCTCGTGCTCTCGGCCCACGACTGCGCCGCCGAGGCGATGAAGCCGGGGGTTTCGATCTTCGATCTGCGCAAGATCGCCTTTGCAGTCTTCGAGGAGTCCGATATCCGCGACTCGCAGGGTGAGAGCCTAGGCCAGTACTTCATCCACGGTCTCGGCCACCACCTCGGCCTCGACGCCCACGACCCGGGCTCGGATGAAGCCCTGCTCGTGCCCGGCATGGTGATCACCAACGAGCCGGGGATCTACATCCCGGACGAGGCGCTGGGGGTGCGGATCGAAAACGACTACCTGATCACCGCAGACGGCGCCGAGAATCTCTCGGTCGAGCTGCCGATGAAAGTGGAGGAGATCGAGGAGATGATGCGGACCGGTCACGAGTGATCAGTGATCAAGTCATCAGTTATCAGAGCCGGTCCGATGACTGATCACTGATCACTGATCACTTGATTACTGGTCACTCCGGCCGCCAGCGATATACTCCAGTCAGTGGAAGTTCGTACAGATGAACCTAGGCCTCTGAGAAACTGGCTCCTGGCGCTGGCGGCCGTGGCCGTATGCGGGCCGTGGCCGGGTTGGACTCCGTCGCCGATCGCGGTGCTCGGTATTTGCGGCGGCCTGTTGGCGCTGGCCCGTCCGCGCGGCCGCCAGATCTGGCCATGGCTTGCGGTGGCGATAGCGGTATCGGTGGCCATCTGGCCTGCGGCCGGGGATGTCCATCCGGAACGTCTGGCGTCTCAGCTTGATCGGCATTGCCTGGAAATGCTGGCGACCGGTGAGGACCTCGCCGCTGAACCGGAGCTCCTGCGCGTGCTCGGCGCCGCTGGTGAAGCGGTGGATCCGGCGCTTCCCTTTGCGGTCCTCGATCGGTCCGCGCGACGTATTTCCGGCAGAACAATCTACCTCGCCGACGATCGTGGCCGGGTGGTCGCGTGGGGCGGTGCCGGCAGGTTCTTCCCGTGGGACGTGCGTCCGCTGGGTCAGCGTCAATGGGGCATCTCGTGGTCGGTGGGTAGCGCGGATTTGTGGTTGAGGGAGCCGCTTCTCGTTGATGGCCGCCTGATCGGCGCCATCGTCATCTCGGATCACAGTCCACTGGCGGCGGCGGAGGTGTGGGGTATGCGCGCACCCAGGGGACGCGACATCAGGATCGGTCGCAGCGGATCGGACGAAATCCTGGTGGTGGCCGCCAACAGCCCGGGCGTCGAGGTTCTGGTGTCGGGAGATACGGTTCGCCTCCGCAAGGGCTTCGATCCGCGGTGGCTCGGATGGTTGTTGCTGGCCGCGGCGGCTGTCATCTTCGAACCCCGAATCGCCTGGTTGGTGGTGGGGATTGGCGGAATCTCTCTGCTCACGGCAGATTCGGAGCCACCCGGTGCGATCGTTGGTGTTTTCCTGTTACTGGCCGGTGCGGCTGTCGCCAGGCTCGCGCGGAACCTGCCACCTCTGTGGTCGCGAGCGGTAGCCGGTGCCGGGCTGATGGGTGCCGCTGCCCTGTCGGTCGCAGCCTCGCCGGCGAGTCGATTCACGTGGTTGCCCGAGCATCTGTTGCGTCCGGGATGGGGCGGCGTCTGGATGATCGTCCTGGCGTGGATGTTGATTGGGTTGCTTGGTGTGGATCGGGGGTCCTTCACGCTTGAACGACGCCTCTGGGTGGCGGCGGCGCTGGCGGTGCTCGGCCTCGCCCTGTATTTGATTCGGATCCCGGTGGAGCTGGAGCGTCTAGGCGGTGAAGGACGCCGGGTCGTGCTTCCTCGCCAGGAGCTGACGATGGCCGAAATACTGCCGACGAACTCTTCAGATTGCCGGCTGGACGATCTGGCGCCGGTGTTGGCCGGTCGGTGGCGGTTGCCGGACTGGCAGACACCGTCGGAGCTCAGACTCCTGGATGATATGGGTTTTGAAATCTCGCGATGGGGGGATCTGTCGCCGGCTGGAGGAGATTTCAGATTGGCCAGGAGCTGGCGGTTTGATGATCTGGAAGGCCACTCACTTGAGTTGCTGGTGGCCACCGATCCTTGGAGTCTATTGCGGGATTGGCGCACCGAAATCCCAGTTGAGGATGTGAGCGAGAGCGAAGCGTGGTTTGCGGTGCTCAATCGATCCGGAGAGGTGGCGGCCAGCCTCCATCCGGAAATTCACAATCTTGATGCTCTGCGGGCCGACGAGCTCTTTCATGCGGGCGGCGGGTGGGCTCGGATTCAGGTGGGAGGTGTGCGGCGCCTGGCTCGCATTTCACGGCAGGGGCAGTGGCTGGTTGCGGCCGTATCCCATTACTCTTCAGCCTCGGACTGGGTGGTGCGTACTGCGATCGCCATGCTGTGGGCACTTCTAGGGACCCTGGTCGCGCTGCCGCCGGCGATTCGGAAACAACATCTCTCCACCTTCGGCGGCCGTCTCCGTTTGCTGGTTGCCGGGGGCGTGGTCGTGCCGCTGGCCGTTCTGACGCTGTTCCTCCACCAGAGGATCACGGCCCAGGAGGCGCGTCTCGAACAGGCGCGTGGACTCGAAGCGCTGCGGGCGGCCAGATACACCGCGGTTCACCTCGGTGGCGGCTTTGCGGTGGACGACGATCTTGCACGCTGGCTGGCGGGGGGTTGGGGTGGTGAGGTCTCGCTGTGGGATGGAATCGGCCTGGTGGCGGCCTCCCGTCCAGATCTGGTGAGCATGGGCACTTTGCCGCAGATGCCGGAGGCGATCGCGTTCCCGCCGTTTCTGACCGGTAGAGACGATCCGATGGTCCTTCGCTGGCATGACCGCCTGGTAGCAACAGGGCCGGTGGAGCTGCAGGGGATGCGGTTGCTCCTCGATCTCTACCGTTCCGATCCGGTGCGGGTCGGATCCGATCTCGGGGCCGTGGACTGGTTGCTCACCGGCGCCCTGCTTTCGGCCCTCCTGGCGGTGGTACTGACCACCCGGATCGAGGCGAGATTGACCAGCTCGCTGCGTGAGCTCGTTACGCTGGCACGCCGACTCCTCGACGGCGAACCCGTCGGTACGCTCAGACGCCCCCGTGAGACGGATCTGGCCGAGGTTCTCGACGCCGTGGGCTCGATGAATGAGGTCGTTCAGCAGCGCGAGATGAGCTTGCGCCACCAGGAAGAGCTGCTGCGGATCACGCTCAAGACCCTGGAACCCGCTGTGGTCGTTCTCGAGCCGAATGGGACGGAACGGTTTGCCAACCCCAGCGCCCATCGGTTCCAGGAGGAGTACGGCGATCTCTTCCTCGAACAGCTGCACGCGGTTGTCCAAAGCGCCAGCCACGGTGAGTCGGTGGCAAAAATGGTGCAGCCGGTTCCCGGACGCGATGTGACGTGGCGGATCGGTGTGGCCGAGGTGCCCTTCCCGGATGGTGCCCGCGGGCTTGTCGGAGTGGTGGACGATGTTACCGATCTGGTTCGTGCCGATCGTGTGCGGCAGCTCAACCAGATGGCGCAAATCGTGGCGCACGAGGTGAAGAACCCGTTGACGCCGGTTCGGCTGTGGGTCCAGGAGCTCGAGGCGGCCTCCGAGCGGGGCGATCCGGAGCTGCCGCAGCTGCTCGATGAGGCGTGCCGGGAGATAACAAAGCAAGTGGGCCGGCTGCAGGAAACGGTGAACTCGTTTTCCAACCTGGTGGAACTCGAAAAATGGGAGGTCGAGCCGGTAGATCTGGCGCCCATTGTCGAACAGGTCGGCAGCGAATCGGAGATCCTCGAACGACGCGGAATTCACTTCGTTCGCGAGGTCGATTCGTCGACGCCGGTCATGGGTGACCGTCACTGGCTTCTCAGGGCTGTCGCAAACCTCGTTCAGAACAGCCTCGATGCCCTCGGCGACGGGCCGGGAGAGATTCTGCTCCGGTTGACCACGGAGGGGGACCGGGTGGTTCTCGTGGTGGAGGATACGGCCGGAGGGGTGCCAAATAATCGGCTGCCCGAGATCTTTTCGCCCCATTTCTCCACGACAACTTCAGGCAGCGGGCTCGGCTTGGCACTGGTCCACCAGGTGGTGACCCGCTGCCACGGGTGGGTGGCCGCTGCCAATGGCGATCGCGGTCTTCAGATTCGGTTGGAATTTCCGGCTGCCGGCAACGAAGCGCCGCCCTCCTCCGCCTGAGGGCTCATCGTTCGACTCGTGCCCGCCCGCCGTCCGCGGTCTGCGACCGCGGCCACGGTCGCTCACCGTCGTGCCCTCGGAACGCTTGCGTTCCTCGGTCCCGGCGGTGAGCGCCCTCGCGCGCCTTTGGCGCGCCGGCGGGCTGCGTTCGAGCGGGGGAGCGCCGTCGAGCGCCTTTTTTCCCGCCCCCACCCCCCACCCACCCGCCCTCGGAAAGCCACGACGGGCTACGCCCGG